>Ga0114129_10001548_pt1 | contig 31196 bp, 28 predicted proteins | sample RhiMetdeltSRZDD1_FD_80071 | JGI IMG/M metagenome (GOLD analysis project Ga0114129, IMG submission 80071) | Populus rhizosphere microbial communities from Tennessee, USA - Rhizosphere MetaG P. deltoides SRZDD1 (version 2) (version 2) | ecosystem: Host-associated > Plants > Roots > Rhizosphere >...
GACGCACCTCATGTCGCGTACAACGCGAGGGACGCGGATCAGGCGACCTTCGTTCACGAGGCGACCCGCTATTACCAGATCTACGACGCCGAAGACGGGCGCCTGCTTGTCGAGTCGCAAGGCATCGAGCCCCTCGGACTTCACCTGACGGCTGCGAAAGTACAGCAGTACGCAGCGAATCCGCAGCCGTACGACATCCAGACCGCATACGGCCGAATGCGCATTTCAAACAGCGTCATGGCCCCCGTCTCCGGCCGGCGGTATCTGCTGCAGGTCGGGGAATCGCTGGATCCCATGGACGATGCGCTGCGGTCGTACTTGCAACCGTTGATGTGGTGGGCGCTTCCGAGCCTCGCAGTGGTGGCCCTCGCGGTGTCGTGGATGGCACGCAGAGCGGTTGCGCCGTTGACGGCACTTGCGGCCGATGCCGGTCGCGTCAGCATCGCGACATTGAATCATCGCCTGGCAACTCGAGGATCGGGCGATCAGCTGGACAAAGTCGCCGAAGCCTTCAATGACACGCTGGCGCGCCTCGAGCGCGCGGTCGGTGATATGAGGCAATTCAGCTCCGCTCTGGCGCACGAGCTGCGCACTCCACTGACGGCCCTTCGCGGCGAACTCGAATTAAGTCTGTTGAATCGATCGGCCGACCCGGAACTCAAGGCTCGCGTCGCGAGCCAGATAGAAGAGATCGACAGACTTACCCGATTGATCAACCAGCTGCTGACGCTGGCCCGCGCTGAGTCCGGTGAAATTCCGCTCGCGCGGGATGTCGTCGATCTGGCGGCCCTGGCGCGAAGCGTGACCGAGCAGCTCGACCCGATCGCACGGGCAAAAGAGCTTGACTTGGTGTGTGCCGCCAACAAGCGGGTCGTGGTTGTCGGGGATCGTGGTTGGCTCGAGCGTTGCCTCCTCAACCTGCTCGACAACGCTCTCAAGTACACGCCGCCGGGCGGCAAGGTGCAGGTGCTCGTTGCGCGCCAAGGCCACGCGGCCATGGTGAAGGTATGCGATACGGGGATCGGTATGTCGTCCGACGTGATCCCTCACGTCTTTGAGCGTTTCTACCGCGGCGACCCCGCACGGTCGCCTTCAGTCGAGGGCGCCGGACTCGGCCTCAGTCTCGTGAAATGCATTGTCGACCGCCATTGTGGGCGGATCGCAGTCCGCAGCAGCGTCGGTCACGGCTCGATGTTCTCGATCGTCTTGTCTGCAGCGGATTCTTAACGCGGATTAATTTTCCGCTCACCCTCCGATCAGCAACACGTTCGTCCAATGACGGTAGATGCGGTGCCGTGACGCTTGATGGAGGTCGATATGCGGTCAATCAAGAGTGGCGTGATGGTCGTGGCTGCGCTGCTGGTGTGTCTGAGTGGAACAGCGGGCGCTGCAACGGTTCAGGTGAAGGTGCCTTTTCCGTTCCAGCTGCACGGACAGATGCTTCCAGCCGGCCAGTATCTTGTGACGAGCGATTCCAATGGTGTCGTCGAGATCGAGGGCGTGCGGGGTACCAGGGCAGGCATGTTCACCATGACCACCCCGGCGTCAGGACACGACCCCGCCGGCGAAAAGCCAGCTCTGACGTTTCAGCGATCTGAAACGCAGTACCGGCTTGCGACGATCTGGACGTCCAGCAACGAGGGATTCGCAATCGCAGGGCGCTGATTCGGGATCCGCGATCCGCCGTATAAGTTCAGTTGCGAATCTGTGGATCTCGCTCACGTGAGTCGAGGAGTCTTTCCAGCGCGCCGAGCACGGCGTGGGGAGACCCGGCGACAGGACCCGGGCCGCTCGACTCACATGAGCGACATCAACGATTCGCAACTGAATTTGCACGGCGGATCCGGTCCCCGGCTTCACGTGATACTCTGGCCACCCCCTGAATTTGGCTGGTGTCGCCGGTTGAGAATTGAGCCACGTCTTCATCACCACGAACCTCCAATCACCAACCACTAACTGGGAGTACGTATGGAACAGCAGCAGCGACTGACGGCGAACGACTTCCATCCGGAGATCCTCAAGCTCTTCGATCGCTATGTGCACGGGATGATCGACCGGCGCGGCTTCCTCGATGGCGCCGCGAAGTTTGCCGTCGGCGGCATGACGGCCGCGGCGATCCTGCAGGCGCTCAGCCCGAATTACGCCTGGGCCGAGCAGGTGCCGGAGAGCGACAAGCGCATCGCGACGATGACGCTCGATTACGACTCGCCCAAGGGCCAGGGAAAGATGAAGGGCTACTTCGCGAAGCCCGCCAACCTGAATGGCAAAGTGCCAGGCGTTGTCGTTGTCCACGAGAACCGCGGGCTTACGCCGTACATCAAGGACGTCGCGCGGCGTCTTGCCGTCGCCAACTTCGTCGCGTTCGCTCCGGATGCATTGACGCCGCTCGGCGGATATCCCGGCAATGACGACAAAGGCGTCGAGATGCAGCGCACGCTCGACCAGAACAAGATCATCGAGGACTTCGTCGAAGCCGTCAGCGTGCTGCAGAAGCGTGCCGAATGCACCGGCAAGGTGGGCGCGGTCGGCTTCTGCTTCGGCGGAAGCGTCTGCAATCAGCTCGCGGTGCGTGTGCCGTCACTCGCCGCATCGGCGCCGTACTACGGCGGACAGCCGAAGGCAGAGGATGTTCCGAAGATCCAGGCGCCGCTGCTCATTCACTATGGCGGCCTCGACGAGCGCGTCAACGCGGGATGGCCTGCGTATGAAACGGCGCTGAAGGCGAACGGCAAGAAGTACGAGGAGTACGTGTACGCCGGCGCCAATCACGGCTTCCATAACGACACGACCCCGCGCTACGACAAGGCGGCGGCCGAGCTGTCGTGGCAGCGAACGATCGATTTCTTCAACAAGAACCTTCGCACCAACGGTCGCGCGACGAATTAACGGGACCTACCCGGATGGGCGATCCTCGTGCAGCATCGACTGGGCGAGGATCGTTCCATGCTCACTGACTTCTCGAATGAATTAGCGGAGGTGGCCGCCAAAGCGGCACCATCCGTCATCCAGGTCCAAGGTCGTCGCCAGCCGGCGAGCGGCGTCATCTATGCCCCCGGGGTCGTCGTCACGACGACACGTGCGCTCAGGCGCGAAGATCGGCTGCATGTTTGCGGCGATGGCGATCCCGTCGATGCGGAGCTGGCCGGCTGGGATCCCGCAACGGGGCTCGCGATTCTCAAAGCGCCTGCCCTTACTGCCCCGCCGATTGCGATCGCCAAACAGGCGCCCCGCGTCGGCAACCTTGCGCTTGCACTGGCGCGCTCATGGAGCAACGGGCTCACGGTAAGCGCAGGAGTTGTTTCGATCATCGGCGGGCCTCTGCAAACAGGCCGGCGCCGCGCGATCGATCAGATCATCCGCACGACCGCGCCGATGCATGACGGATTCGCCGGCGGCGCGTTCGTCGATACCACCGGCGCACTTCTCGGCATCACGACCGCGTCCACGATCAGAGGGCTTGGCGTGGTTATCCCTGCCGGAATCGCATGGAACACGGCCGAGCATCTGCTACAGCACGGCGGTCTGAAGCGCGGTTACCTCGGCATAGCCGGACAACCGGTTCGCCTCCCGGAATCGCAGCGTACCGGCGATACCGAGGAGGGACTCATCGTCGTCGCCGTCACCCCCGATGCCCCTGCCGCCCGAGCGGGCATTCTTATCGGTGACGTGATTCTCGCGGTCGATGGGCAGACCATTGGGTCGCCAGAGGAGTTGCTCGACTGGCTGACAGGAAACCGCATCGGCAAGGCCGCAACGGTACGCCTGCTTCGCGGCGGTAAGCCAGCGGAGGTATCGGTCACCATCGGCGAACGCAGCGCGTCCTAATGGCCAATGCGGCTTCTGCTGGTCGGGACAGCCGATCGACGCGCGCGCCTCAGGGCGGAGCTGGAGGAGAGTTCGTTCACCATCGCCGGCGAATTTGCGACCCTGGCCGAGGCACACGCGTCGAGGATTGAGTCCGACGCCATTTTGATCGCCGCACCTTCGGGGCGCGCCGTGACGGCGCGCCCCTTCAGCGTCGACGACTCAGCCGGTGATGACGGGTACGAGGAGCCGCTCACCGCGCGCGAACTCGAGGTGCTCGAGCTTCTCGCCGAGGGCCTCCCGAACAAGTCGATCGCGACCCGCCTGGGTATCAGCGATCAGACCGTGAAGTTCCACGTCGCATCGATTTGCGGAAAGCTCGGCGCGGCGAACCGTACGGATGCCGTCCGTCGCGCACTTCGCCGAGGCTTGATTTCGCTCTAGTCAGGCCATGGCGGCAACCGGGGCGGTCAGTTGTGCGATCAGGGCTGCGACATCGAACTGCATCCAGTGCTGGGCGATACGGCCGTCCTCAATCCGGTAGAAGATCATCAGATTCGCACTGACCGATCGGCCTGTTGCCTCAATACCCCCGAACGGCCCGCTGTGAATGCCCTGGAATGTGCCACGGAGCGCCACGACGTCGCCCTCCGCGATGAGATCCTCGGCAATCAGCTCGTAAAACGGGAACGCTGCCTCGGCCTGACTGATGTGCTCGGCGAGGGCCGCATCGCTGACGAAGCGCTCGACGAGCACCGGCGGCTTCGCCTGACCGCTCAATGCCTGGAGGTACCGGCCCACGAGTTCCTTGTTTTCCGCGCTCGAACTGCTCATCGAATCCTCTCTTTCTGCCAGCCCGGATGACCAGAGCGGGCATGCTAGACTCCCGCCCTCTGTCGGGTCCTGAGGAAAGTGCAGGAAAGATCAAAGGAAATTCACACGAACGCGCCGGCAGGTTACCGGTTCGGCGGATTCGAGCTCGATCCGTCAGAGCGGCAGCTGCACCGCCACGGCACGGCCATTGCGCTTTCGCCGAAGGTATTTGACGCTCTCTTGATCTTTGTGCGAAACGCCGGACGGCTCGTACGGCGCGGTCACCTGACCGAGTCGCTCTGGCCCGGAACCTTTGTGACCGATGCGAATCTGACAAACGTCATCGTCTCGATTCGAAAGGTGTGTGGTCGCGAGGCCATTCTGACCGTTTCCAAGTTCGGGTACAGATTCACGATTCCGGTCGTCGGCGAACCCGGGATCCATCACACCACGTACGCAACCTTCTTGCGTGCGAGGGAGCTCGCTGAGCTGAAGTCCATCGATTCAATGAAACAGGCCCGTGACCTGTTCTCGGTGTGTGTTGCCGCCGATCCGACGTTTGCGGCCGGATGGGCATGGCTCGGACGGTCCGCGAGGTTTCTCGACAAGTTCAGGGCCGATACGCCGACGAATCTCGAACTTGCGCACGCTGCGTTTCAACGAGCCCTCGCGATCGATCCCGATCTTGCGTGCGCCCATCATTTCTACACACAGCTGCAGGTGGATCTCGGGCAATCACGCGACGCTGTCGTCCGGCTTGGCGAACGCATCGTCGAGCGCGATGAGGAGCCTGAGAGCTATGCCGGCCTCGTTCACGCCATGCGCTACTGCGGATTGCTCGAAGAGTCGGTTGCCGCACACGCGCGGGCAACGGCGCTCGATCCGACGATGCTGACAAGCGTCGCTCACACGCATTTTCTACGCGGTGATTACAAGCTCACGCTTGATTCGACGCGAACGCGGTACTACCTCGACGCCGCGGCATGGACGGCGCTACGCGTCCGCGAGCGCGCGTTGACACTGCTGAAGATTCGACTGGCTCCTGGAGATCTTTCATCGTTGATGACGGGCTTGATGGGTTCTCTGGTTGCGATACTCGAGGACCGCCGCGACGACGCGGCCGCAATCATGCGTGAAGCCCACGTCCACCGGGAGCCGGAAACGCTGTTCTATTTTGCGAGGCACTTCGCGATGATCGGCGATCAGGCCGAAACCATTCGCATGGTCGAGCGCGCCCGCGGTGAAGGGTTCACGGTTGCTCATGCGCTCGCCCACGACGAGACTTTCGGTGAGGTTCGCTCGCGGCGCGAATTCCAGCGCGAAATCGACGAATCAGCCCGTATTGAGACCGAGACGAGGCGTGCGCTGGCGCGAACCGGTTTTCCGATCCGCCTGAACGAATACGCCCGCCGATGAACGGATCGGCGAACCTGTTGAACCTCATGAACTCGCTTCAATAGGCGTGAGCGAAACTGCCCGCCGCTCCCCTTTTCGGATCAGCGACACCTCCGCCGGTGTGTTGATTCGCTCCTCGTTCAGAATCCGATGAAGGTCGTCGATGCCCGCTACCGGGGCGTCACCCATGGCATAGACGATGTCGCCCGTTTGAAGGCCGGCGCGAGCCGCCGGACTGTTTGCCTCGATGGAGGCGACACGTACGGCACTGGAAATTGCGAGCTGGTTCGCACGGGCGAGCGCGCGCGGGACGTCGACATTCTGTCCAGCGATGCCGATGTAGGCTCGCCGAATCCGGCCGTCTCGAATCAGACGGGACGCGACGAATCGCGCGGTGTTGATCCCGATCGCGAAGCAGAGTCCCTGCGCGGGCCGGATCATCGCCGTGTTGATACCAACAACCTCGCCGCGCGTCGTCACCAGCGGCCCGCCGGAATTGCCGGGATTGAGCGACGCGTCCGTCTGGATGATGTCGTCGATCAACCGTCCCGATTGCGACCGGAGAGAGCGTCCGAGGGCGCTGACGACGCCCGATGTCACCGAGTGCTGAAAACCGTAGGGGTTGCCGATCGCGATGGCCACCTGACCCACTCTCAGCCGACGCGAGTCGCCAAACTTCGCCCATGGCACGGTTGCGTCCACCCGAAGGACCGCCAGGTCCGTCGCGGCATCCTGGCCAACCACATCCGCGCGTAAGGCGCGGCCGTCCGGAAGAATCACCTCCACGCGCGCCGCGCCGTGCACAACGTGATGGTTTGTCAGCACCAGACCGTCCGGTGTAAAGATGACGCCGGATCCCGCTCCTGCGTCGCCACGATGGACGTTGACGACGGCCGGGCCGACGGTTTCGACGGCGCCAATCACCGCCTGTGAATAGGCGTCGAGCAGCTCATCGTCGTTGGTGCGGGGCTCGATGTTCATAACTGGATCCTAGGAACAGGGTCGACGCTGGAAATCGCCCAAATGGGTAGTTAGCGGAGGACACATGTGCGATCTCTCGCATCACCACCACGCGGATTTCGGTTTTATCGTTGACGTGCAGGAGATTCGAGCGCTGATCGATGAGACGCGCCGCTTGTCGCGCACGATCCCGGATCACGCCGCGCGCGTCGACGCGTTGCGGCCCGCCTTTGCGTGGCTGCTCGCAGCCGACGGCTGGCTGCCCGATGAGTTTGCGCGACCAGACGAGACAAGCGGCATGGGCGGCGGCATCGGCCAGTACGCGCTCTATCGCGACGAAGCGGGCACGCTCTGTCTGTTTTCGCTGGTTGTGCCCGCTGGATCGTCAACCCCGGTCCACGACCATCTCGCGTGGGGCCTGGTTGGCGTCTATCGCGGCGCGCAGCTCGACACCACCTACGCGCGGCTTGACGATGGGAGCGAGGCGGACAAAGCACTGCTGCGAGTGGCCACGCAGCAGACCGTCGAGGCGGGAGAGTTCTACACGCTGCTGCCGCCGGACGGCGACATCCATTACGTGAAAACGATCTCGGACACACCGTCCGTGTCCATTCATCTCCTTGCCAACGATACTGCGTGCGTGTGGCGCCATAAGTACGACCCAGATGCGGGAACGGTGACGCCGTTCCGGTCTGGATATTCGAACGTCAAGTGCAGTCGACGCGCGGGGTGATAGAACGTCATGGACCGACGAGGCATTCCCGTGGCTGTTGTCGCATTGCTGATCGGTGTCGCTCTCGGTTGCGACAACGACAACGCGCCATCTTCCGCCACGACGGCCTCCGTGCGCATTGTCTTCATGGGGTCGACGGCGCGACGAACCGATCTCCCGTCATTCGCCGACGCATGCGTGAACGGCGTCGGCATGACGCACATTCACCCGAGCTGGCGCGGTTTTGCGGCAATTCCGCTGCAGCCGGTTCCTCCGGATCGTTTCGAGATCTCTTTCACCGACGTGCCGGTTGATTCGCGCGTCTCATTCCGAGTGAACGATCAGAACGCGTGCGACGAAAATCCGACGGGGGCCGTGACACGAAATATCCTCGTGAACGATGTCCGGCTGGTTCAAAACGCGACGACCCCGGGTAACGGAGACGAGCCGGGATTCGCCTTCACCATTGCGCGCGGCGGAATGGTCCGTCAATGAGGGCGTTGAAGCCTCGCGTTGGTTCGGGCGGTTCTACAGCTCGATCCGTTCACCTGAAGCCAACTGTCCAAGCAACTCGCGATCGCCCGTCGCCAGCCTCCAGTGACGCAGCCGCGCGTGTCCGACGATGAGCCGATCGAACGGATCTCTCGTGAATCCAATTTCGCTGGCTTTTTCGAACCACGCCGCTGACGCAGGATCGTCGATCACCCACCGGTCGTCATGGATCAGTTGGGTCACTGACGCCCCAGCACGCAGCCGAAGGCGTCCCGCTTCAATCAGAAACTGCAGTTCGAGAATTGTCGCCGGCGAGGCGTAGAGGCGAGTCGACCGCTGCGCGAGTGTCGCGGCGCGCCGATCGCCGCGATGCAACCAGATCACCGCGTTCGTATCGAGAAGAATCAACGACGTCGCTTCGACGAGAAGCTCAGACCGTCGGCTTTCCACGTCCAGGTCCATTCGCCTGCTGCGACTCCTGGGTCGACGGTCTGGATCAGGGGCTTACGCGTACGTTGGACAGGTTTCGCGCGCTCGGCGCGAACAGAGTAACGCACGCCCCGCCGTTCGATGACGACTTCTTCACCGCGCTCCGCCGCATCGAGCACGTCGGCCAAACGCTCGCGGACCTGAGAGCTGGTATACCGCTTCATATGTACATTGTACAACTGGACAGCCGAATCGGGCAGACCGGCGACCTATCGCGCCCGGTAGCGGTTGACCGCGTCGTCATCCCATTGAATCCCCACACCCGGTCGATTGGGAATGATTGCCTCGCCATTGCGAATTTCGATCGGCTGCTCGAGAACGGGCGCTGCCCAGTCGACATATTCGAGCCAGTGACACGTCGGCGTGGCGGCGAGCAGGTGCGCGCTGAATTCGGGATAAAGATGCGATGACATCTCGAGCCCCGCGGCCTGCGCCAGCGCCGCGGCTTCGAGCCAGCCGCTCACGCCGCCGATGCGTGCGAAATCGGGCATGGCGTAGTCGCAGGCGCGCGCGGCAATCGCGTCGGCCATCGCGTAGGGCCCGTCGAAGTTCTCTCCGATTTGAATTGGCGTCGCCAGTTCGCGTACGAGCGTCGCGTTTCCCGCGTAATCGTCGTGACGAATCGGCTCTTCGATCCACGCGAGCCCCTCATCATCCAGAACGCGGCTGCGCTGGAGCGCTTCCGTCACGGTCAACGCCTGGTTGTAATCCGCCATGACCACGGTGGCATCAGGCACACGTTTGCGAACCGCCTTCAACGCCGCGAGGTCGTCGCCGACCGCGGCATATCCCAACCGCAGCTTCACGGCACTGAAGCCGCCTTCTTCGAGCAGCTCCTCCGCTTCGTCCGCCAGCGAAGACGAATCCCGAATACTCAACCCATTGCTGTTGTACGCGCGGACCGGACGGACAGTGCCTCCAAGAAACTCCACCAGCGGTACACCTGCCGCCACCGCCAACGCGTCCCAGCACGCTGCGTCAAACCCGGCCAGCGCCATAGTCACGAGACCCCGAACCCCCAACAACCGAAAGTGCCGTGCGAGCTTCGCGTTGAGATCGACAGGCGCCACGCGATCGCCGGTGACACGCGTCGCCGCTTCGCGCAGGATCGCCTCAATCGCCGCGGTTGCCTCCGGCAGGTAGCAGAAGACGTAGGCGCGTCCGCTGATAGCTTCTTCGGTGTCCACGTCGATGAGGACGAGCGGAGCGGTGTCCATTCGCCGTGCGCTGGTGCCGAGCGGCCGCTTCATCGGAACGTGGACCGCCACCGTGCGAACGGCCTGGATCGTCAGCGTGAGCGTAGTCATCGGTCCGCCTGAAGGCGGACCCCACCGACGGTCGTCGACGGTCCGGCAGCAGGTGTCATCGGTGGGGTCCGGCTGCAGCCGGACCAGAGCCAGCTTCATGGAGCGTCAGGATGTCCCAGACGGCGCGATTCATCGGCGTCGGTACCCCTGTCTGTTCGCCCAGCCGCGCGACGCCGCCACTGAGCCACGAGACCTCGAGGCGTTTGCCGGCGTTCAGGTCATGATGCATCGACGACGTCATCTGATCCGGAAGGCCGTCGACAAACGCAAGGCGCTGTTCGGCAAGGTCGGCAGGGAGTGCGACGCCGAGCGCCCGGCCGACGGCGACCGTTTCACGCATCAACTCGGACAGAAACCTCCGCGATCGCGGATTCGATCGGATCGGGCCGATCGTTTCACGCATCGTGGTCGTCGATCCGGATAACCCTACGAGAAAGACGAACTTTTCCCAGATGGCTTTCCGAATGTCATCGCTGAGCTCCGCGTTGATGCCGCCACGGAGCGAGGCCTCGAGCAGCGATTCCGCGCGCGCGGATCGGCGGCCGTCGTATTCGCCGAAAATCAGGCGCTGCATCGTGCCCGTGTGCTTGATGACGCCAGGCCGATCGATGTTCGTCGCGATGTAGGCGACGCCGCCCATGACCGCGCCGTCGCCAAACGCCTGACGCAGGATCTCGTCTTTCTGCACACCGTTCTGAAACGAGATGACACCGGTGTGAGGAGCGATCAGCGGCCGTATTGACCGGACGGCTGCGTCCATATCCCAGAGCTTGACCGACAGCCATACGATGTCGGCGACGCCGATATCGGCCGGGTTATCCGTGACGTTGACGCGTGAAAGATGAATGTCGCCGAGCGGGCTCTCGATGCGCAGCCCCGCGGAGCGCATCGTGGCAAGATGCGCGCCCCGTGCGACAAAGTGCACGTCTGCGCCGGCCTGCTGCAATCGCGCGCCGAAGAAGCCGCCGACGCCGCCGGCGCCTATGATGGCTATTTTCATGGGTCAGTGATTCAGGGTGCGAAGGGCGCGAGAAGTGCGATGGGTGCAATGAGTGCGAGGTGCAATGAGTGCGACAGGTGCAATGCTATCGCACCATTCGCACCGATTGCACCTTTCGCACCTACCGCGTAGTTACCGGCGCTCCGAGCAACGCATTGAAATCGACTTTGTTCACGTCGTCGACGATCTTCGCAAAGACATGCGCCGACTGCTCGAGCCCCGCCGCGGGCACAGCACTCAGCGTATCCATGTCCGTGTGGTACACGGTGTGGTCGATGATGTGAAAGCTTGGCGCATCCTGGAAGAAGACGCCGAGCTCGCCGCCCGGTCGCGCCTCGGGGCGCGAGTACAGGGCCATTCCGTAGTCTTTGAAGTCCTTCATCACGATCGTCCTCAACTGATCGCTGCCACCGATGAACCAGCGCCGGGCGCTGACCTGATTGGATGCGTACAGCGTGTCGCCGATGAGGAAGGTCGCGACCTGCGCGGTGTGCTCGCAGTTCACGAGCAGCGCGGTCTTCGCGAACATCTGCTTCATGTTGTTGTGCACCCAGCGCGCGCCGGCGTTATTTCCGGATGGCGAGTGATGCGCGGACGTGGTGAAGAACGTCATCGTCCGCCGCCGCCGGTTCTTCGGGATCTGTGCGTAGTGCTCCGCCAGTGCGACCATCGTCGCGACGCCGGACGCGTTGTCCATTGCGCCCTCGAAGAATGAATCGGTATGCGCCATCACCGCGATGTTCTCGTTGGTCGAACCCGGCAGCACGCCGAACACGCTTGCCGTCTTCAATCCCGTCCGAAGCTCCACGCTGAGCCGGAACCGCATCCGCGGTGATTGCTCCTGCTCGATCATCTGACGGATGACGGTGCCGTCCTGGTTGCCGAGCATGAACACGGGCATGCGGGCAGGATCCGTTGTTCCCGCCGCAGTCGGTTCGTTCATCACGTTACCGGGGAAACCCAGCACGATGAAGAGCGCCGCGGCGCCTTCAGCTTCAGCGCGTTTGACGACGCCCCAGGTCAACGCGGTGTCCTCACGTCCGCCCGGATTCGGGAAACCGTACGCAATCACCGCCTTCCCCTGGACGTCCCGGCCCTGAAAGTCGGCGGCTGTTCCCAAGCCGACCCAGACCGGGTCGAGTTCCGCCTGGCCGTTGGTCGGCGCCGAGTGATACAGCGGAAACGCCGTCTTGAGTCCCACGTTCTTGCCGCCGCCGCCGACCGAAACTTCCCAGGACGTCGGCCACCACTGCGGCGGAAGATCGGTGAATTCCTGAATGCGCGTTTCGAGGCCGATGCGCTTGAACTGTGCCGCCACCCAGTCGGTCGTCATCGCATCGTAGGACGACCCGGTGATGCGTCCCCAGTACTGATTGCCCTCGTCGCGGCTCTTGCGCGAGATCGCCGTGATTTCGTTGATGTAGCCCTTGATCTTCATGCCGTCGAGATCCGCGTAAACGGCATCGCCGGCGGGGTACGGCCACTTCGCGAACATCTCGTCGCCCCACCAGGTCGTCGGCTGGTACGCGCCACGGCCGAGCGGCTGGGTATCGCCGGCGCCGCCTTGCCGTTCGGATTGCGCTGCAGGTTGTCCGGCGTCGCGGCCACGTTGCGCAGCAACCACGCTCGTCATGACGATTGCGGCGGCGAGGACGACGACCAGCTTGTTCATGTTGATCCTCCGCGTAGGGGCCGACCTTAGGGTCGGCCTCTACGTCGAATAACGCTAATCTCTTTCGCGCCGGCCGACAACAAGCCCGTTCAGAATCCAGCTCACCACGCTGACGAGCAACGCCCCAAACAGCGCCGAGAAAAACCCATCGATGCTGAAACCCGGGACCAGCCACGCCGTCAGCGCGAAACAAATCGCGTTGAGGACGAAGATGAAAAGGCCGAGTGTGAGGAGCGTCAATGGCAGGGTCAGGAAAAACAGGACGGGCCGCACGATTGCGTTGACGAATCCGAGGATCACACCCGCCAGAAGCGCCGATAGCGGGCTGGTGATGTGGATTCCGGGGAGGAGCCACGCCGCGATGATGATCGCGAGGCCGTTGAGCACGAGACGAGCAAGGAATCTCATCCGGGGCTATTCTTGAACAGGCACAGCGCGCGCGCAATAATCCTTGCGACATGAAATGTTTCCCGGACGGCACGCTGGCGTGGCCTGAGGTCCTCCGGCCGCGGTTGGAACTCCGCGGCGACGCCGTCGCGGAACCGCCTGCGATCGACATCGGCGCGGACATTCTCAACATCGAGCGGCGGCCGACCGAGCCGGCGCGCATTACGATTTGCAGGCAGTCGCCGCAGGACGCCGGGTATCGCGAAATCTTCGTGTCAATCGACGGTGAGCAGGTCGCGATGCTCGAGTACGGAGACACCTACACCGCGGAGATCAAGCCCGGCTCACACCGGCTTCGCGCTCACAACACGCTGTTCTGGAAAACGCATCAAGTCGTGCTGCGCCCGGGTGAGCACGCGAAGTTTACCGCGATCAATCGCACGGGAACGATCTCGTTCGGTCTGCTCTTCATGCTTGGCGCGTTTCCGCTCTACCTCACCTTTGAACGCGAGACGGAAACCGTTGCTACTGACAGGCTCCTTCCACGCCGCGCAACCTGATCACCTTGAATTCGGGGAGGGGGCTGGCAGGGACGGCATCCGCAGCCCCTCCCGGAAGATTCGCCACGGCCGCCTTGGCCGGATCGAGCGCGCCGGCCTGGGCCGCGACGTTCGGTGAGGGCCATAGACCGGTCCGGAACGTGACGCCTTTGCCGGGAGCGCCGCCGACAATCTCGACCCTGCGGCCGACGAACTTCCGCAGTCCGCTTTTGCCTGTCAGCCGGTATCTGTCCCCGCTGTCGTTATCGAGGAAATTGAACTGCCCCGGCCTGATGGTGTCGCGGGAGATGCACCCGTTCAGCCGGATTTCCTTGTTATCGGCGGCCGCGGCCTTCGCTGAGGGTTTGGCGGCCTGGGCGGCGGCGCCCGGCGACATGTGGAACACAATCAGCAATGCCGCCAGTCCGTATGTCAGCTCACGGATCATCTGTGGCCTCCCCATCAAAACCGGTTGATCGTACACTCACAGGAGACATGTTCCGCCCCCGGGTTGCTGTTGTCATCCTGCTCGTCATCGCCGCGGCGTCGGCTGCCTGGGCCCAGCGCTTCCGCGTCATGGAGGGTCCTGGCATGCCCCTCCACATGCCACCGCCGCACTTCAGCGACGGCGCGTTCACGATATGCAAGTTGATGTATACCAGCAACCGTCGGGAAGCCAACGGTTTCGGCTGGTCGACAGATTACCCGTATGCGGGCCTGAACCTCATGCTCCGCTCGTCGGAGCTCACGAAAACCCGCATCAGCAAGGACACGCACGGCGACGCAAAATACTGGACCGTCCATCTGACCGACGATGCGTTGTTCGAATGCCCGTTCCTCGTGGGGTCGGACGTGGGAACGATCGGGCTCGCGCCCATCGAAATCAAGCGGCTTCGTGACTACCTCCTCAAGGGCGGGTTCCTCTGGGTCGACGATTTCTGGGGCACGCGCGCGTGGGAGCAGTGGTCCGACGCGATGCGTCAGGTATTGCCCGAGTTCCCGATCTTCGACATCCCCGCGGACCACCCGATTCGATCGACGCTGTTCGACGTGTCGCATGTCCCGCAGGTTCCCGGCATCAACTTCTGGCGGGCGAGCGGCGGCGGCACATCCGAGCGTGGAAGCGACAGTCCACAGGTGGACTTCCGTGGGATCGCCGACAGTCATGGACGGCTGATGGTGGTGATGACCCACAACAGCGACATCGGCGATTCGATGGAGCGCGAATCGGAGGACCCGGAGTTCTTTGCCGCGTTCTCGCCCCAGGGCTACCAGGTCACCATCAATATGGTCCTCTACGCGCTCACGCACTGAGATGTTCGTCATTCTGGCGTTCACGCTGCTCCTCGCGTTACCAGTGGACGCCGCGCAATCGACCGCCTCGGCTGCAGACCCGCAACTCAAGACACGCGTCGAGCAGCGACTGACCGATCGACGGGTCAGCGGCATCAAAGTGTCCATCGTGCGCGACGGGACAGTCGCGCTGACGGGCCCGGTCGCCAGCGCTGGAGCAAAGCAGGATCTCATCGCCGAAGTTCTGAAGGTCGACGGCGTCAAGGAGATTGTCAGCGACCTGACCATTGCCAAACCCGAAAGCGACCAGAAGCTGGCGGAACGCGTGGCCGATCAAATGCGTCGATCGACGTACTTCACCGTTTTCGACGAAGTGCAGATTGGCGTCGACAACGGCGTCGTGACGCTCACCGGCTTCGTGACGCAGCCGATCAAGTCCGACGACCTCGCCCGGCGTGCGTCGCACGTGGACGGCGTGCGGGAATTCGTCAACCGTCTCGAGGTGCTTCCCGCCTCGCTGTCCGACGATCGGCTCCGCGCGATCATCGCCAACACGCTCTACCGCGATCCGGCGTTCTCGAATTACGCCGCCCAGGCGGTCCCCCCGGTGCACATCATCGTGCGCAATTCGAGCGTCCTGCTCACCGGCGTCGTCAACAACGAAGTCGAACGGCGGCAGGCCGAGAACATCGTTCGTCACATTCCCGGCATCATTGGCGTTCAAAACGCTCTGCGGGTTGAACGCTAAATACGACGTCGCAGTACTCGGCGGAGGCAACGCCGCTCTGTCCGCGGCACTCGCGGCCGCAGAGCGCGGCGCGCGGGTCATCGTCCTCGAACGCGCACCGCGAGCATTTCGCGGCGGCAACAGCCGTCACACGCGAAATCTCCGGTGCATGCACACGACGCCCACGGACGTTCTGACCGACGCCTACCCGGAAGACGAATTCATGGCGGACCTGCTGCGTGTCACCGGTGGTGCCACGGACCAGACGCTCGCGCGCATGATGATCCGCGCCTCGGCCGACCTGCCACGACGTATGAACCGCTTCGGTGTCCGCTTCCAGCCGTCGATTCGCGGCACGCTGCATCTCGCGCGAACCAACGCATTCTTTCTCGGCGGGGGCAAGGCGCTGATGAACAGCGCTTATGCAGCGGCGGAACGCAGCGATGTTCGTATCGTGTACGAGGCGGACGTCGTCGGGTTGTGCATCCGCGACGGCCGCTTTGAATCCGCCGAAGTGAAGACGCCTCATGGCACCGAGGCGATTACGGCACGGACCGTCGTCCTTGCCGCGGGCGGATTCGAGTCGAATCTCGAATGGCTCGCGGAGATCTGGGGAGACGCGGCGAACAACTTCATCGTTCGCGGAACGCCGTACAACACAGGCACGGTGCTGCGCCTGATGCTGGATGCGGGGGCGGAGCCCGTCGGCGATCCGTCGCAATGCCACGCCGTCGCCATCGATGCGCGAGCCCCGAAGTTCGACGGCGGCATCGTGACGCGTCTCGATTCCGTGCCGCTTGGCATTGTCGTGAACAAGCATGGAGATCGGTTTTACGACGAAGGCGAAGACTACTGGCCGAAGCGGTACGCCATCTGGGGACGTCTTGTCGCGCAGCAGCCGGATCAGATTGCGTATTCGATTGTGGACTCGAAAGCGATCGGACGATTCATGCCGTCGGTGTTTCCGCCAATCGTCGCCGACTCGATCCGCGAACTCGCCTCGACGCTCGGTGTGCCGGCGGGAACACTCGCAGCCACGATCGAGAGGTTCAACGCCGCCGTGCGTCCGGGCACATTCGACCACCAGACGCTTGACGACTGCCGAACGGAAGGCCTCATCCCGAACAAGACACACTGGGCGCAGCGGCTCGACACACCCCCGTTTCATGCGTATCCGCTGCGACCTGGTATTACGTTTACCTATCTGGGCGTCAAGGTCGACGAGCGCGCGCGCGTGGTACTAAATGGTGGCCTCGCGGAAAACATCTTTGCGGCCGGCGAAATCATGGCCGGCAACATCCTCGGCCGGGGTTATGTCGCCGGCGTGGGGATGACGATCGGCACCGTGTTCGGCGAGATCGCCGGACGCGAAAGCCGCGATACGGCGGCACGGCACGCCCGGCATGGCTGACGTGCTCACCGACGCGATGCGGAAGGCGGAGCACGAGATGGTTGTGTGCAACGCGTGCCGTTACTGCGAAGCGTACTGCCCCGTCTTTCAGGCGATGGAGGAGCGGGTGACGTTCCAGCCCGCCGACCTGACCTACCTCGCAAATCTCTGCCACAACTGCGGTGAATGCCTGTACGCCTGTCAATATGCGCCGCCGCACGAGTTCAATATCGACGTGCCACGTACGTTGTCCAGGGTGCGCGTTGAATCGTACGAATCGTTGGCCTGGCCGTCGTTTGCGTCGATCGCTTTCCGCAGACCATGGAGCGCCACTTGTGCCGCGTTAGCGGCAGGAGCGTTGACGCTTGCACCCGTGGCACGAGCCTTTATGGCTCGCGCAACCAATAAACCCGCAGCCTTCTACGACGTGATCCCGCACGACGTAATGGTGACTCTCTTTGGAGTCATTGGTCTCTTCGTCTTCGCGGCTATCGCGATAGGCCATCGTCGATTTGCGGGAGGTGCGAACCCGGGGGATTCGCGCGCAACCCATAAAGGCTTGCGCCACGGGCGACTGGTTTCGCGGCAACGTGCCGTGCGAGATGCCCTCACGTTGAAGCATCTGCATGCCACGGGGGAGGATTGTGTCGATGCGGAGGAGCAGCGCCGGCCGTGGCGCCGATGGCTGCATCACTGCACGTTCTACGGATTCGCGCTCTGTTTCGCATCGACGGCGGTCGCTGCAATCTATCACAGCGTGTTTGGATGGATTGCGCCGTACGCGTATACGAGCGTGCCCGTTGTGCTCGGAACAGCCGGCGGACTGGGGCTGGTGGTTGGACCCGCAGGTCTGCTCGTGCTCGACCTGCATCGCGATGCGGCGCTCACCGACGCGTCAGAGCGCTCACTCGGCTTTGCTTTTCTGACGATGCTCTTGCTGACGAGCGTCACGGGCCTGCTCCTGCTCGTATTCCGAGGCAGCCCATATATGCCCGCGCTGCTCGTCGTTCACCTCGCGATCGTGTTGGCCCTCTTCGTCACCTTCCCGTACGGCAAGTTCGTACACGGGATCTACAGAGGAGCCGCCCTGCTGAAATTCCGGCGGGAGGAATCGGTGTAGCTTCTCAGGTCGCCTGAAGGCGGATCCCACCGGGGCGCATAGAATCTGCCAAATGTCCGAGACCGTACACGCCGCAACACGACTAGATCGATTGCCCGTTTCCGCCTTTCATCGACGGACAGCAGCGCTGCTCGCGTACGTGTTTTTCTTCGAGCTGGGCGATCTGAACAGCTTCGCGTATGCGGCGCCGGCGCTCCGCCAGCAATGGCAGCTCTCAATTGCCACCATCGCGACAATCACGTCGGCGTCGTTTGTCGGCATGTTCATCGGCGCGATGACCGCCGGAACGCTCTCGGATCACATCGGCCGCAAGCGCGCGTTGATGCTGACGACGCTCTGGTACTCGTCGATGTCGCTGCTGAACGCCTTCGCGTGGAGCGTGCCGAGCCTGTTCGCCGCGCGCCTGCTCACCGGCGTCGGCTTGTCGGGCATGACGGTCGTCGCGATGACCTACATCGGCGAGATGTTCCCGTCGCGCGTCCGCGGCGCGTTTCAGGCGCGCATCCTGATGTTCGGCCTCATTGGCATTCCGGCGACGGCCTATGTGGCACGTTTCGCGGTGCCCTCCGCGGACTGGGGGTGGCGCGTCATCTTCGTGTGGGGAGCGCTCGCGATCTTCTTTCCATTGTTCGTGCGGCGCCTCGAGGAATCGCCGCGCTGGCTGGAACGCCGCAGGCGCTACGAGGACGCCGAGCACGTGCTCGCGCGCATCGAACGTGAAAGCCTGAAAGGGCTCGTGCGTCCGGAACATCTCGTCGGTCCTGTCCGCCTTCGCCAAGGCTCCGGCGGACTCGCCGAAGCGCGAAGCGCGGAAGCGGTTGGAAACGGCGAAGAGAGCATCGGCATAAAAGGTCTGATGCGCTCGGGCGCCGGCGGACGCGCACTTCTGCTGATCAGCGTCTGGTTCTGTCAGACGCTCGGTTTTTACGGATTCAACGCGTGGGTGCCGACGCTGCTCGCCGAGCAGGGCTTCTCCATCATGCGGACGCTGGAACAATCGTCCGCGATCTCCATTGGCGCGGTCCCTGGCGCCTGGATCGCGTCGCTCATCGCAGACCGGTGGGAGCGGAAATACCTCATCGCACTGGTGGCGGTGCTCGTCGGCACCTTCGGGATGATCTACGGCCTGAGCTTCAACACCTGGATCATCGTGACGTTCGGTTTTCTCGTGGCGATGAGCCAGCAGGTGTTCGCGCCGATGTTGTACGCCTACACCGCCGAATGTTTTCCGACCAACGCCCGCAATACCGGCGCAGGACTCTCGTACGGCATCGGGCGCCTCGGCAACGCTATGGGCCCGCTCATCGTCGCGTTCCTCTTCACGACCTACGGATACAGAAGCGTCTTCGCCTACATCGCGTTGTGTTGGGTGCTGGTCGCGATGTTGATCCTCACGTTCGGCCCGCGCATGAACACGCGAACGCTGGCGTAGCACATCACGAGTGTTAAGGGGGCGGCGATATCAGGACGTAGCGGCCGATCCGCCTCTGATGCGCGTTCGCAAGCTGAGGAAGGCGCGCGAGGCGCTCGTCGGCAAGATCGGCCGGTAACGCGAGAACGGCATCCTTCGGGAACGGCTGCATGGTGACAAGTTCGGCGCCCAGGAAGCTCTCGATCTGATCGCGGTGCATGCGGGCGCGAACGTCGGGACGCAGGTAGTACACGAACGATACCCGGTATTCCATCACGAACATGCGGCTCGGCAACTGACCTGCGTTGTTGAAATATTCGGTCAGGTCGATCGCTGAGTGCGAACGCGCCAGCGATGGGCCTGCCGTGATGAGCGCTGTCAGGTACACGGCTGCCATCGCAACCGCGACCAGCCGCCAATGGCGAACCACCGTGTCCGATCGCGACGCGACGATCGCGATCGCCGGCATCACCGGAAGAATGTAGGTGACAGCCTTCGAATTCGAGAGGCTGAGCAACACGAGGCCTGCGGCCGGCCATATCCACAGGAACTTGCCGGGCATGTCTGACAAGGCGCTCCCTCGCACATAGACGATCCACGGCAGACCGCCCACGATAAGGAGCGGAAGGTAGTACCACCACGCCTGGCCGCCATGGCGCTGCGTCTCCGTTGTGAACCCGAGCAGGTGACGGTTCAGGAAGTAGTAGCGAAGATAGCCGGGCTCTCGCGCGTTCATCGCCAGATACCACGGCAGCGCGACGAGCGCGGCGACGATCACGACCAGAATGCCCAAGAACACGAGACGGCGCGTCAGCGTTCGGGTCACGAGCAGGTACACAGCGAAGCCAACGCCTACAATCGCGATTCCTTCGAGCCCCTTCGTCAGAATCGACAGCCCCAGTGCAACGCCAGCCAGCAGCGAATCCCGAATCCCAGATCCCGGATCCCGACTTCGCCACAACAACCCCAGCGCCACGCTCGTGAACGGCACGAGTGCGATGTCGTGAACCGGTGCCTGCGCAAGCAGAAACGGAAGCACCATCGTCCCGTAGCAACCGGCGGCGAGCCAGCCGATCGATGGACCTGGCACGTCGCTACGCTGAGGGTCACGGGGGACAACGCGCCTGGCATCCGCAAAGAGAACGCGCGCGAGCCATCCCGTCGTGACGATGCCGAGCAGCGCGAACAGCATTCCGGGCAACCGCGCGGCGGCAGTGGTCATGCCGAACAGGCGCATCGAGGCAGCCTGCGCCCAGAAGAACAGGATCGGTTTGTCGAAGAATGCGCGTCCGACGAACCGCGGAACGATGAAATCCCCGCGTTCGACCATCTCCTGCGAGATCGCGGCGTGAAGGCCTTCGTCTGGATCCGTGAGGGGAGCGTTGAGCAGCAACGGCGCCAGATAGAGGAGCGCCGTGATGGAGATGAAAATCCCAAGCCCCAAATCCCAAACCCCGAATCCCAAGAAGCCTTGGGTCGTGTCTGGGATTTGGAATTTGGGATTTGGGATCTGGGATTTACTCCTTACTTCCAAGCCACGCGCAGCGGCTTGCCAATCAGGTAGTTCGGGTTCACACCCTGACGCGGACGGAACTTCTGCGCGCCGCCCTTGTCGACTTCAGAGACGTAGAAGTTACCCTCCATATCCGTGCTGAAGTCGTGCACGCCCCAGAAGCCGCCCGGGAAGTCACCCCATGTGCCCCACGCATACAGGAAGTGGCCGTCAAGATCGTACTTGAGCATCTTGCTGGTGCCGCGATCGAACGCCCATAGGGACCCGTCGAAGATGTGAATCAGGTGGACATCCGACGGGTTCTCTCCGAACTTCCACTGGTCGAGGAACTTTCCGTCCTTGTCGAACACCTGCACGCGGTGATTGCCGCGATCGTTGACGAAGACACGCAGCGTCTTCGGATCCACCGCGACGCCGTGCACGTTGTTGAAGTAAGCCGGCCGCGTGTCGTTGTTGTTCTGACCCTTCTGCCCCCACTGCGCGAGCATCTTGCCGTTCTTGTCGAACTTCACCACGCGAGTGCCGTTGTAGCCGTCGGCGACGATCCAGTCGCCGTTGGGAAAGAAGTCGACGTAGGTTGGACGATTGAAGTGCTTGTCGTCGGCGCCCGGCACACCGAACGTACCGTAACGCGCCAGCATCGTCTTGCCGTCGTTGCTGAACTTCCAGATCGAATGCTTGTGGTCGTCGACGAACCAGACAGCTTTGTCCGGATCGTACGGATTGATCACGATCGAGTGCGGACGCTGCATCTCAGCATCCCACTTCATGAAGTTCGCGGCGTCGGGAAGCAGGTTGCCCTGGCCGTCGAACACGAGGATGTTGTGCTCCCATCGCGCATCAACGCCCATCTTGTTGCCCGCGCGCTCCCACGCCTGCATGCCCTCCTCGGCGAGCTGGCCCGTGCCGCCGTTGCCCGGAGGGCTCGAGCTGGTCGTGTCGCGCCACGGCAGGCGCCCGATGGGGAAGAAGACGCTCGGCCCCATGTCGCTCAGCTTCTTGGTCATCGGCCGCTTGATGTTCGGCAGTTCGCCGTGCTCGACCGCCCAGATGCGATCGGGACTTTCGGCAAACACGCTCGACCCGGCGCCGAATGTCCACTGCTCGTGGCCCGGGATCGACGCGAGATCCTTTGGCCACCCCTGGACGACTTCATACCCGCCGAACACGTCCTGGCCGCCCTTCTGATTCGGGATCGCCGAGATCGACGTGATATGTCCCTGGGCCGTGACCCATGAACCGTTCAACATGTATCCCGCCGCCAGACAGATCAGGCCAGTCAGCAGAATCGGTACGCGTTTGCGCATCGCCTTCTCCTCAAAAAATGGATGAAAGATTCTATACCGGCGGCGGATCCGGCCTTTACGGCGCAAACCAATAACTGAGCTTGATGGCGAAGGTGTTGGTCCCCGGCGCGCCGAAGGCACTGCCGAGGTCGTGCCACGGCGAGAAGATCCCTTTCCGTGCGAGCTCGTCGGAGGTCGAGAGGTTCCAAACCGCAAACAGCGTGCTGCCGCGCAGATACTCCCACCGGAGCACGATGGTGCCACGGACCGATTTCTTGTTGAAGTCCGGATCGTCGGCGAGCGTCACCGGCGTGAACTCGTACGACTTGGGCCGCGCCAGCTTTCGAATGTCGGAGTAATTCCCGACCGCCACAAACGGCTGGACGTACGCCTCGAGTGTCAAATCACGCGTGAACGAATAGGTCGCGCGCGTCGTGATGTTGATCTCGTGACGGCGAAGTCTGCCGTAAACGTTGTCCTCGGTCGCATCGCCATCCGCATCGATGTTCTTGATCCACTGCGCGTCATCAAGCGCCGAAGTAAGCTCGGCACCCACTGTGGCCACAAGCCGCTGTGATGGCTGAAAGCGAACACTCGGTTCAAGCTGCGTCGAGTAGCCGCCGAATCGGTTGTGAAATGCGAAGAAGCGCAGGCCTCCTCCCCACTGCTTCCGCGAGTCACTCTCGATGCGGACGTTCATCCAGCTGGCCTTGGATTGCAGAATCGGAGGTCCACCACGCGCGCTGACATCGTCGTATTGGGACGGACGACGGGTAAGGCCAATGAATACGTTCCAGAAGTTCGTGAAGCTGACGTTTCCGTTAATTCCGGTCCACCCGCCGATGGGCAGGTGATCCTCGTTCCACTGGCGACCGCCGTAGACGTTGAGGGTGCTGTTGCGAATGAACCCTTTCGGATCCGGCTGAAACAAAAAGACGCCGCCACCTGCTTCATTCTTGTCGGGCCGGGCGAAAAAGAAACCCGCGTCCGAGTTCCGGAACGACGGCGAGAAGCGGTCCAGGTGACCGTTGACGTTGTAGTACTTCGTCGTGTACTCCGAGTTGAGCACACCGCCGAAGCCGTTTCGGACGATGCCGTCGATGGGCGCGTGCGTCACGACAGCATGGCCGTTCAGGTTGAAGCGGTTCCGATCGCGCCGCAGCGTCGCGTCGACGCCGGCCAGCGACGCATTTGCGTCGAGCTCACGGGTGACATTGGTGGCAATCAGGCCGATGTTCGAGGTGTCGCCCAGCAGGTTGTGCGACACCCGCGCGACCGAGTAGATCGACCGAGGCTCGATCAGCTTTCGCTCCCGCCGCGTCAGCGTCGCGCCGCTTGGCACATCGGTGGTGACGTCAACGGTGCCGTACTCGCGCGACGTGACCGCGGTCAGCGCACCGTAATTCCAGCGCGAGGTCTTCCCCGTCAGCTTGACGGCACCGAAGATCGTTGTCGTGTCGGGCTTGGTCACGAGCGTCTCGTTGTCCGAGAGCTCGAAGTGGTCCGGCCGTTGTCCGATACGGCGGGAGTAAAAATCCGGGAACTGCCCGAACTGGAGGACGAACGTCTGACTGTCCTCGAGAAAGAATGGCCGCTTCTCGGGAAAGAAGGTTTCGAACACCGACAGGTTCAGCACCGACGGATCCGCTTCGACTTGTCCGAAGTCGGGATTGACGGTCGCAGACAGGCTTGCGGATGACCCGAGACCGACACGCAGATCGAATCCTGCGTTGCCCGCCCCGGATGCAGGCGCACCGCCTTTCGTCTGCAGCTGCCCGAGCACGTATGGCGTGAACTCGAGACGCCGTGGCGGCGTCAACCTATCGTCGAAGACGAGGTGGCCGAATCGCGAGACTTGCCCCTGGGCTCCGCGCGGCTTTGCCACCCACCAATCCTGCTCGCCACGAGCGAAGACATCGCGGCGGAGGTTGAACCCCCAAGTGGTCTGGTTGCCTGGCTGGGCGGGGAATCGCACCTGCGAAAACGGGATCCGGAACTCGGCGTTCCATCCCTGCCCCGTCTGCACCGTCGCTACCTCCCACACCGCTTCGTAATCGTTGTTCGTCTGTGTGTCGTTCACCTGCAGGTAATCGTTCTGTACGCCAGACGCGTTCACCTCGAAGACGTACGCGTTCTGATGGTCGTGCGCGGTATCGAACGCAATGAACACGCGATCGCTTGGCGGCGCGCTGCCGCGGCGCCCGAGTCCATCACGCAGCTGGGAGACGTCGCGCATCAGCATCTGAACCGCAACGTAGAGATAGCGATCGTCGTAGGCGACGCGGACCGTCGTCGCCTCCGTCGGCGCCATCATGTTGTCGGGATCTTCCTGCGTGAGATCGGAGATCACCTGTGCACGCATCCACGCTTCGTCGTCGACGCGGCCATCGACGCGGATCGAAACCGTGTTCGGTGAAACACGAAGCGCGTGGACTTCTTTGCCGACCTTATCACTCGCTGCGGGCTCAGACTCGGCGCGCTGCTGTCCTTCAGCTGGCGCGGACTGCGCCTGCGCGAAGCAGGCTCCGCCTGCGAGGAGAATCCATGCCAGGGTGGCGGCGGCCCAGGCGGACACCCGCATCCCGTGTTGCTGGTGTTAGACGCCGCTTGTCGAAAATTGGCTGAGAGGAGCGGCGGCGGTTGAAGCCTTGGAACTGAAGCCTGATGGCTCTCACCTTGACCACCCCTGAAACCTGAAACCTGATACCTGACACGTTCAGCCGCGCAACCGCTCTCGGATCTGAGCCATGTGGTGGTGCAGATGGTCCCGGTACCCGACGACGATGGCTTCCAATGGCACGGGAGCGTCGCCGCCGATAGTGCAAGGAACCGAGTATTTCGAAGGCGGAATGCGCGCGATCACGTCCGCTAGGTGCAGGTTGAGATGGGTCCACAATGCGACGAGGTGTGACCAGTCGGCGTCCTGATAGCCCTGGGACGAAACCCAGTGATTCTGCTCGTAGCCGGGCATGGTCAGAGCGTCGGTCTGCTGCGCGCGGACGAAGCGCTGGTGATTGTTGGCCGCCGAATCGATCAGATGGCCGAGCACCTCCTTCGGCGACCACTTCCCCGCGACCGGACGATGGGCGGCGGCGCCGCCGCGTGCGACGAGCAGCTCTTCGGAGAAGCTCGCTGCAATCGTCCGCAGCTCCGACGCAACGTCGGCGACGGTCACTGCGGCGGTAACGAAGTGACGTAGGCGGCTAGCGCCATCATGTCGTCCTCGTTGAGCTTTGCGACGACGTCTTTCATGAGCGGCGCCCAGGTGCCGCGCCGCGTGCCAGCCTGCATGTCATACATCTGGCGCGCAAGGTAGCTAGCCTGCCGCCCCGCGATTGCGGGCACCGGGTCGAGACCGCGCAAACCGGGACCGTGGCAGATGTCGCACCGAATGGTCTTTCCGTTGCCGCCGGTCGAGGCGAGCATCTCGCCTTTCTTCAACGTGCCTTGCGGTACGTACGCGGTGAACGGCGAACGTGGGTTGCGGAGAATCTGCGCATCGTCCGGATCGTCTGGCATCTCGATGAGCCGATTGCTAAGCGCGACCTTGTCGCTGCCCGCGGCGGGCAGGAAGAGGTTGTTCGCATTCGGCGCGAACTTCGGAATCATGGTGGTTTCGACCACTTTGTTCTTCGGGATGTATTTGATGGCCGCGAAGTACTCCGCGGCCTGCTTCCACTCTTCAGGTGTCATTGCCGCTGCCATCAGCGGCATCTCCCACGCGTTCGCCTTGTTCTTGTCTGTCGTGTGGCGCAGGCCGTTCTTGAAGTCGGCCATCTGGTTCATGAAGTACTGAACCGACGTGCCGGACACCGGCGCATTCTCCGGCTTGCCCGTGCCGTTCGGGAAATGACAGAGCGCGCACGCACGAATGCCACGGCGCTGGTCGCCGTGAGCGACGATCTCGGGCATCTTCGGATGGTCGCCGGGATACCAGTCGACGGGACCGTAATCGTTCGCGATTTCCGTGACGGTCCACGCGCCAGCGCCTCCTGGCAGCATGCGCTTGCGGCCGTCGTCCGGCGGCGTGCCACCGCGCGCGCAGTCAACAGGACGCTGCACGGTGCACTTCTTCGAATAGTCGGAGTCCGCGGGTGGCGGATCAACGTATCCGTACGCCCATAACGGCATCCCCGCCGCGCGAAGCAGTACTGCCCCCGTAGTGACGAAGATCAGACCCAGCACCAACACACCAAGCAGCTTCTTCATCGCATTCCCCTACTTCGACTTCGAACTTCGAACGTCAAACTTCGAAGCAGGCCATACCATAGCATGTTGCCCGTGCGCTCCCGTGTATTCGTCGGTCTGTACCTTCTGTCAGGCGCCGCGGCCCTGCTGTACGAGGTCGCGTGGCTGCGGCTGCTGACGATGACGATGGGACACACGACTGGTGCGGTGGGCGCTGTGCTGGCGGCGTTTATGGGTGGGCTTGCGATTGGCGCCTGGGTCGCCGGCCGTTTTGCTGACAGATGGGAACCACCGCGCGCGCTTCGGATGTATGCCGCGCTTGAAGGCGTCATCGCGCTGAGTGCGCTCGCGATGCCATTTGCGATCAGCGCGCTACGTCCATTGCTCGCGTGGGCATATGCCGACGGCGCTGGCGGTGTGTTGTTCGGCGTCACGCGGCTTGCCGCATCGATTGCAGTGATCGCATTGCCCGGTGCGGCGATGGGAGCGAGTTTTCCGGTCGGAGTGTGCGTCGTCTCGGGGGTCGTTGCAAGGGGTGCAAGGGGTGCAACGGGTGCGAACGGTGCGATCGGTGCGAAGGGTGCAAAAGGTGCGGGTGCGAAGGGTGCGGATGCGAAGGGTGCAAAAAGTGCCGGAGCGAAGGGTGCAATAGGTCCGAAGGGCGCGCGTGATGTCGCCGAACTGTACGCCGCAAACACCGTCGGCGCTGCGCTTGGTGCGGCCCTCACGGGATTCGTACTGCTGCCTTCTCTCGGCCTCGTTGTCACGACGATTGTCGGAGTTTTCTTGAACCTGTTTGCGGCAGCTGGCGCTCTGGTCCTGAGCCGAACCCTGGAACCCAAGAACCCCAACGAACCCACAGAACCCATTGAACGGGACCCGCTGAACCAATTGAACCAATGGAACCTCATGAACCCGATGAACCTTCGGATCGCCGGCGCCATCGCCGTGTCCGGGTTCGTCGCCCTCATCTACGAAGTGGTGTGGACGCGGGTGCTGGCGATGACGCTTGGACCAACGACGTACGCCTTCAGCGCGATGCTCGTCGCGTTCATTGCCGGATTGGCGATCGGGGCTGCCGTCGCCAGCGCAATGCTGCCGCGCCTCCGCCGCCCGGCCATGTGGCTCGGCCTGTCAATGATTGTGGCAGCCGCCGCCGCGCTCGCTGCCGCCGCAGTCGCCGACCGGTTGCCGATCGTCATCGCGCGCACCGCCGGGCGGACCGATGCCAACTTCATGTCGGTGTTCGCGCTCGACGTCTTTCTTGCCGTTGCGCTCCAGCTGCCGATGACGAACGCGCTTGGGGCGGCACTGCCGTTCGCGATTGCTGCGGCCTCGGCTGCGAAAGAAGCCGCGCCGCGCGCAGCAGCGGTGATCTACGCCTCCAATACGGCCGGTGCGATTGCCGGCGCGCTTGCGGGCAGCTTCATCCTGATCCCGCGACTCGGCCTGCAACATTCGTTACAGCTGGCGTCCGCCATCGCCGTAATCGCGGGTCTGGCTGCCTGCCTCGCCGAAGCCGCAGACAGCGGCGGCGTGTTATGGCGATCGGCGCACGACGCGGCGCAGCTGACAAGGCGCGCGCCGCGCTCGCAGTTCGCGATCGGCGCCGCAGCGATCGCCGTGCTGGTGCTGGCAGCGCTGATGCCCGCCTGGAATCATGGACGGCTGGCCAATGGCGCCTATCGGCTGGCGCCGGCGTTGGCCGCCGGCGATATCGAAACCGCTCTCGAGGCGGGCGACCTCTTGTACTACCGCGAAGGGGCGGCTGGGACCGTCTCCGTACGGCGGTTGCTCGGTGTGACGTCGCTCGCGATCGACGGCAAAGTGGACGCCTCCAACGGCGCCGACATGCTGACGCAGAAGCTGCTCGCGCATCTCCCGCTGCTGCTGCATGACAATCCGCGATCGGTCTATATCATCGGGCTCGGCAGCGGCGTGACACTCGGCGCGGCGCTGCGTCACCCGATCGTCCGCGCGGACGTGTCGGAGATCTCACCCGAAGTCGTTACCGCGTCCGACTATTTCTCCAAAGAGAACCGTGACGCGCTGCGCGACCGGCGCACCAGGCTGATCCTCGGCGACGGACGATCGCATCTCCTGTTGTCCGAGGATCGCTACGACGTGATCGTGTCCGAACCGTCGAATCCCTGGATGGCGGGCGTCTCGACGCTCTTCACCCGCGAGTTCTTCCAGGCCGCCCGGGCGCACCTTCAGCCGGGCGGAATCCTCTGTCAGTGGGCGCACACCTACAACATCAGCGATGGGGACCTGCGATCGATCGTCAGTACCTTCCTGTCGACATTTCCGGACGGAAGCGCCTGGCTGGTCGGCACCTCAGACCTTCTGCTGATCGGATCACCGTCACCGCTACGTGCGCTCGAGGGAAGTATCGCCACCGCCTGGAACCGATCGGGGGTTGCTGACGATCTGGCGCAGGTGGGAGTGTCGGACCCATTCGGGATCCTGACGTTGTTCATCGCAGGCGGCCGCGATCTCCAGCGGTACGCCGGCGACGCGGCGGTGCAGACCGACGATCGCCTGGCGCTCGAATACTCCGCGCCCCATGCCATCTACGGCCGATATCAGACCAACAACATCGATCGCCTGCGCGCGGCGGCTGCGGACGCGGCATTGCCCCCAGCGATCGCCCATGTGCGCGCATCCGCGGACGCAGCCCGCTGGCGTCACCGTGGCGCGATGCAGATGAAAGCGGACGCGCCCGAGCTCGCATTCCAGGATTACGGCGAAGCGCTCAAGGTCGCGCCTGAGGACGTGGACGCCCTCGCGAGCTATGCAGGCGCCGCTTCCGCCAGCGGGCAACTCGACGCGGCCGAGAAGTACCTGCACAGCCGGATTGCGGCGACAGACACCGTCTCACTCAACGTCGAGTTGTCGCGGGTGCTGGCCGCGCGTGGCGATCTCGACGGCGCCGCCGTGGCCGCGCAGCATGGCGCAGCGCTCGATCCGTCAAGTGAACGAGCGCTCGATCAGCTCGTCACGGTGCTCGCTGACAGTCGCAACGAAGCGGCCATCGAACAGCTCGTCGCGCTGCTCGTTCGAACTGGCGCCACACGGCCCGTCACGCTGTACGCGCAAATGCGCCTCGCACACCTGCGCGGAAGGTTCGCGCAGGCGAAGGCCTTTGGCGAGCGACTCACGTCGACGGAAACACCGGAGGAGGATGCGGCGCGCAACGCCAACCTGCTCGGGCTCGCCTACGACGGGCTCGGCGATCACGACCGCGCGCGACAGGCGTTTCAAGCGTCGTTGCAGATCGCGCCGCGGGCGCCAGCCGTGTTGATGAACATGGGGTTTACTGAACTCAAGGCCGGCCGGCCGGACGTCGCCGAGAAGCGCTTTTCGGAGGCGCTCTTCCTGTCGCCTACACTCGCGCCGGCGCTCGACGGACTCGCTCAGGCGCTCGAGCAACAGGGAAAAACGTCGCGAGCTTCAGCCGTCCGCGCGATCCGGCAGGCGGGTGAGGCGGGCGCTTCGCGCCCGTGGGGCGGGTAGGGCGGGTAGGGGCGACGGGGTTCATGAGTGAACTTCCGGCATTCGGTTTGCCTGATAGGCGCGCATGTCGCTTCGTCATCACACTCTCGTGGCATGGCAACGAGCCGACGACCTTTTCATCGACATCCATGCGCTCACGCGCACAGCGTTTCCAACCTTTGAGCGATTCGAGCTTGGCTCCCAGACGCGGCGTTCGGCGTTCTCGGTCGCTGTGAATATCGTCGAAGGATGTGCGCGGGATCACGAACGCGAGAAGCTCCAATTTCTCAACACCGCTCGCGCCTCGCTTGCGGAAGTGAGTTACTGCCTCCACGTGGCCCGGCGGCTCAATTACATTGACCCCAGCAAATTTGAAGAATTTGAAATGAGGGTTAAACAGACAAGCGCTGCGTTGAACGGGTACATACGCTCGATTCGAACGGGTGCAACACCTTCCCGTGTGAGCTGAGTAGTTCCTACCCGCCGTCGTTACCCGCGTTCCCGCTTAACCGCCCCCCACCCGCCCCACCCGCCTTACCCGCCCTCATTTCTTCGCCGGCGAAGCCGGCAGGTACCACTTGAAGCCGAGCGTCTTGATCTCTTCCTCGTGTTCGCCGTTCCCCTCGTGGCACGCGTGCTCCCACGATTCGGCGGCATACGGATCCCGAACGGCATTGCCACCGCCACCCTGCCCTCCGCCAGCGCCCTGACGCCGTTGCGGCGCGCTCAGTGTGAATGGGCGGGTAAACGTCTCCGGGTCGTCAATGGTCGCCTGATAATCGAGCACGTTCGGGGCGACAAGGCGGATGCGCTCCGTCACCCTCGCATTCGGGCCGATAAAGTTGCCCGCGCTGTCGAGCCACATCTTGCCATTCAGGTTGGTCGTCTCGACGACGAGCGTATCGCCCTCGAAGTGCCCGCGTGCACTCCCCATCCACATCCTCACTCCGCTTGAGGGATTTGGACGGCTATCGAGCGGGATGATGCGGTAGATGTGTCCCCAATTGAGCATCATGAGAACTGTGTCCTTGGTCTGCACGAGCTCGTATCCGCGCTGCGAGTAGCGCGGCACGCTCTTCATACAACACGCCTGCGGATCGTAGTAAAGGCGTTTGCTCGGATCTTTCGACCACGATTCACGGCCGAGTCCCTCCCGGTGTGCGGTTCGCTCGGCGAGTGCCCAGGGCTGATACGGCAGTTTCC
>Ga0114129_10001549_pt1 | contig 31190 bp, 26 predicted proteins | sample RhiMetdeltSRZDD1_FD_80071 | JGI IMG/M metagenome (GOLD analysis project Ga0114129, IMG submission 80071) | Populus rhizosphere microbial communities from Tennessee, USA - Rhizosphere MetaG P. deltoides SRZDD1 (version 2) (version 2) | ecosystem: Host-associated > Plants > Roots > Rhizosphere >...
ACCGGCGGTCTCGTGTTCTCTCAGCGGCTCTTGTTGGGGTTGGTGGAGCACGGGCTGCGTCGCGAGGCGGCCTATCAGGTCGTGCAAGGACACGCCATGGAGGCGTGGAAGGGCGGGAAGACGTTTCGCGAGCGCATCGAAGGAGATGGAGAGGTACAACGCGTCATGACCGCCGAGCAGATCCGCGGTGCGTTCGATCTCCAGTACTACTTGCGTAACGTGGACAGTGTTTTTGCTCGCGTGCTGGGTGAGGAGGATTCCCTTTGAAGAGTCCGGAGCTGGGGTTCGATCTTCCCGACGCCGAGCTCAGCCGGCTTTTGTCCGAGCAGGGGCTTCGGCTCAAGCCATCCGAGGCGCGGAAGCTCCGGGAACTCTTGGGTCGCAATCCCAGCCGCGCCGAAGCGGTGCTCTTCGACACGTTGTGGAGCGAGCACTGCTCGTACAAATCGAGCCGGGCCGCATTGAAGAAATTCCTCCCCGTCGAGGCGCCGCACGTGATTCTCGGTCCGGGCGAGGATGCCGGGATCGTCTACTTGACCACCCAAGCCGGGGAGCGATGGACGCTGGTGGTGGGACACGAGAGCCATAACCATCCCTCCCAGGTCCTGCCCTTCGAGGGCGCGGCGACCGGGATCGGCGGCATCGTGCGTGATGTGTACTGCATGGGCGCGGACGTGATCGGCGTTCTGGACGCGTTGCGGTTTGGCGATCTCTCGGGCCCGCATGGCGAACGGTCGCGCGAAATCGCGAACGGGGTCGTGGACGGCATCTGGCACTACGCGAACGCGCTCGGCGTGCCGAATCTGGGCGGCGATGCCCTGTTCGATCGGGGGTTCGACGACAACTGCCTGGTCAACGTGGTCGCGGTGGGGGTGGCCCGCGAACGCGACATCTTGAGAAGCCGCGTTCCCGTCGAGGCGCGCCAAGCGCCGTACGTGTTCGTTCTGGTGGGAAAACCGACCGATGCGTCGGGGTTCGGTGGGGCTGCGTTCGCGAGCGCGGTGCTCGATGAAACGGCAAAGGAAAGCAATAAGGGCGCGGTGCAGGTTCCCGATCCATTCCTCAAGCGCGTGCTCACCGAAGCGCAAAAGAAAGTGATGGAGCTGGCCAAGTCAGGCAGGTTTGCGGTCGGCCTCAAGGATCTCGGCGCGGGCGGCATTGCGTGCGCGACCTCGGAGCTGGCCGCGGCGGGCGGGTTCGGGGCCGACATCGATCTCACCAAAGTCTCGGTTGCCATCGCCGATCTGCCGCCCGATGTCATCGCATGCTCCGAAACACAAGAGCGCTACTGCTGGGTGGTACCCGAAGAGCGGGCCGAAGACGTGCTTCGCATTTACAACGAAGATTTCGAGCTGCCGCACCTGTATCCTGGAGCGCGCGCTCAGGTGATCGGGCGAGTGCGGACGGAAGACACCGCCTATCACTTGAGCCACGGCGGCGATCTGGTGTGTGCGACCACGGTCGAACTCATCACCGAGGGCATTCGCTACGAACGAAGCGTGGCCCCCGCGCCGCGCGAGCGCCCCGAGCCGCACCCTCCGGAACTGGAAACGGTCGGGGAGCCGTTGGTCTCGTTGTTGACCGGAACGGCACTGGCGTCGCGCGAAGCGATCTATCGCCACTACGACACCGAGGTGCAGGCGCGCGCGGTGATCCGTCCCGGCGAGGCCGACGCGGCGGTGCTGGTGCCGGTGGAAGGGAGCCCGGTGGGTCTGGCCGTGAGCGTGGACGGGAATCCCTACCACGCCGCGCTCGACCCCTATCACGGTGGCGCGGGCGCGGCCGTGGAGGCGATGCGGAACGTGGTCGCGGTGGGTGCGACGCCCTGGTGCATGACCGATTGTTTGAATTACGGGAACCCGGAAGATCCCGTCGTCTTCCGTCAGTTCGTGGAAGGCGTGCGCGGGATCGGCGATGCATGCCGGGAGATCGGGCTCCTGGAAGACGCGCAGTATCCCGTGCCGATCGTGAGCGGCAACGTCTCGTTCTACAACGACTCGAATCAGGGGCGCCCCATTCCGCCCTCTCCTATCGTGGCCTGCTTCGGGGTGCTCAAGGATTACGCGCTCGCCACCACGCCCCGGCTCAAATCCGAAGGCAATGGGTTGATGTTGATCGGGGAACGCCGTCGCGAGCTCGGGGGTTCGGCCTACTGGCGCACGCGTGGGATCGAGGGGGGCACGCCCCCGCGCGCGGATTTCGCGTCCGCGCGACGCGAGATGTCGCTCGTGCTCGACACGATCGAACGCGGCTACGTGGTGGCCTGCCATGACATCTCTGAAGGCGGCCTGGCCATCGCGGCGGGCGAGATGGTGCTGGCCAGCGACATGGGGCTTCGTCTCGAACCGGAGAATCTCGACGCCTTGTCCTGGGAGGATTATCTCTTTACCGAATCCGGTGGGTTTTTGGCCGAAGTCACCGCGGACCACATCGAAGCGTTCGAGACGCTGGCGCGCTCTCGAGGGGTGTGGTGGCGCCGGCTGGGTTCGGTGATCGGGAATCGGCGCCTCGAGCTTCAGCCGCCCGGAGGCGAGGAAGAATCGATCGACATCGATCAAATCAGTGAACGTTGGCAGCGGTCGCTTTTGGAGGCGCTCCGATGAAGGAATCGGTCATCGAAGTATGGCCGCGCGTGGCGGTGATTCAGCTTCCCGGAGTCAACTGCGAGTACGAAACCAAGGCCGCGCTGGAACGCGCCGAGCTGCGCGCCGAGATCGTGCGCTGGAACGAACCAGCGGAGCGGTTGGAATCCTTCGACGCCTACGTGTTGCCGGGGGGCTTTTCCTACGAGGATCGGATCCGGGCCGGCGCCGTGGCGGCCAAGGTGCCGGGGCTGGACGTGGTGGCCCGGGCGGCCCAGGAAGGGAAGCCGGTCCTGGGGATCTGTAACGGGGCCCAGGTGCTCGTGGAGGCGGGGCTCGTGCCCGGGCGCACCCCCGGGCAGGTCGAGATGGCCCTCGGTTCCAACCGGGGCTGGGACGGCTATTACTGCGGTTGGGTGTATGTCCAGGTGGACAAACAGGGCCGCGAGACCGCTTTTACCTCCAGGTTCGAGGACGGGGAGGTGTTTCCCGTCCCCCTGGCCCACGCCCAGGGCCGGTTCACGGTCCGGGACCCTGAGCTCTTTCGGGAGTGGGCGGACGCCGGGCAGGTCCCCTTGCGTTATGTGACCCCGGATGGGGATGCGGACCCCGAGTTTCCGGATAATCCCAATGGGTCTTTGTTGGGAGCCGCGGGGGTGACCAATCCGGACGGAAACGTGCTCGCGTTCATGCCGCACCCGGAGCGAGGCGGACGGTTACGCCAGGTGCCGGAATGGATTCAGGGTCCCTGGGGCGATCGGCGGCGCGCGGCCGCCCGGCGGCGCGACATGTTGGATGGCCCGGGGCCGGGCATGAAGCTGTTTCACTCTCTGGCCGATTACTTGCGCTGGGAACAGCGGGAAGCGCGGGCATGACGATCGCGGTGCTGAGGCGTTGGCTCAAGGTTCCGGATCCAACCGCGTTGACGGCGAAGGACACGCTCCAGCGATTGCTCGGTTTTGCCGGGATTCTGGAGAACATCGAGCGCTCCGAGGTGTTCGTGTTTCGATGGGACGATGCGGTGCCGGCGCGCGCGATATTGGAGCGCCTCGCCCGGGAGACGAACTTGTTTCAGAACCCGAACAAGCATTTTTTCGAAATCTCGGTGGGGGCGGAGACGCTGCGTCCGCGCGGGAACGTCTGGGTGCTGACCTCCGAACCCGGTCAGGGAGCCGAGATGGGATCCGTTTTGGCGCGGCGCCGGCTGGTGGACGGCGAACCGCCCCAGGTGGCGCGCGGCGTGCTCTGGGAGTTGACCGGGCCGGCCGATCGCGGCGCGCGTACACGCATGGCCCGCAATATTACCGAGACGCGGGAGCGCCGTTCGGGGCTCTTGGCCAACCCGCATCTGGAAGATGTGACCATTTTCGATAACGCGCCTGCGGCCATGGCGCTGGCAGATGCCTTCGCCTGGGAGAGCGCCCAAGTCGAGGAGTAAGGTAGGATAGAGCCTATGGACGTGCCTCAGAGACCGCGCCAGGACGACGACCACCTGCACGACGCGTGCGGGGTGGTCGGTGTGACCGGGGCGAGCGACGCCGCCGAGGTGGCATACCTGGCGCTGTACGCGCTCCAGCACCGCGGGCAGGAGTCGAGCGGCATCGTCACCTCGGACCGAGGCCGCTTCCACGTGCACCGCGACATGGGGCTCGTCTCGGACGTGTTCACCCCCGAAGTCCTCAAGAACCTGCCCGGAAGCCAGGCTATCGGCCACAACCGTTATTCCACCCATGGCGGTTCTCTCCTGCGAAACGCACAACCGATCTGGGTGACCTACCACGGCGGCGATATCGCGCTGGGCCACAACGGTCAGCTCACCAACGGGGGGACCTTGCGCCGGACCATGGAAGCGGCCGGGTCCATCTTTCAAACCACGTCCGATACGGAAGTAATCGTTCACTTGATCGCGCAATCGGACGCCGGCTCGTTCGAGTCGCGACTCATGGACGCGTTGCGGCGCGTGGAGGGTGCGTTTTCGTTGACGATGCTCGCCCGTGAAGGTGTGTACGCCGCGCGCGACAGCTACGGCGTGCGCCCGTTGGTGATCGGGCGCCTGGATGATGGGTGGATCGTGGTTTCCGAAACGTGCGCGCTGGACATTGTCGAAGCCGAATACGTCCGCGAGGTGGAACCGGGAGAAGTGGTGGCCTTGGGGCCGGACGGTCCGCGCACGGTGGGCCGGTTACCCCGCACGCCGCTACACCAATGTGTGTTCGAGCTCATCTACTTCTCGCGTCCGGACAGCGTGGTGTTTGGCGAGCCGGTGGATCGGGTGCGGCGGCGGTTGGGACAGCAACTGGCCCGCGAGTATCCGGCCGAGGCCGACTGCGTGATCGCGGTGCCCGACTCATCCAACTCGGCGGCGTTGGGTTTTGCCGAGGAATCGGGGATTCCCTTCGAGCTTGGGTTGATCCGTAACCACTACATCGGCCGCACGTTCATCCGGCCCGGCCAGCTCGCGCGGGAAGCGGGCGTGCGGGTGAAGTACAACGTGGTGAAGCCCCTCCTCAAGGGAAAGCGAGTGGTGGTCGTGGATGACTCGATCGTCCGCGGAACCACGAGCCGCAAACTCGTGAAACTCTTGCGCCGCGCCGGCGTGCGCGAGGTGCACTTCCGCGTTTCTTCGCCTCCCGTGGTGGGGCCTTGCTTCTACGGCATCGATACGCCCTCGCGCGAGGAGCTGATCGGGGCCAACCACACCTTGGACGAGATCAAAAGCTATCTCGGGGTGGAAAGCCTCGGCTATTTGTCCGAGGCAGGTCTGCGCGCCGCGGTGAGCGCGCCGTCCGAGCATTGTTACGCCTGCTTCACCGCCAAGTATCCAATCGCATTGCTGGATGAAGAGCTCCGGGAAGCCAAACCGGTGCATAGTTTGGTGGACTGAAAGACAATCAAGGAGTTCGGTTGGACAACGAACTCGTCCGGCAGCGGGAGGAGAATCTAGAGGCGCTCCGATCCTTGGGCGTCGATGCCGCACCCTACCGCTACGACGTGACGCATCATGCCGCCGAAACGAAGGAAGAATTCGACACGCTCTCGGGGGCGAGTACGGTGTTGTCGTTGGCCGGGCGCGTGATGACGATTCGCGGTCACGGCAAGACCACCTTCGCCGATCTCCAGGACAAAACGGGCCGCATCCAGCTCTACTTCAAGCAGGACACGTTGGGCGAGACGCCCTACGGCGTGGTCAAGCTTCTCGACCTGGGGGATTGGATCGGGGTTCGCGGAACTCTCTTCCGCACGAAGATGGGGGAGATAACGCTCCAGGTTTCCGAGGTGACGTTTCTGGCCAAGTGCCGGTTGCCGTTGCCCGAGAAATGGCACGGCTTGCGGGATCCCGAGATCCGGTTTCGGCAGCGCTATGTGGATTTGCTGGTCAACGAGGACGCGCGGCGGATCGTGGGGATTCGGGCCGCGGTGATCCGATCGCTACGCGCGGGTCTCGATCGGCGCGGGTACCTCGAGGTGGACACGCCGGTGCTCCAGCCCGTTTACGGCGGGGCGTTCGCGCGTCCCTTCGTCACCCATCACGAAGCATTGGACGTGCCGTTGTTCTTGCGTATTTCCAATGAGCTCTATTTGAAGCGATTGATCGTGGGCGGGCTCGAGCGGGTGTACGAGATCGCGCGGGATTTTCGTAACGAAGGCATCGATCGCACGCACAACCCCGAGTTTTCGATGCTCGAGTACTACGAGGCGTTTGCGGATTACAACGACATGATGGACCTGACCGAGACGTTGATTTCGGACGCGATCCAGACCGCGACGGGGGGATTGAGCGTGGCCTACCGGGGCGAGGCCCTGGATTTCAAGCCGCCCTGGCGGCGGCTGGGTTACTTCGATGCGTTACGCGAGAAGACGGGAATCGATTTTCGCGAGGTGGATGAAGCCGGCGTACAACGCGCGGCCGCCGAGCTTGGCGTGGATTTGAAGGGCGCGGTGAGCCTGGGGGGCGCCATCGACACGATCTTCAGCGAGAAGGTGGAGCCGGATCTGGTGCAGCCCACGTTCATCATCGATTTTCCGGTGGAGTTGTCGCCTTTGGCGCGGCGCCACCGATCTCGGCCCGGGGTGGTGGAGCGCTTCGAGCTGTTCGCCGCGCATATGGAGCTGGCGAATGCCTTCAGCGAGCAGAACGATCCCGACGCGCAGGAGGCCGCGTTCGAGCGCCAGCAGGAGCTCCGCGAGTTGGGGAACATGGAGGCGCAGCCCACCGACGAGGATTACGTGCGGGCGCTGCGGTTCGGCTTGCCGCCCACGGGTGGGGTGGGCATCGGGATCGATCGCCTGGTTATGATCGCCGGCGATGCGCCCAACATTCGCGAAGTGATCTTGTTCCCGCAGTTGCGCCCGGAGGGTGGGCGGGGTCAAGCCGAAGAGGGCGTCGAGGGCGAGGAGTCGGGCGAATCGTGAGGGTTGAACTGGTTTCAAAACCAGTGAGGCGTCCAATCGCCCCCGCATTCAGCGTAGAGGCGTTATCACGTGAGGAACTGGTTCCGGAACCAGTTCCATGTGAGTTACTGGTTTTGAAACCAGTATCATGTGCGGTAGCACCTTCACTCGTTTTGAAACGAGTGACCCCCTTAAGGGTCCCAGGGTGCTATTTAGCTGGTTTTGAACGCTGGGCTGGAGGATTTCCAGAATGGCCTTTTTGGGGGCGCGTTGGTTCTGGATCCTGCTCGTTCTTTGCGGTATCCCATTGAATCAAATCGGCGAGCCCATGTTCATTCCTGAGCGTCCTGTAAATGCATGGCACCTCAGTGAAGAACGATGTGTGTCTCCGGCCGATTCCGTCGAGTTATTCCGGTCCTGGTGTATGTACCTGGGGCCGCCCACATTGAAGGCGATCATTGCTCAAAAGGATTCAGATTGGGCTTTTGGGGCCATTGGAGAAATTGAAGGAATCGACCTGATGAAAGCCAGAGATCGTGCCCAGATGCACGACTACGCCATCGCCCGCCTCCGCGTCATCCGCCCCCTGTCTAAAGGGCCAGTAGAGTTGAGATTTCTTATTCCCAATGGCATGTACAGGGATGAGCATGATGTGCCGCAGTGTTGGAGAACGGGCGGCTTCGATCCGGCGCAATATGTTTCGAAAGGTGACTACGTTTTGGGTGTGTTTCATCGCCTAGAAGGCGGTCTTCCTGTATTTAGAGGGACCTGGGGGACACTGGCCCTTTGGCACTTGAAGGATTCCACGGAGGACGAATCGCAGTACTTGTACCAAGTGGAAACCGCCATTGTCGACATGGGTCCTATTCAGGAACTTCCTCCATCTATGAACATGAAAGATCTTTCTTGTTTCTACCTCAGGGCCATGGAAACGGACGGAAGCACACTGGCGCAAGGCATTCAGGCAGTCCGCTTTGCGTTTGCCGGGGCAGAATCCAAGTGATTCGAGTGAACGCAGTAGCGCAACCAGGTGCGGTAGCACGTTCACTCGTTTTGAAACGAGTGACCCCGCCGCGCATCCGGGAACTGATCCTAGGATCAGTTGATCGGGCTGTGCATCTGTCGGCATGCTGCTGGCGCGAGTTCGAAGCGCGCGGAACGCTGCAGGAAGGCATAGACACCCTGCTAGCCCTGTATTCCAACACCTCTCCGGCGGTTGTTCACGAATGATTCTCGCGGCGCCAGCAAAGCCCCTATCACGTGCGCTACTGGCTCCGGTGCCAGTACCAAGTGTGGAACTGGTTTTGAAACCAGTACTACGTGCGGAACTGGTTTTGAAACCAGTACCACGTGCGGAACTGGTTTTGAAACCAGTACCACGTGCGGTAACACCTCAACTGGTTTTGAAACCAGTACCACGTGCGGTAACCCCTCAACTGGTTTTGAAACCAGTACCATGTGCGGTAACACCAGAATTGGTTCTGGAACCAGTAACCGGAGTCACAATCGCCCCGGGGCGATTCGCCGAAAACTAGCATGCGCTTCGAATTATTCGTCGCCGATCGCACGCTGAGATCCAAGAAGCGCACCGGCTTCGTGAGCTTCATCACCTGGATCTCGGTGGGAGGCGTGGCACTCGGCACCGCGGTCCTCATCATCATCCTCTCGGTGATGAACGGGTTCGAAAATGAAGTCCGCGGACGCATCATTGGCACCAATGCCTCCCTGATCGTGCTCCGGCACGACACCGACCTCGTGCCCGCCCCCGATTCCGTGGCCAAGATTATCGCCAGCGTCCCCGGCGTCGATGGCGTCGCGCCCTTCGTCTTCGGGAAGGGCCTCCTCCGCGCCGGGGATCGCGCCGACGGCGTCATCGTCAAAGGCGTGGATCTACCGCGCGAACGCAAAGTCACCACGGTCGCGGACAAGCTCGAGCCGCCTATCGCCACCCTCGATACCAAGCCCGGCGAGCTGCCGCTCATCGTCCTCGGCCGGGACGTGGCGGAACGGCTACGAGCGGGGATCGGGGACGAGCTCGTCCTCGCCTCGCCCTTCGACGCCACCGCCACCCCGTTCGGCCTCTACCCCAAGTTCCGCAAGTACAGGATGGCGGGCACGTTCACCTCGGGTCTCTACGAGTACGACTCGTCGCTCGCCTTCATCTCGCTCAAGGAAGCGAGCGCGTTTTACCGGCTGGGGAACGCCTCGACCGGCATCGAAGTCCGCATCCACAACGTCTTCCAAGCCGAGTCGATGAAAGAAAAGGTGCTGGCCAAGCTCGGCGGATTTCCGTACCGCATCAACACCTGGATCGAGCTCAATCAAAACCTCTTCTTGTGGATGAAGCTCGAAAAAACCGGCATGGGCATCATCCTGCTCCTCATCGTGCTCGTGGCCGCGTTCAACATCGTGGGCGTGCTGGTCATGATGGTCATGGAAAATCGCCGCGAGATCGGCATTCTCAAATCCATGGGTACATCCGACGGCTCGATCATGAGCATCTTCATGGCCGCGGGGGTGGAGATCGGCACGCTCGGCATCGTCACCGGAACCGTGCTCGGGCTGGTGGGTTCCTACATTCTCGATCGCTATCCGCTCAGCCTTCCCGGCGACGTTTATTTCTTGAACTCGCTCCCCGTGCAGCTCGAGTGGTCGGACGTTCTCGTGGTCACGGTGATCGTGTTCCTTCTCTGCATGATCGCCACGCTCTATCCGGCATGGAAGGCCGCGCGCATGGACCCGGTCGAAGCGATTCGCGAGCTGTGACCGACGCACCCGCCGTGAACGCCGCACCCTTCGCCCTGGAAGCCCAAGAACTGACCAAGAGCTATGCCGGGCCCGGGGGCACGCTCACCGTCCTCCAGAACCTGTTTCTCGCCCTGAAATCCGGCTCGATCACCGCGATTGTGGGGGCATCTGGCGCCGGAAAAAGCACCCTTCTTCATGTCCTCGGCACCCTGGATCGGCCCACCCAGGGACGCGTGCTTTACGAAGGCAAGGACCTCTTTCAGCTTCCCGCCAAAGATGTGGCCCGATTTCGTAATCGGTCGGTTGGATTCGTGTTTCAGTTCCATCACCTTCTTCCGGAATTCAGCGCCCTGGAGAACGTAATGATGCCGGGACTCGTCGCCCGGCGCCCTCGTGCAGAGGTTGAAGCCCAGGCCGCTAACTTATTAGCCCGCGTGGGGCTGGCCGAACGCAAAGATCACCGGCCGGCCGAACTGTCGGGGGGCGAGCAACAGCGGGTGGCGGTGGCGCGGGCCCTCGTGAACGATCCCCTGGTGCTTTTGGCCGATGAGCCCTCGGGTAATCTCGACCGTGCCTCGAGTGAGTTGCTACACGACCTTCTGGAAGGCCTTGTCCGCGAGAAGGGCCAGACCACGCTCGTCGCCACGCATGACGAGCGGTTGGCAGTCCGCGCGGACGAGGTGTACCGTTTGGAGGGCGGAACGTTGCATCTTGTGAGGTCTTGAGCCGATAACCGGTGATGGACCCCTATGTTCCGGCCTTGGAAAACATGGCATGACCGAACCGACGAATCCGAAAACAGAGACCTGCGAAAACTGCGGGAAGAACCCGGCCACGGTGAAAATCCGCCGGGTTACCTCCGGCGAGGAGGTGGAGATCCACCTTTGTCTCGCCTGCGCCAAGGAACGCGGTCTGGAACCCGGGCTCGACGAGACCGGGGTCGGGGTCGACATGGTTCAACTCATGCTCAAAAACCTGAACGAGATGGAAGGGGGCTCGGGCGTGTGCGACGTTTGCGGGCTTACCTATTCCCGTTTTCGGGAGACCGGCCGGCTGGGTTGCGCGCACTGCTATCGCTCCTTTGCCAAGGAGCTCAAACCTCTTATCCGCCGTATTCACGGCGAAGTCCGTCATGTCGGGAAGGTGTTGGATCGCATCGGCGAGGGCTCGGACCGTCAAGCCCGCATCCGCCGTCTAAATGAAGACCTCGAGCGCGCCATCGGCGCCGAGGAATACGAACGCGCGGCGGCGATCCGCGATCTCATTCAGGAGCTGGAGACGGCTCAGAAGGAACTGTCGTGAGCCCGCTCGACGGCGCCACGCGCTCCGTGCTCGATCGTCTGGTTGGGCAGGCTCCCGATTGGGCGCGCGAAGAGGGCCCCCGCTCCGACGCCATTCTTTCCAGCCGCGTGCGCTTTGCGCGGAACCTCGCCTCGTTGCCGTTTCCGGCCCGGGCGAGCAAGGAGCAGGATCGACAGGTCATCACGCGACTGCGCCGCGCCGCGCAATCGGTGGACAACCTCCGCGCGGCAGAATACCTGGACCTCGAAGGGCTCGAGGATCTCGAACTCGACGTGCTCATCGAGCGCCGGCTGGCCAGCCGCGATCTCGCCAAGGGAAGTCGGAAGCGCGGCGTTTTGGTGGCGTCCGGCGAGCGAATCACGGTCATGGTCAACGAGGAGGATCACTTCCGCCTCACCGGCGTTCTCTCCGGATTGCGCCTGGGAGAATCGCTCGATCTCGTGAACGAGATAGACCGTGACCTCGGACAGGCGCTCGATTTTGCCTTCGATCCCGAACTGGGGTTTCTGACCGCGTGTCCCACCAATGTGGGCACCGGCATGCGGGCGTCCGTGCTCGCACATCTGCCCGCGCTCGTGTTGACCCGGCGGGCGAAGAAAGTCATCCAGGGCGTGGCGGCGCTCGGGCTTTCCGTGCGGGGGTACTACGGCGAAGGCACCGAGATCATGGGCAACTTCTTCCAAATCTCGAATCAGAACACCCTCGGTAAGGGTGAGAATGAAATCGTGAGCCGCCTCGACGAGGTGGTCCGCCAGATCCTGGATTTCGAATCGAGCGCGCGCGATTCCATGTGGAGCGGCGCGCGGGTTCAGCTCGAAGACAAGATTTACCGGGCCTTCGGTACGCTCCGAAGCGCCCGAACCATTGCCGCGGACGAGGTGGTGAGCCTGGCATCTGCCGTGCGCTTCGGGATCGCCCTGGAGCTGCCCGATCTCTGTTCGCTACGCGTTCTCAACGAGGTGTTGGTCATCTCGCAGCCGGGCCACGTGAGCCGGCTGGCCGGGAGGGCGCTCGGGGAAGAAGATAGGCGGCAATTCCGAGCCGAGCTCATCCGTAAGCGTTTGAATCAGCCCGGGGGGGAACCCCCGGCGCCGCGGCCGGGTATTGGCACCGAAGGGCCCGTGACCGGGTTGGAGGGATAGCCATGCAGGACAAGTTCACCGAACGCGTACGCAAGGTCATGTATCTGGCTCGTGAAGAGGCAGGACGCCTGCAGCACGACTACATCGGAACCGAGCACCTGTTGCTGGGATTGATTCGTGAGGGCGAAGGCATTGCCGCCAACGTGCTCACGAACCTGGGTCTCGACCTCGAAGTGATCCGCCAAACGGTGGAGAGCATGGTCGCCGCCCCGGGAAGCACGCTCACCCTGGGCGAGATCCCCTTTACCCCTAAGGCCAAGCGCGTGCTCGAGCTGGCCATCGAGGAAGCGCGCCAGCTCGGCCATAACTACGTGGGGACCGAGCACCTTCTCTTGGGATTGATTCGGGAAGGCGAAGGCGTCGCCGCGCGCGTGCTCCAGGAGCTGGGCGTCGACCGCAAGAAGGTCCGCGACGAAACCCTGCGCCTTTTGGGTGGACCGCCCTCCGGCAAGCAGCAAGAAGAAGAAAAGTCGGAGACGCCGGCCCTCAACCAGTTCGGCCGCGATCTGACCCAGCTCGCCCGCGAAGGCAAGCTCGACCCCATTATCGGGCGCGAAAACGAAATTGAACGCGTCGTGCAGGTACTCTGCCGGCGCAAGAAGAACAATCCGGTCTTGATCGGCGAGCCCGGGGTCGGGAAAACCGCCATCGCGGAAGGCCTCGCCCAGCGCATCGTCGAATCGAAGATCCCCGAGATCCTCCGCGACAAACGCATCGTCACCTTGGACCTGGCCGCGGTGGTGGCCGGGACCAAGTATCGCGGTCAGTTCGAAGAGCGCCTGAAGGCGATCATGAACGAGATCCGCGAATCACGAGACGCCATCATCTTCATCGACGAGCTCCACACGATCGTGGGCGCGGGCGGCGCGGAAGGCGCCATCGACGCGAGCAATATGCTCAAGCCCGCGTTGGCTCGCGGTGAGATCCAGTGCATCGGCGCGACCACGCTCGACGAATACCGCAAGTACATCGAAAAGGACGGCGCCCTGGAGCGCCGCTTCCAGCCGATCATGGTCGATCCCCCGAGCCCTGAAGAAACGGTGGGGATCATCTTGGGTCTCCGCGACAAGTACGAAGCGCATCACGGCATCAAGTACACCGAGGACGCCATTCACGCCTCGGTCGTGCTGGCGGACCGATACATTTCCGACCGCCACCTGCCCGACAAGGCCATCGACGTGCTGGACGAAGCCGGTTCTCGCGCGCGGCTCTCTCTATCCGTGATTCCGAAAGAGCTGCGCGACATGGAAGTGCGCATCGACGAGCTGTCCAAGGAAAAGGAAGCGGCCATTCAGAACCAGGAGTTCGAGAAGGCGGCCAGCTATCGCGACAAGGAAAAGGACCTGCGCCGGCAGCTCTCCAAGCTGAAGAGAGAGTGGAACGAATCGCGCTCCGAACGCACGACTACGGTGGACGTCGAGGACATCGCCGCGGTGGTGAGCAAGATGACCGGCATTCCGATGGCGAGCCTGGAAGAAAGCGAATCGGCCAAGCTCCTCCGCATGGAAGAAGCGCTGAAGGAAAAGATCGTGGGTCAGGACGAGGCCGTGAAGGCCGTCTCGCGCGCGGTGCGCCGCAACCGGGCCGGCTTGCGCGATCCGAACCGTCCCATCGGCTCCTTCATTTTCCTGGGCCCCACCGGGGTTGGGAAGACCGAGCTGGCGCGTGTCCTGGCCGAGTTCCTGTTCGGCGATCCGGACGCGCTCATCCGCATCGACATGTCCGAGTACATGGAGAAGTTCTCGGTGTCGCGTTTGGTCGGCGCACCGCCCGGCTACGTGGGCTACGAAGAGGGCGGCCAGCTGACCGAGAAGGTGCGGCGGAAGCCTTACAGCGTGGTGCTCCTCGACGAAGTCGAGAAGGCGCACCCCGACGTGTTCAACATCCTCCTCCAGGTGCTGGAGGACGGCACCCTCACCGACAGCATGCGGCGCAAGGTGAACTTCAAGAACACCGTGCTCATCATGACGTCGAACCTGGGTGCCCAGCAGATCGGCGGAAAGGCGAACCTCGGGTTCGGCAGCCCCGACGCCGGGGCCACCTACGAGCGCATGCGCTCCATGGTGCTGGACGAGCTGAAGCGCGCCTTCAACCCGGAATTCCTGAACCGCATCGACGAGATCATCGTGTTCCGGGCGCTCGGACGTCAGGAGATCGAGACCATCGTCACCATTCTCTTGAACGAGGTGCGGGATCGCTTGCGTGATCACAAGCTGGACGTGGTGCTCAATGCCGAGGCGGTCGATCTCCTGGTCGAGAAGGGCTTCGATCCGAGGATGGGGGCCCGCCCCTTGCGGCGCGCCATCCAACGACTCATCGAGGACCCGCTCGCGGAGCTGGTGTTGGGAGGCAAGTTCCCCAGCGGAAGCACGATCGCGGTCGGCCGGCAAGGCGAAGAATTGACGTTCCACTTGCAGGAAGCGGGTGAACGGGCCAGGGAGAAGGTCGAACAAGGTGCGTGATCGGCTCATTCCTGGCCGAAAATATCGCCTGATCCTCGCCGGACTCGTTCTCGCGGTGCTCGCCGCGCGGCCGGTTCACGCCCAGGCTCCGCCCCAGATCTCCGGCACGCAAGCCGCGGCCCCCGACACGGTCGTGGCGGTGAACGTGGAGGGTGCCAAGACCGTCGACGTGGAGCTCGTGAAGCGCGGCTTCAACGTGCCGGTGGGGACCCGCTACAGCCTCGATGCCGTCCGCCGGGGCATCCATCGCCTCTACGATCTCGGCTTCTTCAGCGATGTCTCGGTGGAAGGGGACCGTGCCCCCGGAGGGGTGAGCCTCACCCTGCATGTCACCGAGAACCCCCGCGTGGGATCGCTGGAGTACTCCGGGCTTCACAAGCTGGACGAAAAGGATCTGGCCAAGGTGCTGGGGCCGGTGACGGGGAAGATGGCCGACGACCGGCTCCTCGCCAAGGTCGAGCGCACGGTCAAGCAGGAGTACGCCAAAAAGGGCTATACGCACTCCACGGTGAAGGCACGCTTCACGCCCGCCGACTCCGAGTCTCGGCGGGTGCTGCTGGTTGAGGTCAAGGAAGGACCCAAGGTGCGCGTGGAAGCCGTGCGCTTCGCAGGGTTGAAGCGCATGAACGGGGACAAGCTGGCCGGCGCGATGAAACAAGGCACCAAGGGGTTCTTGAAGGGCGGAGTCCTCAAGCCCGACGTGCTGGCCGAGGACGTGAAGCGCATCGAGCTCGAGATGGCCAAGCATGGATTCCGGGATGGCAAGGTGCTGGGCTATGACGTGGTGCAGATCAAACCCGATCGCGTGCGCGTCGACTTCAAGGTTGAAGAAGGTCCACTTTACACATTCGGCAATGTGGGCTTTGAAGGCAACAAAGCGATCTCCACTCCGGCTTTGGAAACTACCAATCACGTCGTGCCCGGCCAGGTCTTCAACCAGGAAAAAGTGCAAAAGACGATCGAGGACATGTACGGGGCCTACGCGGATCGCGGTTACATCTACGGAAACATTCAGCCCGATTTCGCTACGCGGGACACGATTGTGGACGTGACGTTCAAGATCAACGAGGTCGGGCCCTCCCACATTCACGACATCATCATCACCGGCAACACGCGCACCAAAGAAAAAGTCATTCGCCGGCAACTGTCCCTGCAGCCGGGCGATCTCTTCCGCCGCAACTTGCTGATTCGGAGCACGCGAGAGCTGCAGCAGCTCGGTTACTTCAGCAACATCGTGCCGGATTCGGATCCCGCGCCGGGGGATTCGAACGGCACCGACATCGATCTCAAGCTGAACGTGGAGGAGCGCCAGGTCGGCACGGCCTCGGCGGGATTCGGGTTCTCGAGCTCGGTGGGGCTTACGGGGTTCGCCGAGCTCGGCCACACGAACTTGTTCGGGAACGGCCAGACCCTCAACCTGCGCATGGAGCGCGGGCAGACCGGCACCAACGCCGAGCTCAGCTTCACCGAGCCCTGGTTCATGAGCACGCCGACCACGGTGGGCGTGGATCTCTTCAACACCACCCGCAAGTACCAGAGCTCGAATCTCGATCTGCAGAACGCGACGACGGGCGGCGCTCTTCGCCTCGGGCGTCCGATTCCCATCCCGTATACGCGCGTGTTCGCCACCTACCGGCTCGAGAACCAGACCGTCACCGACGAGGCGGCCAATACCTCCGTAACGGCCTTGCAGCGCAACTTCCTGACCGGGTTCTTGCTCAACCAGGAGACGCAGCTGACCTCGAGCCTGACCCTGCAACTGGTGCGGAACTCGAGCAACCACTATCTCTATCCCACCATCGGTTCCAATTCGAAACTCCGTGTGGAATTCTCGGGCGGCCCGGTGGGTGGGGATCAAACCTTCCAGAAGTACGACGTCGACATCGCGAAATATCTGCCCACGGTGACGGTCGGAAAATGGAAGCCGATCTTCATGGCGCGGGGCCGCTTCGGCGCGGTGGCGGAGGCATTCCGGAAGACCCCCCTCATTCCTACCGGCTACACCAAGAACGATCAGCTCGAAGGCGCGATCTGGAAGGACATTCCAGTCGGCTACGGCGCCCATATCACCGTACCGGTGCCGTATCACCTCCAGCATTTCGAGCCCGAAACGAACGAGCTCTTTCGCTTGGGCGGAACGACCTACAACGCATTTCGCGGGTATGACGACTTCGAGATCGTCCCCGATCAAAACGTCACCCGGCGTTTTTTCGTGACCGAGACCAAGATCGATACGCTCGGTCATAAGGCCTACACCGTGAATCCGGACGCGATCTTCTATCCCGGTGGGAAGTACATGAGCGTGCTGACCGGGGAGTGGCAGTTCCCTGTCGTGGACCCCGTGCACGCCCTGTTCCTGGGAGACTTCGGAGGCACCTGGAACAGTTTGAGCGATTTCCGGTGGGATTCGTTGCACAAGAGCCTCGGGTTCGGGATTCGGGTCGAGGTACCACTCCTGGGGCTCATTGGCTTCGACTACGCCTACGGGTTCGATCGACTGGATCGACGCACCGGCCTTTACAACCGCTCCGGTTGGCAGCCGCACATCCAGTTCGGTAGGGTTTTCTAAAGAAACAGGAAGGTTTTATAAGGCCGCTGCAATGTTCCGTTTCGGGACCCGGCGGCGAGGAGAGTGCCATGTCTCGATATGTCGTCGGTACCGTTCTGTCCGTGCTTTTGCTATCATTCGCCGCCCAAGTGCGCGCCGACATCAAGATCGGCTTCATTGACTCGGAGCGCATCTTCGCCAACTACAAGGGCACGAGTCAGGCCCAGACTGAATTCAATAACGACGTTCAAAAATGGCAGCAGGACGTGGAGGGCCGCCGGCGGGAGCTGGAGAAGATGACCTCGGAATATCAGAGTCAGAGCCTCATCCTAAGCGAGGCCAAGCGGCGCGAGCGAGAAGAAGAGCTCCAACACAAGCGGAGCGAGTTGGATGCATTCGTCCAGGAGATTTGGGGCACCAACGGAAAGATCGCTCAGCGCAACGAGCAGCTCACGCGGCCCATCGTGGAGAAGATTCGCGAGATCCTGAGCGACATCGCGCGCGTGCAGGGACTCTCGCTCGTACTGGATGCGACCGACGGCAACGTGGTGTATGCGGATCGCGCCCTGGATTTGACCGACGAAGTCCTGACCCGACTCAACCAGCAGCCGCCCACCCCGACGCCCCCGGCCACACCCAAGCAGAACGAGTGATGCCTTAGCGTAGCCGGCCCGTTCCGGACGAGGTGCCGCAATGCAAATGAAGGTCGGGGAGATCGCCAGGCTCGTGGACGCGACGCTGGTCGGCGATCCGGAGGCCGTGGTGACCGGGGTGGCCGCGATCGGCGACGCCGGCCCCGGAGATGCCACGTTCTGCGCCCAACCCAAATATGCCGCGCTCGTTCCCGACACCCCGGCGGCGGCGGTGCTCATTCCGAACGGGTATCCCGCGACGAGCCGGGCCGCGCTCTTGTCGGTGGCCGATCCCTACCTCGCTTTCTTGCGCCTCGCCCGCGCTTTTCAAGCCGAGCTTCCCATGCGCCCTCGCGGCGTGCATCCCAACGCGGTCGTTGACCCATCGGCCCGCATCGGCCAAGACGTGTCGATCGGCGCGTGCGCGGTCGTAGAGAAGGATGCTTCAATCGCCGACGGCGTCACCCTTTGCCCGGGCGTGTTCGTGGGCGTGGGCGCATCGGTCGGCGAAGGCTCGTATTTGTTTCCCAACGTGATCGTGCTTCATGCCGTCCATTTGGGACGTCGCGTGATCGTGCACTCGGGGACCGTGCTTGGATCTGACGGCTTCGGCTACCTCCAGCGCGATGGCCTGCATGAGAAGGTGCCGCAATTAGGGAAGGTGGTGGTGGATGACGACGTGGAGATCGGCGCCAACGTGTGCATTGATCGCGCCACCCTCGGGGAAACGCGCATCGGTAAGGGGGTCAAGATCGACAACCTCGTCCACATCGCGCACAACGTGACGGTGGGGGACGGCACACTCGTGATTGCCCAGGTTGGCATTTCAGGCTCCACGCAGATCGGGACCGGAGTGACCATCGCCGGACAGGCCGGTCTGGCCGGACACATCAAGGTGGGTGACGGCGCCACGATCGGCGCGCAAGCCGGGGTCACCAAGCCGGTGGCCGCGGGAGAACGGGTGTCCGGATATCCGGCCATGGATCATGAACGAGCCCGGCGCTTGAACGCGTATTACCGGAAGCTTCCCGACCTTTACGAACAGCTGAGGGCCCTCGAGGATCGCGTGCGGGAGCTCGAACGCGAACAAGAGCGCATCCTGTGAAGGAACGGCAGGCCACCCTCGCCCGCGACGTCACCTACGAAGGGGTAGGCATCCATACCGGCGAGCGCTGCCATGCGCGTTTTCGTCCGGCGCCCCCCGGTGCGGGCATTCGCTTCGTGCGTACCGATCTTCCCGATCATCCCGAGATCCCGGTGGCCCCCGAAAACGCGGTCTACGACGCGCATCAGGGCCGCCGCACCATCCTGCGATCCGGGAACGCGGAAGTGCACACGGTCGAGCACCTCTTGGCCGCCGTGTCCGGAGTGGGCATCGACAACATTCGTATCGAGCTGGATAAGCGAGAGCCCGGAGATCCCGGAGACGGCAGCGCGGCCATGTTCGTGGAGCTCCTCAAGCAGGGTGGGCGCGAGGAACAGGACGAAGAGCGCCGCTACCTCGATCTTCACCGCCCCGTGCGCTTTCAGCGCGGCATTGCCGAGCTGGTCGCCGTGCCGCACTCGAGTCTCCGCCTCTCCGTCACCATCGAATACCCCCAGACCTTCATCGGCACCCAGCATGCCGTGTTCGATGTCGTGCCGGAGGTATTCGAGCGCGAGATCGCCCCCGCGCGTACCTTCGTGTTGCATCGGGACGTGGAAAAGTTGCGCGAGGCCGGGCTCATTCAGGGCGGATCGCTTAACAACGCGATCCTGGTCGACGACAACCGCGTCGTTAACGAGGGCGGGCTTCGCTTCGCGAACGAGTTCGTGCGTCACAAGGCACTCGATCTTTTGGGAGATCTGACGCTCCTCGGTCGCCCGCTTCGTGCCCACGTGATGGCGTGGCGCTCGGGTCACGAGAGCCACATTCCATTCGTGCAGGAGATCGCCTCCGCCGATCGCCGCGCGGTCGGGTTCGACCTGCCGCCCCTGCCGGACGGCAACGGCCGAACCTGGGACATCAACGCGATCTCCCAGATCATGCCGCACCGTTATCCCATGCTGCTCGTGGACCGCATCCTCGAGCTCACCGATACGCGGGTGGTGGGGATCAAGAACGTCACCTCCAACGAGCCGTTTTTCCAGGGGCATTTTCCCGGACACCCGATCATGCCCGCGGTGTTGATCATCGAGGCCATGGCTCAGGCGGGAGGCGTGCTCTTGCTCAATAAGGTGGAGCGGCCCAAGGAAAAGCTTGTGTATTTCATGGGCATTGATCGGGCAAAGTTCCGGCGCCCGGTTCTGCCGGGGGATCAGCTCCGGTTCGAGCTCGATCTCCTCAAGCTCAAGGGACGTATTTGCAAGATGTCCGGAAAAGCGTTCGTGGATGGACAGCTCGTGGCCGAAGCGGAGTTGTTGTCCACCGTAGTGGAACGTTGATCGCCGGCTTGGAGGGCTAAATGACAGAAATAGCGTCCACGGCTGTCGTCGAAGGCGGCGCAGAGCTCGGCACGGACGTTCGCATCGGACCCTACGCCATCATCGGCCCCAACGTGCGAATCGGCTCGGGAACGACGGTGGGCCCGCATGCGGTCATCGACGGCTACACCGACATCGGGCAGGACTGCCGCATTTTTCCTCACGCGGCGGTGGGGTTGGAGCCGCAGGATCTCAAGTATTGCGGGGGTCGCTCCTGGCTGCGCATCGGCGATCGCACCGTGATTCGCGAGTTTGCCACGCTCAACCCGGCGACCGGGGAGGGCGATGCGACGTTGGTGGGTTCCGATTGCCTCCTCATGGCCTACTCCCACGTCGCCCACAACTGCCGGATTGAAGACAACGTGATCCTCGCCAACGCGGTCAATTTGGCCGGGCACGTCACCATCGGCACCCATGCGGTTTTGGGAGGGGTGACCCCGGTGCATCAGTTCGTGCGAATCGGCGCGCACGCGATCGTGGGCGGCGGATCGCGCGTGCCCATGGACGTCGCCCCATACACGCTGGCCGCCGGGAATCCCCTGGAGACGCACGGTCTCAACGTGGTCGGGCTCAGCCGGCGCGGGTTTTCCGAAGAAACCATCAACGCCCTCAAGAAGACCTATCGCATCTTCTACCGCCAGAACCTCGGGGTGGACGAGGCGGTCTCGCGCATCCGGGCCGAGGTGACGGCCACCCCGGAAGTCGAGACGTTCCTCGCGTTCGTCCTGACCTCGGAGCGTGGCCTCACCCGGTGAGCACGACGTCCCGCCGCCTCCGCGTGGCGGTGATCGGAATCGGACATCTCGGGTCGCGGCACGCCGAGCGATTGCGCGCGGCGGCTTCGTTCGATCTCGTCGCGGTGTTCGATCAGAGCACCGAACGCGCAAAGCGCGAAGCGGCGCGGCTCGAGACTGAGACCGCCCCGTCTCTAGAAGCGGCGATCGAGCGCGCCGAGGCCATCGTCGTGGCCACGAGCACGCCCGCCCACTACCCCGCCGCGGAAGCCGCACTCAAGGCCAGGCGCCACGTGCTGGTCGAGAAGCCCATCACCGGTAAGGTGTCGGAGGCCGAGGCGCTGGTCGATTTGGCACGCTCGGCCAAGCTCACCCTTCAGGTGGGACAGGTCGAGCGCTTCAATCCAGCGTTACGCGGGTTGCTCGGCCGCGTGCCGCGTCCCTTGTTCGTGGAAAGCCATCGGCTCGCCTCTTTGGTGCCGCGCAACCTCGATTTGGACGTGGTGCAGGATCTCATGGTCCACGACCTTGATCTCACGCTGGCCTTCGTCGGGGAAGAACCCGCGCACGTGCACGCGGTCGGAGTGCCGGTGCTCACGGGGCGCGTCGACATCGCCAACGCGCGGCTTCACTTTCCCGGAGGCACGGTGGCCAACCTGACCGCGAGCCGCGTCTCGCGGGAGCGCGTGCGCAAGTTCCGGATGTTCCTCCCCGGCGTGTATATCTCCGCCGATTGCGCGGCCGGCACGGGCACGGTGGCGCGATTGCGTCCGGGAACAGAAGGACGCCTGCGCGACGCCATTGCGTTGGGGACCGTGCCGGCCATGGATGAGTTTTTGGACGTGAGCGTGGAGCAGACAGCCGGCCCGGATGCACTCACCTTGGAGCACGAACAGTTCCACCGCGCCATTTCCGGCGAGCCGCACACGGGCGTGTCCGGCGAAGATGCGCTTCGCACGCTTCGCGCCATGGTCGCGGTGGAAAACGCCATGGCATGACGCTTCGGATATTCGTTTCCGCCGGAGAAGCGTCTGGAGACCGGCATGCGGCGGGTTTGGTGCGCGCCTTGCGCAAGCGGGTCCCGGATCTGGAAGTGCGGGGACTGGGGGGGCCGGAGCTCAAAGCCGAAGGCGCAGTCCTTCTGGCCGAGATCGATGAGCTGGCCGCGCTCGGGTTCTCCGAAGTCATTCGGCGGCTTCCATTTTTTACCAAGCTCATGTCCCGCGTGACCGCGGAAATCGAAGCGTGGCAACCGCACGTCGTGGTTCCGGTCGATTACCCCGGATTCAACTTACGGCTCGCGCGCCGGGCGCGGGCGCGGCAGGTGCCGGTCGTGTACTACATCGCGCCCCAAGTGTGGGCCTGGCGGCCGGAACGACGGCCGGGAATTGCGCGGGCGGTGGATCATCTCCTCGTAGTGTTTCCGTTCGAGGAGCCGCTCTTTCGCGAGGCGGGGATCGCCACCACGTTCGTCGGCCATCCGCTGCTCGATGCCACCGTGTCTCAATCTCGCGAGGCGGTGCGACAGCGACTCGGCGTGACCGATCACGAACGCCTTTTGGCGCTTCTGCCGGGGAGCCGAGCCCAAGAGGTCGCGGCGATACTGCCGGTGCTCGTTCGGGGAGTCGCCGCGCTCATGGAGCGGAAACCCGTGCGCGTGGTGGTGAGTCGCGCGCCGTCTCTGCCGCCTCAGGTGTACGCCGCCGCTCAAACGCAGGGGCTCATCCTCTGGGAGGATAGCGCGGGTGATTTGGCGGGGGCAGCGGATGCGGCGCTTGTGGCCAGCGGGACCGCCACTCTGGAGACCGGGTTGCGGGGGACGCCCATGGCGGTGGTGTACCGCACCGGATCGGTCAACTGGCATCTCGCCAAGGTGCTGGTCAAGATTCGTACGATTGGGCTCGTGAACATTGCCGCGGGCGGACATCGCGTTCCCGAGCTCCTGCAAGATGACTTCACACCGGGACGCGTGGCCGACGTCGCAGAACGGTTGCTCTTCGACCCTCAGGAGGCCAATGAACAGCGCGCCTATCTGGCTCAGTTGTCCGCCAAGCTGGGGGGCCGAGGCGCGGCCGACCGTGCCGCGGAGGCGGTGCTGGAGGCGATCGGGGTACGAAGAGAGGTGGCTCCATGAATCGGCGCGCGGTGGTACGCGCCATGGGGGCCTGGGGAGGAGCGGGAATCCTCCGCGCGAGCGGGGGCCTGACCCGGCTTCGGTTCCTTCATCTGGAACGCGAACAAGAGGCGTTATCCAAGAATGAATCCGTCATTTACGCGATGTGGCATGGTCGGATGTGGCTTCTCGCCGCACGGTTTCCCCGGCGAGGCGTCGGCGTGCTGGTGAGCCTTTCCGAGGATGGCGAAGTCATCGCCCAGATTCTTTCGCGGCTTCATTTGGTGCCGGTCCGAGGGAGTTCGAGCCGAGGGGGAGATGAAGCGCTTCGGGAATTGGAAAAATGGGTGAGCGAGGGTCGTTCGGCCGCCATCACTCCCGATGGACCCCGCGGCCCGCGGCACGTGGCGCACATGGGCGCGGTGGCCCTGGCCGCGCGCACGGGGAAACCCATCGTGCCTTTGGGCGCGGCGGCGCGTCCGGCCTGGACCCTGCGTTCCTGGGACAAATTCCAAGTCCCGAAGCCCGGTTCACGGGCCGTGATTGCGGTCGGGGAACCGTTTTACGTGCCGCGTTCGAACGATCTCGAGCCCTGGCGGGTGCGGCTCGAAACCGCGCTCAACGATGCGGAATCCGAAGCGGAAGGGGCCGTCGTGTCATGAATCGCTGGCGCGATCGATTCGTGGCCTCTGCGTATCGCGGGGCGACGAATGTTTTGGAGCCCGGGATCCGATTCGTCTATGCGCGATGGGGGTTGGGGGACTCCGTTTCGTTACGCGCCGAGCGTCTCGCTCAAAAGGAATTCACCCCCATCGATTCCTGGTGGCACGCGGCCTCCTTGGGAGAAATCGCGGCCCTCGAGCCCGTTCTTTCGCGAGCACGCGACCGATCGTTGACCGGACGTTTCATGGTGACCACGACCTCGTCGGCAGGACGCGAGGCGGCACGCAAACATTGGCCGGAGGTAAGCTTGGCCCCGCTCGATTTGCCCCGCACCATCGCTCACGCGCTCGACGCTCGACGCCCGCGCGCCTTGATCCTCGTAGAAACCGAGCTCTGGCCGAACTGGCTTCGCCTGGCGTTGGATCGAGGTACACGCATTGGGATCGTGAACGGGCGTGTATCCGATAAGGGCTGGTCCCGGTGGCGTCGCGGCGCTCCGGTTCCGGGTGAGGTCATGCGGAAGATCGGCGCGGTGGCCTCCCGCACCGAGGAGGACGCGGAGCGGTTCATGGCCATGGGCGTATCGAAGGCTGCCGTTCGCGTCACCGGAAACACCAAGCACGACCGCGAAGCCGGCTCGGCGCGAGCGACTCTGCCTTGGAACGGAGCGCGGCTCTGGACGGCGGGGAGCGTGCGTCCGGGAGAAGAGGCTCCGGTTCTGGATGCGTTCACGTCTCTGCGCGAGCGGTTCGAGGATCTGCGGCTGGTTCTGGCACCACGACACGCGGACGCCGAGCCGAATCTGCTCGAAGCACTCGACCGACGTGGACTGCGTGTGGCCCGGCGTTCCCGTCCCGAGCCCTCGGATACGGGCGCGGCGGTGCTTCTTCTCGATACGCGCGGTGAGCTCGAAAGCGTGTACGCGGCATCGACAGTGGCGTTCGTGGGCGGCACGCTGGTTCCCAAAGGCGGGCACAACGTGATGGAGCCGGCCTTGGCGGGAGTTCCTATTCTGGTAGGTCCCTATCACACCAATGTGAGCACCGAAGTCAAAGAGCTTGCCCAGGCCGGGGGATTGCGCGTGGTACACGACGGGGATGAGTTGGCGCGTGCCCTCAACGATTGGCTCGCCTCCGACATCCTTCGTGTCGAAGCCGCCCACGCGGCCGCGCGAGTGGCCGATCGGTCGCGCGGGGCGGCCGGGCGGTCTCTCGATTGGCTCGTCGAGCGCGGCGTGTTGCCGGCGGTTTGACCATGCGCGAGTTGAAGCCCACGCCGCTCACGATTCCCTTGTCCTGGATTTACGGTGGCGTCGCGGCGCTCTATCACGGGGCTTACGACCGTGGCTTTCAGAAGCCCATCGATCTCGGCCCCCCCCTTCTTTCCGTGGGAAATCTCGTGGTCGGAGGGACGGGGAAAACGCCAATCGTGCTGGCGCTCAGCCAGGCATTGCTTAAACGCGATCTGGTCCCCGCGATTTTGACTCGCGGATACGGCGGGTCGCGGAGCGGTCTCTTGCAAGACGGCCGCTGGGAGACGAATGAGCCGGCCGGGCCCGAAGCGGGGGATGAGCCGCTCTTTCTGTCCCGGTCCTTGCCCGGGGTCACGATCGGGGTGGGAAAAGATCGCGTCCTCATGGGGCGGAACGTCCTCAAACGCCGGCCCGTCGACGTCTTCCTGCTCGATGACGGGTTCCAGCATCGACGCCTCGTCCGTCGGGCGAACGTGCTGCTTCTCGACGCCGCACACCCGTTCGGTAACGGGTGGCTTCTTCCCGCGGGACCGCTTCGGGAATCTCCCAAGGCCGTTCGTCGCGCCGGTGCAATCCTACTTACCGGGGGCCCGGCTTCCGAGACCGCGCACGCAAGCCTTGGCAAGACCCGAGCTCAGGTAGCTACGACGCGTTCACATCTCGATCATTTCGAGACGTTGTCTGGAGACCCACGCCAAGAACCCAGGGCGCCCGTCATTGCGGTCGCCGGGATCGCGCGGCCGGAACGGTTCCTTCGACTATTGAAGGCGCACGGGCTCGAGGTCGTCGGGGAAAAGCGCTTTCCCGATCATCATGCGTACACGCAACCCGAGGTGCGCGAACTCGAACAGCAAGCGGTCAAGGCGCATGCCGCGCTCGTGACCACGGCCAAGGATGCGGTGCGCCTCTCCGCCCTCACCACGTCCACCGCGGACTGGTGCGTGGCCTCGCTCCGGATCGACCTCGAGGGCGGATGGGACGCGTTCCTGACCCAACTACTCCCGGAGCTTTCCAGACAAAAAGAAGGAGGGGCTAGAGAGCCCCTCCCGGAGATCGTCCCTGGGGATCTGCGGAAATTCTAGGTCGTCGTGTCGGCATACTGGCCGATGCGCACCAGTATCCCGGTTTGGAAGGTGATGTCGGCTCCGCTCGTTTCCTCGGTACCGTGGAACACCACGGTCACGTTGACCGCGAACTCGTTGGTCGTGGTCGAGCAGCCACCGCCCGCAGGACCCAGGCAAGCGATGGGGGGGACGGACTTCGACGCGCCGCTCACCAGCAGGACGGCGGCCGTCCCGGAGCCGCCGGTCGGCACGACCGCGTTCATGTTGGCGGTGAAATTGGCCAAGTCGACGGTTCCGTCACCGTCGAGATCGGCTCCCGCTCCGCCGACCGCTCCATAGATAACGTCGTAGCTCGTGATGGTCACGGTGCCGAACGGCCCGCCGGCCACAATGTTGGACGTAGGGTCATGGGCCCGGCTGATGAAGGTCACCTCGACGACATCGGTCGGAATGAAATCGTCGGTGGTGGACGTGGCGTTTTTGCCATTGTTGTAGACGTCGCTCAGCAAGGGGAGGTTGTCGTTGATGGAATAGACTTCGACGATGTTTCGGGTGTTTTGGTCCGGGGTGCACCCGGCCAGGCCGACTCCAATGAGCGCGGCAGAGATGACGATCCCGACCCGGGCATGGCGCTTCATGTCTCCTCCTCCTTGGTGCGGCCAATGGGTCGCACAGTACGCTGGCTCCGATATCGGACATCCTAGTCCGGGGAGGAGGTTTGCCCGCTGGTGCACCTCTTGAATGGGCGTTTTCGCCCGCTTGCCGCTGGGGGGATAGGGGGGTATGATCGCCCGCCACTCGAACTTGCCCTCGTTTCGGCTCTTACGGGATCGTCCCCATGAATCGCGCCTCCCCCCGCTATACCGACGTTCTGATTTTAGGTAGCGGCCTCGCCGGGCTCTGGTGCGCCCTCCAAGCCTCCAAACATGGCTCGGTGACCCTGATCACCAAGAAAGAGCGGGCGGAGTCCAACACCAACTATGCCCAGGGCGGTATCGCCGCGGTGCTCGGCCCGGAAGACGATCCACACCTTCATGCCGAGGACACCCTCCGGGCGGGGGATGGTCTCTGCCACCCGGACGTGGTCGATACCGTAGTGCATGAAGGGCCGGCTCTGGTGGAAGAGCTCCTCAATATGGGGGTTGGGTTCAGCCGCGATGCCTCGGGGGTGCTCGAGCTCGGAAACGAAGGCGGCCATTCGCGCCGGCGCATCGTGCACGCCGCCGATCGGACGGGCGGCATAGTCGAAGAAGCGCTCCTCACCGCGGTGTCACGCAACGATCGCATCACCGTCCTCGATCATCATTTCGCCATCGACCTCGTTCTCGCCTCCCGGATGTCACGCGGTTCTACGCAGGATCGAGAGGCCTGCTGGGGAGCGTATGTGCTGGCCCCCGATCATCGGACCGTCGTGCCGTATCAGGCCAAGGCCACCGTTCTCGCCACCGGCGGCGCGGGCAAGGTCTATCTCTACACCTCGAATCCCGACATCGCGACCGGGGACGGCGTGGCCATGGCGTTTCGCGCCGGCGCGCGGGTCTCGAACATGGAGTTCGTGCAGTTTCATCCCACCTGCCTCTTTCATCCCGAGGCGCGCCGCTTCCTGATCACCGAAGCCCTGCGGGGCGAAGGAGCGATCCTGACTACGCTCGACGGCATACCGTTCATGAAGTCGCACGATCCACGAGGCGATCTGGCCCCGCGGGATGTGGTGGCGCGCGCCATCGACCACGAGATGAAAACGCGAGGGCAGTCGCACGTGCTCCTTGATGCGCGGGCGCTCGGCGCGGCGTTTCTCGAGAAGCGGTTTCCTCAGATCGTGGAGGGTTGCCGCCGCTTCGGCATCGATCCCGTAACCGATCCCATCCCGGTCGTTCCCGCGACCCATTACTTTTGCGGCGGCGTGCGCGTGGGGCTGGAAGGTCAGACCGACGTCCCGCGCCTTTACGCGATCGGGGAAGTTGCCCATACCGGGCTTCACGGCGCCAACCGTTTGGCCTCGAACTCGCTTCTCGAGGCCCTCGTGTTCGCAAATCGAGCGTCCACCGACCTCGGCCGGTGGACGGACGGCGCCCCGCCTCCCGAGGCCGATCCCTGGGTCGTGCCCAGCTCGGGATTTCCGCGCGAGGACGTCATCATCGAACACAACTGGGAGGCGGTGCGCCGCCTCATGTGGAACTATGTGGGCGTCGTGCGGTCGGACGAGCGCCTCGGGGACGCGGGGCGCAGCCTTCACGTCATCGAGGAAGAAGTGGACCGGTTCTACCGGAGGTTTGCCGTCGATCCCGATCTGCTCGAACTGCGCAACATCGTGCTGGTAGCGGGCATCATTTTGCGCCAGGCCACCGCGCGCAAAGAAAGCCGCGGCCTTCACTACAATCGGGATCATCCGGAGCGGGACGACCTCTACTTCCGCCGCGATTCGGTGCTGGGGCGGGTGGGTGATGTGAGCTGGGGTGATACGATAGAGTCCTGACACCGGGGGCAGCATGAGCGAGTTCTTAAATCTCGAAGCCGTCCTGGATGCGGTGGTGGACAAAGATCCCCGCTACCATCGAGCGGCTTATCTCTTCGTGCAGCGCGCGCTGCATTATTATCGCGAACGTTACGGTGGGCATGGCGAAGCGGGGCACCTGAAGGGCGAGGAACTCTTGCGCGGCGTGCGGGAATTGGCTCTGACCGAGTTCGGTCCCATGAGCCGGAACGTGCTCAATCATTGGGGAGTGCATCGGGGGGAAGACGTGGGTGAGATCGTGTACAACTTGATCGGCGCCGGACTGATGACGAAGACCGACGAAGATCGTAAGGAAGATTTCGGGGGCATCATGGACTTCGGCGAGAGCTTGGACGCCGAGGCGTCCTGGTGAGCGATCGGCTTCTCATCCGTCTGGGTTCGATGGGGGACGTGGTCCTGGCCACTGCGGCCGCTAACGCCCTCCGCGCGAAGTGGGGCGACGGGTCGGTGGACGTGCTGGTCAAGGAAGAATGGGCCCCGCTTTGGCGCAACCATCCCGCCGTGGGACAAATTCTCGTCTGGAATCGTCGTCAACCCTTCGGTCTTTGGACCTGGTCGCGGTTTCTAAGAAAGAAGGCCTACCAGGAGGTCATCGATCTCCAGGCCTCCCCTCGCACGCGCATGTTGCTGCAGCTTGCCGGGCTCCGCCGCGTCCGGCGACCGCGCCGGTACAACCTGAGGCGGCGGATGCTGGTGCGCTGGCATCGCTTCGGACCCCCGGCCGATTATCGAGTCCTCGATTCGTTCGTCGCCGCTACGGGATCCGGCGCCCCCGCGCCTCCGTCCCTGCACCCGGGAGTGGAAGCCCGGGCCAAAGCGACGAGACTCGTCCCACAAAGCCGGGCCTTGGTCGGCCTTGCTCCCGGAGCACGCCACGCCACCAAGCGCTGGCCCGTCGGCCGGTTTGTAGACCTCGGACGCCAGCTCGTGGCTTCGGGGAACCGGCCCCTCCCCGTCTTTTTCGGCCCCGACGAGGACGGCCTCCTGGCCGTCTGGCGCACGCGCTGGCCCGGAGACGGCACTTGGATTCCCGTGCGCGAAGACCTCGAGACCACCGCCGCCTGCCTGGGCCGTCTCGGCGCATTGGTCTCGAATGACACCGGGCTCATGCACGCCGCGGCGGCCATGGGCACACCCGTGATCGCAATCTTTGGTCCCACCGTCCGTCAATTCGGTTTCGCCCCCTGGGGAACGGCACACCGCATCGTCGAAGTGGATAACTTGCCGTGCCGTCCGTGCTCTTTACACGGAGGATCTCGTTGCCCTCGGGGGCATTTCCGGTGCATGCTCGGCCTCGACGTCGCCACGGTCCAGGATTCGCTGGCAGCGTTGCGTAAGTCATCGTCCGGACCGTCGCGGGACGCACGGGGAGCTTTGTCATGAACCGTTGGATATTGCTCGCGATCGGCGATCAAGACGTGGATGTTCTTTCCCGGTTGCCTCGCGACGCGGTCCCATCCGACATCGTGATTTATCATCCCGATCCCGAGGCTTTGGTGCTCAGGTTGGCCGAAGTTGCCGAGCTGCAAGCGGTGGACCGGCTGCCCGACCCCCGTCCCGAGGATGTGCTGGTCATTTCCGAGCAAGCCGGGACGGACCGCCTCGAAGATGCGTGGCGCCGCGTGGGCGCGCGCGTGATGCGGCCGGAAGCAGTGGGGAGCGAGGACGGCATGCCCGAAGAGCATGTGGCACTGGCCGCGCAAGCAACCGACGATCGTCTTTTAGAACCGTTCACCGCCACGCAAACGATGTTGCACGTGGCGAATGGACCCGACATTTCATCTACGAGGGAGAGCAGTTCAATGCAAGATCAGAGGCAGGAAATGGAGGAGCGTGAGGTGGCGACCATGGATCCGGGTCCGGACCACGACGAGTACAGAGGCGCGCCCGCACCGAAAGACATGACGGCGGAGATCTGGGCCGACCCGGCCACGACGTTCCGTTATCTCATGGATCAATCCGGCGCGCGCGATTACATCCTGTGGTGGGATGGCGAAAGCGACAGTTGGTTTCCGATGGTTTCGAGCGGTCCCGTGCATGAGCTCGTTTCGAGCGGACGACCGGACGGCTTCGAGGTGTCGCATCGCTGGGGACGGTTTGTTCTTTCCGGCGCGGACGAAGGCCGGGTATTTCGTCCCGCGCTGGCGCGAGTGGCGGAAGACATGGCGCTTCGAGACATGGAGGAGTGGCGGCGCTCGGGCGAACGGCTTCGCGGCCGGATTCCGGCCGAGGACCACACGGATTTGCCGGCCTGGGGCCGCTGGTTCGATGAAGCCCTGCCCGTTCTAGGTGCGGAGGCGGCACTCTTGTGGCTCCGCCAGGATGGCGCCTGGCGCTTGGCGCGGGCGTGGGGCGAAGGGGTGGGATTGGCGGGCGAATTGCGCCTTCCCGAGCCCTTGTTCGTCGCCACCTTCGGTCCAGGAAGCATGTGGCGCTCATGGCAACCGTTCCCATCGTATCGCGTGCTCTTCACGCCGCGGGATGGGGACACCACGTGGCCCCTTCGGCAGGCCCGCCTCCATCAGATGATGGCGGCGGCGAGGCCTCGTTGACCGAACATCCGTTCGCGACCGCAACC
>Ga0114129_10001550_pt1 | contig 31187 bp, 28 predicted proteins | sample RhiMetdeltSRZDD1_FD_80071 | JGI IMG/M metagenome (GOLD analysis project Ga0114129, IMG submission 80071) | Populus rhizosphere microbial communities from Tennessee, USA - Rhizosphere MetaG P. deltoides SRZDD1 (version 2) (version 2) | ecosystem: Host-associated > Plants > Roots > Rhizosphere >...
CACGCGGCGATCCGCCGGCCGTGCGCGTCCCTCGGCCGCGCCGCCATGCGGCGTGTCCGCGGGAAGCGACGTCGCCGCGTGGTGCTGCGTCCGGTACCAGCCCCCGATCTTCCACAGGACGACAATCGCCGCGAGCGCCAGCAGCGAGCACCAGGCGATGCTCGACTGGCCGCGCGGCGCGATGAGGAAGGCGGCGAGCAGCGGCCCGAAGGACGAGCCGAGGTTGCCGCCGACCTGAAAAAGCGACTGCGCGAGGCCGTGACGTCCGCCGGAGGCCATGCGCGCGACGCGGGACGACTCCGGGTGAAAGACCGCCGAGCCGACGCCCATCAGCGCCGCGGCAGCAAGCAGCGCGGCACAGATCGGCGCGCTCGCGAGCAGCAGCAGGCCGACGAGCGTGAACGCCATCCCGATCACGAGCGAGTACGGCGTCGGCCGATGGTCGGTGTAGAAGCCGACGACCGGCTGGAGCAGCGACGCCGTCACCTGCTGCGTCAGGGTCATCAGGCCGATTTGCGCGAAGCTCAACGCGAATGCGGACTTGAGGAGCGGGTAGATCGCCGGCACGACCGACTGAATCGTGTCGTTGAGCAGGTGCGAAAAGCTAATCGCCGCGAGGATGGCGAATGCTGTCGACTGACGATCGAACGTGGACGATGTCGAACGCACCGCACACGGATCTTACCTCGTGCATCCGGTGAGTCATGGCGGTCAGTCAATTGCGATCGACTCGGCCCGCGTCGGGATGACGCATGACCGATGCGACCTTCGACAGCTCGCGAAAATAGCGTTCGGCCCTCGGCTTCGCTTCGTCGCCGGAGAAACCGATGACACATTTTCCGTCAATCGTGACCCACCATTCCTCGCAGTTGTCCACGGACTGGACCAGGTCGAGCTGCTCGAGCCTCGGCAGCGACGCCATTCAACGCGTGTCTGCAATCGCTGCGCCCGAGGCGTCCAAAGACCGTACATTTTCAGGGCAAAACGGTAAACGACGAGTAAACTTGCAGATTCTTCGGCGATTTCGCACCGTTATCCACAGGCTTTTCCACAGCAAACGTGGGAAACCTGTTCAAGCCCCGCGGTTGGCCGACCTAAGATCGAACGGCGTAGTCGAATCGGACGCGCAATGTAACGTGAGGGTTATTACTCGACACGGCGAACGTAATCGGGGGAATTCATGGCTGACGATGATCTGAAAGCAGAGCTGGAGCGACTCAAGGCCGAGAACGAGCGGTTGAAGAACCGCAGCTCGAAAGGAGTCTCGCTGAAGGTCAGCGAGAAAGGCGGCGTGAGCGTCTACGGGCTCGGCCGGTTTCCGGTCACGCTGTACAAGGAACAGTGGGCGCGGTTGCTCGACATGGCGGACGACATCCGCGCGTTCATCAGGGAGAACGACGGGAAGTTGAAGGCAAAGGAATGATCACCCGCGATCCTGCGACCGACCGAGCGCGCGGACGATCAGCTCCAGCACGACGCGGGCGGTACACAGCGGGACCACGGCGCTGACGGTCAGAGCGGCCACACCAAGAAAATTAGACATGGATGACCCGAGTGATGTGGCCGGGAAGCTTGGCCAGCCATTGACGCCACGGTGAGGATTGCTGCTCGAGATGCCGCCACGCGCCGGCCGGCCGGTTGATCCAGTCGGTGTTGCGGCGGCCGCCGCGCCAGCACTGCCGGCGGTCCGGGGTCCGGCGGCGCTCGACCACGACGACCGGTGGAAGATCGAGTGGCTCGAGGGCCTGGCGCATACGGGGTCTATCGGTCGCTGCGCCGCCGGCAGTAGAGGGTTATAGGGTCCGTCTGACCGCCTTCGCCGGAGGCTCCGGCGGTCCGCCGTAGCTTTTAGCGGAGGCGGAAGGCGGACACTACTTCTGTTGCGCGCGGTGTTTGGCCCAGCGGGCCTTCTGCGCGGCCGAAATCGCGGCGCGCGCCTTCGCTGAGAGCTTACGGCGGCGCCTGCGGGTGACCGGCGCTGCCACGTACTGCACGTCGCCCTTGCGCGGCCGGCCGCGCCGCACCACCGCCTGCGCCTGTTGTCCGAGGTCGGTCAGTAACTTCGTTGCCGTGTCTCGGATAGTGGTCAGCTGCTTGGCAATCTCACGCCGCTGATTGAGCCAGCTGTCGGCCTTCGCCCGCGCGTTGCCGAGGATTCGTCCGAGGTCTTCCGCGAACGCTTCGATGCCGCTGCTTCTGGACTTCCCGCGTCTACCCATGCCTGCTCGTGCGCGTCTCGCCATCGTGTCGTCTCACCTTTCCACTTACAGTCCGGAAACCAATAGTAATCCGATTGTGAGATCGGCTTTCACGATGAATGAGTTGGGCGGCTAGAGATGTGGCAGGCGATCCTGATCGACGAGCCGGATGAACGTGTCGACTAAGTCGGGATCCTTCCAGCCGCGCGCGACTTCGTCCCTCAGCTCGCTGAGCGCCTTGTCGACGCTGTGCGCGGGTTTATAAGGACGCGGCGTGCAGACCGCATCGTACAGATCGACGATGCTGATGATTTGCGCCAGCAGCGGCGTGGCATCGCCGCACAACCCGTCGGGATAGCCGCTGCCGTCGAGGCGCTCGTGATGATGACGCACGATCCCGCGTACGCGGCCGAGCGAGTGGAGGCCGCCGCACAGCCGATCGCCGATGACCGTGTGCTGCTGCACCTGCCGAAATTCCTCGGCGGTCAGCGGCGCGGCCTTCAGGAGCAGGCTGTCCGGGATGCCGATTTTTCCGATGTCGTGGAGAAAGCCGCCGACCTGGAGCGCCGACAGGTCGGGTTCGCGGAGGCCGAGGGCGCGGCCGAGCGCGACGGCATACGCCGCCAGCCGCTTGCAGTGGCCCATCGTGTACGCATCGCGCGCTTCGATCGTGTCGCCGAGCGCGACCATGACCGCTTCGGCCGATTCGAGATCGTCCGTGTAACGTTTCAGCCGCAGCAGTGAGTTGACGCGCGCGCGCAGCTCGGCGACGTTCGTCGGCCGCGTAAGGAAATCATCGGCGCCGGCCTCGAGGCCTCGAACCTTGTCGCGCGTGTCCTGCAGAGCGGTGACGAGCACGATCGGAATCAACCGTGTCGACGCGTTCTGTTTCAGCGCGCGGCACGTCTCGAACCCGTCGCGCCCGGGCATCATCACGTCCATCAGCACCAGGTCGGGCCGCTCGCGTGCGACGAGCTCCAGCGCTTCTTCGCCGTTGACGGCCGTGAGGACGGTATGACCGTCCCGCTCGAGCAGCCTCTGCATCAGGACCAGCGTCGTCCTGCAGTCGTCGACGACGACGATACGGCCGCGCGGCGCATGGTCCTCTTCGATCAGCCGCGCAATCGGCGTCTGTTCCGTCCTGTCGTCATCGGTCAACAAAGTGCTCGCTCGCATCGCCCTGAGTCCGTGGTCAGTGAATGGTAGTCGTCGGGGTCATCGTCGCGTTCGCAGCGTCGAGCGCCGATCGAATCGCGTGCAGCAAGTCCTGAGGCGCGAACGGTTTCGCGATGAACGGGCCCGGCACGTCCGATCCCGGCCGATTCGCGGCGGCGTCGTCCGGATAGCCCGACATATACAGGACGCGAAGCCGTGGATAGACCGCCAGGAGCCGACACGCGAGGCTGCGGCCGGTTTCCTGCGGCATCACAACGTCGGTCAGCACCAGGTCGATCGACTGGCCGGTCTGTCGTGCGATCGTCATCGCTTCATCCGGGCCTTCGGCGATGACGGCCGAGTAACCCGCGTCGGACAACAGCCGGCCGACGAACTTGCGGACCGTTTCGTCGTCCTCGACCACGAGGATCGTTTCCGACCCCGTTCGCCGCTCGCGCACGCGATTGGTCTCGGCAGCGACCATCGATTCCTCCGCGAGCGGCAGATAGATCGTCACGATCGTGCCCTGACCCGGTTCGCTCTCGACGTCGATGTGCCCGTTGTTCTGCTTCACGATGCCGTACACCGTCGACAGGCCTAACCCCGTCCCCTTGCCCGGCTCCTTCGTCGTGAAGAACGGCTCGAACATCCGCTCGCGCGTCCACGCATCCATGCCCGTCCCGCTGTCGGCGACGGTGATCGCCGCGTAGAAGCCGGGCGCGCTGCCGAGCCGCGATCCGTGTTCCGCCGTCATGCTTCGTACGCCCGTTTCGATCATCAGACGACCGCCGGTCGCCATCGCGTCGCGCGCGTTGACAGCGAGGTTCAGGACGACCTGCTCGAGCTGCGTCGCGTCGGCGTACACCACGGGTCCGTGGCCGCTCTGCAGGACCGTGAGCTGGATGTCTTCGCCGATCAGCCGTCGCAGCATGACGCGCGTCCGGCTGACGAGCGCCGTCAGATCGACGAGCGTCGGGCGGCACACCTGCCGCCGGCTGAACGTGAGGAGCTGCTTCGTCAATCCGGACGCCGATTCGCTGGCCTGCTGAATGCCGGTGAGCAGCTCACGCGCGTCGAGGTCGTGCGCAACCTTCTGATCGAGCATGTCGGCGCAGCCGGAAATGACCGTCAGCAGGTTGTTGAAGTCGTGGGCGACCCCTCCCGCGAGGCGACCGATGACCTCCATGCGCTGCGCCTGGCGAAGCTGGTCGGCCAGCTGACGCTGGACCGTGACGTCGTGGAAGACGACCCCGACCGATTGATCCGGGAGCGAAAACGCGTTGGTGCTGTATACGCGCGGCGCGGGACGCGTGCCGTGAAAGGTCAACTCTCCGAATTGATGCGGCTTGCCTGTTCGCGCGACTTCGGCGCAGCGCCCGAGCATCTCGGTCGACAGATTGTGTTCGCCGGCGGTCAGTCGACGATCGAGCACGGCGTCCAGCTCGAACCCGGCTGCATCGGCCCCGGCCGGGTTCGCCACCGTGACGCGCAGGGACGCGGGATCGTCCGGTTCGTCGAGGCGACAGACGATCACGCCGATTTCCATCCGGCCGAGCAAGTCCGCGTGCATGCGCAGCGCGCGCTCGTCACGCGTCCGCTGCGTGATGTCGCGGATGACCATCAGCTCGCCCGGCGGGTTGCCGATCGACGAAACGGAAATCTCGACGTCGATCGGGCTGCCGTCGCGCCGGCGGCACGCGGTCTCGTACGGCCCGACGCGCTCGCCGGTCACGATGGCCCGATCGTTCTGGGCGGCGAGGCCATGCGGGAAAATGATGCCGACGGGCTTGCCGAGCACCTCGCCGGACGAATATCCGAACGTCGCCTCTGCCGCCCGGTTCCAGCTGAACACGATGCCGTTCGCCGTCGTGCCGACGATGGCGTCGCTGGCCGAGTCGGCGATGGCGGCGAGCCGCGCGCGATCGCGGTCGGCGTGGAAACGCCGGATGTTCTCGGTGAGGATGTGCGCGACCGACTGCATGAAGTCCACGTCGTCGGGCGAGAACGCCCGCTGGACCTTCGCGTATCCGGCGAGCACGCCGAACGGACTGCTTTCACCGTGGATGACGACCGACAGGCCGCTGGTGAAACGCTCGTCGACGATTCCCGGCAGCGGATGGAAGCGCGACTCGAGCTGGAGATCGAGCGACACCACCGAGCGGTTGGTGAGCAGCGTGTAGCCTTCCTGCGATCGCAGGCCGAGGGGGATGCCCGACGGCATCAATGCGCTGGCGGGCCAGCCGACGTTCGCCACGACCTGCAGCGCGCGACGGTCGGACGAGAGCTTCAGAATGCCGCAGGCGTCGAGCCCGAGTCCCGTACTGACCGTCCCGGCCGCGCGCTCGAGCAGCGTCGCCAGGTCGGGTGCCGCGCCGGCCGACGTCCAGAAGTGCGTCGCGTGGCTCCCACGCGGCGTGAGGGCTTGCGTGATGGTGTTCGACATTGCTCGCATTCGCGGCAACCTCAGTGCGTCCACATCGGCGTGGCCGCCGGACGATGCCAGTCGCTGACGCGGCGGGCCGGTGCGAAGCGGCCGACGCGGGCGGTCTGCGCGGCGCTGTCCTGGGCCTCGCTGGTCCATCCGCGCCGCGCCCATCGCGCGCGACGCATCTCGGCCCAGCTCACCGCTTCGGTGAGGTTGGGGAGCGTATAGGCGTAGAGCATCTTGCCGTTCATGTGGATCTGCGCTTCGAACCGGGTGGCGTCGCTGTCGGGAACGACGACCACGCACCGCACCTCGTCGTCGGCCGTCGTCATGCGCCAGAGCGTGAGCTCGATCGAGTCCGCGTCCAAACGGTGGATAGTCATGAACCCTCCAGGTAAAGCCATCGTAGGGCTCGGCTGGAGATAGCGCACGCCGGTTGGACGCTGATTCTGGCCTCAGCCGTATCGAAGCTCTGCGTGCGCGGCGAACCTACTGAACGTCAGGCAACAGCCTACGTACGTAGCGTCCGCCGGTGATCGAGTGTGCACTCGCGCGCAGTTACTCGAGGAGATGATGACGAAACACGTACGCGGTCAGCTCGGCATCCGTGGTGACGCCCATCTTTTCGCCGAGGCGCGTGCGATACGTGCCGACCGTCTTCGGGCTGATGTGGAGCTCCGCGGCGATTTCCTTCGTGCTCTTGCCTGACGCGATGCGCATCAGTACCTGATATTCACGATCCGACAGTTGATCGTGCGGCGGCTTCGACGGATCGCCGGACGCTTCCCGCGCCAGGCGCTCGGCGAGCCACGGGCTCAGATGGAACGCGCCGCCGACGACCTTCCGGATGGCGCCGACCAATTCGTCGGGCGCGCTGTTCTTCGTCACGTAGCCGGAGGCGCCCGCGCGAATGGCGCGGAGCGCGAACTGATCTTCCGCGTGCATGCTCAGCACGAGAATCGGCAGCCGGGGATGGTCGCTGCGCAGTTGCTTCAACAGCTCCAGGCCGTCACTGTCGGGGAGGCCGAGGTCGAGCAGAACCGCGTCCCAGTTGTCGGCGCGCGCGCGTGAGACGGCGTCGGCGGCGGTCACCGCATCCGCGCCGACGTGGATGTCGTCGGTCTGCGACAGGATCGCGCGGATGCCCTGGCGCACGACCGCGTGGTCGTCAACGACGAGCAGCTTTATCATCATGTGGTCCTGGCGTGATGGATGTCGATCGCGATCCGTTGCGCCGGTTCGCGAGCGGAATCGCGGCGGTCACCGTCGTGCCCTGTCGTCGTGCGCTGGCAATCGTGAGATAGCCTCCGAGCAGCGCCGCCCGCTCCCGCATGCCCAGCAGGCCGTACGAGCTCGGCGCCACCGCCTCGTCGGGGCTGACGCCGCGGCCGTTGTCGCGAACGGAGAGGCGCAGCAGGTTGCCCTCGCGGTGGACGAAAACCGTGACGTGGTTCGCCCGGGCGTGGCGCTCGACGTTCGTGAGCATCTCCTGGAACATCCGAAAGACCGACGTCGCGCGGCCCATGTCCAGCTCGCTGACGTCGGCGGCCGCGCTGAAGTCGCAGCGCAGGCCGGTGCGGCGGGCGAACGAATCGGCGTGACACTCCAGTGCGGCGACCAGCCCGAGCTGATCGAGCGCGGGCGGCCTCAGGTCGGTGACGATGGCGGAAACCGTGTGAATCGCCCGCTCGACGAACTCCAGCATCTCCGGAAGCTTCGCGCGCAGCTGCAGAATGTCCACCGGCGAGGCGTCCGCGGCGGGGCGCTGCATCGACACGAGGTTCATCTTCAGCCCGAGCAGGACCTGCCCCAGCTCGTCGTGGAGCTCGCGCGCGAGCCGGCGCCGCTCTTCTTCACGTGCCTGCTCGCGGGCGCGAACGGACTCGGTCGACCAGCGGATTCCGCGGCGCGCGATCTCGTTGGGACGCTGACCCGGGCGCTTGGGGCGCGATCGATGCATGCGACGGCTCATTCGTGCGGCTCCGACCCCTCCGGGCTGCGCGGCGCGAGCGGCACCCGCAGGCTGATGACGAGGCGGCCGACGCGACCGCCCGGCTGGCGGATCGCCTCGAACCCATAGATCGTGTCGAACCGACGCGAGCCGACCGACAGGGTGGTGAACCATTCCTCGGCCGTCTGCGCGATTACCTCGAGGACGCTCGATCTCGACTCCGGAACCTTCGCTCCGGTCGTGAAACCGGTGGCGACCCCGAAGCGGCCGCGCGTGACATCGGCGCGTGCCGACACATACCGCCAGCGCCCGCCGGACGTCCCCGCCAGGGTGGACTGATGAACCGCGACGTTCAGCATCGTGTGTCGAAGACCGGCGAACGACGTGCCGGCCTTCACAACCTGAGTCGCCCCGTGATTCGCGTGCACCGACTGCGCGTCGGCCTCGACGTAGAACCGGCCGGGCATCGGAATCGTGATCGTGCCGCCGTACTTCACGTACGGCGCGCGCACCGTGTCGACGATGCTGAATCCGAGGTCGCCCGTGGCCATCAGGATCGCGTGCGATCGCCGCGTGAGGGATCCGAAGCGGCCGTACGTCCACGAGGCGCCGCCTCGCGAGTTCGAGCCGCCGCCGGCCACGATCGCCGATCGAGGCGAGAAGGCGCTCAGCCACTCGACTTCGCCGCCGGGGCCGGAGACGAACCCGGAATCCCAGTGCCCGGTCACGTAGAGGCTGTCGGCCCGCGGCGCGTTGACGGGCGCCGCGTCAGGTGACTGCGCGTGCGCGATCTGCGCGCTGACGTTCGTTGCCGCGGCACACGCGATGATCGTCAGCGCCCGCATCATGGCTCCACCACCGTCCGCCCTTTGCCCGCCCGCTTCGCCGTGTACACGGCCTTGTCGGTCCGTTCGAGGAAGGTCTGCACGTCGTCGTCCGGATGGCAGGCGGCCAGGCCCACCGAGAAGCCCAGGGGCCGCGACGTGTCCTCGAACGTCCACCCCGGATCGGTCAGCAGCGCGCGAATGCGGCTGATGGCGGCGGCTGCCACGTCTGTGTCGCAGTTGATGAACAGCACCGCGAACTCGTCGCCGCCGAGGCGCGCCAGAATATCGACGGCACGCAGCTGGCCCTTGACCGTGCTCACGAACCCCTTCAGCGCGGCGTCTCCGGCCGCGTGACCGAGTCGATCGTTAATCGGCTTGAAGTCGTCGAGGTCGAAGTACGCGCACGCCAGCTTGCGGCCGAACTTGCTCGTGGCGACATGCTTTGCCAGCGCATCGTCGAAGTAGCGCCGGTTGTACGCGCCGGTCAGCGGATCGCGCACCGCCTGCTCGAACAGCGCTTCTTCCCTGGCCGCGCAGTGCAGCCAGACGATGATGCAGTCCTCGCTGTGGCCTGGCATCCGCGGCGTGAGCCGATGGATGTCGTACGGCTGCCCGGCGATGACCTGGCGCGGGGCGGCATCAGGCTCGAGCGTCAGGTCGGCGGCCGCGAGCGTGTCGAGGACGTCGGCGATCCGGCGAACCGACATGACGTTCATCCCGAAATAGAGCTCGCCGAACAACCGCTTGGCGTTGCTGTTCGCGTAGTGCAGCCTGTGATCGACGCCAATGACCAGCAGCGGATCGTCCAGGGCGTCGAACGCCGTCTGCAGGTAGTACAGCTCGGTGAGCTCCTGCCAGCCGACGTACAGATAGTTGAGCCCCTGGTGCTCGGTCCGGTACGACGAGAGCGTCGCAATCCGCATCTCGTCGCGCACGTGGTAGACGCAGAACGGCAGCTCGCCCGTCGGCGCCGCCAGCGCCGCGCCCACGGTGTCGGGTTGCGCAAACTTCACGATGTCGAACAGCGATTTGCCGACGATTTCACTCGGCCGGACGAGCATGCGCTTGAAGAAGCTGTCGCTCGCCTGGACGATCTGAAACGAATCGGCATACAGAATCGCGGCGGGCGCCGGCTCCGCGCACAGGACCGCGTGGAAGAGTCCCTGTACTTCCGTCAGCAGCTTGCCCGACACTTCCAGGCGGCTGTTCACGCGCACGAGCAGAATGGACAGCGGCCGCGAGAGGAAGGCGACCATGAACTGAACGGCGGCAAACGTTTCGAGCAGCGCGAAGGCGTACGCCGGCCCGGTGTCGATGTCGGGGAACGCTTCGACCGTCGGCAGCACCGCGGACGCGCCGGCGGCGATCGGGCCGAGCCAGGGCAGGTTCAGGCGTCCCACGTACCAACGAAGGTCCGGCGATTCGGCGAGCGACACGATCAGGACGACGACGACGGAGACGGCCGCCGTCAGGTGCGCCTGCCAGTCGGCGAGCAGGATGCCGCTCATGATCACCGGCAGCGTGAACGCGGCGAGGAACATCGGGTGCTTCAGTCCGCCGACGAGATGCCAGAAGAACGCGAGGAAAATCACGCTCGACACGATCATCACGCGGAGGCTCGCGCCCAGCGCCGCGACCGACGTCAGCCGATCGCTGTACGACGCCACCACCAGGTGCACCATCGCGTACGCGAACACCCACGCGGCGACGCGGCCGAGATCGATGTCCAGGACGCGGAGGAACCAGAGCAGCGCGACGGCCGCGAGCACGACCAGCAGGCAGACGATCCACGCGCCGTCGATCATCCGCTTGCGCTCGAGGAGCGGGATCAGGTTGTCGTGGGGGCGGGCGATGGCCGCGGTCGTCATCGGGACTCCCCGCCGGCCCGCCAGGCGCAATCGGCCGACACCTGCGCCGCCACGGCAGCGGGGCGCGACCGATATTCGTCCACAACCGTGTCGTGCTGGTTGCCCGACACGACGTTCGCGTTCAGGAGCGGTTCCGCGGCGACCAGGCGGTCGGCGCCGGTTCGCAGCGCGGCGAGCCGCAGGCCCGCGCGCTGGTTGTCGAGGACGCGATTCCGCCGGACGAGCGGCGAGCTGCCGATCACGTACAAACCGTCCTCGACCTGCCGGACCACGAGGTTGTCGGCGACCGTGTTCGGGCTCGTCGAGCCGCCCATCACCATCACGATGCCGTAGCCGTTCGCGTAGATGCGGTTCGACGTCACGTCGGTATTGACCGCGTCGCGGACGATGATGCCGCCCGCGCAGTTGTGATCGATCTCGTTGTCGGCGATCACGCCGCGCGTCAGCCGATCGGCCGAGATCCCGAAGCCGATTCCCGATCGAATGCGATTGGCGCGCACGATGGTGGACGACCCGCTGACCAGCAGGGCGGCGCTGCGCGCGCCGGCGACCGTATTCCGCTCGATTCGCGCGTCGATGTTCATCACGATCAACGCCTGGCCATCGTCGTCGGAGCGGTTGTCGCGGACGCTCAGGCCGAACGCGCCGTCGGGCGGATGGTCGGCCGCCACGGCCCACACGGCAGCCGTCCGGTGGTGGCGGAACCGATTGTTCGACACCGTGACGTGCCGTGGCGCCGCGAACAGTCGAATCCCCACGTCGTTGGCGTCGAAGCTCGAGTTCTGCACGACGAGCGCGTCGGCGCCGGGCGCCAGCGCGATGCCGGTTCCACACCGCTCCACGCTGATGCGGCTGATCCGCGCATCGTCACTTCGAACGAGGATGGCTTCCTGCTGCGCCCCGGCGATTCGAAGGTTGGAGATCACGGCCCCGGGCGCGGCGATGTCGAGGAGCCTCACGACGCCGGGCGCCGCTTCGATCGACGATGGTTCGCGCGCGCTCTCGATGATGACGCCCCGCGGGTTCACGAGCGGCGGCAGCGGCGTCGTGACGACGATCCGCGGCACGTCGATCACGATGCGGATTCGGCTGTTGCTGTTGTCCGCGGCGAGGATGGCGGCGCGCAATGTGCCCAGTCCGGCGTCGCCCGGGTTCGTGACGTGAAACTCGGCCCCGCGCAGCCGATCCAGCACCGCGGGCCGGAGCGGGTCGAGCCACCGCGCGGCGAGCGCCGCCGCGCCGACCGCGGCAACCGCGACCCACGCGCCCCACACACGACGGCTGAACCAGTGGCTCGTCATCGATGGCGGAGGACGAACACCTTGTGCCACGAGCGGCCGGTCAACAGGCCGGACACGATCAGATCGAAGGGCAACGTCACCGCCGTCACGCCGAAGAGCGCTGCGACGCGGAGGACGCGCGGCAGACCCGCGTAGGAGGGAAGCAGCCAGGTCTTGAGCGGACAGGGATCGACGCCGCGGACCTCGATGCACCTCAACCCGGCGCGCGCGAACAGGTCCCGATAGTCCTCTTCGCGGCGGCCGACGAATGTCGACGTGTTGCAGCGATCCACATCGGACGAAGGGGCGACTTCCAGCAACACGATCCGTCCATTCGGCGCGAGGTGCCGCGCCATGCGTTCGACCGTGCGTTCGAGCCGCGCCGTATCGAGGATGTGCTGGAGGACTGTGACGCAGAGGATGCAATCGAACCGACGATCGAGTGCCAGATCGGCCGCGTCGCCGACATCGAAGTGGCAGCGCGATTCGAGGCCGGCGCGGCTCGTCCGCCGCCGCGCCTCGGCGATCATCGCCGGCGAGAGATCGAAGGCCGTGACGTCGGCGCCGCGGCGCGCCAGCCGGCGGCTCCAGCGGCCGACTCCGCAGCCGATCTCGAGGATCGCCGTGCCTGGCGGGACCCGCAGCCACCGCGACAGCGCACGTCGCTGAACGAGATCGATGTAGCCGTTGTAGAACCACGGCATTCCGTACGAGCAGACGGCGCGCAGACCGCCTCCGCGATGCGCGAACTGTCTGGCGCGCGCCTCCCAGTACGCGGTGGCGACGCTATTCATGTGCTTCGACCAGTTCGCAGGGTTCTCAAGGTTGATGTTTACGGTGCGACGGGCTGGTAGTGGTCGCGAAAGACGCGTCGCCCCAACGCGCGAACGCTAAACCAGTTCAGGTATCCCACCGTCGTCGGGATCACCTGAGCGACCGCGTAGAACATGTACAAGGGAACGATGGCCAGGACGTCGCGCCGCTCGCTGCGTCGAACCGCGAGCGGGATCGAGATCAGCGCGAGGGCCGTGTACTTGACGTAAACGGCCGTGAAATAGATCCCGTTCGTCAGGCTGTTTTCCGGGATCAGATGAGCGCCGAATATGTCGTCGACCACGTTGAGCCCGCTGGCGATCAGGATGCCGATCCCGATCAGCTTGGCCGGGTGCAGCAGGAGGAGGAATACCCCCATATAAATGACGTACTGGTACGTGAACACCACGCCGCGCCGCGACTGGCCGAGAAGGTGCCGCCAGTGGCTCGCGTACACCTTGATCAGACCGAAGCTCCATCCGACGCGCTGCGAGAACAGGTCGCGGATCGTCGTCATGCCGTCGGTCTCGACCACGAGCCGGCCGTCGTAATACAGGCGCTCGCCGTTCTGCAGCAGCAGCAGCGCGTTTTCGAGATCTTCCGCGTACACCGACAGCGAATGACGGGAGAGCACCGCCTGCAGGGCGTTGCGACGGTAGAGCGCGATGCCCGACGTGAGCGTGTAGTCCGACAGCGCCTTCCGGCCGATGCTGAACGACAGGCTGTATTCGAGCTGCTGGAACCGCGTCAGCGTGCTGGTGCGCCGCACGCAGATGCGCGGGCAGATTGCCGCCATCTCGCTGCGCTGAAACTCGAAGATGACGGCCGCGACGTCCGCGGGGCTGGTCAGGATCCGCGAGTCGGGGTCGACCACCATTACCGTCTCGATCTCCGGCGGCAGCTCGGCGACGAGCGCCTTGATCGACGCGGGCTTCAGCCGATTCAGATCCGATCGGATGGCCCGAACGCCGGCCGCCTGGAGCCTCGCCCAGGTGTCGTCCGTCGACGCATCGTCGATGACCCAGAGCCGGTCGCGATGCGCCTGCATCGCCTCGAGGAAGCGGTCCAGCGCGTCAGCCGGCAGGTTGTGGACGGCGGCGACGATCGCGTACGGCCGGACGTGGAGGCTCATTTCGTACGGCGAGAACGCGCCGACGTTCAGGGGCACGGACGTCGCCGCCCCGCTGCTCGATCGTCTGTAGATCGTTTGCTCGCGCCGGAGGTACAGGCGGAGCAGCACGTCGAGCAGATCGATGAAGAACGTCATGCTCGCGAGGACGTACAGCCAGACGTTGAACGGACCCATCGTTCAACCGGCGCGCCCGCCAGCGACGGCGGACAAGACGGGAAGCGGTTCGTGCCGCGAGGGCAGATGGCGTTGCAGCGTGTCGGCGGCGAGCTGGCGCGGCGGCATCGCGCAGCCCCGGCGCTCCAGGTGCGGAATCGCACTCGAAATCCAGACCAGCGATCTCACGCGCGATGGCAGATGATCCGCCATCTCGCCGAGCTCGACGAGCGCATCCTGGAACGTCGACTCGATCTCGAGGATCGCGTCGCACACGGTCGGATCGATCGGGAGGATCTTCGCCGGCTGGTTCCACGAGACGCCGGTGCCGGCGACATGACGGCGCTCGAACAGCGTCGCCGGCGTGAGCGCCGGGTTCATCGCCATCGCGGAGCCCGAGAACGGGATGATGTACGGATACATCCCGACTTCGCATCCCGCCTCGATCCAGTGGTAGGCGTGCCGGATGTTTTCGGCGAGATCCTCGAGCGTGCAGTGCGGCGACGTGAGGATCATGTCGAGGAACGGCGTGATGCCCAGCTCGAGCGCCTCATTGAGCACCGGCGTGACGTACGGATGGATCTGCGCTTTGTTGAACTCGCGCAGCATGCCGAGCGAGAAAGCCTCCACGCCGAACCCGAGCACGCGGAATCCGGCCTGCCGCATGGCGGCGAGGCGTTCGGGCGTCATGGCATCGATGCGATTGGTGCTGATGAATTGCAGCGTCGACGGGATGTCACCGCGGCGCTTCGCCTCGACGATGGCCCCGCACAACGGCAGGATGCGCGCGTCGTTGCGAAAGACAAAAATGTCGTCCTGGAAGATGATCGTCCGAACCGCCGGCTGCGCCCGGACGATTCGCTCGATCATCGTGAGGCACTCGTGCTCGTCGAGCCGCGCAATCTTCGCGGTCTTCCCGCCCTGCGCCTCGTTGAGGAAGTTCGTCGACGCGCAGAACGTGCAGCCCATCGGGCAATAGTTCAGCGTGATCAACCGAACGGATCGGATTTCCGCCAGCCGCGCCTCGCGCTCCGCTTTCATCGGCAGCCGGCCGATCTGATACGTGCGCTCGAGCCGATCCCAATACTCCTGATAGGGCATCAGCTCGTACGGGGTTTGGAAGATCGCGTCCTTCAACCCTTCGCGCGGCAGCGCGGATCGGTGTAATTGGTGGATGCCGTTGTCGTCGCGCCACGCCGTGCCCGCGACGCCTTCGAGCCCGGATCCCTGCGCACGGCGCGCGATCAGCTCGATGAGCGGCTGCTCGCCTTCGCCGAGGACTGCCACGTCGAACGGCGCGAGCTCGAACAGGCGCTCGGTGTTGAACGTCGCTTCCATGCCGCCGGCGATCAACGTCACATTGGGACTCGCGCGTCGGGTGAGATGCGCGAGCTCGAGGTCGTACGGCAGCGTCATCCCCGTCGTCGAGATGCCGACGATGTCCCAGCGGGCGGTTTGGAGGATTTTTTTCAGCGCGGCGGGCGCCGGGCCGACGCAGCAGTTCGGGTCGAAGACTTCAGCGCTGATGCCGGCTGCGCGCAGTACGCCCGCGAGCCGCCACACGCCGAGCGGCGGCGCGAGAAACGTGTACTCGCCGCCGTGAGGATCGTACGGACCGATCAACAGGACGTGTGGAGTCCGTCCCAGCGACGACCGCCGACCCAACGGAATGACTCCCGTCGCCTGGTCCATACGAAAGCCCCACGATTCCCAAGAGAGAACGCAGCTGTTTCGTACAGACTATCGGCGGGGCACTAATAGCCTTTATTTGACCCTGTTGTCTCAGTACAGATTTGTACTTACAGAAGTGATAGCGGCGAAAGGGTGTGAACGGAGTTATTTCGCGCTCTTCAAATACTGATCGAGAAACCGCAGCACCGCGCTGTAACCCGCAATCTGATTCGCTTTCTTCGTGAAGCCGTGCCCTTCGTCCGGAAACACGATGTACTCGACGGCGACGCCGTTCTTTTTCGCGGCGGCGACGATCTCGTCGGACTCCGCCTTCAGCACGCGCGGGTCGTTGGCGCCCTGAAGCACGAGCAGCGGCTTGCGAATCTGATCCGCATGCAGCAGCGGCGACACCTCTTCGAGCATCTTCCGATCTTTCACCGGGTCGCCCATCTCCGCGTACAGCGCCGCGCGCTGCGCTTCCCACCATACCGGCATGCTTTCCAGAGTGCGGATCCAGTTCGCCACGCCGAACAGATCGACGCCGACGTTGAACGTCTGCGGCTGGAACGCGAGCGCCGCCAGCACCATGTAGCCGCCGTAGCTGCCGCCGATGATCCCGATGCGCTCGGGATCAACGTAGTCGAGCGACTGCAGATACTTCTTCGCGTCGACGCAGTCCCAGAGCGGCTCGCGGCCGTGCTTCCGGTCGTCGGCGGCGAAGAAGGTCTTGCCGTACCCGGAGCTCCCGCGGTTGTTGATCCCGAGCACGACGTAGCCGTGATTCACCAGGTACTGCGTCGTCGCGCTGTAGGCCGGCGTCGTCTGGCCGCCCGGACCGCCGTGCACCGAGATGAGCGCCGGCACTTTGCCGGCCGCGCTGGCCTGATGCGGCTTCCAGAGGATGTTCGGAATCGTCACGCCGTCGCGCGCCTTGAAGCGGACGATTTGCGCGTCGACGAGGTCCTCAGGGTTGATCTGCGCGCTGAGCGAGTCCGTCAGCCTGGTGAGCTTGCTGGTGCCGAGGTCGAGAATGTACAGATTGTTCGGCGAGCGGTCGCCGCTGGCGTACAAGGCGAGCCGCGTCTCGCTGCGCGCGAATCGGACGTTCGACACGCCGGCATTCGGCACCGCCGGGAGCGGCACGCGGGCGCCGGTGGCAGTATCGACGACGGACACGACGGGGCGTCCGTCCTGATTGATGATCGTCGCCCGGTACTTGCCGTTGTGCGAGAACGTGGCGGAGACGACGTCCCACTGCGCCGACTGGACGTTCTCCGTGCGCCCGTCCGCCAGCGCGTACCGCTTGAGCGTCGCGAATTCGCCGCCGGCGTCCGTGACGAAGTAGAGGTACTTCGACGCGGGATCGAAGGCCGCGGGCAGATAGTTCGCGTCGCCCGTGTGCTTCGAGATTTGCGTCGCTTCCTTCGTGGCAACGTTCCAAAGATAGATGTTGCTGTCGTTGGTCGTGTTCGGCTTCTCGAGCGCGACCCATTTCCCGTCGTTCGACACGCGGGCCGGGAAGTAGCCGATCGTGTTCTCGAAGAACATCGATCGCACGTACGTTTTGGCGTCGTAGCGGTACACGTCGAAGAATTTCGCGTCGCGCTCGTTCGTCACGACATAGAACGCCGAGCCGTCGGGTGTCCACGAGGCGAACTGCGCCTTGAGTTTGGCGCCGGGCGTCAGATCCTTCTCGGCCCCGTCCTCGCCGAGCACGTACAGATGATTCAGCTCGTTGCCGCCTTGATCGCGTGTGATGAGCACGCGGTTGTCGTGCGGGAAGAACGACACCGCATAGGTCGACTCCTTCGTCGACTTCGTGACCGGCGTCCATTCGCCGCCGGTGACCGGCACGGTGTAGGCGTTCCAGATGCCGGTCTTGTTCGATGAGAACAGGAGCCGCGACTCGTCGGCTGAGAACGAGGCGCCCGTGATGGACGTCGTGTCGAGGAACTGCTCCATCGTGTACTGCTTCACCGGCCGCCGTGTGGAGTCGGCGGGCTTCTTCGCCGGAACGGCCTGGCCTGCCGCAATCGCCGCCGACAACAGCGCGGATGAGATCCATTTCATGGCGCAGCTCCTGGCGCAATCTTAATGCGGGCCGCATCGTTGACAAGACGTGCCGCTGAGCGATAATCAGCCCCGGCGCCGCGAATCCCATGCGTTTTTTCAGGCTCTCTGTCGTGGTCGTGGTGGCGGGTTTGCTTCCGTCCACCAGTTCGGTCGGTTCCCAAGGTGCGCAGGACACGACGCGCCTTCAGACCGCTTGGACGTCCCTGTGGGACGGTAAGAGCCTCGACGAGTGGACGACGTGGATGCGGCAGCCGGAGCCGACGTCGGAGGTGCCCGGGCTGGCGCGCGACGCGAACGGAAAGTACACCGAACCGATCGGATCGGGCCGCGATCCGCTTCGCGTCTTCACCGTGTCGCGCGACGTCGACGGCCGGCCCGCCATCAGAATCTCGGGCGAGGTCTTCGGCGAGCTGCGCACGAAGGCGTCCTTCAAGGACTACCACCTGCGGCTGCAGTTCAAGTGGGGCGAGAAGAAATGGCCGCCGCGCGCGGGCGAGACCACGGCGCGGGACAGCGGCCTGCTGTATCACGTGCACGCCGCCCCGGGCGCCGAAGGGCGCACGTGGGCGCGCTCGATCGAGCTGCAGATTCAGGAACGTGACGTCGGGGACCTCTACGCGGTCGGATCGGTCATCGCGGTCCACGCCAGGCCGCGCGCCGGCACGCAGCCGGTGTTGTACGACTACGATCCCACGGGGGACTGGACGTTCTTCTCGCAGAGCCAGGGCGCGTCCGGCCGATGCATCAAGCAGCCGGACAACGAGAAGCGAACGGGCGACTGGAACACGGTCGAGCTGATCTGCTTCCGCGACGATGCCATCCACATCGTCAACGGCAAAGTCGTGATGCGTTTGCACGGGCCGACCAGAATCGACACCGAAGTACCGACGCCGGTGACCTCCGGTCCGATCATCCTGCAGTCCGAGGGCGCCGAGGTGTTCTACCGCGAGATCGCGATTCGATCGATCACCGCGATTCCGCCGGAGTTCGCTGCGAAGCCGTAACGTCAGGCCTCGCGTTCGCCGAGCCTGGCGGCCTGCATCAGCAGATAATCACGCTCCGCGATGTTGGTCGTGCGGCCGGCGGCCTTCTTATAGTGCGCGATCGCGGACGCGCGATCGCCGGCGAGCTCCATCAGGTGCGCGCGGACGGCGTCGACGCGATGGTGGCCGGTCAGCCGGCCGTCGGCGTCGAGAGCCCGCAGCAGCTCGAGACCCGCCAGCGGCCCGTGCACCATCGCGGTCGCGATCGCGTGGTTCAGCATCACCATCGGGTTGTCCGACAGCCGCCGCAACACGCCGTACAAGGCGAGGATCTGCGGCCAGTCGGTCTTCTCGGCGCTCGAGGCTTCGTCGTGTACGGCGGCAATGGCCGCCTGAAGCTGATACTCACCGATCGAACCCTTCGGCAGCGTGGCACTGATCAAGGCGATGCCTTCGGCGATTTGATTGCGGTCCCACTGCGCGCGATCCTGCTTCGTCAGCGGGATGAGCTCGCCATCAGGTCCGCTTCGCGCGGCGCGGCGCGCATCCGTCAGCAGCATCAGCGCGAGCAGGCCGGCGACTTCCGTGTCGTCGGAAAGGAGCGCGTGAACGACGCGTGTCAGGCGGATCGCCTCGCGCGACAGCTCGGGCCGCAGGAGATTCGACCCGACGCTGCTCGTGTAGCCCTCGTTGAAGATCAGGTAGAGCACGTGCAGCACGGTGCGCAGCCGCTCGCCGCGCTCGTGGCGCGCGGGCAGACCGAACGGAACGCCGGACGATCGGATCGTCTGCTTCGCGCGGCTGATCCGCTGTGCCATCGTCGCTTCCGGAACGAAGAACGCATTCGCGATCTGCGCCGTCGTCAATCCGCCGACCGCCCGCAGCGTCAGCGCGATCGCCGATGAAGGCGTCAGCGCCGGATGGCAGCACATGAAGAGGAGGACGAGCGTGTCGTCGTCGGCACGCGCGCTCGCGCCGAAGCTGGAGGCGAGATTCAACGACTCGTGATCCGGTGCCGGTGCGGTCCACTCCACATCCGTCGCGGCGGCGGCCTCGCGCCGCCGCCGCGCTGACTCGCTTCGGATGTGATCCGTCATGCGCCGCGCGGCCACCTGAACGAGCCAGCCGCGCGGGTTGTCGGGCAGGCCCTCCTTCGGCCACTGCGTCGCCGCCGCGATCAACGCCTCCTGCACGGCGTCTTCGGCCGCGGCGAAATCGCCGAACCGTCTCACCACCGCGCCGAGCACCTGCGGCGCGAGATCGCGCAACAGCCGCTCGGCGGCGGCGTCGAGCCGTGCCGTCACAGGAGCTCGTCGGGCGGTCCGCTCATCACCTGACGCACTTCGATCGGCATGTTCATCGGCGCGCCGCCGGGCCCGGGCGCCGCCGACGCGCGAGCGGCGATCGCATACGCGCGCTCCGGACTGTCGACGTCGACGATCCAGTAGCCGGCGAGAAACTCTTTCGCTTCGGGGAAGACGCCGTCGGTGATCGGCAGGCCATCCTTTCCGGCGCGCACGACCCTGGCCTGCGCCGGCACGGCGAGGCCCTCGGCCGCGACCAGCTCTCCGGATGCGCTGAGCTCTTTGTTGAAGCTTTTCATGAATCCGATGTGCGCCTGGAGGTCCTGCTTCGGCCAAGCCGTGAACGTGTCCCAGCCGGCCTTCGTGCCTCCCATCATCAACATGTACTTCATCTCGGTCTCCTCGCGTGCGAACCAGGTGCCGGGTGCCAGGTGCCGGGTTGCCGGGTGCCGCCACCAACGTTGTTACTCGAAAGTCGGAGCGCGCGTCGCGTTCTCGACATACAAAATATAATGACGCGCGCATGCCATCGGTCCTGATCGTCGGCGGCGGCATTTGCGGGCTTGGCGCCGCGCTGCTGCTCGCGCGCGACGGCCACGACGTGACGGTTCTCGAGCGGGACGCCGAGTCGCTGCCGGACTCACCCGACGACGCGTGGAACCGCTGGGGTCGCAAGGGCGTCGCGCAGTTCCGCCAGCCGCACAACTTCATGCCGGGACTGCGTCTGCTGCTCGAGGCGGAGCTGCCGGACGTCCAGGCGGCGCTCGCTCGCGCGGGCGCCGGCCGGTTCGACATGGCCAATCCGCTGCCGCCGTTTCCGGATCAATCGAAGCGCCCGATCGACGATCAGCTCTGGACGCTGACGGCGCGGCGGCCGGTGGGGGAGTGGGTGTTCGGACAGACGGCGGACCGCGAGCCGCGCGTGACGATCAGGCGCGGCGTGCAGGTCACGGAGCTGCTCACCGGATCGGCCGCGATGAACGGCACGCCGCACGTGGCCGGCGTCCGGACGGCCGACGGCGAGGAGCTGCGCGCCGATCTCGTCGTCGACGCCGCGGGCCGGCAGTCGCGCAGCTCGGAGTGGCTCGCCGCGATTGGCGCGCGGGCGCCGTACGAAGAGCAGGAGGACTGCGGCTTCGTGTACTACACGCGATATTTCCGCGGCGGTCAGCCGCCGCGCCGCGGGCCCGTGTTGACGCCGATCGGCACGATCTCGCTCCTGACGCTGCCTGGCGACAACGGCACGTGGTCGGTGACAATTTTCACGTCGACCTGCGACCAGCCGCTGAAGGCGCTGCGCCACAAAGACAAGTGGACGAACGTCGTCCGCGCGTGTCCGCTGCACGCGCACTGGATCGACGGCGAGCCGGTCACGGGGATCCTCCCGATGAGCGGCATCGTCGATCGCTACCGGCGCTTCGTCGTCGACGGGTCGCCGGTGGCGACGGGCTTCGTCGCGGTCGCGGATGCGTGGGCCTGTACGAATCCCTCGGCCGGGCGCGGACTGACGGTCGGGTTTCTGCACGCGAAGCTGCTGCGGGACGTGCTGCGCGAGACCGGCGCGGAGCCGCGGGCGCTCGTCGAGGAATTCGATCGGCGAACGGAAATGGATACCGCGCGCTGGTACCGCGCGCAGATTGCCGCCGACCGCATGCGCTTCGCCGAAATGGACGCGCTCCGCGAGGGCCGTCAGCCGCCGGGGCCGGCCACCGACCTCGCGAAGGCGATCGGAGCGCTGTTCATGACGGGCAGCGCCGATGCGGATCTGTTTCGATCGTTGCTCGAGTACATTGGAACGATTACGCCGGCGCAGGAGATTGTCCGGCGGCCCGAGGTGGCGGAACGGATTCGAGCCGTCCGCGATGCCATGAAGGACATGCCGCCGCCGCGGATGCCCGGCCCCGATCGCAAGCAGTTGCTCGATCTCGTCGCGTAACGCATCGTACGTAATGTCCGCCTTCAGTCGGACCGTGACCTGTCGAGGGAGACGATATGAAAAAGACTCTCACACGCCGCCAATTCGTCGGCACCGCGTTCGCGGCGGCCGTCGGCGCGCCGGCGATTCTTCGCGGGCGCGGCCTGAACGACAAACTCGACATCGCGATGATTGGCGCCGGCGGGCGCGGCGCGGCCAATCTCAAAGGCGTCGCCTCGGAAAACATCGTCGCCTTGTGCGACGTGGATACGAACGCGCTCGACAAGAGCGGCGCCGCGCATCCGCAGGCCAAGCGGTACGTCGACTTCCGCAGGGTGTTCGACGATGCGAAGGCGTTCGACGCCGTCGTGATCAGCACGTGCGAGCACACCCACGTGTTCGCGACGATGCTGGCGCTGAGGGCGGGGAAGCACGTCTACTGCGAGAAGCCGCTGACGCACAACATCGCGGAGGCGCGTCTCATTCGAGAGACGGCATCGAAGCTCAGGCTCGCGACGCAGATGGGGAACCAGGGTCACGCGTCGAACAATCACCGCCGCGTGAAGGAGCTGATTCAGAGCGGCGCGATCGGTCCGGTTCGCGAGGTGCACGTCTGGGTGAATCGCGCGTGGGGTTTCCAGAGCGAGGATGCGGCCACGCGGAACAAGGACATCGTGTTCGTCACCGAGCGGCCGAAGGATCCGGTGCCTGTGCCTGCGGGACTGAACTGGGATCTCTGGCTCGGTCCGGCGCCGGCGCGTCCGTTCCATTCGGTCTACGTGCCCGGCCCGAAGTGGTATCGCTGGTGGGACTTCGGCAACGGGACGATGAGCGATCTCGGCAGCCATCGCAACGATCTCGCGTTTTACGCGCTCGACATCAGGACGCCGCTGACCGTGGAAGCATTCGCCGACCGGCCGGCGCACCCCGAGATCGCGCCCGCGACGATGAAAGTCGTCTACGAGTACGGCGCGCGCGGCGACAGGCCGCCGCTGACGCTGACGTGGTATCAGGGAGAGACGCGGCCGAAAATCTGGACCGACGGCGGCATCCCGCAGTGGCCCGATGCGCAGCTCTTCGTCGGCGACAAAGGGATGATCCTGTCGACGGCCGAGAAGCACGTGCTGCTGCCCGAGAAACAGTTCGAAGGGTTCGTGCCGCCGCCCGAGACGATTCCGAATTCACCGGGTCATTACGCCGAGTGGATTGAGGCATGCAAAGGCGGGAAACCGTCGCTCGCGAACTTCGACTACGCGGGGTGGACCACCGAAGCGAACCATCTCGGGAACGTCGCGTATCGAACCGGCAAGAAGCTGCACTGGAATGCCGCCGCGATGAAAGCGACCAACGCGCCCGAGGCCGACCGTTTCACCCATCGCGAGTACCGGAAAGGCTGGGAAGGTCTCCTGGCCTGACGCAATGAAACCGACATCCACGTGCGGGAGCGTCAGCATCGCGGACGTGATACCCGACGGCGGACAGCATGCGAACGAGCTCGTCCGGCGAGCCCGCTTCGGGGTGAGCCATCAGCACGATGAGTCGTGGTCTGTGACCGCCGGCAATGAGCTGCGGAACGAGCGCGAACTCTGCCCCCTCCGCATTGGATTTCACGATCGCGACCCGTCTTCCCCTCAGAATCGACGCGAGTGTTTTCAACTCGACGCGCACATCAGACGTCGAGCCTGTGTCCGCGGCACGAGTTCGGCTTGCCCATGATCCGTCGGCGTCCATCACCAGCGAACCGTGTCCGTCGGCGCCGGCAAGTCCAGCCCCCACGATCTCTATCCGTGAGGACAGGTTGTTCAGCCGGGCGTTCGCTTCGATTTTCGTGCATGCGGCCGGATCCGGTTCGACGGCAATGAGGTCACACTGCGGATAGCGGCGGAGCGCTTCCATCGCATAGATGCCGTGGTGAGCGCCGACGTCCAGAATGAGGCCGTCCGGCTCGCCGTTCGGCAGTGGTGGAAAGTACAAGATGCTCGAGCCGCCATGCACATGCGCGAAGATCGCATCGTCGACCGGATCGTCACCGAGCTCGCAGCGGATGCCGGTTCTCGACGTCAGAATCAAAGGGACGGGGCGTAACGGCGCGAACAGTCTCCTCAGGATCCAACGGGGCCACTGGGCGGACGCCGCCCTCATGTCGGGCCATTGACGAACGAGGTCTCGGAGCAGCCGCGCGCTCGACCGCGCAAGACGAGGGTAGGCCGACGGGTTGAGCAGGTCGCCGGTCTTCATCAGCCGAGCTCATTTAACCGGCGGCGGCAGGGTGTACACAAGCTCACGCGGAACGGGATCTCCGGACCTGGGCCCACGCCTTTGGAGGACCGCACGACCGAAGCCGACGATCGGCTGGCGGTTCAGGTCAAAGCCGCCCTGGCCTCGGCGACGATTTCGAACGATCGCACGCGGGCCGCGTGATCGTAGATGTGCGAGACGATCATCAACTCGTCCGCGCCGGTCTGCTCGATGAACCGCCGGAAGCCGTCGACGATGGCCGGCCGCGCGCCGACGATCGCGATCGAATGGGCCTGCTCCAGCGGCACGGCGCCGAACGGCGCGACCTCTTTCGCATATTCGTGGCTCGGCGGCGGCAGTTGAATCGGCATGCCGCGGCGCAGGCTCGCGAACGACTGCCGCCCTGACGAAGCGAGGAATCGCGCGTCTTCGTCGGTCCCTGCGGCGACGACGTTGATGCCGAGGATGGCGTACGGGCGGCCGAGCTGACGGGATGGACGGAACTCGGATCGGTAGATCCGGAGCGCCTCCATCATGTACGCGGGCGCGAAATGCGACGCGAACGCGAACGGCAGGCCGAGCGCCGCCGCCACCTGTGCGCCGAACAGGCTCGAGCCAAGGATGTAGATCGGTACCGTGAGGCCGGCGCCGGGCACCGCGCGAACCGTCTGTCCGGCCTGCGGCGCGAAGTACGCCATCAGCTCGAGGACGTCCTGCGGAAACCGATCCGGATCGCTCGCGAGCGTCCGCCGAAGGGCGTGCGCGGTCTCCGGATCCGTTCCCGGCGCGCGGCCGAGGCCGAGATCGATGCGGCCCGGATAGAGCGATTCGAGCGTGCCGAACTGCTCGGCGATGACGAGCGGCGCATGATTCGGCAGCATGATGCCGCCGGCGCCGACGCGAATCGTGCTGGTCCCTGCCGCGACGTGGGCAATGACGATGGCCGTCGCGGCGCTGGCAATTCCCGGCATGTTGTGGTGCTCGGCGAGCCAGTAGCGGTGAAACCCGAGGCGCTCGGCATGCTGCGCCAGGTCGCGGCTGTTGCGCAGCGCCGCCGCCGCGTCGCTGCCCTGCGTGATCGGCGAGAGATCGAGGACGGAGAACTGCGTCACCTGGCGGCGGACGAAACGTCAGGCGGGCTCGGCATCACCGTCTCCGCAGCGGCCGTGGGGCAAGGTGGGATTTCGTTTTGACCTCTCGCCGCCCCTACGACCGTACGGATCGCGTCCACGACCACGTCCGGCTGGTCGACGGGGACGACATGACCGGACTGTCGAGCGACGATCTGACATCCGCGTGACGATAACGTGACTTGATCTCGTTGCAGCTCCCGCCATCTCGCGTCGTGTCCTCTTCCACCAGTGACGACTATCACGGGAACGGCGAGCTTGCGGCGCGAGCTCCTGACCTCGTACGCGCTCTCTCGAAAATGAATGAATTCGTCGGCGGCCGCGTCGTATCCGGCCGCACGGAAGCTCGTCGCGCGCGCGAATTGCTGCGCCGAAGGCGCCAGCGATTCGACACGCAGGCCGAAGGACACGCCAAGGAATCGAAGGACGCCGAGTGAAGAGAGCAGAGGAAGGAATCGCACAATCGGAGGGACTCGATGCGCCTGGTCTTCATGGGACGCGTCGACGAGCACGAGACCTGCGACACGATCCGTGTGATCGGACGCGAAAATGCGGACGCTGAAACCGCCGCTGGAGGCGCCGACGAGCACCAGCGGTCCGCCAATCCCGCTTCGGTCGAGCAGCGTGGCGAGCTCGCTGGCGAAGCGGCGAGCCGTGCGGGGCGACGGCCCCGGGTCGCTGTAACCCAGGCCGGCGCGGTCATACGAGCAGACCCGAGTAAATCGAGCGACGTCAGGCTGGACGAATCCCCAGTCAGCGCTCGAGCCGCCCAGGCCGGCCTCGAGAACGACAGCAGGCTCGCCGGCACCGGTGCACCATACGTGCAGCCTGTGGCCTCCGACGTCAACGAGTCGTCCTGGAGGTGGAGTGGCTGCCAGGTCTTTGCGAGTAACAAGCCACTGATACGTCGCGCCCGCAACTGCGGCGAAGAAGACGAACGCGAACACCGTGACGAGAGTGCGCATCGTCCAACGCAACATGTCGACCCGCAGATTAAGAGTTCCTCGGCCGGTGTCCAGCATCGGTTCGAGTATGCTTCCTTCTCGATGACCTTCGCGTGAGATTTTTACGCTTTCCTCATGACCAACGCCGCGAATGATTGATCGCGCACGCGAGCCGAGATGGCATGCCGCGATCGCCGTCGCTGTCGCGGTGGGTTTGTATATCGCGCTCCCCAGCGGTCTGACGGTCGGACCACGGTGGGTGTTCCCGACCATCATTATCCTGTTGGTCCTCCCGCTCATCATGCTGCACCGGATGGGCCTGCACGCAGTCGATCGCGCGTTCGGATTCATTCTCAATTCGGTGATGACGGCGCAGCTGATCGTCTCTGTGGCGCTGCTGATTGGCGCCCTGCCGTCGCGGCGCGAACCGCCCGCATCGCTCCTCCTGTCCGCGACGGCGCTGTGGGTCGTCAACGTGCTGGTGTTCGCGCTGTGGTACTGGCGGCTGGATTCCGGCGGACCGCACCGCCGGGAAGCGCGCGCGAGACACGTCAGCGGCGCGTTCCTGTTTCCACAGATGACGATCTGGCGGGACGAGCGGACGCCGAACGCCCATCACCAGTGGTCGCCCAACTTTCTCGACTATCTGTTCGTCGCGTTCAATACGAGCACCGCATTCTCGCCGACCGACACGCCGATTCTCGCCCGCTGGGCCAAGCTGCTCACGATGCTGCAGGCCGTGATCTCGCTGACGGTGCTCGCGCTGCTCGCCGCGAGAGCGGTGAATCTCCTGTGAGGAGCGCACGTCCGGCAGACGAATGCTTCAACGTTGGTCGCGGGTGGGTATTGCGATTCCCAGATCGTGCGCCAATCGATCCGCAACGATCTCGTACGCGAGCGGCGTCGGATGTCCATCATCCTCAATGGTGAGGGCACGCGAATCCCCGTTGAACAGATCGATATAGTCGAAATACTTGACCGCGCGCTGCTCCAGGCGAGGACGAAGTCGCTTCATGGTAACGGCCTGGGGATACAGGACGACGTAGAAGTTGTCGTTGCCGAACGTCCGACGGTAGAGTGCCTGTGATTCGGCGATGATGGACGCGACCAGGTCGAGATGCCGGTCCGAGATCCGCAGCGGGAAATCTACGTTGTAGTACTTGAGGACCTCGCTCATCGACAACAGCTCGTACAACATCTGACGCCAGGGCCGGCTGTTCTCGAACGAACCATGCCGGACCACGCGGCCGTCAGGTTCCAATTCAAACAAAGGAAAGTCACGGCGAGCGCTCGCCGCAGTCCGCATCGACCCAATCGCCCGTCGCACGTGATCGTCAATCGCGGTGTAAACGGCGATGCCATCTCGCTGTGAGATCTGGGCGCGCACGTCGCCCGCGCGGAGCTGTTCCAGCATCTGTTGAGGACCGTACCCGCGGTAGCCGTAGTTATATGGCTCGTACTCCCAGGCATGACGGCCGACCGCCGCCGGCAGCGTCTCGCCGTCCTGGACCCCTTGTCCCCAGGTGAACGAGCAGCCGAAGAACACCAGGAACTTGGTGCGCCGATCCAGGTTGCTGACGGGCGTGACGCGGCGGCCGAACGCGTCCGTTTCCATGGACATGTCGTACACAAGCCGGTCCCGATCGGTGACACGGATTCGCACGCGGCGGTTCGCCGTCAGTTTGTAGCCGAGGAGTGCGTCTTGGTGCGCGACGCTGTCGGTGCTGGCTTTACCGTCCAGCGTGGTGACGCGAACGTCGTAGGCGATGGTTCCGCGCGCCCGATTGAGCGCGCCGTATACGCCCTCGGCGCACAGCCACAACAGCGCCGCCAGCGCCGAGCCGAACATGAAGCTGAAAAGGTGGGGGTGTTCGTGACGCAGGGCGGGGACGGGGTGGCGGCTCGCGAGCTGTCGGCGCGCCGCGAGAACCAGAAAGCCGGCGGCGATCGCCCCGATCTCGCAGAGTTGAACCCTCGCGCGCGTCAGGGGCGCCAGCACGCCGTCATCTGAAAACAGGACCGCCACGAGCCAGGGGTTGCCCAGCGCGCCGGCGGCCAGCAGCAAGACCCCGACCGACGTGGCCGCTTGCAGCCGCCGGCGGTGAACTCGATCGTCCTGCCGACTCACGACCATACTATAGTCGTCCCTCTTTCGACCCTCGGTTCGCTTGCCCGCGTGCGAAACATCTGCTTCGGGGAACAGCATGCATCAACGGCAGGGTTTTCCCTTACAATTCGACGTTCCCCGACAACCAACAAGCGAGGCGACACGATGCGCAACACGATTCTCGGGCTGATTCTGGTGCTGGCGGCGCGCGAGGTCGCGTTCGCGCAAACCGGCAAGCACGTCGCGGTCGGTGCCGGCTTCGTGATCAACGAGTTCGACGACAGCGATTTCAGTCAGACGAATCCCAGCCCCACCTTCGAATACCGCATCAGGCTCAAACCTGACTCGAGGCAGGGCTGGAACTGGACGCTGTCGGGTGCGTTCGACTGGTTCCGTCCGGACGTCGCTCGAGACATCGGCGGCCAGTCGACGCGGCTCGGTCAATTGCGCGCGCGACCGGTGATGGCCGGAATCGAGCGTGAGTACACCCAGGGTCCCGTCAGTTTCGGGATATCGGTTGTCGCAGGACCATCCTTCAACAGTTTCAGCGTCGATGACGCGGCGCGCTCCGCGTATCGCGCGCGGCTCGGCAGGGAACTGAACGACGTCTCCGTCAAGACCTCGTTCGCGGTGCGGCCGGGCGTGAGCCTCTGGTACGACATCAATCGATGGTTCGCCGTCGGCGGCTCGATCGATTACATGGTGAATCGAATCACGGCAGACACCACAGTCGGCGGCGTTCGGTCGTCGACCAAATGGAAAACCGATCATCCGGGGTTCCATTTCGGCGTTGTCGTCGGAATTTTCTGACAGCACTCCTTCCGTTTGCCGAAATCCGTCGCCTGACGCAAGCCCGGCTCAGCGAAGTGTGCCGGGCGCAGTTCAGCCGCTGTGCCGCGCCCGACGCCGTCGCCGGCGATAGATCGTACGCCGTCCCCGGTGCGTTGTCCGCGTGTAGTATGCGAGCGCAATAACGAGCAGGACCGCGGCCACGACGAGGACGACGAGCGCCGTGGATGTGACGGGGTCCGTCAGGTCCATGCTGAACCTTGCTGGCGTTGACCAGCGTGCTCGGACCGAGAGAACGAGCTCATGGGCTGCCAGCCGTCAACGACAACGGGAGCTCGTTGCACGGCGTATGCCTCTGAATCCGCCGAGCTCGACGCGGCCCAGCCGTCGGGTACGACCCCTACGAAGCAACCCACCCGGAAACTTTCAGCCGGCGTATGGCCTGACGCCGGCCACCGTCACAAGCGTGCCAGGCCGTCGACGCCTTCCTGTTCCGAGCGGAACACGGGGATGACGGTCTCGAGCTTCGTCGTGCTGAACAGGGCGCGCATCTGTTTGACCAGTCCGCATACGGCGAGGTGCCCGCCGGCGTCGCGTACGGTCCTCGTTCCCTGAACCACTTCTCCCAGACCGACACTGTCGACGTACTGGACCTCGCTGAGGTTGAGCAGGATTCGTCGCCAGCCCTGTTCGACCACGTCCTGGATCTTTTTCAACAGCCGGTCGCCGCTATCGGAGACGGAGAGCGGACCGCCCCACACCTCGAGGATGACGACGTCGTCAGTCGTCCGTTCGATGATGCGGTTCCAATGGGTCGCCACGAGCCGGTCCTCAGGTTAATTAGACTGCCCGCTCGGTCGACTTGCCAAGGGGCCTACCGTGACGTTTCCTTCAACGACTCCAGGTACGCGACGAGATCCGCGATCTGCTGGTCCGTCAGCTTGCCCCGGACCGACGGCATCAGTCCGCTGTCGACGATCGCGTACTCGCGGAGCGACGAACGCATGTAAGTCTTGAGCTCTTCCTTCGGAGTGATCAGCTGGACGCTGAAGGGGTCCTGGTTGAGCAGCCGTCCGGTGATCGTGGCACCGTCCTTTGTGACGAGCCGGACGAAGCGGTTCTCCGGAGTCACTTCCTCGTCCGGCGCCACCAGCGCCTGTCTCAAACGATCGGGCGTCCGGCGGCTGCCGATATCGGAGAGGTCGGGTCCGAGTCTCGAGCCACGGTCGCGAATGCGATGGCAATCGAAGCAGCCGTTCGATTCCAGCAGCGCGCTGCCTCGAGAGGCGTCACCCGCGGAAACGTTCGCCGGCCTGGTACTCTGTGCCATGAGAGCCGCGGTCCCAACCGCGGCGTATGCGGCGGCCACAGCGAGCAGGTGCCTGCGAAGGTTCGGCATGTCCGTGGAGCATATGTCTTTCAAAACGCTTGTCAAGAAACGTGGGGAGCCTCTTGACAGATGAAACGGGATCAACCAGCCTGTCCCGCGGAGTGGCACGATGAACGTTCGCATCCTGATTCTGTTCACGCTGCTGGCTGCGGCTTCACCGACGGGCGTGACGTACGACCGTCTGATTCACGCCGATCGCGAGCCGCACAACTGGCTCTCGTACTCGGGCAACTATGCGGGTCATCGGTACAGCCCGCTCACGCAAATCAATCGATCCAACGTCAAAGACCTTCAGATGAAGTGGTCGTACCACCCGCTTTACACGAAGAACGGGAACAGCCAGAACAAGATGGAGAATACGCCGCTCGTGGTGGACGGCATCATGTATACCGGCACGGCGCTCGAGGTCGTGGCGCTCGACGCCGTCACAGGGCGGCAATACTGGAAGTTCGCACGGGCGCTCGATCCCAAGGAGTACTACAACGCGTACGAGGTCAACAAAGGTCTGGCGATCGCAGGAAACGTCCTGTTCTGGGCGACGGTCGATTGCCACCTGATCGCGATCGACGCGACGAGCGGGCTCGTGATCTGGGACAAGGTCCTCGCCGACTACAGGAAGGGCTATCAGTACAACGTCCCGCCGCTCGTCGTCCGCGACAAGGTCATCCTGGGACCGGCGACGAACGAGATGGGCTCGAACTGTTGGGTGTCCGCGTACGACATCAAGGACGGCCAGGAGCTGTGGCGATTCGACACCGTGCCGAACTCCGCGGATGCACCCGAGGCGAAAACCTGGGTGGGCGACTCGTGGAAACACGGCGGCAACCCGATCTGGAACGCC
>Ga0114129_10001553_pt1 | contig 31149 bp, 28 predicted proteins | sample RhiMetdeltSRZDD1_FD_80071 | JGI IMG/M metagenome (GOLD analysis project Ga0114129, IMG submission 80071) | Populus rhizosphere microbial communities from Tennessee, USA - Rhizosphere MetaG P. deltoides SRZDD1 (version 2) (version 2) | ecosystem: Host-associated > Plants > Roots > Rhizosphere >...
GAACACGGGATCGTCCACCATCACCGGTTGGACGGTGACGTTCACGTTGCCGGCCGGGCATGTGCTGACCGGGTCGTGGAACACGGTGGCGACGGTCAGCGGGCAGAACGTGACGTTCCGCAACGTCGGGTTCAACGGCACGTTGGCGCCGGGTGCGGCCACCACGTCGGTCGGGTTCCAGGCCAGCCGGCCCAGTGGCAACACGTCGCTGCCGGCGGGCTACACCTGTACCTCCCCATAACCCGCGCGCCCCGCACGGCGAAATGCAGCGCGGGGCGGGTCAGTCGACCAGGCGCACCTCGGCCAGCACAAGCTGGCCGAGGGCTGGGCCGCTAGGCGGGCCTGCGCGGTCGAGAGTCGGCGGTCTAGAGTCAGCGGTCGTGGTGCGTCTTTGGGAAGTCTTCGGAACCCCCAGCGGGACACCGGTTCTCCAGCTCGCGGCGAACGGGCGGTGGGAGTCGGCCGAAATCCTGCCGATGGGCAGCGATCCGTCCGAAGCGGCGAACATCGCCGATCGGCTCGGCCGCGATGCCAGGTTTCTGGCCATGGAGGTCATGTGGCCGGGCGAGATGTTCGTCGGTACGGGATGGCCGGCCGCGCACCGGGCCGAGGCCGAGCCGGCGGCCGAGCGGGTTCTGCGTACAGTTCCGTCCACACCGGACGCCGCACTGGCGGCCCTGCTCGGTGAGCCGGCCGCAGAGACGATCGAGGCGGCCGAACTCGGCGCCGTCAACGCCTGGATGTCGGTTGGGCCGCTCCCGCTGTGGGAGCGTGGCGGTACGGTCGACTTCGCCGCTCTGGACGCTAGGCCGGATCTCCTTGCCTGCACCCATCCGGTGGCACTGGAATTCCGCCTGGGCGGTCCGCGGCCCCAGTGGGCGGCCGTCGTCGTGTCGTCGCTCGACGGCTCGGTGCACCGAATCGACCTCGACAGGCTGGCCGCGGTGGCGTCGGCGCTCGCCTGACTGTCCCCGAGCGGTGGGGCGGTCTCTGGCGGAACGAAGCGGCGAACGGGCCCGGCGCGTCAGCACCGGGCCCGTTCTAGGCGGAGAGCAAGGTTCAGGGAGAGGTGCAGGTGTAACCGGTCGGAACGGCGGTGTTCCCATCCGGGCGGCTGGCCTGGAACCCGACCGAGGCGGTCGAGGCACCGGCGGCCAGAGTGCCGTTCCAGCTCAGGTTCTTGAAGGTGACGGTCTGCCCGCTCGTGGTCACGACCGCGTTCCACGAACCGGTCAGCACATGCCCGGCCGGCAACGTGAACGTCACCGTCCAACTGGTGATGGTGGACGTGCCGTTGTTGGTGATGGTCAGCGGCTGGATCACATACCCGTTCTGCCACTGGGTCTGCACCGTGCCGACGGCCGAGCAGCCGCCCGTACCGCCGCCCGGGAGCGTGACCGTGATCGTGTTGGAGACCGCCGACACGTTGCCGGCTGCATCGCGGGCGCGTACCTGGAAGCGATAGGTCGTACCGGCCGTGAGCGAGCCGGCCGTCGCCGCAGTGGTGGCCGACGTGCCGACGACCGCGAAGGTGCCGCCGCTGGTGCCGGTCGCGCGCAGGATGTCGTATCCGGTCACGCCGACGTTGTCGGTCGACGCCGCCCACGACAGGTTCGCCGACGTCGACGTCACGCCGGAGGCGGTCAGGTTCGCCGGTGCCGTGGGCGCTTGGGTGTCGCCGGGCGTACCGCCGAGGGCCGTATTGATCGCCGTGTACGCCGGCTTCGCGTTGTAGTTCTCGTCGTAGATGAGGGCAGCGCCCTGGCCGCTGAAGGTGCCCGGCACCCACGAATACTTGTCGGTGAAGCCCCAGATCGTCACGCCGGTGCAGGCGGTCGCGGCGAGGCAGGCGTTGACGATATTGGTGTAGAACTGCGCCTGCGTCTGATCCTTGGTGCTGTCGCGGGGCAGTTGCATGCGGATGTCGACCTCGGTGAAGCGTACGGTCACGCCCAGCCCGGCGAACCGGGCGATGTTCTCGGCGACCTGGCCCGGGAATCCGAACTGGATCGCCAGGTGGCCCTGGAACCCGACGCAGTCGATCGGTACGCCCTGCGCCTTGAGCGACTGCACGAGGTTGAACATCGCGGTGCTCTTGGCGTTGACGCCCTCGACGTTGAAGTCGTTGATGCACAGCTTGGCGTCGGGGTCGGCGGCGCGAGCGAACCGGAACGCGTCGGCGATGTAGCTCTGCCCGAGCGTGTTGAACCAGAAGCTGGCACGGAAGTTGCCGTTCTCCTCGAACGCCTCGTTGACGACGTCCCACGACTGCACGGCCGGGTTGCTGGCGTAGTGACCGACCACGGTCGCGATGTGGTCCTGCATCGCGGTCCGCATGGCGGTCGCGCTCAGGCCCTGCACCCAGCCCGGCGTCTGGCTGTGCCAGACCAGGGTGTGCCCGTGCACGACCTGGTTGTTGGCCTGGGCGAAGGCCACGATCTGGTCGGCGCCGCCGAAGCGGTAATCGTTGTCGTTGGGCTCGGTGGCATCCCACTTCATCGCGTTCTCGGCCGTGATCTGGTTGAACTCGGTCGCTGCGATGGTGGTGTAGGCCGCCTCGTTCGCCAGCGGCCCGGTCGCCGCCGCGAACCCGATGAACTTGCCTTTCGTCGCGGCGAGCGTACGCAGTGGAGTGGCCGCATGAGCGGGGCTCGACGCCATCACCGGCAGCGTCATAGCGGCCAGCGTGGCCAGGATGGCGAGTGAGGGGGCGATTCTTCGACGAGCCATCGTCGATCCTCCTGTATGGACAGTTGCCGCGGACCGGGCGAGACCGCGGCGAGCCGTCCCCTCGTGGAGAAAGGGGTGGCCCACTCAGGAGAGTAAGACGTGGAGAACGTCGATGGAAGCGCTCCCAACCCTCAGGATCCCATCACCTCGGTCCGGGTCCACCGGGGCGACTCGACGGTGATCTGGCACGTGGGGCCGACCAGCTCGGTCCGGGACTGAGTCTCGCGGTGCGCGCTGGTGCCGATCCACAGCTCGACCTCGCCCGGCTCGACCACCCGGATGTAGGTGCGATCGGTGAACGCCAGCCGCGTCGTAGGCACCACGAACCGCACGATCGCCGACTCACCCGCCAGGAGGCGTACGCGCTGATAGCCGAGCAACTGCGCGACGGGCCGGGTCACGGAACCCACGACGTCGCGGCCGTAGAGCTGCACGACATCGTCACCGGCGACCGGTCCCGTGTTCGTGACCCGAACGGAGACCGACAGCGTGCCATCGGTCGGCACCTGGTCGGGCACGGCCATCGTGTCGTACGCGAACGTCGTGTACGACAGCCCGAAGCCGAAGGGAGCCGCCGGAGTGGTGGCGAGGTTGGTCACCTCATCGCCCTCGCCCAGCGCCACATGCAGGTACGAGTACGGCTGCGCACCGGCCGGGCGGGGGAGGCTGACCGGCAGCCGCCCGGACGGGTTGATCCGTCCTGAAAGGACACCCGCGACCGCGCCGGCACCCTCCTCGCCGGGGAAGAACGCCTGCACGACCGCGGCGCACCGCTGCATCGCCCAGCCCACGGCGTACGGGCGGCCGGTGAGCAGGACCAGGACGGTCGGCGTACCGGTGGCCAGCACCGCTTCGACGAGGTCACGCTGGACTCCGGGCAACTCCAGATCGTCGCGGTCGCAGCCCTCGCCGACCGTACCGCGGCCGAAGAGCCCGGCCTGGTCGCCCATGACGAGCACGGCTACGTCGGCGGCGGTGGCCGCGGCGACGGCGTCATCGAATCCGGTCCGGTCGTCGTCGTCGACCGCGCAGCCGGCGCTGAACGCCACCGCCTCGAACTCGGTACGCAGAGCGTCAAGCACGGTCGCCACGGCGACTCCAGACTCGACCCCGGGGTGCTGGGGCAGCACGTGGTTGAGGAACGAATAGCAGCCGAAAAGCGCCCCGGTCCGGTCGGCGTTCGGGCCGATGACCGCGATCCGGCGATCGGCGGCGAGCGGCAGTACGCCGTCGTTGCCCAGCAGCACCACCGACTCCTCGGCGAGCTGGCGCGCGAGGTCGCGGTGCTCGGGCGAGTCCAGATCCACCCCGGTCGGCGGTTCCCCCTCGAACGTCGCGTCAAGGAGCCCGATGTCGAGCTTCTGCTGCAAGACCCGCAGCACCGCCCGGTCGATGAGCGCCTCGTCCACGCGCCCGGCCCGGACCGCCTCGGCCAGCGGCGCGGTGTACGCGTCCCCGGTCGGCAGCTCGATGTCGACCCCGGCGGTCAGCGCCTGGATCGCGGCGTCGCCGAGGTCGCTCGCGATGTGGTGGAGCAGATGGAGGAACGCCACGCCGAAGTAGTCGGCGACGACGGTTCCGTCGAAGCCCCAACGGTCGCGCAGTACGCCGGTGAGCAGGCCCGGATCGGCGGCCACCGGTACGCCGTCGATCTCGGCGTACGAGTGCATCACCGAGCGGGCGTGGCCGTCGAGGATCGCCATCTCGAACGGGACCATCAGGACGTCGGCGACCTCGCGTACGCCGGCGTGGACCGGGGCGAAGTTACGCCCGGCGCGTGAACCGGAGTAGCCGACGAAATGCTTGAGCGTCGCGTGTACGCCCTGCGACTGCAGCCCTTGCACGTACGCGGTTCCGACGGTGCCGACCAGGTAGGGGTCCTCGGCGATACACTCCTCCACGCGGCCCCATCGCGGGTCGCGGATGACGTCGAGCACCGGTGCGAGTCCTTGATGGATGCCCAGCGCCCGCATCGATTCGCCGATCGTGGCGCCCATCCGCTCGACCAGCTCCGGATCGAAGGCGGCGCCCCACGCGAGCGGGGTCGGGAAGGTGGCCGCCTTCCAGGCCGACAGGCCGGTCAGGCACTCCTCATGCACGATCGCCGGGATGCCCAGCCGAGTTCCCGTGACCAGTCCACGTTGGAACTTCCACAGCCACCGCGCGCGTTCGGCGGCGTCCACCGGCCGGGTGCCGTACGCCCGGGTGAGATGCCCGAGCCCGTGGCGGGCGAACTGTTCGAGGTTGGTGACGCCGCCGAAGTCGCCCTGCAGGGGCGCGACCGCATCGCCGTCCTCCTTCTCCCAGAACCCGACGATCTGCGCCAGCTTCTCTTCCAGAGTCATCTGGGCGAGGATTTCGAGGATCCGGTCCCCCGGTTGCGTCCTGACGCCCGCCAAGGTCGGAACCTCGGTCATGTTGTGCTTCTCCTTAACTTTGTGGTGCAAGACTTTCCGCGGCACTACCCCTTCACTGCGCCCTGGAGGCCTCCCACGATCTGCCGTTCGGCGAGGCTGAAGAAGAGCAGCGCCGGCATCATCGCCAGCGACGTGAAGGCCAGGATGCCCGCGGTGTCCTGGCTGTGCTCGGCCGAGAAGTTCTGTACGCCCAGCGGCAGCGTGTGCAGGCTCTCGTCCTGCAGGACGAGCAGCGGCAGCAGGAACGCGTTCCAGCTCGCCACGAACGCGAGGACGGCGACCGTGACCAGGGCGGGCCGCGACAGCGGCAGCAGGATGCGCCAGAAGAAGCTGAGCCGGTCCGCGCCGTCGATCAGGGCGGCGTCCTCCAGCTCCATGGGGAAGGCGGCGAGGAAGGGGCGCAGGATCACGATGGTGAGCGGCAGCTGGAAGGCCACCTGCGGGATGATCACACCGAGGTAGGTGTTGGCCAGGTCGAGGTCGCGCAGCAGAAGATAGAGCGGCAGGATCCCGGCCGCGGCGGGGAAGAGAAGCCCGATCGTGAAGAACGTGTAGAGCCCTTCCCGGCCGCGGAACCGGTAGCGGGCGAGGACGAAGGCCGCGCACACGCCCAGGACCACCACACCTAGCGTGGTGCTGAGGGCGACGATCGTGCTGTTGAGCACCTGGCTCCAGAACCGGGACTGCGTGATCACGTCGGCGTAGGTGTGCCAGACCCAGGGGTTGGGCAACCCGGCCGGATCCGCCGCCAGCTGGCCCGTGGTGCGGAAGCCGCCGAGGATGACGTAGACCACCGGGGCGAATGACACCGCCGCGACCGCGAGCGCCAGGGCGTAGGTGATCGGGCTACCCCACGCGAACGGTCGTTGCGGTGGGGTGCTCGGCAGTGCAGTCAGGGCCATCAGTGCTTCACCCTCCGGGTCAGGGCGCCTTCGACGTCACGACGCAGAACGAAGCGCTGGAAGAGCAGCGCGGCGATGAACGAGATGACGAACAGGATCACGGCCACCGCGTTGCCGTAGCCCCACTCGCGTTGATTGAAGCCGTGATCGACCATGTAGGTGGCCATGGAGTTCGAGGCGCCCAGGGATCGCACCGCCGGGGTCGACGCCACCCAGATGACGTCGAAGACCTGCAGCGATCCGATCATCGACAGGAACATCCAGATGCGGATCGTCGATCCGAGCATGGGGATCGTGACGTAGCGCTGGGTCTGCCACCAGCTCGCACCGTCGATCGCGGCCGCCTCGGTGAGCTCGTTCGGTATGTTCGCCAGCCCGGCGAGGAAGAGGATGAGGGCGAAGCCGGTGTACTTCCAGGTCAGGATGAACAGCATCGTCCAGATGACCACGTCGAGGTTGGCCAGCCAGCCGGTGATGAGCGAACCCAGGCCCAGGTTGGTCAGGACGGTGTCGGCGGTGCCGTCGCGCAGCAGGATCAGCTGCCACATGATGCCGACCGTCACCTCGGAGAGCACGTACGGGACGAAGACCAGCAGGCGGAACACGGATCGGCCGCGGAAACGGCGGTTGAGCAGCAGCGCCATCGCCAGGGCCAGCGGTCCCTGGATCGCCAGCGAACCGGCGAGGATGATGCCGTTGTTGCGCAGCGCGTCGAGGAAGATGGGGTCGCGGAAGGCGCCGTACGGGCCGAAGTAGTTCTCCAGTCCCCGGAACTCGGTCGGCCAGCCGTACCCGCTCCATCGGTAGAGGCTGTAGTAGACGGCGAACCCCATCGGCGCCAGTACGAACACCGCGAAGACGATCGCCGCCGGCCCGGTCAGCCCGATGATCTCGTACCACTTGCGCCGGGTGCGGGCGGCGCGGCTACTCCGGGCGGGCCGGGGCCCCGCCGGCCGCGCGTCGGCGCGGTCGGCGAGGCTCACGGTTGGTTCGGCGGTTGTCACCGGGCTGTGGCCTTCTTCAATGCGTCGACGACACCCTGCGGCGTGCCCTTGTCCGCGAAGATGGCGACGATAGCGTCGTTCATCGCGGTGCCGGACTTGGCGCCGAAGGCGGTGTCCAGCCAGAGCTGTACGCCCTCGGCCGACTGGGTGGCCTTCGCGATGGTCTGCAGGACGGGGTCGGCCAGGCCGGCCTCGGAGCCCTTGACGGTCGGGATGCCGGAGCCGGTCGCCGCGAACGCCTTCTGGACGTCGGGGCTCACGATGTACTTGAGGAACTCCACGCACTCGGCGGGAGCCTTCTTGGAGCACGCGAAGCCGTCGCCGCCGCCCATCTGGGTGTTCTGGCCGCCACCCGCACCGGGTACCGACGGGAACGGGAACCAGCTCAGGAACGTCGGCGCCTTCTGGTCGGGGGTCAGGGTCTGCATGACCCCGCCGTTCCAGTGGCCCATCAGTTCCATCGCGGCCTTGCCGTTGGCGACCAGCCCGGCCGAACTCGTCGCGCCGGCCTGGCCGGGGGTGGCCAGGAAGTTGGGCTGGAACGGCTTGGTGCCGAGGAAGGTCTTCAGGTCGTCGCCGGCCTTGACGAAGCACGGGTCGTCGAAGACCGACTTGGTGGACGCATCGGACAGCGCCGCCGCCGGGCACTCACGCACGGCGAAGTTGTACCACCAGTGCGCTGCGGGCCACTTGTCACCGGCGCCGACCGCGATCGGGGTGACGTTGATGGCCTTGAGCTTGGTCACCGCGGCGTTCAGCTCGTCCAGGGTGGTGGGCGCAGCTGCGATGCCGGCCTTGGTGAACTGGTCCTTGTTGTACCAGAATCCCTCGGTGCCGAAGGAGAACGGCAGACCGTACTGCTTGCCGTCGACCGACCAGATCTTGGACGCGGCGCCGATGGCGGCCACCTCGGCCTTGGTGTCGGCGGTGATGTCCTTCAGATAGTCGGCCTTGACCTGCTCGACCATCTCGCCGCCGCCCCAGGCCTGGAGGATGTCCGGCGGGCTGCTGCTCAGGAGCGCGGCCGGAATCCGGTTGCGCTGCAAGTCGTTGGTCTCGATCGCCGTGATCTTGATCGTGACCGTCGGGTGGGCCGCGTGGAAGTCATCGGCGACCTTCTGCCAGAGCGTCTGGAAGGGGCCGGCCTGGTTGGCGTTGTGCCACCAGTTCAGGGTCACCGGGTTCTTGTACAGCTCGCTGCCCGTCGACGTATTGCCACTGTCACCGCCGGAACACCCGCTCGCGGCCAGTGTGATGGACGCAACCAGCGCAAAGAAGGCGCCTGAGCGGCGCGTGATCCTCATAAGGTCTCCTAAGGTCGTCGTTGACGCGCTCAGTGTGGGCACGAGTGTTACAGCCGTGAAACCGGCTGTCAATCGTTGTCGATAACGTTTGCGAAACGTGGGGGCAGGCCCTCTATCATCCTTGTGTGGAGATCCCGCACCGCGTGAAGATGTCCGACGTCGCCCGTACGGCCGGCGTCTCGGTGGCGACTGTGTCGAAGGTTGTCAATGGACGCTGGGGCGTCGCGCAGGCCACCGTCGACCGCGTACAGCAGGTTATCGACCAGCTCGGTTACGAGGCCAGTCTGGGCGCGCAGAGCCTTCGCAGCCACCGCACCAACGTGCTGGGCATCCTCGTCGCCGAGTTCGAGCCGTTCTCCACCGAGCTGCTCAAGGGCGTGTCGGCCAAGGTCGCGCAGACGGACTACGAGCTGCTGGCGTACGCGGCCGGGGCGCACGGAACCAAGGTCGGCTGGGAGCGGCGCTCGCTGGCCCGCCTCTCCGGCACGCTGATCGACGGTGCCATCCTCGTTACCCCCACGGTGGTGGAGGCGAAGCAGGGCATCCACGTCGTCGCGATCGACCCGCATACCGGGCCGTCCGGCATGCCGACCGTCGACTCCGACAACTTCGCCGGCGCGATGCTGGCGACCAACCATCTGCTCGGGCTCGGCCACCGGCGCATCGGGTTCATCGGCGGCCGCGAAGACCTCGAATCGGCGCGGCTGCGGGAGGCCGGCTTCCGCCGGGCCATGGCCGACGCGAAGGTCGCGGTCGACGAGGCCCTCGTCCGCGTCGGCGGATACCGGATCGAGACCGCCGTGGGGCCGGCACACGAATTGCTCAGCCGCCCCGAACGGCCCACCGCGGTGTTCGCCGCGAACGACCTCTCGGCGATCGCCACGGTCACCGCCGCACGCAACCTGGGCCTGTCCGTCCCCGACGACCTCTCGGTCATCGGCTTCGACAACGTGCCGGAGTCCGCTCTGGCCTCGCCGCCGCTCACCACGATCATGCAGCCGCTGCAGCAGATGGGCGCCGAGGCGCTGGACCTGCTGGTCGACCTCATCGCCGGGGTCGAGCGCGAGATCCACGTGCGGCTGCCCACCGAGCTGGTCGTACGCGCGTCCTGCACACCGCCGCGGTGAGGTCCAGGAAGCCGACGCCGTCGAAGGGGCGCTCTTCTTTTCAGGGCTTTCCGGAAGCCTGTGACCGGAAATCCGTCCATGATCAGCGGTGGCGACCGCGTTGGCCGTGCAGATAGTCAGGGTCTTGACTGCGGCGACCCGGCGGAAGTAGCGTGCGCGCAACACCAATAGTTTCAGACTGGTTCCGGAAATTTCGGAATTCAGGCCTGGCGTCGAAAGGGGCCAGCCGACGGCGATGCTGACCAACGACGGCTTCGCGCAAGCGGAAGCACCCTGGCGCGACCCCTCGCGCAGCCTCGACGAGCGCGTCGAGGACCTGCTCGACCGCATGACGCTGAAGGAGCGGCTGGCCCAGCTCTTCGGCGCCTGGGTCAACGCGAGCGAGTCGGCGTCCGGCGTAGCGCCGCTGCAGAACGAGTTCATCGACTCCACAATGGAGTGGCATCGACTGATCGAATACGGGCTGGGCCAGATCACGCGGCCCTTCGGCACCGCGCCGGTGGAGCCCGAGGAGGGCGTACGCTGGCTGACCAAGCTCCAGTCGGACGTGGTCGCGGCCAACCGCTTCGGCATCCCCGCGCTAGCCCATGAGGAGTGCCTGACCGGCTTCGCCGCCTGGCGGGCGACGATCCACCCGACTCCGCTCGCTTGGGGAGCGACGTTCGACCCCGACCTGATCGAGCAGATGGCGGCCACGATCGGCGAGCTGATGCGGTCGGTGGGCGTACACCAGGGGCTGGCGCCGGTTCTCGACGTCGTCCGGGATCCGCGCTGGGGGCGTACCGAGGAGACCATGGGCGAGGACCCCTACCTCGTCGGCACCATCGGCAGCGCCTACATCAAGGGCTTGCAGTCGGCCGGGATCATCGCTACCGGCAAGCACTTCGTCGGCTACTCCGGCTCCCGGGCCGGGCGCAACTTCGCCCCGGTCGGCATGGGCCCGCGCGAGCTGGCCGATGTGATGCTGCCGCCGTTCGAGATGGCTGTGCACTTCGGCGGGCTGCGCTCGCTGATGCACTCGTACGCCGAGATCGACGGCGTACCGCCGGCCGCCGACGACCGGCTGTTCACCGATCTGCTACGCGGCATCTGGGGCTTCACCGGAACCGTCGTGTCGGACTACTACGGCATCTCGTTCCTGCAAAGCCTGCACGGCGTGGCCGGATCGGAAGGCGAGGCAGCCGCGCTGGCCGTGGTGGCCGGCGTCGACGTCGAGCTGCCGTCCGTACGCTGTTTCGGCGAGCCGCTGCACGAAGCGGTGATCAGCGGACGGGTCGACACCGAACTCGTGGACCGGGCGGCCCGGCGGGTGCTGCGGCAGAAGGCCGAACTCGGGATGCTGGATCCAGAGTGGACGCCGATACCCAAGGGCGACGGCGAGATCGACTTCGACCCGCCGGGCGCCCGCGAGCTGGCCCGCAAGGTCGCCGAGGAGTCGGTGATCCTGCTGTCCAACAACGGGATCCTCCCCTTGAAGCCGGACACCCGAGTGGCTCTGATCGGCCCGCGGTCCGACGACGTCGAGGCGATGCTCGGCTGTTACACGTTCCCCCGGCATGTCGGGCTCGACCATCCCGAGCTGCCGGTGGGCGTAACCATCTCGACATTGCGCGAGGCGCTGGCGGCGCACGGCATGCGGGTGGCGTACCACCAAGGTTGTGATGTTCAGGGCTCGGACACGAGCAGGATCGCGGAGGCTGTCGAAGCGGCCCGCGGCGCGCAAGTCTGCGTCGTGGCGCTGGGCGACACCGCGGGCCTGTTCGGACGGGGTACCTCGGGCGAGGGCTGCGATGTCGCGGACCTGCGCCTGCCCGGGCAGCAGGAGCAGCTGCTCGAAGCGGTCCTCGCCACGGGGACGCCGGTGGTGCTCGTCCTGCTCAGCGGCCGGCCGTACGCCCTGGGAGGGCAGGCGGACCGGCTGGCCGCGATCGTGCAGGCGTTCTTCCCCGGCGAGGAGGGTGGTCCGGCGGTCGCCGGGGTTCTCACGGGCGCCGTGTGCCCGTCGGGCCGCCTTCCCGTGAGCGTTCCCCGCCTGCCCGGCGCTCAGCCGTCGACCTACCTGGCGCCGTTGCTGGGGCACGTGACCGGAGTGAGCACAGTGGACCCGACACCGCTGTTCCCGTTCGGCCACGGGCTGTCCTACACCACGTTCGAGTGGTCGCGGCCGGCCGGCGGCGGCACCGTCGCCACCCATGAGCAGGCCACCGCCTCGATCACCGTCCGCAACACCGGTGACCGCGCCGGCTCCGAGGTGGTCCAGCTCTACCTGCACGATCCGATCGCGCAGGTGACCCGCCCCCGCGCCCGCCTCATCGGGTACGCCCGCGTAGCGCTCGAACCGGGCCAGGCGGCCACGGTGACGTTCGGCGTCCACGCGGACCTGTCCTCGTTCACCGGCCGGCGGGGCATGCGTGTCGTCGAGGCCGGCGATCTGGAACTGCGCTTCGGCGCTTCGAGCAGCGACATCCGCCACACGGTGGCGGTACGCCTGGTCGGACCGGAGCGGGAGGTGGATCACCACCGGCGGCTGACCGCGTCGGTGACGATCCAGCCGGGCTGACCGTCCGGGCTCTACGGCCAGCCGAGCGGCTCTACGGCCAGCCGAGCCCGGAGGCGGTGTCGTACGCGAGCGCCGCAACGACGAGGTCCTCCCAGGCCATGCCGGTGCTCTTGAACAGCCTGGGCTGGTCCGGTGCGACGGTGAGGTCGCCCCGGACCAGCTCGGCTAGGTTGGTCAGCGCTCGGGGTCCGGCCTGAACTCCGGCCAGAATTTCGGCCTGAATGAGATCGCCGGCCTCGCGCTGGGCGGTTGTGCGCGACTCGACGACGACGGTTGCCCGCCGGACGAGGGCGGCGTCCACCTCGCGTGCGCTCGGCTCGTGCGACCCGATCGCGACGACGGTTGCGGTGCCCTTCAGCAGCGCGCTGTCGAAGAGCGGCTCGCGGGCGGTCGTGCAGCAGCAGACGATGTCGGCCTCGCGTACGGGGGAGACATCGTCGCCCCGGCCGAGCATGTCCACATGGGATATCGGCCGGATCGCCCGCATCGCCGCAACGTGGCCCCGGGCTTGCGGGCCCTTGCCGAACACCACCAGCCGCTGCGGTCCCGGCCGGGCCAGCCGGTCCACCGCGACCGCGCTCACGGCCGGCGTACGCAGGCTCGTCAGGGCGATCCCGTCGAGCAGCGCGACCGGTTTGAGGCTCTCACCGTCCAAGAGCAGGTAGACCCCTTGGATGCGGGGATCGTGGCCGGGCGTCACCGTCACCACTTTGATCCCGGCGTACCGGGTGGTCGACGACGGCATCATGAGGATCTGCCCGGCTGGCGTGTCCGCAATGGACCGTGGCGGATCCGCCTCGGGATCCAGGCCGTCCCGGAGCGCCTGGGTGAGAGCGTCGATCGCGGCGCGCATGGTGACCGCGCCCAAGCTGACTCTCTTCATCGCAGGACCGCTCTCCTTCATCGGAGGACGAAGCCCGGTCCGAGGGGGTCCCTCGGGTCGAACGTGAACCGGTGCTCGCCGGTCTTGTAGGCCATTCCCTCCACTTCGGACACAATGCCGTCCTCGTCCACGGCGGCGACCCGGGCGGTGAACGTGGTGCCGATGATGGAGTCGTGCCGCAGCACCCGATCGCCGTCGAGCCGCCCGTCCTCGTGCAGCAGCGCGAGCCGGGCCGACGTCCCCGAACCGCACGGCGACCGGTCCACCTCGCCGTCGGCGAAGATCGTCACGTTGCGTTGGTGCGGACCGTCATCGGTGTCGCCGAGGTCGTCGAAGAGGATGGTGCCGTAGATGCCCGACAGCCGGTCGTCGGTGGGGTGTCGGGCGTACTCGGTGCCTTCGAGGGCCCGCTTGACCTCGCGGCCCACCGCGATGAGGTCCTGATAGGACTCCGGCACCACGCTCAGCCCCACGTCCTTGGCCGCCACGCTGGCGTAGATGGCACCGCCATAGGAGACGTCCGCCCGGCCCGGTCCGGCCGGCACGGCGCGGGCGATGACGAAGGCGGGAACGTTGCGAAACGCCACCGACTCCACGCGGCCGTCGCGGCAGCGTACGCGCGCCTGGACCCGGCCCGACGGCACGTCGACGGTCACGACGGTCTCGCCGTTGCCGCTGGCCATCACCAAACCCGACTCCACCGCCCACGCGCCCAGCGCGATCGTGCCGTGCCCGCACGCGGTCGAGTACCCGTCCTTGTGCCAGAACAGCACGCCCAGATCGGCGCCGGGATCGTCCGGTGGCACGAGAAAACACCCGTACATGTCCGCGTGGCCGCGTGGCTCGTGGCACAGCAGGCGCCGCACCAGGTCCACTTCAGGGGTACGCGCGAACAGGCGCCGTTCGGCGACGGTGGCTCCCTCGATCTCGGGTACGCCGGCGGTGACGATCCGGAACGGCTCCCCGGCGGTGTGGTAGTCGACGGTGGCGATCATCCCACCAGTCTGCCCCCGGCTCTCCGGCTGGCCGCACTTGGCTATCGTGTTCCGCATGCCACCAACCATTGAGGTCGACGACCTCCGCAAGTGGTACGGGGACGTGCACGCCGTCGACGGCGTGTCCTTCGCGGTCGAGACCGGCGAGTTCTTCGGCATCCTCGGCCCCAACGGTGCGGGCAAGACGACCACCCTCGAACTCATCGAAGGGCTGCGCGAGGCCGACAGCGGCGAGATCCGCGTGTTCGGCGAAAAGCCGTGGCCGCGCAATGCCAAGCTGCTGCCGCGCATCGGCGTACAGCTGCAGGCGAGCGCGTTCTTCGAGCGGCTCACCGCGCGTGAGCAGATCCGGACGTTTGCCTCGCTATATGGCGTACCGCCCAAGAAGGCCGATGAATGGCTGGGCGTGGTCGGCCTGGAGGACATGGCCGACAAGCGGCACGAGCAGCTGTCCGGCGGCCAGCAGCAGCGGCTATCCATCGCCTGCGCCCTCGCGCACAGCCCCGACCTCGTGTACCTCGACGAGCCGACGTCCGGCCTGGATCCGCAGGCCCGGCGGAATCTGTGGGAGCTGCTGCGCGGCATCAACGACCAGGGCCGCACGGTCGTCCTCACCACGCATTACCTGGATGAGGCCGAGTCGCTGTGCGACCGCGTGGCCATCATGGACCACGGCAAGATCCTGGAGCTGGGCCCGCCCGCCTCGCTCGTGCGCGATCTCGACGCACCGACCCGGATCTCCATCGAGACCGGCACGATCAGCATCGAGGATGCGAAAGCGCTCGCGGCCGACGCGGACGTGTCCGACGACGAGGTCTCGCTGACCATCGCCACGCGTACGCCCGCCCCGGTGCTGTCCGGCCTGGCCGAACGCGATGCGCTGCGCGGGTTGAGCGTACGCGGCGGCACGCTGGAGGACGTCTTCCTGAACCTGACCGGACGGGAGTACCGCGCATGACTGGTTTTGTGAGCCTGTCCCAGGCGATGGCGAAGGGCTTCATGCGGGACAAGACGGCGCTGTTCTTCACCATCTTGTTCCCGCTGATGTTCCTGCTGCTGTTCGGCGGCCTGTTCAAGTCGTCCGGGGCCGACAAGACCGACGTCATCCAGGTCGGCTCGGTAGCCGCGTTCGACCAGATTCCGGCCTCGGCCCGCGGGGAGCTGGACAAGGTCCTCGCCGTCACCAAGTCTGACAACCGCGACGACGCCCTGACTCAGGTCCGCAAGGGTGACGCCGATGCGGTGGTCGAGCAGCAGGGCGGCACGGTCATCGTGCACTATTCGGCCGCCGATCCGGTCAAGGCGGGCACGGTGCAGGGCATCATGCAGGCGATCGTCCAGCAGGGCAACCTCACCGCCGCCGGGGTCACGACGCCCGCGATGGTGCTGCAAGGGCAGCAAGTCGAGGACGAGTCGCTGCAACCGATCCAGTACATGACGCCGGGCCTGCTCGGCTGGGCGGTCGCCAGCGGTGCGGCCTTCGGCGCCGCCCTGACCCTGGTGTCCTGGCGCCAGAAGAAGCTCCTGCGCCGCCTGCGCCTGTCGCCGGTGCCGCTGTTCTCCGTCATCAGCGCCCGGGTCGCGGTCAGCATCGGCATCGCGCTCGTGCAGGCCGGCATCTTCATCGGGATCGCGCTGCTGCCCTACTTCGGGCTCCACCTGTCGTCGGACTGGTGGGCCTTCATCCCCATCATGATCGCCGGTACGCTCGCCTTCCTCGCGATCGGCCTGCTGGCCGGGGCGGCGTCGAAGACACCGGAGGCGGCCAGCGCCATCGCCAACCTCGTCGTGCTGCCCATGGCGTTCCTGTCCGGCGCCTTCTTCCCGCTGGAGGGCGCGCCCGGCTGGCTGCAGTCGCTGTCCAATCTGCTGCCCATGAAGCACCTGGTGTCGTCGATGCAGGACGTGATGGTCCGGGGCGAGGGACCGGCGAGTACCCTGCCGGCGATCGGCATCCTGCTCGGCTTCACCGTCGTCGTCACCGGCATCTCCGCCCTGCTGTTCAAGTGGGACGACATCTAGACCGCCGCAGCACCATGATCCCGGCAGGACACCGCGGCCCCATGATCCCTGCCGGGATCATGGGGTGGGCTTAGGGTGGGGGTATGCGCCTGGCGACCTGGAACGTGAACTCGGTCAACGCCCGCCTGCCCCGGCTGCTGGAGTGGCTGGAGACGGTCCGGCCGGACGTCGTCTGCCTCCAGGAGACGAAGACCGCCGAATTCCCCACGGCCGACGTCGACAAGCTCGGCTACACGGTCGTGGCGCACGGCGTGAGCCGGTGGAACGGCGTGGCTCTGCTGTCGCGGGTGGGCCTCGACGACGCCACCTACGGATTCCCCGGCGAGCCCGGGTTCCCCGACCCCGAGGCCCGGGCGCTGGGCGCAACGTGTGGCGGCGTACGCGTGTGGTCGGTGTACGTGCCCAATGGGCGTACGCCCGACGACCCGCATTACGCGTACAAACTGGACTGGCTGGCGAAGCTGAAGACGGCGCTCGCACCGGAACTGGCCCAGTACGCGCAGCTGGCCGTCTGCGGGGACTTCAACGTCGCGCCGACCGACGCCGACGTCTGGGATCCGGCGCAGTTCATCGGCTCCACGCATGTCACACCGGCCGAGCGGCAGGCGCTGAGCGATCTTCGCGACATCGGCCTGGTGGACGTCGTACCGGCGCCGATGAAGGGCCCGAATCCGTTCACCTACTGGGATTACCGGGCCGGCATGTTCCATCAGGACAAGGGCATGCGCATCGACCTCGTGTACGCCACCGCCGACCTGGCCGGGCGCGTGGAGAAGGCGTACATCGACCGGGAGGCGCGCAAGGGCAAGGGCCCGTCCGACCACGCGCCGATCGTGGTGGATCTGAACTGAGCTGACCGGCGTTCACCTCGGGCGGCGGGGGACGACGATGCCCTCCTCGTACGCCGTGATGACCGCCTGTACGCGATCGCGCAGCCCCAGCTTGGCCAGGATCCGGCTGACATGGGTCTTCACCGTCTCGTCGCTGACCACCAGGCGAGCTGCGATCTCGGCGTTGCTCAGACCCTCGGCGACGAGCCTGAGCACCTCGTGCTCGCGAGGAGTCAATGTGGACAGTGACGGGTGGGGCGCAGCGGCCGGGCGCAGGCGTACGAACTCGGCCACGAGACGCGCGGTGACCGCTGGTGCCAGCAGGGCGTGGCCGGACGCCACGACGCGTACCGCTTCGAAGAGGCTCTCGGCTTCGACGTCTTTGAGCAGGAAGCCGCTCGCTCCGGCGGCCAGCGCATCGTAGACGTACTCGTCGAGGTCGAAGGTCGTCAGCATCAGGACCCGCGGGCCGTCGGCGTCGGCCTTGAGGATCTGCGTCGCTTCGATGCCGTCCATCACCGGCATGCGGACGTCCATGACGACGACGTCCGGGTGCTGATCGCGGCAGATGCGTACGGCCTGCGCGCCGTTGGTCGCCACACCGGCGACGGCGAAGTCCGGTTGGGTGGCGAGCAGGGCGCTGAACCCCGCTCGCACGATCTCCTGGTCGTCGGCGACGACGATGCGGATCCGCTCGGTCACTGGGCCTCCAGCACATCGGCATTGTATCGACGGGCGGGCAGGCGGGCCTCGACCAGGAATCCACCGCCCGGTGCTGCCCCGGCGTCGAGCGTGCCACCGGCCAGGGCCGCCCGTTCTCGCATGCCCAGCAGTCCCAGCCCGTCTACCGGTTCGCCGCCCCGCCCATGGTCGCGTACGCGCACCGCCACTTCCTCGGCTCCGTATTCGAGAGTCACCTCGGCTCGGGCTCCAGCGGCGTGGCGGCGGACATTGGTCAGAGCCTCCTGAACGATGCGGTACGCCGCCAGTTCGACCCCGGGCGGCAACGGCCGCGGCGTACCGGCGATAGTCAGGGAAACCGGATCGCCGGCCGACTTCGCCGCCGCCACCAGCTCCGGCACCTGCTCCAACGACGGCTGCGGAGAGCGCACCGGCGGCGGCGATGGTTCGTCACGCAGTACGCGCAGCAAGCCTCGCATCTGAGTCAGCGCGTCACGAGCGAGTACGCCGATCTCAGCGAACCGCTCCTTGCCGAGGTCGGGCAGGCCGGGCGTGGTAAGCCGGGCGGTCTCGGCCTGCACGGCGATCATCGACACGTGGTGCGCGACGACATCGTGCAGTTCGCGGGCGATCCGGGCGCGTTCGGCCATCGCCTGATTCTGGCGCAGCGTCTCGTCGCGTTCGGCCGTGGCCCGCTGGCGCCGGCCCTGCGCTTCCCCGATCGCCAGGGTCGAGGCCGCCAGCGCCAGCAGAGCCAGCGATCCGATGCTCGCCGGTGTGGTGCCGTCCACCGGTGACACCATGTGCAGCACGAACGGCAGCACCAGCAGGACCGAGACCCAGATCGGGTACCGGATGGCGGCCAAGTAGTACACCCACAAGAGCGCCGCGATCGTCGCCAGCGCTGGGCGTACACCCGTGGAAAGCAGGACCACGAAGGAGACCGGGACGACGGCGGTGACGGTGGCGGGAAACCGGTCGCGCAGCGCGGTCGGCAGCGTGCAGAGCACGGTCAGCAGCAGCGTCGTGGTCTGGTCGGACGCGCCCGTGTGCCGGCCTGCATAGGCGGCCTCGGCGACGGCGAGTGCGGCCAGAACGTAGGGCAGGTAGCGGGCAGCGGCGGTCACTTCGCCATTGTCCGTCGGGCCGGGTTCGCCGGTCGTCACCGCGCGCCGTGACGTTTGCGTAGCTCTCACGGGGGATGCGAAATCGCTGCCGGCGGCGATGCGCCGGGACCGGCCCCGCGACGAGACTGAAGAGCATGTCTCACGCCATCGAACTTGATCGGCTCAGCAAGCGCTTCGGGCGCAAGACCGCGGTCGACGGGCTCACGTGCACTATCCGGCCGGGCCGGGTGACCGGATTCGTCGGGCCCAACGGCGCCGGCAAATCCACGACCATGCGGCTGATCCTCGGGCTCGACCGGCCGAGCGGGGGCCGGGCCCGTATCGGCGGGCGGGCGTACCGCGATCTGAGCAACCCGCAGCGCACGGTCGGCGCGCTGCTGGACGCGGCGTCCGCGCATCCCGGCCGGACCGCGCGCAATCACCTGAGGTGGCTGGCCGCGGCGGCCCGGATTCCGCGTACGCGCGTCGACGAGCTGCTCGACGTCGTGGCGTTGACCGCCGACGCGGATCGCCGGGTCGGCACGTTCTCGCTCGGTATGCGCCAGCGGCTCGGGCTGGCCGCCGCGCTCCTCGGCGATCCCGGCGTGCTGCTGTTCGACGAGCCGGTGAACGGCCTCGACGTCGACGGCATCCGCTGGATCCGCGGCTTGCTGCGAACCCTCGCGGGCGAGGGCCGGACGGTCCTGGTGTCCAGCCATCTGATGACCGAACTGGCGGAGACGGCCGATCACGTCGTCATCATCGCGCGCGGCCGGCTCCTGGCCGATGTCAGCGTCGCGCAGCTGACCGCCGGTGCTCCTTCGCTGGAGGAGGCGTACGTGCGGATCGTCGAGCAGGGTACGGCGGGGAGCAAGCGATGACCACGCTGCACGCGGAATGGGTGAAGCTGCGGACGGCTCGCAGCACGGTGTGGATCCTGGTCGCGATCGTCGCGCTCACGGTCGGGCTGTCGGCGTTCGTCTGCTCGGCCCTGGACACCGAGGGCGGGTCGCCGACCAACCGTGGTGACGAGGACGTCGTGCTCAACAGCCTGTCCGGCGTCGTCCTCGGCCAGGTCGCGGCCGTCGCGCTGGGCGTACTGGCGATCACTTCGGAGTACGCAACCGGACTGGTGCGTACGACGTTCACGGTCTTCCCGCACCGGCGAAGCGTACTGGCGGCGAAGGCGGCCATCGTGGCCGGCTGCGGTGTGGTGGCCGGGTTCGCCGGTGCCGCCGGCGGATTCCTCGCCGGCCAGCCGATCCTGCACGGCAACGGCTTCGTGTACGCCAACGGCTACCCGCTCGTGTCCCTCACCGATCCGCAGGCTCTGCGGGCCGTAGCCGGTTCGGCGCTCTACTTAGGACTCGTCGCGCTCCTCGGCTTCGGCGTCGGTACGCTGCTGCGGCACACCGCAGGCGCGATGACGGTCGTGCTCGGCCTGCTCTTCGTCCCGTTCATGGTGGCCCTCAGCATGCCGGAGGGCGTACGCGAACCGCTGCAGAAGGCCGCGCCGATGACGGCCGGGCTGGCGATCCAGCGTACGGTGCTGCGAGCCGACAGCGTGCCGATCGGGGAGTGGGCCGGGCTGGGCGTACTCGCACTGTGGACGGTGGTGGCGCTGCTGGCGGGGTTCTGGGTGATCGGCCGCCGCGACGCGTGACGCGATCCTAGATGGCGTCGTCCCTAGATGGCGTCGTCGAAGCGCAACTCGCCGGTGACGATCCGGGCGGCGATCACCGCAGCGGATGTGTCATCGGCGTACGCGCGGGCGCGGATGAGGGCGAGGGCATCGGCGAGGCTGCAGCGGCATTGGATCATCAGCTTTCCGGCGGCCTGGAAGACGTCGTCGTGAAAATCGACCTCGTCGAAGAAGGGCGCCGCCCGGTTGATCCGGGCGCCGCCGGCCGCCACGACGATCGTTCGCGTGAACGCGTCGGCAACCGCGCGGACGGTGGCGAGGACCTCATCCCGGTCGGTGGACCACGGATTGAACACGGCCAGCGATCCGAACGCGCCGGATCCGGCGTCCAGCGGCACGGCCGCGACCAGCTGTACGCCCAGTGGCCGTACCGCGGTCCCGTAGCTCGGCCAGTTCGTGAGGATGGCCGACCCGACCGCGAAGACCGGCCGCTGTGCGGTCGCGGACTCGTGCGAGGGCCCCTCGCCCAGGATGTACTCCAGATCCTGGGCGGCCCGGGCCAGCGGGCCGGACGTCCCGGCGAGGGCCTCGATCCGATCGCCGCCGAACATCGTCACGGCGGCCTCGTCCGCGCGCGACGTCTCAGCGAGAGCCGCCATGAACAGCGCTCGCCGCGGCTCCACGACGGCCCGCCGGAACTGGCGCTTCAGGCTGTTCGCATAGCGGGTATGGAGTTGGGCGGCCGTGGTGTGCCGGGTTTCGAGGTCGCGCTGCACCTTGACCATCCGCAGATAGATCTCGCCCAAGACGCCCGGCGTGACGGCGGCCATCCCTTCGTAGCGGTCCGCAACGCGGCCCGCATCCACCGCTCGCTTCCGCTCGGCGCCCGCCCGCTCCATCGCCCGCCGGGCGGCAGGCGGAATGGCCTGCCCCATGCCGTCAATGTACGCCGATCGCAGCGTGACCTCTGTGCCGCGAAGGGGCCGCGGTCGCCGATTCGGTCATTCGGGTGGCGGCTTCGAGGCAACCGCTCCCCGGTCGGGGTGCGTCTCGATGAGCATGAAGGCGTATCGGACGCTCATCGGCACCGCGCTCCTCGGCTCAGCGTTGAGTCTGGCGGCCTGCGCGACCTCGTCACCCGGGGCGCAGCCGGCTCCTTCCGCACCGGCCACATGGAGCGCGCCCGCGACGGCGAGCGGGGCACCCAGCCCGGCACCGTCCGAGTCGCCGGCTCCGGTCTCCTCCGATCCGTCGCCGGCGACCGGGAAGTGTGCGTACCCGTCCGCGGGCATTCCGGACAAGCTGATGGTCCGCGACGTCTTCCGTATGGGGACGAATGTGACGGAGAACTGCGTCGACCGCGGCGTCGACGACGCCTACTTCGAGTACCTGCCCGATCCGTGCGGCCGCGACCTCGGCGTACGCACGTCGTCCATCGTGGCGCGCCGGGCCATCGAAGTGATCTTCGACGACGACCCGAGCAACGACCAGGCCCAGGCGTCGATGTACCGCCACGCCGTCACGTTCTACAACAGCGCTGACGCGGCTTCGGCGTACCTTTCGTCGGTACGGGCGGCCGTGCGCGAATGCCCGGAACGCAAGCTGAAGTTCTCGACGTGGAAGTACACCATCGCGAGCAGCACGACCGAGCGGCTGGAGCTGACCGTACGCCACATTCAACTGACGGAGGTCGAGGGCGGAGGTCCGAAGGAGGCCACGTTCCGGGTCTCCGTCGCGCGGTCGGGCGCGCGGGTGTCGGTCATCAGCGACATGGGCTGGGAAGGCGCGCCGAGCTACGATTCGGCGGTGGACGCGCTCGTCCGGGCGGCCGCCGAGCAGCTCGATCGCTGAGAGTCAGCGGGCCTCGGAGAGCCTCTAGGTATACCTATGCCGTGGCTCACTTCGGTAGGTAGCCCGGTTCGATCAAGATACGTCACGGCTCCCGATGGCTTCGGATCCTTACCCGAGGATCATTGGTGATGACAGAGGAAATCACTAAGGAGCCGAAGATGCTTATCCCCATCGAAACCGTCCGCACCCTCGCCAAGCTGCACCAGGCCGAGATCCTGGCCGACGCCGAGCGCGGCCGCCTGCTGGCCCGCGCCCGCCGTAGCCGCAAGGTACGCGAATCGCGACTTCAGAACTGACCCGCCTGTCCGAGCCGATTCCTTCCCGCCAGAGCGAGCCGTCCCGATCACCGGGGCGGCTCGCTTGTGCGTCCTACGAGGATCGCGTCCTACGAGGATTGCGTCATACGAGGGCTGCGCCCGCGCGTACCGCCATCCCGAGGCCGACCAGCAGGATGAGGCCGGAAGTGGTCAGCGGCAGCGCCGACCGCAGCCGGGCGAACACCGGCCGGTCGAGCACGGAATGGCGCAGCCGCACCAGAAGCAGCCCGGCCGCGGTGAGCGTGGCCGCCATACCGAGCCCGTACGCGAGGACGAGCGCGACACCGAAAGCGGTGCGGCCGAAGCCGACGGCGCCGAGGAGGACCAGGAGTGCGGTCGGGCTCGGTACGAGACCACCGGCGACGCCCAGACCGAGCATCCCCAGCCGGTCGCGCCCGGACCGCTTGCCGTCATGCGAATGTTCGTGCCCATGCGAATGTCCGTCCCCATGAGAGTGTGAGTGCCCATCCCCGTGAGAGTGCGGGTGCGGGTGCCCGTGGGAGTGGGAGTGCCCGAATGCGTCCGCCGGTGAACCGGAACGAGCCGTCCGGAGTGCCCGCACCAGCAACCCGACCCCGACGACGGCGATGAGTACGCCGCTGGCGATGCCGAGCATCCCGAGGACCCGCTCACCGGCGAGCGAAGCGAAGCCGGTGAGGGCGAGCCCGAGCAGGAGTACGCCACCGGTGTGAGTCAGGGTGACGGTCGCACCGACGGCGATCGCATCGCGGGGCCGCCCGTCCCGCCCGGCCAGATACGCCGCCATGACGGTCTTACCGTGCCCGGGAAGCGCCGCATGGGCAGCGCCGAGGATCAGGGATAGCGCAACCGCGAGGAGCCCGGCGATCGGGGTCAGGTTCCGGGATCCGACCAGAGCGTCGAGCCGCCGCTCGAACCCGGCGGTCCATCCGCCCGACGACGGTGCCGACGGCGGCCCGCCTGTAGCCGGCGTCGCGGAGGAAGGCGCAGCCGATGTGAGCCCCGTGATCCGCACGGTCCCGGTGCGTACGTCCACAGGGGACGACAGCAGATCGGCCGGGTACGCCCGCAGGCCGTCCGACGGCGAAACGGACGGAAGCGAAGTCGACAGCGTCACCCCGGAACCGACGGCGGTGATCTCACACCATCCGACGCGGCCGGGCATATACCCGTTGGCGATCGTCACGACCGATCCGGGGCGCAGCGCCACCGGGGCGCGGAACGAACAGGTGATCCGGGACGTCGACAGCCCCGCCGACCCCGGCTCATAGGTGAACGACGAAGACTCCAGCGACAGCGCGAGCCCGGTCAACGCCGACGAGAACTCCCGGCAGACCGTACGCCCACTCAGGTCAGCGGTCGGCTTGGCGGCCAGCGTAGGCAGCTCGGCGAAGTCGAGGGACACGACGGCGCTGACCGACGAGGGCGAGACGGTGAGGGCGATCGCCTGGTTGATGGAGAACTTGCCGAGCGGGTGCGCCGACGCCGGTGCCGGCCACAAGATCACGAATAGCAGCGCCACGAAGGGCAACACGAGCCGTTTCATGCTGCGTACCTCTCCAGCCGGGCGAGCCGGTCCGCGCCGAGAGCGGCGGAGATGACCCGCAGATGCGTGAGGTTGACGGAGTTGCGGTAGCCGAGCGCGACGGACTGGCGCGCATAGTCCAATGCGGACCGGGCGTCGCCGGACAGGTACAGCGCCCAGGCGAGCACGGCGGTCACGTCGCTGTGCTGGCGGCGGGAGAACTCCCGGCGTGCGGCGGCTACGGCGTCCGCATAGGACCCTCGGGCGATGGCCAGTTCGGCCAGGCCCAGATCGTCACGGCCACCGGACTCGGCGAACAGGGCCAGCGCGGCATCGGCCAGATCCAGCTGCTGCGCGGCCTCGGTCGCACGGCCGAAGGAGCGCAGCTGGACGGCGTACTCGATGAGCAAGGAGGGCGACGGGAAGGTCTGCGTGACCTGGCCCCACAGCGCGAGGTCGCCGGTCGCTCGGGCCAGACCCGCGCGGGCCGGCAGCGACCCGGGATCCGCGGACAGCGCACGCCGGTAGTGGTCGCGCGCCGCCGTCGCGTCGCCCGTGTGCCAGGCCAGGTCGCCCAACTGCACTTGGAGGTACGCCACGTCAGCGGGCGAGTGGGCATCGGTGAGTGCGCGTTCCCAGAGACCGCGAGTCTCCGCGATGCGGCCGTGCTGTTCGAGGTCGTACGCCGCCCGCGCGTAGGCCGGTACGCCGGGCCGCAGGTCGAGCATGTGCTGTACGGCGTCGGTGGCCTCGGCGGCGGAGCCGAGCTGGGTGAGCGCGTCGGCCAGGACGCCCCACGCCTCGGAGCTGTAAGGGTTCGCCTTGATGGCCTGGCGAGCCAGGTCACGGGCGAGGGTGAAGTCGTGGCGGGCGTTGGCGAGGGCGCCCTTGCCGATCAGCGCGTCGACGTTGGCCGGGTTCAGCCGGTCGGAGGTGGCGAGGGCGCCGTCGGCCTTCGCGTACCACGCCGGGTCGGCGGTCGTCCGGGCGCGTTCGACGTAGACCAGGCCGAGCCGGGCCCAGGCGGTCCAGTCGCCGGGCACGCTGCGCAGGTGCTCCTGCGTGGCGGCGAGCTGGTCCACAGTGGACGTAATGAGCTGGCTGGTGGGGGCCGCAGGTGCGGAAGCGTGACGGGGAATGGCGATCGCGGCGCCGGCGGTCAGCGCGACGGCTGCGACGGCGACGGCCAGCACGGTCCTCATCGGAATCTCCCAAGGGGTGCGTCATTCGGGTGGGTCATAGGGGTGGGGCGCCCCCGGTGGGTGGGGCGCCCCGGAGCAGGGTTCTCAGTCGTCGTGCGGGTGGGCGTGCTTGGGCTCGGTCGAGTCCGCCTCCGGCGGCGTCACCGTGAGGCGACGGCGGCGGGACATCCACCACCAGGCGCCGAACGCCGCCGCGCCGAGCATCGTGCTGCCACCGATCCAGCTCATCGCCTGCGGCATCGGTGAGCCGGAGGGGTCGGCCTCGGGGCTCGCCGAAGCGTCGTCGCCGTCGTGGTTCGGGTCGGACGACGGGTCCGTACCGGTCGCCGGTCCGGTGCCGGCACCGGTCCCGCCGCCGTTGACCGCGCCGACGTTGGGCAGGGCCACGTACGGGAAGGCGGTCGCGAAGTCGACGTTGTTGGCGTCGACCTTGTCACCGGTGGCCAGCGCGTCCACGAGCTGCCCGGTCTGGGCGGCGCCCGCCACGGCCTGGATCGAGATGTCGACGACGTCGTCAGTGAGCCGGCGGCCGTTGGGGAAGCCCTGGTTGTCCATGGCCAGGACGCCCAAGCGGTTCGGGTTGTCGGTCGGCGCGACGCTCAGGTTCAGGCGCAGCATCTCCGACGGGCGGAACCGGCTGGGGTTGACGTCCATGTTGTTGAGCTGAGAGTTGAGGTCGGCCTTGATCGGGTTGGTCGGAACCTTGGTGGTGATGCCGGTCAGGTAGATCTCGACCAGGTCGTTGCGCGGTGTGGCCGGCGCGGGCACCTGGTAGATCGCCTCCAGGAGGCGGGCCAGCTCGGGGTCCTTCACCCGGTTGACGACGGCCGGGATGCCGGCGTCCTTGTCGGGCGAGATGGAGTTGAAGGCGTCCTTCAGGCCGGCCGGCACGACGACCTCATTGACCAGCGGGTTGCCCAGGCGGGAAACCTGAACGGTGTCGCGGCCGATGGGCGCCGGCTTGCCGGTCAGCTGGACGCGGTTGCGCTCGGTCGTGGTCCACACGCCGATCACGGGGTTGCGAGTGGCGTCACCGCGCAGGGCGACGTCCTTGAACGGGACCTGCAGAGCGATGGTGTTGACGTTGTACCCGGCCAGCGTGTCCTGGCCGACCTCGCTGAGGTCGCCGCCGTAGAGCAGGTCGAACACGCGCAGGTCGAGGAAGAACGGGTCGTCGGCCTGGCCGGCGAACAGCTTCCAGCCGCCGTTGAGGGTCACGGTCGCCTGGTCACGCAGGTTCTGGTAGTTCGGCATCGACGCGTTGCCGACCCGCGACGGCGCGACCGGCGTGTTGGCGGACCGCGTACGCCACTGGCCGTTGCCGAACCGCGACTCCAGCTTGTAGGTCTGGCGGAACAGCAGGTTCGGGTCGTCGATCGAGTTCACGGGACCCTTGTTGTACAGGAAGGTGTTGTTCCCGCGCTTGTCGATGTTCTGGAACGTCCAGCGGAAGACCGCGTCCTCCTTCGCGTCGCCGTCGTTGTCGACGTGCAGCAGGTACGCCGCGTCGGTGGCGAACGGGAAGAAGTTGGGACCGCCGTTGGGCTCCTCGAACGGAATCCAGTCCATGACGAACGTGACCATGTCCGGCGCGTCCGGGCTGACGAACGCGTACAGGTCGGTGTTGTCGACGGCCGGGTCGGCCGCGATCAGGGGCGCCTCACGGTGGCTGGAGGCGGTGGCGTTGCTCGGGCCCAAGCCGTAGCCGGCCACGGCCAGTACGGCCGCGGTCAGCGCTACGACGGCGGTCCGGCGGCGCTTAAGGGGGGACATCGGATCCTCCATAGTGGGGTGTGTAGTGCAGACGCCCCGGATTCGCCGCCGTCGCGGCCGTGGAGGGGTGGATGTGAAAATCGCGACTTCGGCCCATCCGCGCGGCTCGCTGGACCGAATCCCCTGGCTGTCATCCGCCGGTCACCCCTGATCTAGACGGGATCATGAGCGCGGCGGACCGGGGATCATGGGGGCGGCGGAAACGGTCGAAGGTCCAGCGGGACGGCGCGCCGCGGTCTAGCGTCGAAGGATGGTACAAGCCGCCCTCAACGGAGCCCGTACGCGCACCGATCATCCGGGCGTACCGGTGAGTCTCACGGAGATCGCGTCGGACGCCGCGGCCTGCGTAGCGGCCGGCATCACCGAGGTCCATCTGCATCCGCGCGCGGAGGACGGCAGCGAGCGCCTCGACGCCGAGACCGTCGACAAGAACGCCGCGGCCGTCCAGGCGCTGGGCGTACCGGTGGGGGTCACGACCGCGGCGTGGATCGAACCGGATCCGGCGCAGCGCCTCGCCCTCATCAAGGGCTGGCACGAGCCGGACTACGCCAGCGTGAACCTCGGCGAACCGGGCGCCCTGGAGATCGCCGAAGCGTTGCTACACAACGGAATCGGTGTCGAAGCCGGGGTGTGGACGGTCGAGGACGCCCGGCTGCTGGCGGCCAGCGACCTCAAGCACGAGATCCTGCGCGTCCTCGTCGAACCCATCCGCACCGGCGGCGTGGACGAGGCGCTGGCCCTGGCCGCCCGCATCCACGTGGCGCTGGACGAGGGCGAAGTGGGCGTACCCCGGCTGCAGCACGGTGAGGGCCGGGCGACCTGGCCGGTGATGCGCGATGCGGTACGCCGCGGCTGCCTGATCCGGGTGGGTTTCGAGGACACGCTGCACCTGCCGGACGGGCGCCTCGCGGGCAGCAACGTCGAGCTGGTACGCGCAGCGCTAGAAATAGTCGTGCAGTGCGGGGGCGGGGCCGGCGGTCGCGGCTAGGAGGAAGGCGTCGGTCCGCGCGTCGCCCCCGGTCATCAGGCCCGCGCGGCGCAGGACCGCCGGAGTCGCCGCGCCCGCGTACCACAGCGCCAGGCCGCGTGGCGTGAACGCGACCTGCCCGGTGCCGCCCGGCTCCAGCCGCGCGTCGCCGCCGTCGATGACCAGGCGGTAGCGGCCCGCGTTGCCCGCGCAGACCGGGTCGGCCAGCTCCAGATCGACGGCCCCCGACTGGTACGCCGACCAGCCGCGCGCGGCAATGGCAGCAGCCGCGTCGACCAGGCGCAGCATCCACGGCTGGCGCCGGTCGATGCTCATGCTTGACGTGGCCACGCCGTAGAGGAAGGGGTCGGGAGCGGTGACTCGCAGGATCGTTCGCGGTGCGACGCTCGCCCAGCCGGCGATCATCTTCCGCAGGGCGTTCGTCGCGGCCGCATCGCGCCCGATCACGTCGTAGACCGTGATGGCGCTGTCGTGGTCGGAGCCCTTGCCCCGTTCCCAGGAGGCGTACCCGGACACCTGGCCGTCCGGGCCGACCGCGACGCTGACCCCGTCGAAGTCCTCGACCCAGTCGATCGCCGGGAACAGCGGGCCGGTGCGCTCCATCATTCCCGTGCTCGCTCGGGCGGCCTCCCGGTACAGCTCTTCCATCACCGGAATGTCGTCCTTAACCGCGGGGCGCAGCGTCGTGTCGGCCGTTGAGTCGCGTGAGTCGCGGCCGGCGGCCAGCGCCGCCGTCGGGATGCTGTAGTAGGTGAGCGCGCCGACCTCCTCCCAGCCCAGGGCCCGGTACGGGAACGGGGTCGACGGGAACAGCGTGCTGATCGCCGCGCCCCGCTCCCGGGCCTCCTCCAGGAGTTTCGTCAGGACGATGCGCGCGAGGCCGCCGTTGCGCGCCTCCGGGATCACCGCGACCCCGGCGACCCCCGATGCCGGCACGATCCGCCCGCCGAACCACTGGCCCTGTACGCGGTCGACGGCCTTGGCGATCAGCGTCCCGCCCTCGAACACCCCCCAGCTCGTACGCCCGTCGGCGGTGGGGGCGAAGCCTTCGGGCATGGGACTGCCGTGGTACCCGAAGGCGAGGCTGCCGAGCCGGAACGCGGCTGGGCTGTCATCGGCGGTCAGTACGCGAATCTCATAGGCCACGCGCCTACCCTAAGCCGTGGGCGCCGCCGGGTCCTCCGGGTTTCTCTCGGCCGATTCTCCGTCCGCCGGCGGTGTGTAGAACGCCGTCGTCGCAGCGACCGCGGCGGCTACCTCGTCGGCCGGGCGGCCGAACGCAAGGCTGGCCTCGCCCCACGCCTCGCTGCTGCGGGCGATGAAATCGCGGCCCGCGGGCGAGGCTGACCACGCGTCCGGGTCGTCCACGCCGCCGCCGTGCTCCAGATGCATGTCCAGGCCGAGCAGGGTGAGATCCCAGCCGACACCGACCGCGCCGGGGCCGAACTGGCTCCACATGGCCGGATCCACCGTCGCCTCGTGCCGCAGCTCCAAGAGTGTTTTGTCGCCGTCTTCGCGCAGGCGTACCTCGACCTCGGTGATGTCTCTCTCGGTCGGCTCGGGCGCGAACACCCAAGTCACCAGCAGCCGGCGGGGCGGCTCGCAGGTGAGGATCGTGCCGCCGGCGTTGCCCTTGAGCTGGTAGGTGCCGCCGACCCGCAGGTCACCCTCGATCGGCAGGAACCAGCGGCTCAGCCGCTCGGGGTTGGTCACGGCGTCCCAGACGTCGGCGATCTCCGCGTCGTAGGTCCGGGTCAGCGCGACGACCGTCTTGTCGTCGCCGCTGGACTCCACGGAGCGGCCGATGCTGTTGATGTCGATCATTTCTCGTTCCCTTCGTTTCCTTCTCCGGCTTCGGGTTCGGCGTCCCGGCGGGCTTCGGCCCCCGCTTCGGCTTCTGGGCGGGCTTCGGCTTCGGCTTGCCGGCGCCGCTGGCGCTTGCCCCGGGCCAGTTCGGTGCCGAGCGCGTCCAGCCGCTGGTTCCAGAACCGTTGCAGCCACTCGTTGACTTGCTGGAGCGGCCGGTCGTCTACGGCGTACAGGCGGCGGGTCCCGGCCGGGCGTACGGTCGTGAATCCGTTCTCCCGCAGGACACGCAGGTGCTGTGACACCGCGGGCTGGGAGATGCCGAACTCGGCCTGGATCACCGCTGTCACGGCGCCCGAGGTCTGCTCGCCGTCGTCGGCGAGGAGTTCGAGGATCCGGCGGCGTACGGGGTCGCCGAGGACGTCGAACGCGTGCACGCGTCCGACTATGTCAGGTTCAGCTTATATAAGTCAAGTCCGGTATTACGGTGCCGGCCATGAGCAAGCCATTGCACCAGCTCGTCAGAATATTGCGTTGGCATATCTAAGTATTGCGAGAGGATGTCGGCCGCTGGCAGGATAGGCCGACCAAACGGCGCCGTCCGCAGGCAGCGCGGGAAACCCACCACCAAGGAGGGCCCATGCCTCTTTCCCGCCGAAGGTTCATCTCCTCCGTCACCGCGGCCTCGGCGCTCGCGGCGGCCGGAGCGCTGGAAGCGACCGGAGCGCCACCCGCAGCGGCGGCGAGCCCGCCCGGCGATGTCGTTGGCAAGATCAGCGTCGGGTATCAGGGATGGTTCGCGTGCATCGGCGACGGCGCACCGATCAACGCCTGGTGGCACTGGAGCGCCAACTGGAGCCAGCCGCCGTCGCCGAGCAACAACGGCACCCTGCGGGCGTGGCCCGACATGGGCGACTACACGCGCAAGTATCAGACGGCGTACGCCAACCTCGGCAACGGGCAGCCGGCGACGCTGTTCTCCTCGTACGACCAGCAGACGGTGGACGCCCACCTGGAATCGATGCGGGTGAACAACATCGACACGGTGGCGTTGCAGCGGTTCAACCCGAACTCCAGCGAAGGGCCGACCCGCGACGCGATGGCGGTTCGCGTCAGAAGCGCAGCCGAAGCCAAGGGCCGCAAGTTCTACATCATGTACGACGTGACCGGCTGGACGGCCATGCAGCCGGAGATCAGAACCGACTGGACGAGCAAGATGTCGGCCCACACCGCCAGTACGGCGTACGCCCGGCAGAACGGCAAGCCAGTAGTGGCGATCTGGGGCTTCGGCTTCAACGACAACAACCATCCGTGGAGCGCCGACGCCTGCCTCGACGTCATCAACTGGTTCAAGGGGCAGGGCTGTTACGTCATCGGCGGCGTACCCCGGGAGTGGCGCATCGGCATCAACGGCTCGCGGCCGGGATTCCTGAACACCTACCACGCCTTCAACATGATCTCGCCGTGGATGGTCGGCGCGATCAGCAACGCCAACGATTCTGACA
>Ga0114129_10001555_pt1 | contig 31143 bp, 22 predicted proteins | sample RhiMetdeltSRZDD1_FD_80071 | JGI IMG/M metagenome (GOLD analysis project Ga0114129, IMG submission 80071) | Populus rhizosphere microbial communities from Tennessee, USA - Rhizosphere MetaG P. deltoides SRZDD1 (version 2) (version 2) | ecosystem: Host-associated > Plants > Roots > Rhizosphere >...
CCTCGTAGCGGGGAGTGCCGGGCCCTACGCCAGGCCGGGTCGCACACACGGCGTTCTCGGGAATGAACGATTCGCGTCCGGCGTGCTCGAACCCGACCCACCCGTGGGTGACGCGGACGAGTCCCGCGCCTGTCCCGTCCACGTGCAGCGTATACGCGCAGCCCAGATCGGTGGCAATCGCGGACGGCGTGTTGACGAAAAAGAATTTCGGGGGTGCCCAGATGCGCGCGTGAATGGTACCTTGTGTCAGCGCCATGCGATGCTCGCGCCCGCGAGACTCCACGAGCTGCACGCGCGAGTTCGGGTCGACGTCCACGCGGCCGATTTGACCGACCGAGATACGGGCACTCGAGGACCCATCGGTCTCGAGCCATTTGCCAACGCGCAGACGACCACCGCGATCCAGCGCTCGACCGTCGAGGACCGGAACTCCCGCAAGCGTCCGAACGGCCCACCCGAAGTGCGGCTGGCCCACGCTGAACCACGCGGCGCCCGCCACCAGGCACACAATCGCGGCGGCGGTCAGGCCGTAGAGGATCGGCCGCATCTGTGAACGCCGCCTGCCGATCCGCGCCGGCAAGTCTCTCAGTGGAGATTCACGGCGCAACGTCCCCAGCACCTTTTCGAGGTGTGCGACCTCGGGATCCGGCGCGCCGGAGCGGTCCCACAGATAGTCCGAAGGCTGGTCCTTCTTCATCGATTCAGCTTCTCGCGCAGGAGCCTCATCCCGCGATGTAGGTTCACGCGCACCGACGCCGGAGTGAGCCCGGTGCGATCCGCGATTTCGGGTCCCGTGAGACCTTCGACGAGTCTCAGCACGAGGGTCTCGCGGTACGCGTCCGGCAAATTGCGAACAAGCTCGAGGATTGCGAGCGCTTCCGTGCGCGCCGCCGTCGAATCATGGGCGGTCACGGTCGCTGGCAGTTCGACGTGCTCGGGTGCGCGCCGATGAAAATCCGTCGCGCGGTTCCGCGCGATCACTGCCAGCCATCCGCCGAACGCCGCGGGGTCGCGGAGCGCATCAAGCCGCCGCCATGCGGTCAGGAACACCTCCTGAACCAGATCGTCGACGTCCGCGCGTGGGACGCGCGCGAGCAACAATCCGTGGACGACGCGGGCATAGCGATCGTAGAGCCGACCAAACGCCCCTTCGTCTCCGCCTTGTGCCTCACGGACGAGTCGGGCGTCCTCCGATGCATGCCGTTCGGAGAACCTCGTCGTTTCGCCAGCGGCGGTCGCCAGTGGCGGGTGCACGGCCGCGAGCTGCATCTGAGAGGGAGGACGCTTCAGGCGCACGGATGTTAACTCTGGCGAATGACCGTTGGCTTTCGTCTTTAGACTTTTGGCTTTGGCTGTAGGTTCTGAGTCTTTTCCTTCCCTGTTCCCAGAGCCAAAAGCCATGAGCCCAGAGCCAGCTCTTCAGCCCAGGCCCTCCATGTAGAATAGACATATACAAACGGTCGAGCTCCGGGGAGGCTCCATGAAACGTCTGTTGATGTCCTGTGCGCTGGTGGTGTCGGTTGTCGCAGCGACGGCTGCGGCGGCGCGGGCGGAGATCAAGACCCGCGACAAGGATCAGGTCAAGATTGAAGGCATGCTGGGCCGCATGGCTGGCATGTTCGGCGGCAAAGCCCTGAAAGAGGGCGTCGTCTCGACGGTTGCCCTGAAGGGGAATCGGAAGGTGACGATGAACGACATGGCTGGTCGAATCGTGGATCTCTCGGAAGAGAAGATCTACGACCTCGACATGAAGAAGAAAACATACGAAGTCACGACGTTCGAGCAGCTGCGGCAGCGGATCCGCGAGGCCCAGGAACGAGCGGCGAAGGAAGCCCAGAACGAAGAAGCCAAGCCGTCCGAGCAACAGCAACCGTCCGGCAAGGAAGTCGAGGTGGACTTTGACGTGAAGGAAACGGGTCAGAAGAAGTCGATTGCCGGCTACGACGCGCGTGAGGTCGTAATGACGATTACTGTACGCGAAAAAGGAAAGACGCTCGAGCAGGGCGGCGGCCTCGTCGTGACGGCGGATTCCTGGCTCGGCCCCGACATTCCAGCGATGAAGGAACTGGCAGACTTCGAGATGCGTTACTGGAAGGCCATCGCGCCGGAGACAGCCGGCATCTCCGCCGAGCAGATGGCGGCAATGGTTGCAATGTATCCGCTGCTGAAGCAGGCAATGGAGCGGCTGAACACGGAGAAAGCGACGCTACAGGGCACGGTGCTGGCGTCGACGACGACATTCGACGCGGTGAAGTCGCCCGATCAGATGGCGCAGCAAAAAGATACCAGCGGCGGTGGCGGCCTCGGCGGCATGCTCGCGCGCAAGATGATGAAGAAGAACGACAACCCGCGCGCAACCATCTTCACCGTGAACAACGAGAAGCTCGAAATCACCACAACCGTCGCACAGACGGATCTTGAGATTCCACCGGGGTTCAAGCAGAAGAGCTGATCGCAAACCCCGGTAGCTCGGTGGCTCGGGAGCTGGGTGGCTCGGTAGTTCGGTGGCTCGGTGGCTCGGTGGCTCGATCGGATGTCGAATCCCGAACTGCGAGCCCCGAATCCGGGCGCGGAAGCGAGCTACCGAGCTACTGAACGACCGAGCTACCGGCTAGCGTCAGTTCTCAGTGGCTTTCGGCAAAAACACCGTGAAGCGGCTGCCCTTCCCTTCTTCGCTATCCAGATAAACCCCGCCGCCGCTCTGCTTCACGATGCCGTACACGGTCGAGAGGCCAAGACCAGTGCCTTTGCCTTGCTCTTTCGTTGTGAAAAACGGCTCGAAGACCGATGCGCGCACGTCGGCGGCCATTCCCGTGCCGGTGTCCGAGACGCTGAGCGTCACATACGAACCTGGTTTCAGTCCTGGCCGGTCGTGATCGGTCGAGACGATCTCGCAATTCGCAGTTGCGATCTCGAGCAGGCCACCGCCGGGCATCGCGTCGCGCGCATTTGCGCACAGGTTCATCAGCACCTGTTCGACCTGCCCCGGGTCCGCGCGCACGTTCCAGAGATCCGGTGCGGCGTTGATGGCCAACTGGATTTCGTCGCCGACGAGACTCGTCAGCAGCTTCTCAAGGCTCGTGATGACGTCGTTCAGCAGGAGCACGCGGGGCTGCAGGACCTGCTTGCGGCTGAACGCGAGGAGCTGGCGCGTCAGCGACGCGGCGCGCTCAGCGGAGCGGCGGATCTCTTCCACGTCTGCGCGCCGCGTGTCATCGGGGCCGAACTGATCGAGGAGCAGATCGGCGTAACCGAAGATGGCAGTAAGGACGTTGTTGAAGTCGTGCGCCACGCCGCCGGCAAGCCGTCCGACGGCTTCCATCTTGTGCGCCTGCCGCAGGCGGTCCTCGCTCGCCCGCAGCGCCTCCTCGGCAAGCTTCTGCTCGGTGAGGTCCCGATGGTTCACCACGATCGCCTGCACCGCCGTATCGTGCAGCCGGTTGACGATGATCGCCTGACCATACCGCCATGAGCCGCTCTTGTGACGAAAGCGGTACTGCACAGGAACCGCGGTCCCCGGCTTCTCGAGGCATCGCCGGAAGCGATTCCTGTTCGCCGGAAGGTCTTCGGGGTGCAGGAGCGTATCGAGCCGGCGACCGTACAGCTCCTCAGGCCTGTAACCCGTGACGCTCTCGATCGCACGGCTGTTGTACAAGGCCACGAGATTGCGATCGACCAGCGTGATCGCGTCGTAGCTGTGATCGACGAGCGCGCGGAATCTGGCTTCCCGCTCGATCAGCGCGCGCCTGAACCCGACACGCTCGCATGCGTAGCGCAGCGCGCGCGTCAGGAGCTGCGCGTCCGTGCTGCTCTTCACCAGATAATCCTGCGCGCCCGCCTGGACCGCCGCGATGGCCAGCGCGTCATCGTCTCGCGAGGTGAGCACGACGATCGGCAGCTCCCCCGTCCGCCGTTGCAGTTTCGCGAGTGTCTCGAGGCCTGAGCTGTCAGGAAGCCCGAGGTCGAGGAGGATCGCATCGAAGGGGGCCGTCGGCAGCGCAGACATCGCGTCGGTGAGGGTCCTGGCGCGATGGACCTTCACGGCGGCTGCCGCGGAGTATTCGAGATCGGCCTGCAACATCGCGGCATACGCGTCATCGTCTTCCACGAGCAGCGCGTGAATAACGGGAACCATGGTGTGAAGCGAGCCCAAATTGTCGGGTATTCTATCGCCAAAAGTGGGGCCGGTTTGCGAACCGTCCTTCGGGAGGATTCGATGAGGAGATCGTCGGGCAGTGGCCGTGTTGCGGGATCGGCGCGCAGGCGCTTTCTGAAGGTGATGCCGGCGGCAGTTGCTGGAGGACTCGCGGCACCGTCGTTCGCGCGACAGGAAGAGCAGCCGCGGCGCATCACGAAGGAGACGCTCCAGTGCGCCGAGAAGATCTTCGGTGTCGATTTCACCGATGCGGAAGAACAATCGATCCTCAACGGCGCGAACCAGAACCTCGATGCCTACGAGCGGCTTCGTGCGATCGACATTCCGCTCGACACCGAGCCCGCCGTCACGTTTCGACCATATCTGCCCGGAAGGAAACCCAAACCTGGCGCAACGCCCGGCGCGAAAATCAAGATAACCACGCCGCCAGGGCCGCGGCATTCGTCGATCGAGGAGCTGGCCTACCTTCCAGTCACGTCGCTCGCGCCTCTCATTCAGAAGCGGGACGTCTCGTCCACCGAGCTCACGACGATGTATCTCGAGCGGTTGAAGAAGCACGGCCCGAAGCTGAACTGCGTCGTCACGCTCACCGAAGAGCTCGCGCTCGCGCAGGCCGCTCAGGCAGATCGCGAAATCAAAGCCGGGCGTTACAAGGGCCCCTTGCACGGGATCGCGTGGGGCGCGAAGGATCTGTTTGCGACCAAGGGTATCCCGACGACGTGGGGAGCGGGGCCGTTTCAAAACCAGCTGTTCGACTACGACGCGACGGTGATCGAGCGCCTGCGTGATGCAGGAGCGGTGCTCGTCGCGAAACTGTCGATGGGCGCGCTCGCGCAAGGCGATCGCTGGTTCCGCGGTCAGACGAAGACGCCCTGGAATCCCGAACGCGGATCGAGCGGATCGTCGGCGGGACCAGGTTCCGCCACCGCCGCTGGGCTCGTCGCGTTCGGCATCGGGACGGAAACACGCGGGTCGATCATCTCGCCGTCCGTCGCAAACGGCGTCACGGGCCTGCGCCCGACGTACGGACGTGTGAGCCGCTACGGCGCGATGGCGCTGAGCTGGACGATGGACAAGATCGGCCCGATGTGCCGATCGGTCGAGGACTGCGCGATCGTGTTCAACGCGATCTACGGTCCGGACGGCCGCGACGAAACGGTCGTCGATGCGCCGTTCGTGTGGAACCCGGACGTGCCGCTCTCGAAGTTGAAAATCGGCTACGTCAAGGCTGAATTCGAGCCGCGTCAGGAAACCACGCCGCAGGCGGAACGCGGTGACGCGCGCGGTGGACGTGCGGATGCTCCAGGCGGGCGCGGAGGCGGGCGCGGGCGTGGACTTTCACCGGAAGAACAGAAAGAGCAGTTGAGGCTCCTGAACGACGCGCTCGACGTCTACCGCAGCACCGGAGCGACGCTGACGCCAATCGAGCTTCCCGCGAGGCGCCTCGCAGGAACCATCGGGTTCATCCTGAGCACCGAAGCGGCCGCGGCATTCGACGACCTCACACGCAGCGAGGGCATCAAGGACGAGTCTCTGGGCAATTGGCCGAACACATTCCGGACGCACAGGTTCGTTCCGGCGGTCGAGTACATCCGCGCGCAACGTGCGCGGACGCTGCTGATCCGCGAGATGGAGAAGCTGATGTCGGAGTTCGACGTGTTCTTGTCGTCGACGACCAGCGCGAGCCTCGGAATGACGAACCTCACGGGACATCCCGCGCTCGCGCTCAAGGCAGGCTTTCTGAACAAGGCGCCGGTGGAGCTGATGGTGACGGGAAGGCTGTACGACGAAGCGACTGTCCTCCGCGTCGCGCTCGCCTACGAGCGCGCGACGAAGTGGCACACGATGAACCCGGAGCTGACGCTGTAAAGAAAGTACGAAGTAAGAAGTGCGAAGTTAGAAGTACGGAACAAGAGAATCGGAGGAACTCTGCAGCGGCGATTGGCTCTGGCTTTTTGGCTTCGTACTCCGTACTTCGTACTTCGTACTTCTTACTTCACCGGCGCTTTTCACTTTTCACAAGCGCCGAGAGCGCTCTGCCCTGCTCGAAGTCGCCGAGCTTGTCGGCCGCTTCGATGTAGAGGTCGCGGGCCTCACCGGTAAGGGAGTGCTGCTGCGCGATTGCCATCAGGACCTGCGACGCCTCGAAGTTACTGTTCATCGTGCGCACGGCACGCAGCACGCTGACGAGCGTCTGGGCCGGCACATCGGGCCGTTTGACGACGGCCTGGAGCACGCGTCCGCGCTCGAAGGCCGACCCGATGGAGTCAACCGCCCGGAAGAAGGGCTCGCGGAAGGCGCTGTCGACCGGATGCTGCTTGAGGACCTCGAGGAGGAAGGTCGCCAGCTCGAAATCGGAGCCGATGGCCGTGGCCGAATCGACCATCGCGCTGACCGTCTCCGGCGGAAGATCCGTGCGCTGGGCGAGCGCCGACAAGACGCGGCGATGCTCGAAATCACTTTCGACCGTGCGCAGCGCGTTGAAGAACGGACCACGCGAGGTGTTGTCCAGCGGCTGCAGCTTCGCCACCTCGATGAGGAGCGTGGCCTCTTCGAAGTCCGATGAGATCCCGGTGCTCGCGTCGAGCATGCTGGCGAGAGTCGCCGAGCCGATCGGGCCGCGTTTGAGCGCTGCGGAGAACGTGCGGCGCATCTCGAAGTCGGAGTCGATGCTGCGAGCCGCGTCGAAATACGCCTGACGGGTCCCCTCGTTCGCCAGCAGGACGTCACCGTCGTTGATGAGGAGCGTCGCGAGCTCGAAATCGGAATCGATCTCGCGTCCCGCCTGCGCGAGCACGCGGCGGATTGTGTCCGGATCGAGCTTGGTCTTCAGCAGCTCGGAGAAATAGATTCGTTTCGCCCAGCTTCCTTCGATGAGGGAAATCTCGGACAGGACGCCCGAGGGACCCTTCGCCTTGAGAATGCGCGCGACACGAGCCTCGGCGCCAATGCCGGTCTGGCGGATGAATCGTGGCAGGACTTGCGCAAGCCACTGGCGACCTTCGGGCTCGAACGGCTTCTCCGAGTTCCCCGCGAAGTAGCGTCGCTTCAGATTGCCGGCGGCATCCGCGCGGAACTCGACGCCACGGCCGACGAACCATCCGCCTTCTCTGATCTTCAGGTAACCATCCGGGGACAGCCGCTTGACGTCCGTGTCGTCGTCGGTGAACTCGATATCCCCGACGTAGGTGACTTCGAGTTTCTCTTGGCCGTTGGACCAGACGAAATTGCCGCGCCGCTGGCCATGATCCGTCGACATCGAGACCGAGTGCGAGCTCTTCGACTGTGCCGGAACCGCAGGTGTCGGAGGCTCCGGTGGATCCGGCGGAAGTGACGGCAATGAAATGTCGAGCGACTCGGGAGTCGGCGGCGTTGGCGGTGTCTCTGGAGTCGGTGGTGTTGGCGGTGTCGCCGGAGTTGGCGGTGTCGCCGGAGTTGGCGGTGTCGCCGGAGTTGCCGGCGTCTCAGGTGTTTCCGGTGTCGCTGGCGTCGGGGGTGTCGGGGGCGTCGGCGGCGTGGGTGGTGTCGGCGGGACGGGTGGGATCTGATCGAACTCCGACACGCCACGATCGCTCAACGCTGCGGCGCCCCTGGCGAATGCCTTCGTGGCGTCGCGAAAAGCGTGCGCAGCCGCGCGCGTCGCGACCGCAAACGCCCCCCTGATCTCACGACCGTGCTGCGCGACCTCGCGAACCGTATCTCTCTGTTCGCGCACGAACGCCTTCGCGGCGCGCGGAACGCTCGCAATGGTCGCGGGCCTCGCCTCCACGGATCGGGGACGTCGAGAGCGCGACATCGCTTCGTTGCCGATCGCCCCGGCGGCAATCCCGGCAATCAGGACAACCGCCGTCAGTCCGGCGAGCCACCCGGGACCACGCCCGGCGTGCGAAGGAGCGCCAAGCAGTCGCCGTACGCGCTGGAGCAGCGATCCGCCCGTGGCGGCCAGCACGAACCGGCCGGACCTGTCGCGCAGCTCTTCGAGGCTGGCGAGCGCTCGCGCGTAGGTGTACGGATCGCCGCACAAGCTCACCGCGAGGTCATCGCAGCAGTTCTCGCGCTCGATCCGGATTCGGCGCGATACCCACCAGACCGCCGGATGATAGAAGAGCAGCGTCTCGACGAGCGTCTGCAACAGGTTGACGACGTAGTCGTGCCGCCTGATGTGCGCGAGCTCGTGCGCGAGAATCGCCTCGAGCTGGTGCGGCGCGAGACCGGCAAGCGCGCTCGTCGGCAGCAGAACGACTGGTGACAACCAGCCAATGACCGTCGGCACATCGACCGCCGCTGATTGGAGCAGGCGAATCGATCGCGTGATGTGGAGGCGGCGCGACAGCTTTCTCGTCATCTCCTGCCATCGATTGGCTGCGACGACGGCGGCGTGGCTCTTCATCCGTTGCACGAAGAACCAGCCGCTCAAGAGGCGCAGGGACAGGATCGACACGCCGCACAGCCATAACGCCAGCAACATTGGCAGCCAGGGCTCGACTTGGAGTTGCGGCAGGTTGGCGGCGGGGCTCACCTTAATCGGTGCTCCTGATGCGCGCGAGATGGCACGCGACATCGACATCCTCGCCGGCGCGGTTTGAATGGACTCCGTGTGTGCGGCCGCGGCACTCACGAATGATGAAGTCGAGCCGCCTGCTGGCGTCGCCGATGACCGCCAGGTCTGCACCGCGGTAACGATCGGCATCGTCACCATCACGGCGAGCCCGATCGTCGCGACCACGTAGCGCACGTCCGCCGCGCTCCGACGCAGAACGGCAAGCGCCACGGCGGTGAGAACGCCCACCAGGGCTCCCTGCCAGACGAACTGCAGGAGCGCCCAGCCGATTGCCTGCGCTGCAGGCTGATGCAGCAGCTCACTCAAGGTCATTTTCTAACCGGGGGACTTCGTCCCGCCGGACCCCCTTTCGCGGTCGCTCGCGGGGCCCCACGATCCCCGCTCCGCTCCCGCGGCTCTCTCGCTCCGCTCGTTCGCTTCCTTCTCTCACCGCCTCACCGCGGCCGACTTCGTCCCGCCGGACCCCCTTTCGCGGTCGCTCGCGGGAGCCCACCCCGCTCCGCTCGCGTGGCTCACTCGCTGCCCTCGTCCGGTTCGTGTCCTTCCGCCCTTGGCGACCGGCCATCGAGCAACCGCCGAATCTCGCCTAGCTCCTCGGCCGATGCGCGCCGGGCCGCGAGGGCCTGCATGACCAGCTTCGACGACGACCCCCCAAATGCCCGGTCCAGCAGATCGCGAACGAGCTGACGCTGCGTCTGCTCCCGGGTCAGGCGCGCCTGATATACGTGGGATCGATCCGTTTCATCCCGCCGGACGAGCCCCTTGTCGGTCATGATCTGGAGAAGCTTGAGCGCGGTCGTGTAGGCGGTCGGCCGCTCGCGGGTCATCACCTCGTGGACTTGACGAACGGTGCTCGGGCCGCGTTCCCACAGCACACGGAGAATCGTCAGCTCGGCGTCGGTCGGCCGCGGGATGATATTTCTGGGCATCGTGAATGGAACCTTGAATCCTGGGAGACTATGTACGAACGTCTTCGTATTGTCAACGAAGGATTTCGTACGAAAGCGCTTGAGAAAGGCTGCTCAGCTTGCGTCGTCCTCGCCGGTTAGACGAGGGGATCCGTCCTTTTGTTGGCTATATATAATCCAGAGTCCATCCGACGTCCCGCGGCTGCGGGTGCGCATTCCGCGCGCCCCAGCTGTCAGCGAGCCGTTTTGCGCGGCCGGGGTGCAACGAGCAAGAGGGAGTAACGCAGCTTATGGAAGCCGGCACTTACGCGCATGTCGAGACGACCGAAGGGTCGTTCACCATTCGGTTGTTCGAGAAGGAGGCACCCCGGACGGTGGCAAACTTCGTCGGCCTCGCCGAAGGCACCAAGGAGTGGACCGATCCCGCCACCGGCGCAAAGAAAAAAGAGCCGTACTACGACGGTGTGATCTTCCACCGAGTCATCAATGGGTTCATGATTCAAGGTGGCGATCGACTCGGACAAGGCACCGGCGGCCCCGGGTACACGTTCCCCGATGAGTTCCACGCATCCCTCCGCCACGACCGCGCGGGCATTCTGTCGATGGCGAACGCCGGTCCCAACACGAACGGCAGCCAGTTCTTCATTACACTCGGACCGACACCTCATCTCGACCGTCGGCACTCGGTGTTCGGTGAGGTCGTGACCGGACTCGAGGTCGTGCGCCGCATCGGCGCAGTCCCCACAGGACGGCAGGATCGACCGATGAAGCCGGTCGTCGTGAAACGCGTCCGTATCGAGCGGGTGTCCTGATGACCGACGATCGGCAGTCAGTCGACACGCTGCTGCCGATCGTCTATCAAGAGCTTCGGCGGCTTGCGGCCAATTATCTTCGCCGCGAGCGGCCCGGACAGACCCTCCAGCCGACAGCGCTCGTGCACGAGGCCTACCTTCGATTGATGAAGGACAAGCCCGATCGCTGGAAGAACCGAGCGCACTTCTGCGCAATTGCCGCACACTCGATGCGGCAGATCCTCATCGAACGCGCACGCGCGCGGGGCGCCCTCAAGCGCGGTGGCGCCCAGCCCCGTGTCACGCTCGACGAGGCGCTCGTGGCCGGCGGCGAGCGTGCGTTCGATCTCGTCGCGCTCGACGAGGCGCTCGAGCGACTTGCAGCCATCGACCCCGAACAGGCCAGGCTGGTGGAGCTGCGGTTCTTTGGCGGTCTGACGGTCGAAGAAACGGCGGACGTGATGGCGATTTCTCCCGCAACGGTCAAGCGTCACTGGACCGTCGCACGTGCCTGGCTCGCGCGTGAGCTGGAGGGAAGCTCCCACGCGTGAACCCATCGCGCTGGCGTCAGATTAACGAGCTGTTCCACGCGGTCCTCGATCGGGAGCCCGTGTCGCGCGAGCAATTGCTCGAAGCCGCCGGCCGTGACGATCCCGACCTCGCGCGTGAGGTGCGGTCGCTGCTTGCAAGCCACGACCGCACGTCAGCGGACTTTCTCGATCGTCCAGCGTGGGGCGTGGCCCCGGAGTTGATTCTGGACGACGCGCCGTCGTCGCTTGCAGGCCGGCAGATTGGCTCGTATCGAATCATCGAGGAGATCGGTCGCGGCGGCATGGGCATCGTCTATGCCGCCGAGGATCAGCGGCTTGGCCGCACCGTCGCGCTCAAAGCGCTTCCTCCCGAGTACACGCGCGATCCGGTTCGGCGCCAGCGCCTCACGCGCGAGGCGCGCGCCGCGGCGGCGCTCTCGCATCCAGCAATCGCCACGGTCTTCGCGCTGGAAGAGATCGATGGTGAGCTCTACATGGTTTCCGAGCTGGTGCGAGGCCGTACTCTCCGCGAGGAATTGAGTGCGGGGCCGCTTCCACCGGAACGCCTCCTCCCTACGCTCATCGACATCGCCTCCGCTCTCGACGCCGCGCACGCCGGCGGCATCGTGCATCGCGATCTCAAGCCCGAAAACGTGGTCCGTCGCGCAGATGGGCAGATCAAGGTGCTCGACTTCGGTCTCGCGCGATGGGAGCCCACGCCCGACTCGCCATCGATGACACGACTGACCGAAGCCGGCGTGGCGCTCGGCACACCGGGATACATGGCGCCCGAGCAGCTCGCCGGCAGCGGCGCCGATGCGCGATCCGATGTGTTCGCTTTCGGTGTACTCGCGTGGGAGCTTGCGACCGGTGAACATCCGTTCGGCACGGATCCCGGATCGATTCTCGCGCGTATGACCGAGCTCATGGAGGGCCGGCCGACCTCGCTGAGCCGCCCGCTTCCACTTCCCGGTCTCGATCGCGTCGCGCGGAAATGCATGCGCGGCTCGCCGGATGAACGTTACGCGTCTGCCGAAGCGTTGCTCAAGGATCTGCGGTCCATTGCGGCAACGATCGAGGCGGGATCAGATGCGGCATCACAACCCGTTCACGATCGTTCGCGTGCGATCTGGTGGTGGCAGTTTCATCAGGGAACCGTCGCGACTCTCGATGCCGCAACGCCCCTGCTGATCTGGATCAGTCGACAGTCCATGTCAGATCCGGCGAGGCGATCGCTCGGTCGGTGGGCGTTCTTCATCGTTCTCGCGGCCGCGACGGCCGCCGTAACACTGCGTCTGAACCTGCTGTTCACCTCGCGCGTGCATCCAGTTGCGCTCGCCTCGCAGCGATCGCGCCTCTTCCGCTGGATTGCGATTGCCGAAGGAATCGTCGCCATGATGCTTCTCGCGGTCGCACTGATGCCCGGCGGAGCATCGGATGCCATCGCTGCCGCGCTCGTAAGCATCGCCGTCGTGACCATCGCGTCACTCGCGATCATCGAGCCCGGGACCACGGCCGCCGCGGGGATCGAAAGAGGAGATACAGCCGCAAGAAGTTAGAAGCTAGAGCGATCGTCATTCGCGATCCACCATGCTCACTCGAGTCGCAGTTTGTGCTGTGGGGCGGGGTCTTCAGACCCCGCACGCGCGGCGCGGCCTGAAGGCCGCGCCCTACAAGGTCATGCAAACACAACTGAATCGTGCGCTAATGTAGACCTGAATGACTGCCCTTCGTCGGAAGCTCGAAGAGATCCTGCCGACCAGGCGGATTCTCGATCGTCCGATCGACCGGGCGGCCTACGCGTCTGACGCGAGCTTCTATCGTCTCGAGCCGCTCGTCGTCGTCCGACCCGAGTCGATCGAGGAGGTGTGCGGACTTTTCACGCTCGCCCGCGCCGAGCGCCTGCCGCTCACCTTCCGCGCAGCGGGAACCAGCCTGTCTGGGCAAGCGATCACGGACGGAATCCTGGTCGATCTCGGTCACGGCTGGCAGAGGATCGAGCCGCTCGAGAGCGGTCGGCGCGTGCGCGTCCAGCCTGGTGCGATAGGCGGTCACGTCAATCGCGCGCTCGCGAAGTTCAACGCGCGTATCGGTCCCGATCCTGCGTCAATCGACGCGTGCATGATGGGAGGGATTCTCTCGAACAACTCGAGCGGGATGTGCTGTGGCGTCGCCCAGAACAGCTATCACACGCTCGACTCGCTCGTGTTCGTGCTGCCATCCGGCACCGTCATCGATACGGCGCGCGACGACGCGAACGCGATCTTCGAGGCCGCCGAACCCTCGCTGGCTGCAGGGATCGTCGCCCTGCGCGACCGGGTTCGGACCAGTCGCCGACTGACCGATCGAATCCGACACAAGTACAAGACGAAGAATACGACCGGGTACGCGCTGAACGCGTTCCTCGATTTCGACCGTCCCGTCGACATCTTCTGTCACCTCCTGATCGGCGCCGAGGGCACGCTCGCGTTCATCGCTGAAGCCGTTCTCCGAACCGTGCCCGACCTGCCGGTGAAGTACACGGGACTGCTGTTGTTCGCGGACATCAGCGCTGCATGTGAGGCGATTGGGCCGCTCAGCGCCGCGGGTGCAGCTGCGCTGGAGCTGATGGATCGTGCGGCTCTTCGCTCTGTTGAACATCTCGCAGGCGTCCCGACGTCCCTTGCGGCACTCGATCCCGAGGCCGCCGGTCTTCTTGCCGAGTTCCAGTGTCCGGACGAATCGGCGACCGAATCGCTTGCGACGCGTGTCAGCACCGCGACGGCCGGTCTAACACTCGTCGAGCCTGCGCGATTCACGTTCGATCCCGTCGAGAGGACGCAACTGTGGCGGGTGCGCAAAGGAATGTTCCCGTCGGTCGGCGCGGTGCGCGCACGCGGGACGACTGTTATCATCGAGGACGTCGCGTGCCCGGTTCATCGGCTCGCCGCGGCGGTCGGAGATCTGCAGTCGTTGTTCCGTCGACACGGCTACGCCGACGCCATCATCTTCGGCCACGCGAAGGACGGCAACCTTCACTTCGTCCTGTCGCAGTCGTTCAACGACGACAGGGCGATCAGGCAGTATGAGCTGTTCATCGCGGACGTCGTGCGGCTCGTCGTCGAAGGGTACGACGGCGCGCTCAAGGCCGAGCACGGAACCGGACGCAACATGGCGCCGTTCGTCGAGACGGAATGGGGACCGGAGGCGTACGAGCTGATGTGGCGTCTCAAGGCGCTCATAGATCCGGATGGCCTGTTGAATCCGGGCGTCATCGTGAACGGAAATCCTCGCGCGCACCTCGAGAACCTCAAGTCGCTGCCCGAGGTCGAGCAAGAAGTCGATCGGTGCATCGAATGCGGGTACTGCGAGTCGCGCTGCCCCAGCCGGGATTTGACACTCTCGCCGCGGCAGCGCATCGCGGTCCGGCGGGCGATGGAACGGCAGGGCGCCAATGCTGCGGCACTTCGGAGCGCGTTCACATACGATGCGCTCGACACGTGCGCGACCGACGGTCTGTGCGCGCTCGCGTGCCCGGTTGCGATCGACACGGGCAAACTCACCAAGCGCCTTCGCGCGACCATGCACTCCCGAACGGCCAGCCGACTGGCGGTCTGGAGCGCGACGCATTTCGGCCTGACGGAGCGCCTGGCGCGGGCGGGTCTACGGGTACGGCGTCTGGCCCGGCCCCTGCTCGGCGTCGACACGATGCCGGCGCCTGCAAGGCGCGTCGAAACCGCCCAGGCGGGTGAACCCGACGCTATTCTGTTTCCATCGTGCGTGACGCGAGTGCTCGGTCCCTTGCGGACTGCAGAAGACGGCGCGCCGGTTTCCTCGACATCGATCGAAGTCGCCCGGCGGGCGGGAGTGGTGCTTCATGTGCCTGACGCCGTTTACGGGCGCTGCTGCGGCATGCCTTACTCGTCGAAGGGCTTCGACGAGGCGCAGCGCATCGCCGCGAACGCGACGATCGCGGATCTCTGGACCTGGTCCCGGGAAGGAACGCTGCCGGTCGTCGTGGACACCAGCCCGTGCGCGCTGGCGTTGCGGGGAGGAGAAGGGTTGACGCCGGAGAACGCTGAACGGCTTCGACGCCTTCGGATCGTCGACGCGATCGATTTCTTCGCGTCGAATGTGTTGCCCCGGCTGACCATCACTCGCCGCGCGCGAACAGTGGTCGTCCACCCGGTCTGCTCGCTCGTCAGGATGAGCCTCACGTCGCAGCTCTCCGCCGTCGCCTCGGCGTGCAGCGACGCTGTCGTCATTCCGTCGTCAACCGGCTGCTGCGGATTCGCCGGCGACCGCGGCTGGCTCGTGCCCGAGCTCACCGCGTCCGCCACGCGCGCGATGGCTGAAGAAATCCGCGCGATCGAGGCCGACGGTCATTACTCGAGCAGCCGCACCTGCGAGCTCGGGATGTCCCGCGCTACAGGATTCGAGTACAGATCGTGGGCTTACTTGGTGGAGTGGGCGACCCGGAAGAGCTGAATCACTAATCACTGATCCCGAATCACTGATCCCGAATGACTCATCTTCGGATCATCGAATCCTCGCATCGTGAATCCCACGCGTCCAAAGATCCCAGGGTTGAAGCGATTCGACGATGAGGGATCCGCGATCAGTGATTAGGGATTCGAGGCTTGCGCGTCAGCGAAGCCGATCCGCAAGCAACCCGATACTGAGCGCGTAGCTGTGGGCGCAGTTGTAGGCGAGGAGCGCCTCGTAGTTCGCGTAGACGAGGAACGCGCGCGCACCGGCGCGGACGAGCGACGCATCGATTGGACCTGCAGGCAGCGGCTGGCCGCCGACCGTTCGAAGTCCGATCTTCCGCCATTCGCTGAGCGGCTTCTCGATCGTCATCATGCGCTCGGCACGGCAGCCCTCGGTACGGCTGGGGACGGCATCGACGGCGGCCTTCACTGCCTTCGGCACACGGACCTCGCGGCCCCAGATCCCGCGTTCGGTCCAGCCGTGCTCCTTCAAATAGAACGCGACTGACGCGAAGACGTCGGGCTGCGACGTCCAGATGTCGCGGCGGCCGTCGCCGTCGAAATCCTGCGCGAACTGGAGGTACGTCGACGGCATGAACTGCGGCTGGCCGAGCGCGCCGGCCCACGATCCTTTCAGGTTCGCGAGCTCGATGTCGCCGCGATTCAGGATCTCCAGCGCGCTGAAGAGCTCGCTCCGGAACATGGCCGACCGGCGGGGATCGTAGGCGAGCGTGACGAGGGCCGGGATCGTCGGCCTCACGCCCGAGAAGCGGCCAAAGTTGGACTCGAGCCCCCAGACCCCGATAACGATCCGCGGCGACACGCCGTACTGCTTCCCGACCTTTTCGAGCAGCGCGCGATGGCGCGAGTACATCGTCTGCGCCGTGCGGACCGTGTTCCGCGTCAAGCGGCGACGCAAGTACGCGTCGAGGGCGAGCGTGAACTCCGCCTGCGTGCGATCGCGCTCGAGAATCTGGTCAACTGGGTGGAGATCGCCGAGCGCCGCCGTGACGACCTCTGGTTTGATTCCGCGCGCCAGCGCCTCCTCCCGCAGCGCTGCCAGCCACACGTCGAACGGTGGCGGTGTCGCGACCGGCGCGACCGGCGGAAGCTCCTGAACGGTTCCACGCCACCGTGCGCAGTCCGCGCGGTGGGGGCTCCGGGTTGCGCCGAGCGTCACGGCTGCAAGGACGGACAGGCAAGCCGCGCGCACTCGGTGGCTCGTACGACGCATGAGACGATTGTAGCGAATGCCTCAGTCGATCCGGCACTTCCGTATATCGGCTTACACTGCTCCGTCAGGCATGGAACATCCCACCGCGGATCGTGCAACGCAATTGCTCGCCGCCGGCGCCATCGGATCCGCCGGTCTCGTCTTCGTGGTGGTGTATGCCACGAGCATCGGGCATGGCTTCTTTACCGACGATTTCGCGTGGATTGTCAGGAGTCGCGTCCACGACGTGACCGGGTGGCCAGATCTCTTCCTTACCAATAATGGGTTCTATCGTCCGCTCGTAGCCGTCTCCTTTACTGCAAACTATGCGTTCTTCGGGAACCGGCCGCTCGGGTACGGGCTTACCAATCTCGCTCTGGCTGTCCTCTGTGCGGTCCTTATTCACCGTCTCCTCCGATCGCTCGAGTTCCCCCACGGCGCAGCGGCTTTCGCTGCGTTCGTGTGGCTCCTGAACTTTCATGGCATCAACATGGCGATCATCTGGACGAGCGGGCGCACCGCGCTCCTCGTCGTCGCCGCAAGTGTCGCGACCGCAATTGCAACCCTCGAACGCAGAGTCGTCCTGAGCGTCGTCTGCCTGCTGGCAGCGCTGTTCTCAAAGGAGGAGGCCGTGATGCTGCCGGTCGTGCTGGCGTCGTGGCAGCTGTTGCTTCGGCGCGAGCGCCGTGGATCGACCCGCCATCTCGTCTCGTTCGCGCTGGGTGCCGCGATCGCGTTCACGATCTATTTCGCTTTGCGCGTGCAGTCAGACGCAATGACGTACGCTACGGCTCCGCCGTACTACCAACCCACGTTCGACGCTGCACACGTACTGAGGAATTTCAGGGAATACGCAGACCGGACGTTCACCTTCCCGGTGGCGCTGACGGTGTTCGCCTTCCTCATCCTTCGACCTCGCAGCGCGACAGCCATTCGTTGGGACGTCCTGAAATGCGGCCTCGTCTGGGTCGCCGGTGGGTTTGCCCTGACGTTGTTCGTGCCGGGACGATCGAACATCTACGTCTGCCTGCCATCGGTCGGAAGCGCGCTGATTGGCGCAACGGTCTGCTCGAGTTTCTGGAACGAAGCATCGCGGGAGGCCAGGAAGCGCGCGCTCATCGCCGCGATTCTGATCCCGCTCGCATGCGCGCCGATCTACATCGCCAGAAACCGCCGATACGTGGATCTCGCCGAGTTCACCGCCCGTACGCTCGCCGACATGGCCAGTTTGACAGGTGATCTTCCCGCCGACACACCGATCGTTGTCGTCGACGACAGGAGCTCGAGAGCGAACCTCCTCTCCGCATTCGGCACGCTCCTGGACGATGCCTACGAACTGCAGACCGGACGGCGGCTTCGGATCTGGGTCGAGCCGGCAATCGACGATGCCGAGGAAAGCGGAATGAGTCGGCCGTGCACGGGATGCGAACGGCGGCGACTCGCTGTCAGAAACGGGCGCGTCGTCCTGGACGACTGACGCTGACCGGCTCTGGGCTCTTGGCTTGGGCTCTTGGCTTGGGCTCTTGGCTTGGGCTCTTGGCTTGGGCCCTGGGCGCGCACGCGTGGAAACGGTTCGACCGTGCGGGAGTTGCTTGGACAAAATCAGGCCTAAAGCCTAACGCCTAAAGCCCAGGGCCGAGCCATGGGTCGCTTCGAGTAACATTCCGAGGATGCGCCGGTACTCGATTGTCTATTTCTCGATCGCTCTCTTGTTGGGTCTGGCGTCCACTGCGCTCGTGACCGTTGCGCAGTGGACTGCGCCTGCGCCGCAGCGGCCCGGCGCACTCGGCCGCGGCGTGACGCTCCTCTCGAACGGCTGGCGCATTGCCCCAGCCGGACGGCACAGTCAGATCGGCGATCTTCCACTGAACATGGTCTGGTCCCCTGACGGTCGATATCTGATCGTGACCAACAACGGGTGGTCGAAGCCCACGCTCACGATTTTCGACACCGCCAATTTCTACGTGAAGGCGACCGTCGCCGTCGATCACGCGTGGCTCGGTCTCGCGTGGCATCCTGATGGCAAGCGGCTGTTTTCTTCGGGGGCCGCACAGAACCTGGTGAATGAATTCGCATGGGATGGCGCGGCGCTCAAGCAGGCCAATCGCGTCGTGCTCGCACAGCCGGTGCTGCGACCCACGTTCGAAACCCTGAAAGATTCGGGCTTCATCGGCGGAATTGCCGTCAGGCCGGACGGCGCGCGGCTGTTCGCCGTCCAAGTATTCGGCACCTCGGTGTCGATGATCGATCTGGCAAGCGGCAAAGTGACGAAGACCGCTGCGCTCGACGCTGAGCCGTACTCCGCGCTGGTCTCGACCGACGGACGGACGGTGTTCGTGTCGGTCTGGGGCGGCGCGAAGGTGCGGTTGTTCGATGCCGAAACCCTCGAACCGAAAGGCGACGTGGAGGTTGGCGAACACCCGAACGCGATGGTGCAATCGAAGGACGGCCGCCGGCTCTTCGTCGCATGCGCGAACACGAATGCCGTCTGGGTGATCGATCTCGTGTCAGGAAGGGCCACCGAGCAGATCGGCGTGGCGCTCTTTCCAAAAGCGCCTCCCGGAACGACGCCGAACGCGCTCGCACTCTCGCCTGACGGTCAGACCCTGCTCGTTGCCAATGCCGACAACAACACGGTCGCGGTTGTCGACGTCACGTCGCCGAACAACAGCCGGACGCGCGGGTTCATCCCGACCGGCTGGTATCCGACGGGCGTGACGTTCGACCGCGAAGGCCGTCGTATCTACATCCTGAGCGGCAAAGGCCTCGCGCCGACACCGAACCCCCGCGGTCCTGCGCCGGGCAATCGCGGCGCAGAAGGACAGTACATCGGCCAGATGTTGCAGGGCACGATCTCCGAAGTGGCGACACCCACCGACGAGGAACTGAAAACGCTGACGGCGCGTGCCTACGAGATCACGGCCTACACGGATGCGAAGAGGCTGACGCCCGCGGACGCGCCCATCGACTCGCCGGTTCCGCGGACTGTGGGAAATCCCTCGCCGATCAACCACGTCTTCTACATCATTCGAGAGAACCGCACGTACGATCAGGTTTTCGGCGACATACCCGCAGGTGACGGCGATCCCACGCTGACCCTCTTCGGTGAAGAGGTGACGCCGAACGCCCATGCCCTGGTGCGCGAATTCGTCCTCCTGGACAGCTTCTACGTCGACGCCGAGGTCAGTTACGACGGTCACGCGTTCTCGACTGGCGCGTATGCCACGGACGCGATCGAGAAGATCTGGCCGACGAACTACGGGCAGCGCGGCGGCATCTACATGAGCGAAGGCGGCGGCAGTCAGCGAAATCCGTACGGCAACCTCTCCGCCCCTCCCCAGGGCTACATCTGGGACATGGCGAAACGCGCTGGAGTACCGGTGCGCAGCTACGGCGAGTTCACCTATCGCGACGCGAAGACCACAACGATCGTGGCGAGCGTGCCCGGGCTCGAAGGACTCATCAACACGGAGTACGAGCCCTGGGACCTCGACATCCCGGACAACCGGCGGGTAGACGCGTGGCTGAAGGAGTTTCAGGAGCTCGACCTCACGCGAACTGTTCCGGCGTTGTCGATCATTCGCCTCGGCAACGATCACACTGCAGGAACGCGCCCGGGCGCTCGCACACCGCGCGCGATGGTCGCCGAGAATGACGTCGCGCTCGGCCGCGTCGTCGACGCCATCTCGCACAGTCGCGTCTGGAACGAGTCGGCGATTCTCGTGCTGGAAGACGACGCGCAGAACGGGCCCGATCATGTCGATGCACATCGATCGCCGGCGCTTGTCGTGAGCCCGTTCGCGAAGCGACGAGTCGTTGACAGCACGCTCTACACAACCTCGAGCATGCTGCGGACAATCGAGCTGATTCTCGGGCTCGAACCGATGACGCAATACGATGCCGCTGCGACGCCGATGTACAACGCGTTCCAGCCGACACCGGTGTCGACGCCCTACAGTGCGCTGCCGGCGCGCGTCTCGATTGACGAGGTGAACTCGCCGACCGCTTGGGGCGCTCAGGCATCGCTTCGCATGAACCTGCGCGAAGCGGATCTCGCCCCCGAGCTCGAGCTGAACGAGATCATCTGGCGATCCATCCGGGGAGCCGATTCCGCCATGCCGCCCCCGAGGCGCGCGGCATTCATCCGACCCGTCGACACAGACGACGCGGACGAAGCCGCGGATGATGACGACCGCGAGAAAGACGCCGACGACCAGGACCGGACTCCGGCTGCGCCAGGAAGAGAGAACCACCTGAAGAAAGAACAGAAGGACAAAGACAACGAGCGCCACACGCCGCGCTGACCCGCAACACGCTCGTGCCTCCACGTGACGCCTGGCTGATTTACGTGGCGGCGTTTCTGCGGTCGACCGCCGTGGGCGCCGCCGGCGTCTTTCTCGCCATCTTCCTCGGCGAGGCAGGACTCTCCATCAGTGAGACTGGCGTTCTGATTGGCATCGGACTGGCGGGCGCCGCCGCGATGACGGCAATCGTCGCGATAACTGCCGATCGGTTCGGGCGTCGCCGCACGATGATTCTCGTCACGTTCATGACGGTCGCCGGTTACGCGGCGCTCGTGTTCTCCACGAGACGGATCGTGCTCTTCCCGCTCGCGTTCGTCGGCATGGTGAACGGGATGGGTCGCGATCGCGGTCCGGCCGGCACCCTCGAACAGGCGATCCTTCCAGAAACCGTCGACGCGGCGCGGCGAACGTGGACCCTCGCGTGGTACAACGTCGTCCTCGACGCCGCCCATGCATTGGGAGCGCTCGCCGGCGGCACGCCGGCGCTGCTCGTATCGACGTTCGCGATGACGGCCGGCGCGGCGCACCGGTTCTCACTCCTCGTGTGCGGCGCTCTGGCCGGATTGGGCATCATTGCGTATTCACTGCTCTCGTCTCGTGTTGAGGTCGTCGCGTCTCCCGCGGCCGCGGCGACATCGGATGTCGATCGACGCACCCGGAACAGCATCGTCAAACTCGCTGCGCTCTTCGGCATCGACAGCCTCGGCGGCGGCTTTCTCAGCTCCGCGTTGATCGCGTACTGGTTCTTCCGTCGATACGGGTTGTCCGAGGGACAGCTCGCGGTGCTGTTCTTCTCCGCGCGCGTGTTGAATGCCGTTTCTCACGTCGGCGCGGCGTGGCTCGCGAAGCGTTTCGGTCTCCTCAACACGATGGTGTTCACGCACTTGCCGTCCAGCCTTCTTCTGATGGCTGCGCCGACGACGCCCTCGCCGGTGCTGGCGTCGGCGTTGTTTCTCGGCCGTGAAGCGCTCGTGGAAATGGACGTGCCCACACGCCAGTCGTACGTCATGGCGATCGTTCCGCCGCATCAGCGGACGTTCGCAAGCGGCGTCACCAACCTGACGCGCACGGCCGGCTGGGCGATCGGGTCCGCGACTGCCGGCTCCGTCATGCAACATCTCGTCATGTCGGGGCCGCTCTTCATCGGCGGGGCGCTGAAGATTCTCTACGACATCGTTTTGTATACATCGTTTCGGAAGGTAAAGCCGCCGGAAGAGCTCAATCACTAGGGGATCTGCAGGCCGGGGTCTTCGGACTCCGGCGCCCTTTTGTAATCTCAGAACTCCAGCATCAACCCGATGCGGATGGTCCGCGGCAAGGTGGGATGGAGCCCTCACGAGCGGCGTCACGCGCTCGGCCGGATCTCCAGTCGCCGGGTCGCGGCTGATCGTCGCGACGCGCGCATCGTTGCTGTGAAAACCAAGACCCGCATTCGCGTAGAGCTCGGTGCCACGCCATGGACCGAGCACGGCGCCCGCCTTGGGGCTCATGATTCCCGCGTATCTGGTTCCGCTGTTGACGGGATCGCTCGCGTCAACGCCGAAGCGATAGCCGTCTAGGCGAAGGCCGGCGAGCGTTCGCAGCACGGCATCCACGCCATCTCGCTCTTGAAGTACACCGCGGCCGACGTCTGCACCACGCTGCCTTCGCGAACAGCGCCGAGTCGATGACGTGCGGCGGTGTGATACAGACCCACCGTCGAGGGGATCTCAATGTCCCTCCGCACGCCGGCGAAGTTGATCAGGGCGAATGTCAATCGAAGCGGGCCAGGAGGCGCGGCGGCGAAGCGGTAGTTGCCCTGAGCGTCAGTAATCGCCTCACGGATCCACGTCTCTGCGCGCAGTTGCACAGAAACGCCGGGCAGGGCTGCGCCCGTTTCGTCGCAGACGGTTCCTACCAGGCCCGATTGCGCAAATACCGTCGAGTTCGCCGCAAGCAGCACGAGCGCCCAAAGCGTGAGTGCCGTCAGGCGCCTGGTCACCATGCTGTTGGTCTTCTACGTTGCGGCGGCACATTCGCATGTGGGCAAAGAGGGCCAGTCGTATAGAATCCCTACGCCAAACGAACAGACATCCGGGGTCTGACCCCAATCCACGCCATTGGGTAAACGGGCGACCAGGTTTGACCCCATTCGGGCGGCGCAGCCCTGTTCGTCGTGCGCATTCGAGACGTTTCATCAGGTGCGGCGCACACGGCGCGCCGCCCGAAGCCACACGGCGTGCGCATCAGGAGGTAAGAATGGCGAAGAAACGGCAGCGGCAGAAGAGGTCCCGCGGTCCCCAGCTTCGGCGATCGTGCGGGGCGATGGCCGCTCACATGATTCTGCTCGAGAAATATCCTTCGTTTCGCGCGAGCCAGATGCGGCTCGAAGGAGTCACGGCCAGACGGCGCGATGCCGCAATCGATCTGAAGGAATCCAAGCTCGTGACGGTCAAGACCATCGTGAACGTCGTCTACAAGACGGCCGAGCAGAATATCTCCGACGCCCAGATCAAGAGCCAGTTCAAGGCAATGAACAAGGACTTCCGCGCCACGAACCCGGACAAATCGAAGACGCCAGCGCCGTGGCACGGGCTCATCACCGATTCGCGCATTCAGTTCAAGCTCGTGAAGATCACGCGCACGAAGACATCCGAAGACGGATTCACGTTCGACGACAAGGTCAAGAAGGCATCGACCGGTGGCATTGCCCCGTTCGACTCCAAAACGCACCTCAATCTATGGGTGTGCGCGCTCACGGGCGGCCTGCTCGGCTACGCGCAGTTCCCCGGCGGCCCCGCGGCAACCGACGGCGTGGTCATCAACTACCGGGCGTTTGGCACCAGCGGTACCGCGGAAGCGCCATTCAACAAGGGCCGCACCGCGACGCACGAAGTCGGGCACTACTTCAACCTCCGCCACATCTGGGGAGACACGCCCGACTGCAGCGGATCCGACATGGTGGCGGACACGCCGAACGCCGCGGGGCCGAACTTTGGCACGCCGACGTTCCCGCACGTCACGTGCAACAACGGGCCGAACGGCGACATGTTCGTGAACTACATGGATTACACCGACGATGCCGGGATGTTCATGTTCACGACGCAACAGGTGCTGCGCATCCGGACGGCGCTTGAAACACAGCGTAGCGGGTTGATGTGATCGCGTGTTCGTGTTCGTCGTCCACCATTGCCGTGAACAGGAGTTCAGGAGAGCAGAAGTTTTCTTTGCACGATTCTTCTGGTCTGCTGGTCTCCTGTAGTTCCAACGGCCGAAACGAACGATCACATGACTGGTGATTCGCCGTTCGCCAAGCGGTGGGTTCATGTGTTCGAGGAAGATACGCCAGAGGGGCAGGTGTATCGTCCCGAGACTGCCAAGATCCCGCTCTCTCGACGGCCGCGCGCACGGCTCGAGCTCGATAAGGACGGCTCGGCACGCCTGTACGTCGCGGGCCCGGATGATCGCTTCATCGAGCAGCCGGGGACGTGGAAGGAGGAGGGCGACGAAGTCGTCATCCGTTCCAGGCGGGGCGGAACAGAGCTGCGGGTGATCGATCGATCTGAGGATCGACTGGTGGTGCGCGTGAGCAGCGCTGGTGCCACTTCCTCACGTGGCGGAGAGACGGCCCACGGACATTCCACCAAGACCACAAAGAAACGAAGACCACGATAACGGTTCGCCCCCGTCGGCGCGTGACAGTCAAGGTCGCCCAAATTCGAACGTCGAAAAACATGGCGAAGAAGACCGACCCGACGATTCAGCAGTACGAGGTAAGCGGGCGCGTCGCGCAGCAGGCTCTCGTGCGAGGCGATGCCTCGGATCGCGGCGGCCCGCTCTTCCGTCCGCTGCGGATCTATACCCTCGACCCGTCGGTCTCCGATCGAGAGGGCGGCATCGCGACCGTCATGGTGCCGTACGAAAAGCTCAAGGTTGGTCCTGTCGGCGCGCTCTTCGACGTACGGTGCGATCGCGTGCCGAAGCCGCTCTCGGCGACACCCCTCGATCTCGACGAGCCGCAGTTGCTGCTTTCGAGCGGTCTCTCGCCGACGCCGTCGAACGGCCGCTTCCACCTGCAGATGGTGTACGCGGTCAGCAGTCTCACGTACGCCGTTTTCAAGCGGGCGCTCGGCCGTGAGATTTCGTGGGCCATCCCGCCGGCCGCCGATGGATCGCGTCGCCTGATCCTGCGGCCGTTCGGATTCCACGGCCGGAACGCCGGATACAATCGCGAGACCAGCGACATCTCGTTTGGGTACTTCGAAACGGGAAGAGAGCCCGCCGGCTTCATCGTGCCCAAGGGACTCATCTGCACTGCGCTCAGCCACGACATCATCGCCCACGAAACGACACACGCATTGCTCGACGGCCTGCGCTCGTCGTTCATGAACCCGACGAACGTCGACGTGCCGGCGTTCCACGAAGCCCTCGCCGATCTGGTCGCATTGTTCCTCCACTTCAGCTATCCCGACGTCGTGGAACAGGCGATCCGCGACTGGCGCAGCACGACGCCGCACGGCTCGCTGCTGACCGACATCGCTCGCGAGTTCGGGCATGCCCGATCCAGGTCCACGCTCTCCGCACTCCGCTCGGGTGTCGACGTCGAGGGAATCCTGGCGTTCGATTCCGACGTCCCGACGTCGAAAGAGAACCAGCCGCTCCGCTACGGCGAGACCGACGAGCCGCACGCGCTCGGATCGGTGCTCGTTTCTGCCGTGTTCGAGGCCTTCACGACGATCGTCAAGCGCAAGGCGGGCCGATATTTCCGGATCGCGGGCCTGACGCTACAAGATCTCGGCGCGCCCACCGTCAGCGATGCGCTCATCAAAGCCATCGCGCAGGAAGCAAGCGATGTCGCAGGGCAATTCCTCAACATCTGCATTCGAGCAGTGGACTACTGTCCCCCGGCGGACATCGAACTCGGCGAGTACCTGCGCGCGCTGATCACCGCCGACAGCGACCTCGAGCGGACCGACAAGTGGGGCTTCCGCGAGGCACTCATGCGATCGTTCCGTCGGCGCCAGATTTTTCCCGAGCACGTGAAGTTCATGACGGAGGATGCGGTCCGCTGGCAGTCGACCGACGAGCCGTTGCGCATCCCGGGCCTCGCGTTCCGCGACCTGGAGTTCAACGGCGATCCGGGTCAGCCCGCGAGCGCGAAGGAGCTGAATCGGCAGGCGCACGCCCTCGGACGATTCGTCACGAACCCGAAGTACGTGCGGGCGTTTCAGCTCGTGTCCCCAGCCGCTACGCTTCCGAAGAACGTCGTCCAGGCATCGCCCGCCCAGGTCGAGTCGGTGCGCGTGTCACGCCGGGCAGCGCCCGACGGCCGGATTGTGTTCGATCTCGTCGGTGAGGTCACGCAAGCCTGCACGGTGAAGCTCGCCGGCGATTTGTTCGAGATGAATGGCGGCTGTACGGTCGTGATCGATCCGTACGGAACCGTCCGCTACGCGATCTACAAGCGCCTCACCAGCGACGCGCGTCAGCACCGGCAGCACGCCGCCATGCGCGGGCCGTTGAAAAGCCTCTGGAAGAAGACGGGCAGACGCTTCACGCTGGAGCGCAATCTGCTGCGCGTGGTTCATGCGCTCGCACCAGACCGCGCATAGAGCGCGCGTCGGGAACCGGCGATTGCCGACCGTCTAGATGCCAGCCTGGCAAAGGCCGAACAATCGATTCCACCGCGACACTGTTTGATTTCGGCGCCACCAGCGTTTCCCTAAATGATCCCCACGACTCGGAGGCTGGCTGAGAGGAGGTGCCGATGAGTTGCTGAGACGATGCCATGCGTGTTGCCGAAGCGCTTGGGGCGACAGCGGAAGCCCTGTCAGGAGGCGACAAGCGAGCGAAGGCGTTATCATGGAGGCGCATTCCACGCCCCAAAATGACTGCCTCGCCGCCGGGAGGCGCGCCAAAACGCCAGGAAGGACCTCTCGATCCCGAGACGACGATCGAGTTGCTGAATCGGGTCAAGGCGGGCGATCTCGCCGCTCGCGAGCGGCTGGTCGGGCGGTGTCTGCCGCCGCTGCGCCGCTGGGCGCGCGGCCGGCTGCCTGTCTACGCGCGCGACATGCTCGACACCGACGACCTGGTGCAGGAAACGGTCCTTGCTGCATTGCACCGCCTGAAGGACTTCGAAGCGCGCGGTGAAGGCGCGCTGCAGGCCTATCTTCGGCAGGCGCTCGCCAATCGCATCAAGGATGTGATCCGGGCGAGGACCCGTCGGCCCGCGCAGACGACGCTGGCCGACAACGCGGCCGATCGAGGCGTGTCGCCGCTCGACGAGGCGATCGGACGAGAGAACACCGAACGATACGAAGCGGCAATGCTGCGCCTCCGCGACACCGATCGCGAAGCGATCGTCGCGCGCATCGAGCTGCGATACAGCTACGAGGAAGTGGCGGTCGCGCTCGGCAAGCCCTCTGCCGATGCGGCGCGCATGGCCGTGGCGCGCGCGGTCTACCGCCTGGCGCACGAGATCAACCATGTCCGGTGACGCTGAGCTCCTCGACGTGGCCGCGCGCGTCGCCGACGGCGCGGCGATCGACTGGGACGCGCTCGAACGTCATGCCGCAACCGATCACGAACGGCGGATTATCGGGAGCTTGCGCCTGCTCGCGCAGGTTGGGACGGTGCACGACTCGGCCGAGGCGCTGGAACGTGACGAACGGCGTGTCGACGAAACGCTCGATGGCGCGCGTTCGACGACGGCCGCAGCGGCGCGGTGGGGTCGCTACGAGCTGCGCGAACGAATCGGAGAAGGGGCGCAGGGCAACGTGTATCGCGCGTGGGACCCGCAGCTCGAGTGCGAGGTTGCGCTGAAGGTCCTGCAGCCGCAGCATGCCGCGGCCGATCGCGTCGGCGAGCGGATGTTGCGCGAGGGCCGCGCGCTCGCGCGCGTGCGGCATCCTCACGTCGTGAACGTCTACGCAGCCGAGGTGCACGAAGGGCAGATCGGCCTCTGCATGGAGTTCATCAGAGGCACGACGCTCGAAGATCTGCTGAACGCGCAGGGGCCGTTCGGTGCGCAGGAAGCGGTCACGATCGGGGTGGCAGTCGGACGAGCGCTCGCCGCCGTACACGCCGCCGGCCTGATTCACCGGGACGTGAAAACGCGCAACGTGATGCGCGAGGAGAAGGGGCGGTTCGTCCTCATGGACTTCGGGACCGGACGGGACTCCGCGCAACTCGCGCGTGGCGCTGGTGAGCTCGCCGGCACGCCGCTCTACATGGCCCCCGAGCTGCTCTCGGGGGCCACCGCATCGCAGCAGAGCGACATCTACAGCCTTGGCGTGCTCCTCTACCACCTGGTCACGGGGGAATATCCGGTCGAAGGACAGACGTTCGAAGGAATCATCCAGGCGCACAAGCAGGAGCGCCGCACGCCGCTGGCCGAGCGCCGTCCGGATCTGCCGAGCGATTTCATTCGCGTCATCGATCGCGCGACGGCTGCCGATCCGGCCGCCCGCCACCAGTCGGTCGCGACGCTGGTCCACGATCTCGTCGCGCTCGAAGCAACAGACGCGGAGCGGATCGCCTCCCCACGAACCGTTGCGCAACGCCTGCTGGTTGCGGGCGCGTGGCTGACGACCATCGTGATTGCCCTGATGCTGCTCGGCTTCATCAACTCGATCGAGTTCAACGTGATGCTGGAGCGCGCCGATTTCGTATCCGAGTCACCAGTGGAGTGGATTGAGTGGGGTTTGCGTTCGCTCGTCGGACCGGTCATCGAGCTCGCGCAGGTCGTCATCCTCGTTCTTGCCGCCGCGTTCCTGTGGCGACTGGTCCGGCGGCTCTCGCCGGGTGCCGACCGCTGGTCCGCTCGCACGGCGAATACGATCCGATCGCTCCGAATGCGAGTCGGCGCGGATGATCCCCAGAGCTTTGCCCAGATTGTCTTCGTCCTCGGCGTCGGATACCTCGCCATCGTGATCGCCATGTTCTATTCGCTCATCGTCGCAACCACCAACCCGATCTCCGAACTCACAGCAGAACAAGTGGCGATCCTGTCCCCGGCCAACGAGAACAACCATCAATGGTACCGCGAGATGCTCGACGTGCTGGTCTTGGGGACGGGGCTCGCGCTGTATCGGCTGGTTCGGATCCAGCGCAGCTCCCCATCGCGCAACGGCCTCGCGCTGATTGCGCCAGTCGCCGCGATCCTCGTGCTCGCCGTGATCCTGTGGGATGGACCGTATAAGGTGTTGTTTCAGAGTCGCTTCAGCCGCGTGGAGTTCGCGTCGATGCGGTGCTACGACCTCGCTGCTAGTGCCACCGAAACGCTCCTCTATTGTCCCGACAGCCGGCAACCGAAGGTCCGGCGCGTGGCGAAGGGCGACCTGCGGGTGAAGGACACGGGCGTTACGGAAAGCATTTTTCAGTCTCCGGTGATCGTCTCACGGTGACTCCGCTGAAACGCGGCGCTCGAGATCGCCGGAAGCGGCAATGGTGTGGGCCGCGCCACTGCCGCATTCAACACGAACGGGCCACTCTTCGAGGCTCTCATGCGTCACGTGCGGTGGTTGTCACTCGTCGTGCTTGTCTCTCTGGTGTGCGCAGCTCCGGCACGCGCGCAGGAGTGGGGACGGGGGTGGCTGGAGCGCCTCAGCGGACCAGGGCCGTTTAGAGGCATCGAATTCAGGATGCCCGCAGGCTGTTTGTGGGAAGACGGAGCGGCGATCAAGTTCGTCCCGGTGTGGAAGGCTCCTCTCACACCACACGAGGACGAAAAGTCACGTCGACTGGCATGCTTCGACGGTCAGTTCTCGTTTCTGAGCAACAAGGATAAGGACGACGTCGGGTTGATCGAAGTGCGTCACGTGGAAGGCAACCTGTCGCTGCCCCTGGAATTCCCAGGCAACTGGTACTGGCTTGCCGCAATCGAGCCAACGATTGGCGCCGGAGCAATCCGCTTCCAGGGAACGGGATTTCAGGAATGGCGACTCAGCTTGTCGACGAGGGTGGTGCTGAAGCCTCTCAAGTTGATACCCGTCCACACGGCCAAGATCGAGAGAGCGCACAGATATCGCGACTGGCGCGGCGTTCTTCAGTTCTCGTACGGGGCGGTGTACATCGCGCCGCACATCACGAACGAGGATCTTCTCGTGAGGACGGGCGAAACCTTCAGTCACGGATGGCTGGGGCGGGCGACTCACATCGCGATCGACGTCTCAGAACTTCTCGGGTTCCGATGAGGCGATGAAAAAGGGAAAAGGCAAAAGGCCCTTTTCCCTTTTCCCTTTTACTCGCGCAACGCGCGGAGGGGATCGATGCGGGTCGCGCGCCACGCGGGCAGTGCGCAGGCGGCGCCACCGACGATCACGAACAGCGCACCCACTGCGACGTAGGTGGCGGGATCGGTCGACGTTACGCCGAAGATCACGCCTCGCAGCAGACGGCTCGCGACGAGCGCGATTGGCAGACCTGCGACGACGCCGAACAGAATCAGTCGTCCACCGTCCTCAATGAACAGCCGAAGCACGTCGGTAGACCGTGCGCCAAGCGCCATGCGGACGCCAATCTCGGGCACCCGCTCGCGCACGGTCTGCGCGAGCAGCGCGTACAACCCGATCGCCGCGAGCAGCATCGCCGCGACGGCAAAGGCCCCCAGCGCCGCGCTGCCGGCGCGCTTGTCGCGGGTATCCAGCGAGACGAGGCGATCCATTGACGTAAACCCGTACGGGGGCAGATTCGCGTCCACCGCGCGGACGGCCGAACGTACCAACGCGTGCGATCCGAGCGCTTCATGCGTGGATCGCACAACCAGGAAGAGGCCGCCGGTCGGTCGCTGCGCGTACGGCACGTAGATCTGCGGACCCGGCATCCGCTCGAGATGTCGATCGTGAACGTCGCTGACGATGCCGACAATCTCGCGCCAGGCGTGTTTCCTCGAGCTTCCCTCGAAATCGATTCGTTTGCCGATCGGATCTTCCCTAGGGAAGTAGGTGCGGGTGAGCGATTCGCTCACGACTGTCACCGGCGCCGACTCGCTCGTGTCCCGATCGTCGAACAGGCGCCCGCGCTGCAGCCCGATGCCGAGCGTTGCGAAATAACCGGATGTCGCTGACCACGTCTCGGCATGAGGCTGCTTGTCTTCCTGAGGGATGATTCGCCCCTCGATGTAAAAGCTGCTGCTGTTGCTGTATCCGCTGAGCGGAAGCTCCGATACGACTCCGGCCGAGAGGACGTTCGGCTTGCCGGCCACCTGCGCGAGAACGTCCGTGACGAAA
>Ga0114129_10001556_pt1 | contig 31136 bp, 24 predicted proteins | sample RhiMetdeltSRZDD1_FD_80071 | JGI IMG/M metagenome (GOLD analysis project Ga0114129, IMG submission 80071) | Populus rhizosphere microbial communities from Tennessee, USA - Rhizosphere MetaG P. deltoides SRZDD1 (version 2) (version 2) | ecosystem: Host-associated > Plants > Roots > Rhizosphere >...
CCCACCCGATCGTGCTCGTGGCGATGGGCGGCCATGCGTTCATGCAGCCCGGCGAGGCGGGCAGCATCGAAGAGCACGAGCGCAACGCCGCGCGGATCGCGAGCTTGCTCATGACGCTCGTCGAGCGCGACTACTACGTGTGCATCACTCACGGCAACGGCCCGCAGGTGGGAAGCCTGCTGTTGCAGCAGGAGGCGGCGAAGAGTGCCGTCCCGGCGCTGCCGCTCGACGTGCTGGTCGCAATGACCGAGGGCAGCCTGGGCTACATCCTGCAGCAGGCGCTGCTCAACGAGCTGCGCAAGCGGCAGAGCAAGCGCTACGTGGTGACCGTGGTGACCCAGGTCGTCGTGGACGAGGCCGACCCGGCTTTTGGCGAGCCGTCGAAGCCGATCGGGCCGTTCCTCTCGCGCGAGGAGGCCGAGAAACGTCGCGACACGCTGGGCTGGAAGATCAAGGAGGACGCCGGGCGCGGCTTCAGGCGGCTGGTGCCCTCGCCCTCGCCGCAGCGGGTGGTGCAGCGCCACATGATCCGCGACGCCGTGCGCCAGGGGAACATCGTGATCGCCTGCGGCGGCGGCGGGATCCCGGTCAAGCGCCAGGCGGACGGGCAGTTCGGTGGCCTCGAGGCCGTGATCGACAAGGACCTCACCTCGAGCGTGCTCGCGACCGACGTAGGCGCCGCTTTGCTCGTGATCCTGACGGCGGTGCCGCAGGTGTGCGCGAACTTCGGGAGCCCCGAGGAGCGGCCGCTCGGAGCGGTGACGCTCGAGGAGATCGAGAAGCTGCAGGCGCAAGACCACTTTCCGCCGGGCAGCATGGGCCCGAAGATCGAGGCCGTCGTGCGTTTCCTGCGGGCGGGCGGGCGGCGCGCCCTGATCACGAACCCGGAGAGCCTGCCGCAGGCGATCGATGGGCGCGCGGGCACGCACTTCGTGGGGGGGATATGACGAAGCTGGGCTGGGGCATCCTTGGCACTGCCCGGATCAACCGAATGCTCATCCCGCCGCTCAAGGTCTCGCCCCACAACCGCTTGATCGCGGTGGCGAGCCGCGAGCTTGCCCGCGGCGAGGCCTACGCCCGCGAGTGGGAGATCGGACGCGTGCACGGCTCGTACCAGGCGCTGCTCGCCGATCCCGAGATCGATGTGGTGTACATCCCGCTGCCGAACCACTTGCACGCCGAGTGGACGATCGAGGCCGCCCGCGCCGGCAAGCACGTGTTGTGCGAGAAGCCGATCGCACTCACGGTCGAGGACGTCGACGCGATGACGGCGGCCTGCCACAAGGCGGGCGTCGTGCTCGCCGAGGCGTTCATGTACCTGCACCACCCCCAGACGCTCAAGGTGAAGGAGCTCCTCGACGCGGGCGCGATCGGCCGGCTGCGCTTCCTGCGCGGCAGCTTCAGCTTCCCGCTCACGCGGCCCAACGACGTCAGGCTGCGGCCCGAGTGGGGCGGCGGATGCCTGTGGGACGTCGGCTGCTATCCGCTGAGCTTCGCGCGCTTCCTGCTCGGCCGCGAGCCGCTCGAAGTCTACGCTTCGCAAGTGCTGGGCGAGACCGGGATCGACGAGACCTTCGCCGGGCAGCTGGTGTTCCCGGGCGACGTTCTCTGCCAGTTCGACGCCGGCTTCCGCTCGCCGGTGCGCGCGGAGATGGAGCTTGCGGGAAGCGAGGGCTCGATCCGTGTGCGCCACCCCTGGCGCCCGGAGCAGGACTACCCGCTGCTCGTCACGCGCGACGGCCAAACCGAGGAGGTCACGGCCAGTGGCGAGGACCGCTTCCTGCTCGAGATCGAGGACCTGGGTGAGGCGGTGCGCACGGGACGCCCGCCGCGCGTGAGCCTTGCCTTCAGCCGTGGCAATGTCAGAGCCCTGGTCGCGCTCCAGCGCTCGGCGCGGGAGGGGCGGTCCGTGAAGTTGTGACGAAATGCCTCAGTTGAAGACCTGACGCCCGCTAAGCACCCGCGCGGATCTCTTTGTCGACGGCCGGGCGGACCTCGGCGCGAATCGGAGCGGCGCCGATGAAGGCCGCCGTCACGAGGCCCTCGTTGAGCGGCACACGCCAGGCGGTGAGGTGCATTCCCATCAGCGGCGCGGAGATCGAGCGCGTCGGCGCGTCCTTGAGCGTCTTGGCCATCATGCTGACGAGCTTCGTCGCGATCACGTCCGGACCCGGCGCCGGCCAGTCTCCCCGTGCGGCGAAAACCTGGCCGGAGGGGCCGACGAGCATGGCACCCGCGGCCCGGGCGAGGCCCATGCAGGTCTGCACGATCTCGTCCCACGAAGGCGGGCTGGGCATCTCGGCCACGTGCGGGACGTCGAGCAGCTCCTCGGCGAAGGGCGAGGCCTCGGGCGGGGCGAACTGGTCGAATGGGGACGCTTCGACCACGTTCTCCTCTTCCACCATGGCCTCGTGCGAGAGAGAAGGCGCGGGCGCGTGGGGCATTTCCGGCTCGAGTTGCTGTTCACCGGCCCCGAACGGATCGGGCTCGGCGGAACCGGCGAAGTCCTCGAGCAACGCCGGCTCGGGATCCGCCGCCCGGCTCCACGACGGCCGGTCGGAAGGCGGCGCCTCCGGGAGGTCGAACGACGGCTCGGACGCGTCGACTTCGACCTCCATTTCCGGCGGGGCCGGTGCCGGCGGAGGCGGAGGCGAAGGCGCGGGGCGTGCAGGGGGGCGCGCGGGCGGCACCACTCGGGCTGCGGGCTCGGCACGTGGCGAAGGCCTGACTTCCGGGGCAACGCGGGGCGGCTCACGAGGCTCGAGTGCGGCCGGCCGCGGCGGCAACGACGGCAGCGGTGGCGGCGTCAGCCGCGGCGGCGCTGGAGCTTCCTCGGAAGACCAGGTTGCCGCGTTGCGATCCTCGCGGCGGCCGCTCTGGTGGAGCCTTTGCGCGATCTCGCGCGCGGCCTCGAGGTCAGAGGAGCTGGCGGGCGGGTTGAGCTTCATGCACCTTCTCTGTCCCGTCGAGGCGGGTCATCCGCGCCTCGATCTCGTCGGCCAAGAGATCGAAACGCCGCGCTTCCGGGCTACCGGCGTTGCCGCCCAGGAAGCCGACCGGAATCCCGAGCGCGCTCGCGCGCGCGAAGGCCTCGCTGCGCGGCACGACCGTCTCGAGGGCGTCGGGGAAGCCGTTCCAGATCTCGCTCAGCACCCCGTGGCTGCCCGCGCGTTCGCGCTCTACGAGCGTCGGCAGGATCCCGACGAGCCGCAGGTCCGGGTTGCGCGCCGCCTGCACGTGCTCGATGACGGCCAGCGCCTGGCCCACGGAGCGAAGCGCCAGGCTTTCGGTCTGGAAGGCGAGCAGCGCGAAATTCGAGGCGGCGAGCGCTGCGGTCGTCACGCGGCCGAGACCCGACGGCGTGTCCACGATCACGATGCTCGAGTCGCGCTCGCAGGCCCGAAAGGCCGCGTCGAGGGCCCCCGGGGCCGCCACGGCAGCCTCGAAGGACTCCACGTCCGTGGCGTCGAGCCTACCGCGCGGCAAAAGGCTCAGGCCCGGAAGCCGGGTCGCGACGACTGCCTGCTCGGGGCTCACGACGCCGGAGAGCAGCTCGGCGAGGCCGGCGAGCTCCGTGTCGCCCTTGGCGAGCGACAACCCGATCGCCCCCTGCGGGTCGAGGTCCGCGAGGAGCGTCCTGCGGCCACGCTCGGCCAGCGCCACGGCCAGGTTCAGCGCGACCGTCGTCTTGCCGACGCCGCCCTTCTGGCTCGCGATCACCAGCCGTCGTGCCACCCCCACCTCCACGCCGCGGCCCAAGTGTAGCATTCCCTGCGCTTTGGACGGAGGCGGAGGCTAGGCGGGCGGCGCCTGCCGGCGGCGCTCGTCGAGGCGGTCCGCGAGCGTGTCGCGCAGAGTGCGCACGAAGGCGAGCCGCTCGTCCGGATCGCGCGGGGCCTCGAAGGGGCCCAGCACTTCCGAGTAAGCGTCGATCAGGTGGACGCGGAACAGCAGATCGGTGAGCCGCGCCACGCGCCACACGCCGTCGTTCAGCACGAGATAGACGGGCGACTGTCGCTCGGCGAGGAAGCTCAACATGCCCGCGCTGCGGAAGGGCCGGATCTGGCCGTCGCGGCTCCTGTGGCCCTCCGGGAAGATGATGATTCCGTTCGGCAGCTCGCGTGCGCCGCGCCGGATCGCCTCGAGCGAGCCCTCGGGATCGCGCTTCGGATCCACGACCGGGCATTCCAGCATGCGGATGCAGGCCGACACGAGCGGCACGTAGCGCGCGTAGCGGCGCCGCGCGACGAAGGCCGGCACGCGTGGCGTCGACATCAGGGTGATCTGCAGAATGTCGGTGAGCGACTGGTGATTGGCGACGATCAGGACGGGCTCTGCCGTCGGCAGCCGACCCACGCGACGCGCTCGGGCGCCCCCCAGGCGCAGCAGCGCCAGGATCCCACCGCTCATCGCCTTCATGAACAGGCCGACCAGGCGGAAGCGTTCGCGCGGAAAGACGAAAACGCACGGGATCAAGAGCAGCCGCAGCACCGGACTCATCGCCAGGAAGTAGAGGCCGACGAGCAGGACCGAGAGCAGGCTCCGGCCGCCGCGCAGCACGCTCAACATGGCGGCGGCGATCTTAGCAGGCGAGCTCGCTCGAGGTGCGCCGCTCCAGGAATGCGGTGTCGAGGGCTCGACCCGCGTGCTCCGTGAATGCTACGAGCGGGCCGAGCTCAGGCAGATCGGCACCCCCGGGCGCGTCACCGTAGACGACGGCGATCGTCTCGTGCTGAGCCCGGACCGGCAGCACGGCCGCGGCGACGGCGCCGAGGCTGCCCATGCGATCGACCATCGCTCGAAGCGGACCGTCGACCGGCAACTGCCCCGACCAGGCGCGACCGAAGGCGACGGCTTCGGCGAAGGGCGACGCCGGGGCGAGCGGCACCGAGAGCTCGCGGGCGAGCAGGTCGAGGCTGGTGCCGTTCGCCACCGGGCCCATGCCGGCGAGGCCGCGCAGCCGCTCGTCGCGCACCAGGAACAGCACCACGCGCGGGAAGAAGGCGCGCGCCGTGCGCAGCAGCAGGAACGCCACCATGTCGGGGTCGGGGTTGCCCGTGAGCTCGGCGAGCGCACCCTGCAGCACCGCCTCACGCGCCTTGGCGGCGTCGTCGCGCCCCCGCACCGCGACGGGCTTCAGGGATAAGTAGCGCGGCGCCGGCCGCGGGGCCGCACGGCGGCCCTCGAGCCGGGGAAGCAGGTCCTTGGCGAGCTTGTCGCCGAAAGCCCTGAGGTCCGCCTGGTACTGAGGCGGATCGAGCTTCGAGATGCCGGGTTTGAACGCGAGCAGCGAGGCGCCGGCCCGCTTGGCGCGGCTGCGCAGCTTCTCGTCGATCGTCTCGGACATGAGCAGCACGGGCGGCGGCGTCACGAGCCCGGTGGCGTAACGTGCGACGTCGAGCCCACCTCGGAACGAGTCTCCCGCTTCCGAGGGCAGGCCAACGTCGGCGACCATGCGGAAGGGGCGATGCTGGGACGCGAGCCGCTCCATCGCGGAGCGCGCCGCGGCGAGGTCACCCGCCACCACCACGCCGAATCCGGCCGCGCGCAGCCGCTCGCTCACGATGCGGCAGACCTCGGGCTCGTCGTCCACGAGCAGCACCGCCGGCCCCTCTGCTGGCGAATCTTCCGCTGCATGCGGCTCCTCGGCCGGCTCGTCGAGCGCCAGCTCCTCGAGCTCGAGGTCGCCCTCTTCCAGGGGCGCCGCGAAGGACGCTTCGAGTGCGGCCGCGGCGTCGCGCCGATCCTCGTCGAGCGTTCTCGCGAGGTTGAGCATCAGCGCCTCGGGGTTGATACCGTCGGGCAAGGTCTCGCCTGCGAGGTCGCGGCCAGCGAGCGTCTGCGGCACCTGCTGGCTCAGGTGGAATGCGAACTCCCCCTCGCGCAGCCGCACCAGCCGCTCGAGAATGGCGGTCACCCGGCCGCGCACCAGGAGGTCGCGAGCGGGCCCCGGTGCGGGGTCGTGTTTCGCTAGCGGGACCACGTCCCACGCGTATCCGGAGACGACGCGGCCCGAGTCGAACACGATCGCGGCGTCGCCCGCCTGGGAGCGGACGGTCAAGTGGCCGGTCTTCTGGCAGAACGAGACCACCTGCAGAATCTCGAGCAGGGGTAGGTCTTCGACCGATCCGCTGAGACTCACGGCGCCTTCATCGCACGCAGCACCGCGTCGTGCAAGCTTGCGAGCGGGGTGGGTTTGGTGACGACTGCGTCGGCACCCCGCTGCAGCGCCTGCTCCTTGACAACGGGCTCCGCGGCCCCTGTGAAGAGCAGCACAGCCGAGCCGGGCCTTTTGCCTCGCGCCCGCTCGACGATCGCCAATCCCTCCGAGAGTCGTGCCGGGGTGAAGTGCAGGTCGCACACGACGGCGTCGTACGGCGCATCGGACTCGACGAGCCGCATCGCTTCGCTCGCCCCAAGTGTCGACTCCACCTCCCAGCCCTTGCCCTCGAAGTAGCGCCTCACCACGGCCACGATCGCCGCATCGTCGTCGAGGAGCAGCAGGCGCCGCTTCACAATGCAGCGACCAGCGGCGCGTGACCAGCGAGGAAGCCCGCCGCGACGAGTTCGTGGCGCGGCAGCGGGCGCGCGAGCAGGAAACCCTGGACGAGGTCGATGCCGCTCGCCTCGACCGCCACCAGCTCGCTCTGGTCCTCGACCCCCTCGGCCACTGCCCTGGCCTCGAGGCGGCGTACCATGCGCGCGAGCGAGTCGAGGATCACCTGGCGATACGGGTCGCCCCAGGCGCCGGCTACCAGGTAGCGGTCGAGTTTGTAGATGTCGGGGCGCACGTCGAGGATCATCTTGTAGTTTGACTGGCCGAGGCCCACGTCGTCGAGTGCAATCGTGAGGCCGCCCTCGCGGAGCTCCTGGAGCGCGCGCCGGAAGCTGGGGACGTCGAGCGGCGGGGCGTGCTCGACGATCTCGACCACGAGGCGGCTCGGGTCGATGCTCGCCTGCGCGGCCCGTTCGAGGAGAAACGGCGCGAAGCCGACGTCGCGGGCGAGCGTCGAGGCGTGGACGTTGACGTTGAGGCTCGGCGCTTGAGGAAGCAGCGCGGCCTCGGCGAGCGCGGCGGCCACGCACGCCCGGTCGATCACGTGCTCGGCGCCCTTCCTGCGGACGTATTCGAAGAGCACCGCCGGCCGTTCGGCATTCGTTCCGAGCGGTCCGCGGATCAGGCACTCGAGGCTGTAGAGTTTCAGGCGCCCGGAGCTCACCTCGAAGATGGGCTGGAACACAACCGAGAGGCGCCCCGGCTCGAGCAGAGTCTCGAGGAGTGTTGAGTCCGTTGGCACGTTCTACGCTTTTGCACCGGACGTGCCATACGGCGCCGCTCGTTGGGGGCGTGTCGGAAAGGTCGGACGGCATTGATTTAATGAGAGTTACTGGTCCTTGCGCCGTGCGGATCGAGGCGCTCCCGTCTCGCTTCGGGACGCGAGCGGTCTCGTTCCTGGACGCCCGGGTGAGCTCGCTGTGACCTCGGAACCACTCCGGATCCTGCTGGTGGAGGACGAGCCAGGCCATGCCGAGCTGGCGCGGCGCGCCTTCGAGAGCCAGGCCGGCGCCTTCAGCGTTACGGTGGCCGAGACGGTCGCCGCGGCGCGCGCGGCGCTGCAGAGTCCGACCCCCCCAGACCTCGTGATCGCCGACTGGTTGCTGCCGGACGGCGAGGGGCTCGATCTCCTGCGCAGCGGACCGGCTCGCGCCCTGCCGCCCGTCGTGATCATGACCAGCCACGGCAGCGAGCGGGTCGCGGTCGAGACGATCCGCGCGGGCGCCGCGGACTACGTCGTCAAGAGCGAGACCTCCCTCGCCGACCTGCCGCACGTGGCCGAGCGTGCCGTTCGCCAGCGCCGGATCGAGCAGGCGCTCGGTGACCTCGTGGCCGGGACCACGGCCACGAGCGGCGAGGCGCTCTTCGGGGAGCTGGTGTTGCGGCTCGCGCGGGCACTGCGCGTCAAGTACGCCTCGGTCGCCGAGATCACGAGTCCCGGCCGGGTGCGCACCCTGGCCTTGTCGGTCGACGGCCGCTTGATGCCGCCGATCGAGTACGAGCTCGCGGGGACGCCTTGCGGCGACGTGGTCGACGACAACCTGTGCCACGTCCGCGTCGGCGTGACGGACCGCTACCCGCGCGACGAGGGCCTCAAGCGCATGGGCGCCCAGAGCTACGTCGGTGTCGTGCTGCGCGCCTCGACGGGCGAGCTTTTGGGCCTCGTCAACGCGATCCACGACCGGCCGCTCGACGAGGTGGTGCGGCCCGAGGGCGTGCTGCAGGTCTTTGCCGCGCGCGCGGCGGCGGAGATCGAGCGGCGCAAGGCCGAGCGCGAGCTCGAGCGCCAGCGCGTCTTCGCTGACAGCCTGCTCGACATGGTGGCGTCGCTCGTGGTCGTGGTTGATCCGCACGGGTGCATCGTACGCTTCAACCGGGCCTGCGAGCAGGCGAGCGGCTGGACCGAGGCGGAGCTGCGCGGCCGCTGCTTCTGGGACGTGCTGCATCCCGAGGAGTCGCGCGAGGCAATCGCGCGTTACTACCGCGGCGACGAGGCGCTGCTCAGTCTGCCAACCTCGCACGAGACCGAGTGGCAGACTCGTGCGGGCGAGCGCCGCTTGATCGCCTGGATCAACCGGCCGGTCTTCGACGCGACCGGTGCCGTGACCTACGTGCTCGGGACCGGCACGGACGTGACGGAGCGGCGCAGGCTCGAGGCCGACCTGCGGCGAGCCGCCTTCGAATGGCGCGAAGCGTTCGACGGCCTGCCCGAGGGTGTCGTCGTGGTGGACGCGCAGGGGCGACTGCAGCGCGTCAATCGCACGGCGGTCGAGCATTCCGGCCGCGCTGGCTGGGCCGAGCTGATCGACACTCCGCTCGCGCAACTGGGCCCGGCCGAGCCATGGGCGACGCTCGCCGGGCTGGTGGCGACGCTCGGCGAGGGGCACCAGCCCGCTGCGCGCGAGGTGATCGATCCGCTCTCGCGGCGCACCTTCATGGTGAGCGCTCGTGCGCTGGCCGCTGACGGCGAGGGCGGCGGCCGCGCCGTGCTCAACTTCCAGGACGTGACCGAGACGGCGCGCCTCAAGGAGCAGCTGCGCCAGAGCGAGACGATGGCCGAGATCGGGTCGATCGTGGCGGGGGTGGCGCACGAGGTTCGCAACCCGCTCTTCAGCATCTCGGCGACGCTCGACGCCTTCGAGTCGCGCTTCCGGAACGTCGAGGGACACGAGCGCTACCTGGCGGTGCTGCGCGGCGAGATCGTACGCCTGACGGGGCTGATGAGCGATCTGCTCGATTTCGGCCGGCCGAGCCGCCCCGACTTCAGCGAGTGCGACGTCCTTGACGTGGTCGAGGCGGCCGTCTCGGCCTGCGGCGCGCTCGCGCGGCGCAAGTCCGTGGAGATCGCCTGGCGGCGTGAGCCGGGAGCGCCGCACGTGCTGGCCGACCGCGCGCGCGTGTCACAGGTGCTGCAGAACCTGATCGAGAACGGCGTGCACTTCTCACCCGCAGGTGGCCGGGTCGACGTGAGCCTGGCGGTGGTGGGTGCCGACGCGGAACGCTTCGTGGAGTGCTCGGTGAAGGATTCCGGGCCCGGCTTCGACCCGGCTGACCTGCCGCGACTGTTCGAGCCCTTCTTCACGCGCCGCAGAGGCGGCACCGGCCTCGGGCTGTCGATCGTCAAGCGGATCGTCTACGACCACGGCGGCGAGGTGAGCGCGGAGAATCACGCGCAGGGCGGCGCGGTCGTGAAGGTCCGGCTGCGGGTGGTGAGCTCGTGAGCGCGCGCCAAAGGACGCCGCGCAAGCCCGCTTCGCCCGCGATGCGTCGGGGCAAGCGCGACGCGGGCGAGGCCGAGACGCGCGCTCGGCGGAGCGAGGAGGGCCTGCGGCGCAGCCTCGACACGCAGCGCCTGATCGCCGCGGTTGCCGAAGCGGCGGCGGCCGCGCCCGACGAGCAGACGCTGCTCGGCGCGGCGACCGGGCTGATCCGCGAGGCTCTGATCGCGGACAACTGCGGCTTCCTGCTGCTGGAGCCGGCGCGCGGCGTGCTGCGCCACTCGCGCTCATTCCATTCGCCTCGGCCGGCAGAGGCGCTCGAGCCGATCCCGCTCGGGCACGGAATCGTGGGTCGCGTGGCGGCGAGCGGTGTCGCGTGCCGCGTCGACGACACGGCACTCGATCCCGACTATCTCGCGGTCGACCCGCTGATGCGCTCGGAGCTGTGCGTGCCATTGAAGGTTGGCGAGCGGGTGCTCGGCGTCTTCGACGCCGAGAGCGCGCAGCGGGCGGCCTTCTCCGAGGCCGAGCTGACCCTGCTCGCGATCCTGACCAGCCACGTCGCCGGAGCCGTCGAGCGGCTGCGCGCCACGGCGTCGCTGCGCGCGAGCGCCGACCTCTACCGCGCTTACTTCACGGCGTCGCCGCTCGCGCTCTTCGTCTCGGACGCGCGCGGCCGCTACCTGGAAGTGAACGGCGCGGCCTGCGCGCTCACCGGCCATTCGCGCGAGCAGCTGCTGAAGCTCTCGATCGCCGACCTCTTGGCCGGCGGCGACGCCCCGCAGCTCGCGGAGCGGCTGCTGGGTTTGATCGCGCTCGGGGCGGGCAGCAACGAGGTCCAGATCCGGCGCCGCGACGGCTCGCTCCGCAGCTGCCTGGTGCACGCCTCGACCGTGGGGATCGACCGGGTGCTGGGACTGCTGCTGGACATCACCGACCGCAAGGAGGCGGAAGAGAAGCTCCGCGACAGCGAGGAGCGCTTCCGCGGCCTGTCCGAGGCGGCGTTCGAGGCGATCCTGGTGCACGACGGCGGCCGGGTGGTCGACGTCAACCACGCGCTCTCTGAGCTCAGCGGCTACTCCTGGCACGAGCTCGTCGGTCGCGACGGCTTCGAGCTGATCGCACCTGAGAACCGCGAGGCGGTCTACCGCAACCTGCTGGCGGAGTACTCGGGCGTCTACGAGATCGAGTGCATCAGGCGCGACGGCAGCCGGATCCCGGTGGAAATCCAGGCGCGCTCGTTCCCCTACCGCGGCAGGGTGCTGCGCGTGGTTGCCGTGCGCGACATCTCCGAACGCAAGAAAGCAGAGCGGGTGCGCGAGTCGCTGATCCGCGAGCTCGAGGCCAAGAACGCCGAGCTCGAGCGCTTTGGCTACGCGGTCACACACGACCTGAAGGCGCCACTCGTGACGATCCGCGGCTTTGCCGAATTCCTCGAGAAGGACGCGCGCGAAGGCCGCGGCGATCGACTGGCTGCCGATGCCGCGCGCATCGGCGAAGCGGTTGGGAGGCTGCAGCGGCTGCTGGATCGGCTCTTCGAGCTCTCACGCGCGGGCCATGCCGTGGGCCCCCCCGCGGCCGTGCCGGTCGCCGAGCTGGTGCAGGAGTCGCTACGCCTGCTGCGCGAGCGCCTGGCCGCGTCGGGCAGCACGGTCGAGGTTGCGGAGGCGCTGCCGATCGCTTTCGGAGACCGCGCCCGACTGGTGCAGGTGTTTCATAACCTGCTCGACAACGCGATGAAGTTCGGGGAGGGCAAGCGCGTGCGCGTGCTCGCGCGCGAGCCGGAGGACGGCCGCGCCGTAGTGATGGTAGAGGATCAAGGGATCGGCATCGACGCGCGCTACCGCGACCGTATGTTGGACGTATTCGAGCGGCTCGACCCGCGTGGGGAAGGTTGGGGAGTGGGCCTGGCGGTCGTGAAGCGGATCGTCGAATCGCACGGCGGCCGGGTGTGGCTCGAGTCCGAAGGCCTGGGTCGGGGAACCGTCGCGTGCGTGGAGCTTCCGCTCGAGCCCGTCGCCGGGGCTGCAGCTAGAGCGGCGGCCGGGCGTCCGGCGGGATCGACCCCTGGGGAGGCAGGGCCATGACGGCGCGCGTCTGCGCGACCAGACACTCGGGGCAGATGCCGTGAGTGGCGTGGGCGATCGGGTCCGCGTCCGACTGCACCCAGCCGCCGGCGCTCGTGCGTACGCGCTCGCACCAGGCACACACGAACGACAGCGTGAAAGCGCTCATCGGACCTGGGCGACCAGACCTTCGACGATCGCCTCCAGCTCGGCCAGTGGCAGCGGCTTCTGCAGGAAGGCGTCGGCGCCGAGCCGGCGGGCTTCGGCCTCGATCTCCGGCGTCGCGTTGCCCGTCAGCAGCACGACCCGCGTCTCGGGCGACAGGTGGCGCGACGACTGCACGATATCGAGCCCCTCGACGCCGTGGGTGCCGGTGAGCCGGAGGTCCGCGATCACCACGGTGTAGGGAGTGCAGGCGAGGAGCGCTTCGGCCTCCTCCTTCTCGGACGCGCTATCCACGGTCCAGCCACTGCCCCGGAAGTACTCGACGAGCGCGAAGCGGATGGCGGCCTCGTCGTCGACGATCAGGATCCGCCCCAGCTGGTCGCTCACGCGGCGGATGGAGAGCACGTGCCATGCCAGGGCATTCCAACCAGGGGCTGCCGCAGAGGTCTCTGGCCCCCAAGGGGTTGCGTCTGGCCTTCAGGGGGACGTCCGACGGCGGCTTCCAGGTCCAGGACGCCGCTCCAGATTCCAGACGCGGCTTCAGGACGAGCGGGGAAGCACGATGCCGTAGCGTTTGATCTTCTGATACAGCGTGCTGCGCGGGATGCCCAGGCGCTGGGAAGCTTCCGTGACGCGTCCAGCGAGCTCCCGGAGCACTCGCTCGATGTGGGTCCGCTCGAGCTCCTCGAGCGTCAGGTGTGCGGTCTCCGGCTCGGCGACCGCTGGAGGTTCGTCGCGGGGGCGGAGCACGCCCGCGCTTTCGAAGCGCAGGTCGGAGGCTTCGAGCACGTCCCGCCCGCTCAGCAGCGCGGCCCGTTCGAGCACGTTGCGCAGCTCGCGCACATTGCCCGGCCAGGAGTAGCTGGTGAGGGCTCGCTCGGCGCCGGCCGACAGCTGCAGCCCGCGGCGGCCCAGGTCGCTCGCGAGCGCCTCGAGGAGCTGGCGCGCGAGCACCGGAATGTCCTCGGCGCGTTCGCGAAGCGCCGGCACGCGCAACGGGATCGCACTGATCCTGAAGTACAGGTCGCTCCGGAACTTCTTCTCTTGCACGAGCTGCGGCAGATTCTGGTGCGAGGCGGCCACGAGCTGCACGTCAACCTGGCGGTCGCGCACGTCACCCAGGCGGCGGAAGCGTTTCTCCTCGAGCACCTTCAAAAGCTTGGGCTGGACCTGCGGGTCGAGATCGCCGATCTCGTCGAGGAACACCACTCCGCGGTGGGCCACCTCGAGCAGCCCCTGCTTGGAATTGACGGCGCCGGTATAGGCGCCCTTCTCGTGGCCGAACAGTTCGGTCTCCAGGAACTCGCGCGAGAGGCCTGCGCAGTTCATGTCGACGAAAGCCTCGTCGGCTCGCGGACCGTTGCGGTGGAACCAGCGTGCGAGGATCCCCTTGCCGCTGCCGGTGTCGCCCTCGATCAAGATCGGGCTGCTCGAGGCGGCGACCTTGCGCGCGTCATCGGCCAGCCGCCGGATGGCGGCCGACGTGCCCGTGAAGGGATCGACTGCCTCGCGGGCCTGACGCGCGCGTCCGGCCGCCTGGCGCCGCTTCTCGCGCTGGCTCTCGAGCAGCCTCTGCAGCATCACCAAGAGCGCCGGCAGCTCGACCGGCTTGGCCAGAAACTGATCGGCGCCTTCCTTCACCGCGCGCACCGCCAAGTCGATCGTGGCGTGTCCGGTCAGCACCACCACGGGCAGCGTGGCGTCGATCTCGCGGATCCGGGGCAAGACCTCGAGCGCGGTGCCGTCCGGCAGCATGTGGTCGAGCACCATCGCGTCGGGGTGGAACTCGCGCACGGCTTTCTCGGCGGCCGCGCAGGAGTCCGCTTCCTCGACGTCTAGGCCCTCATGCTCGAGGAAGTCCCGGACGCCGAAACGAATTCCGGGCTCGTCGTCGACGATGAGGATCTTGGGCAATGCGCCTTCTCGCGCGCATTGTCGCATGGCTCTGGGTGGGGAGGCGTCTTACGCCTTGGGCAGCTTCCAGCCGTTGTGATACCGAGGCACGAGCAGGGCATTCGCCTCGGCGTCGCCTTTGAACGACTGAGCGGCGGGATCCCAATGGATTTTTCGGCCGACCTTGAACGCGATGTTTCCCATGTGTGCGTTGACGGCGGCAACGCTGCCGTGCTCGAGCCCGCAAGTCAGGAGAGAAGCGTTGCTCTTCCGGATCGCTTCGACGAAGTTGCGCGTGTGCAGGTCGAGCGCCACGACGTCGCCGACTCGTCGGGGCGGAAGCGCTTCCATCCGGTAGCGACGCTCACCGTCGACTTCGGCAGCCTCGGGGAGGAGCTCCCAGCCGCCGCGGTTCACGACCAGCGTTCCGTTGTTTCCGATGAAGGCGATGCCCTCGCCGCGGCCGTAGTTGCCCCCGTCGATCCCGGTGGCGTGTTCCCACAGCATGGTGAAGCCCTCGTATTCGAAAACGGCCTGGAGCGTGTCGGGTGTCTCGGATGCGTCGTCGGCGTATCCGACCTTTCCGCCCGAGGCCATTACCGACTTCGGCGCCTTTGCGTCCATCACCCACAGGGCAACGTCGATCTCGTGGACGCCCCAGTCGGTCATCAGCCCGCCGGCGTAGTCCCAGAACCAGCGGAAGCTGAAGTGGAAGCGGTTGGGGTTGAAGGGCCTCTTCTGGGCGGGGCCGAGCCACATCTCGTAGTCGACTCCGGCGGGCGGAGCCGAGTCGGGCTTCGCGGGCACCGGCTTCATCCAGCCCTGATAAGCCCACACCTTGACCAGGCGGATCTTGCCGAGCGCACCGGAGCGGACCAGCTTCAGCGCCTGCTGGTATTGCGGCGCACTGCGCTGCCACTGGCCCACCTGCACGAGACGGTCTGACTTGCGGGCGGCCGACAGCATCGCCCGCGCCTCTTCGATCGAGTTGGCCACGGGCTTCTCGAGGTAGACGTGCTTTCCGGCGGCAAGAGCGTCGACCAGGATCAGGCAGTGCCAATGGTCCGGTGTGCCGACGATGACGGCATCCACGTCCTTGTCCTCGAGGAGCTTCCGGTAATCACGGTAGAGCGTTGGCTTCTTGCCGCCAGCCTCTTCCGCGTCCTTTGCGCGGCGGTCGAGGACCGACTGGTCGACGTCGGCGAGCGCAACGCACTCGACTCCAGGCGTCTTCAGGGCTGAACGCATGTCGGACCAGCCCATGCCATTGCAGCCGACGACACCGAACCGCAGCCGATCGCTCGGTGCCGTGGCCACGGTTGCGGCTTGGGCCTTGACTGCCGGAGCCAGGCCAGCTCCGATCGCTGCCAGGGACGAGCCCTTGATGAAGCGCCTGCGGGATTGAGTCATGTCGCCCTCCGGAGTCGCCCGCGCGGGCACGATGATTGGCGAACGCAGCGGGAGTAGCTTCCCCCGCTGCGTGCGCGCAGTCCTACTTGGCGATGGAGTAGTCGCCGGAGCAGTCGAAGAGAGCGCCCCCGTCCGGCTTGGGCGCGGCCTTGCAGGTGCCGCTCGCCTTGATGCCCTTCAAGCTCCCGGTCCCGCTGGTGGCCGACCACTTGTTACTCGCCGCCTCGAGCAGCCCGGCCTTGATCGTGGCCGTGCCCTCGTACGTGTAGGTGATCTTCTCCCCGTTTGTCAGCGTCTCCACGAACACGCCGTGGAAACGGTCTGCGGTGCCCGTGATCTCGTGGAACTCCGTGCCCACGCCTTCCTTCTGCTTGATGCCCGCGATCTCGCCCGACGTGGCGGCGCACCTCACCTGGCTGATCGAGTACACGTGTCCCGGCTGATCACCGGCCTCGAGGTTGTGGGCGGGTGCGGGCTTGGCGCAGTCCCACTTCACGGCCACCTTGCTCTGCGCCATGACCGCTGATGCGGATGCGAACACGAAACACAAACCGAGCACGAGCTTGCGCATGTTTTCCTCCGTTTGGCTGCGATGGGATCTACCGGGGACTATATAACCAAACGAAAACCCGAGTCGGGCCGTCGGCTCCCGCCTCCCCCGGCAGCTCAACCGGTCCTGAGCAAAGCGAGGGGATCGACACGCGCGGCTCGCGACGCGGGTAGATAGGACGCCAGCGCCGATGCGCCCAGGATCAGCAGAGCCGCCGCTAGCATCGACACCGCATCGAGTGGGTGCACGCCGAACAGCAGACCGCGCAGCAGCCGGGTTGTCAACGCGGTGCCGGCGAGTCCGATGCCAGCGCCGAGTCCCGCGAGCCAGAGTCCCTCTCCGACGACAAGTCGGCGCACATCTGCCGCGGTCGCCCCGAGCGCCAGGCGGATGCCGATTTCGGTGTCGCGCTGGCGCACGTAGGCGCCCATCACCGCATACAGTCCGATCGCCGCCAGGATCAGCGCGGCGATGCCGAACAGGCCAAGCACGAATGCGTCGAAGCGTGGCCGAGCCAGGGGGCCGTCGAGCAACTCCGCGAAAGGTGCTATACGCATCACCTGGACGGCGGGATCGACGGCCCGGATACGATCGCGCGCCGCTCCTGCGACCGCACGGGTCGGCAAGCTCGTGCGCAGCAGGATCGCCTCCGCTGCGAACATGAACTGGGCCGCTGGCAGGTATACCGTGGCGCGGGGCTCCCTGAGCTCCCGGTAGCGCGTCACCTGCGCGACGCCGACCACGGTCCGCCACGGGTCGTGCGAGGTGGCGCCGCCGAGTTTTAGACGTTTGCCGATCGCCACCTCACCTGGCCAGGCACGCGCCGCGACGTCTTCGCTGACGATGACGACATTGGGTGCACCGTCCCGATCGGCCGGCCCGAAGGCGCGCCCACGGATGAGCGACACGCCCAAGGTGGCGAAGTAGTTCGGATGAATCGACTCCAGGTTGAGCGAAGGGTTCACGCCGGCACGATCGGCGCTTTGCCCCTCCGCGGTGAACGTCGATGCATCCCACCCACCAGTGCCGGCGAACGGTGGGGTGTTGACGGGCGTCGCCCCGGCGATGCCGGGCGTGGCCTCGAGCTCCGCGACGACATGATCGAGAAACTGCAGCCGTCGTTCGCGGTCGAGGTACTTCGCCTGAGGCAACCCCAGCTGCACGAGGACCAGTTCTTCCGCGATCAGGCCCATTTCCGCCGCCGCGAGCTGGAGCACGCTCCGCGTCAGCAGGCCTGCCGCCGCAATAACGGTGATCGCGAGAGCAACCTGCACCACGACAAGCGTTCGACGACCCTGCGTGGCCCCGGATCCCCGCATCCCGCCTCCACTGCGCAACTGCGAGACGAGATCGATTTGACTGGCCGACAGGGCGGGTGCCATCCCAGCCAGAGCCGACGTGATGAACGCCATTGCCATCGTGAAGCCGACGACCCCTGCATCGAGCCGTACGGAGTCGACGCGTGGCAAGCCGTCGGGCACGAGTGCGGTCAATGCGGGCAGGCTCCACCAGGTCACCGCGAGTCCGGCCGCGCTTGAGGCCAGGGCGAGCAGCAGACTCTCGGCGAGCATCTGGCGCACGAGCCGGCTGCGAGAGGCGCCAAGCGTGGAGCGGATCGCCATTTCCGCCCGCCGTCCCTCCCCCCGCACCAGCAGCAGATTCGCGACATTGGCGCTTGCGATGAGCAGCACGAGTCCAACAGCCGCAAAGAGCACGAAGAGCGTCAGCCGAACATCACCCACGACGACGTCCTCGTAGGACCTCAGCACCGGTGTCAGCCCCCGTATGGCGTCCGGTGGGGCCTCGGACTCGAGTCGCGCGATCAAGCCAGTGAGCTCGCTCGCCGCTTGCTCGAGCGTCGCCCCCCTGTGCAGCCTCGCGATCACGTCGATGAGGGGCGTGTAGTCCGGATCGATGATCGTGGACTTCAATGCCGTGATGCTGACCCACGCCTCGGAGCCGCGCGGATACTCGAATCCGGCCGGCATCACGCCGACGATCGTGAACCGCCGCTCCCGGAGGGTCAGCGCACGCCCGATGACGTCGCGACTTCCGCCGTAGCGTCGTTGCCAGAGCCCGTGACTGATTGCGATCACGTTCTCGGCGCCGATCCTGTCGTCGTCCCGATTCAGCGCGCGTCCCAAAAGAGGGTTGATGCCGAGTACGCCGAAGAAATTCCCTGTGATGGCGGCGCTTTGCACGAACGTGGCCGACCCCTCCTCGACGACGACCCACGGCTGTGCTCCGTTGTAGTCGACACCCGCCGCAGCCTCGAAGGTCTGGCCCCCTTTGCTGAGCATGTCCATCTCGTCGATGCGAAACGGGTAGTGGGCGAAACCCGCCGAGCGGAGCTCCTTCCAGGCCACAAGCAGCCGATCTTGCTCATGCACCGGCAGTGGCCGCAGCAGCACGCCTTGGATGAGCGCGAACATCACGGAGGCGCCGGCAATGCCGATCGCCAGGGTGAACACCGCGGTTCCCGTGAAACCCCTCGCCTGCCGCAAGCCCCGCCACGCCAGCTGCAGATCCTGCCGCCACTCCTCGAATGTCATCTGCTCAGACTCTAACGGAATGTGGCCGACGTCGTCTTGCTGGAGAGCGTCGATAATGCTGGCGACGGTGCAAACGCAAGCCTTGCCTGGGCGGGCAAGCAAGTCGCCGTCGGGCCAAGGAGCATTAGCGTGTTGTGTTGGAGTTTGTACAGGTCCACACGACCGGTTGGCGAGAGCCGCTTGTACTGATTGCCAGCGCCTTGTAGCCCCTGAAGGCTGGCGTCATACGTAAGAGGCTGCTCTTCGCGACGCGTCGGGACATAGAACCAACCACCCAGGGAGTCGACGTAGTTGAGAATAAGTTGATTGGAGGTCTGCTCGTGAACAACACGTCATGGCGCCGGCTGGCTCTCCTCACGGTTGTCAGCATAGTAGGCTCCGCCGCGGTGCTCGAGATCGCCTCGCGCTGGCTGGCACCTGCCGTGTCGCCCATCGAACGCCGCTTCCCGATCGAGCTGACGCGCGTGCCGCGGCCCTACACCATGTTCGGGGGCGCACCTCACGCGGAGATGCTCTTCGGGACGGACCGCGCCGAGCGGCTGAACGCCAACGGCTACCGGGGCCGCTCCGCGGATGCGCCCCGCATTCCGGGGGAGTTGAGGGTTTTCGCCCTCGGGGGGTCCACCCTGTTCCTGGGCGAGCGGTCGATCCCCGAGCTCCTCGAGGCGGAGCTGCGACGACGCGGGCTGGAAGGCGCGACCGTGTTCAACTACGGCGTCATCTCGTCGGTTTCCAGCCAGGATCTCGTGCGGCTCGTGTTTGAGGTAATGGACCGCGATCCCGATTTGATCGTCTTCTACAACGGCGGGAACGACCTGATTAGCTCCGTCCTGTACGACCCCCGCCCCGGCTACCCGTTCAACTTCCTCGCCTACGAGAGCAACCCGCTGCTACGCCGCGACCTGGCGAGCTACCCGACGCTACCTTTGCTCGCCTACGGGTCGAACGTGGCGCGCCTCCTCTTCGGCTCCTACTTCACCCGGCGCTTCGCGGACCTCGACGGCATCCGGCGCGCAGTCGGGTTCGGCGAGCCGGCGTGGAAGCAAACAGTCGCGTTCATTTACGTCGATCGGCTCGTGAAGGCCCAGAAGGTCAGCGCTGCGTTCGGCGCCGACTTCATCGGGGTCTTCCAACCGCTCATCTTCTTCAAGTCCCTGCTGACGCCCACCGAGGAGGAGATCGTTCGCGGGGCGGGCCGCCTCGGGCCGCTCGCGAACGAACTGCGGTCGATGGTGCGCGCCGAGCTGGAGCGGGCCCGAGGCGGCTCCGATCTGAAGGCTGTGGACCTGTCGGGGCTGTTCGAGTCGGAGCAGGGGGAGATCTTCATCGACGAGATCCACACCTCCCCGGAAGGCGACCGGCGTGTAGCGGTCGCGCTGGCCGACTCGGTGGTCCCCGTGCTGCGCACGCGAGCCGCGCGGACGATCACCCGACGGCCTTGAGCGGAGAACTGCCCAGCGGGCGAACACGAAGGCGATGGGCGGGGCAATCGCCTGTTGCAGCTTCGCGGCCACTGCGAAAGCCAGTGGAAGCAAACAGGCTCGAAGGGGCTGCCTTGTCGTCCGTCGATCTCTGCAAGTTATTGGTGGACCGCGGGGGGCTCGAACCCCCGACCTCCTGATTGCGAACCAGGCGCTCTCCCAGCTGAGCTAGCGGCCCGACGCGAGAGAGAAAAAGTGTAGCTCCTCGCTGCGGACGAGGCAAACGCAGGAACGATCTGGTAGAGTGCTCGCCTCCCTCGAGACTCCGCGAGAATGGTCGAGTTCAACCGCCAAGAGCGTACGATTCGTGTCAAGATCGCCTACTACGGCCCGGCGGTCGGCGGCAAGACGACGAATCTCAAGGTGCTCTACGACCGCGCGCGCAGCGGGCGGCGCGGCGAGTTCGTTTCGATAAACTCGCAGCAGGACCGCACCATCCTGTGCGACCTCTTGCCGCTCAAGTCCTCCGGCTTCATGGGCTACGACCTGCGCTTCCAGCTCGCGGCGGTGCCCGGCCAGGCCGTCTATGCGCCGGCCCGGCGCGTGGTGCTTCGCGGTTCGGACGGAATCGTGTTCGTCGCCAACTCGGCGACCGACCGCTGGCACGAGAACCAGCAGTCCTTCCGGGAGCTGCAAGGACACCTGCTCGCGCAGCAGCTCGATCCCGCCACGATCCCGATGGTGATGCAGTACAACAAGCGGGACCTGCCGGATGTGATGGAGCTCGAGGCCCTCGAGCGCGGCCTGAACGCGCGCCACTGCCCCAACTTCGCCGCCGTCGCCACGCGTGGCGAGGGGGTGCTCGAGACCTTCGCCGAGATCATCCGCCTCACGCTCGCAGACCTCGGGAAGCGCCACGCGGCGCTAAGCTTGCCGCCGGGGCAGTCGCTCTCCGATTGGACCTTGCAAGCGGTCGTCTCGATGTTCGGAGAAGCGCAGCTCGCGAGCCGCGAGGCCGACGACGAAGTCGTGACCGTCGACCTGCCCGAGGACGCGCTCTTCGGCCACGAGGCGTCGGCGCGCCACCTGCTGAAGCTGGCGATGCCCGAGGGAGCGCCCGACACGCAATCGAGCGACGTGCTGGCCGAGTCGTATGCCCAGGCCTCGACCGAGCTTGGCGTGCGGGTCAACGACCTGCGCGAGGAGCGCGACGTTGCCCGATCGCGTCTCGCCGAGCTCCGGCTCGCGCTGGAGCTCGCCGAGCAGCCGGCCGCGGAGGGCGAGGTGGAGGACCGCGCGCAGCGCATCCTCTCGATCCTGATGCGCTCGGCCGAGGCGGCGAACGCCAGCCTGCTGCTGACGACCACGGACCCGCCGCAGATCATGGTGCTGCCGCCGCTCGTCAGCGATCCTTTGGCCCGGACCGGCTGGGGTGCGACGCACCTCAACGAGCTGCGCGAGCTGGCGGAGGCGCGGGTCGAGGAAGGTCGCGCGCTGCGCGAGCTCGCGAGCGCTCTCCAGGAGAGCGAGCCGGTGTTCGAGTCGATTGCGCTCGTGCCGCTGCGTTCGGCGGACCGCGTGCTCGCGCTCGCGATCCTGTACTACCTGCCGCACATGACATTGCCCCGCGCCGACACGCTCGAGCACATCGGCTTCCTGGGCCGCATCCTGGCGGGCCCGCTCGAGGCGGCGGCCGCGCGCGAGGGTCGGGCGAGCGTCGACCGCTTGCGCGCCGTGTCGCGCGCGTCGGCGTCGGCGATCGCATCGCTCTTGACGCGGTTGCCGGGCGGGGCCGCCCGGCGAACGTCGATCCAGCTCGAGGACGTTCTGGCGGCGCTGCACGTGCCCGGGGTCACGGTCACCGTCGTGCCGGGAACGCCGGCCGTGGTGGGGGATCCGGCGCTGTTGCGCTTCGCCGTCGCAACGCTCGTCGCCCGCTGCGAGGCAGCGGCGCTCGAGCGCTCGATGATTCCGGTGATCGGCGTCTACGCTGGCCCCGAGGAGAACTTCGTCCGCGTTCACGTCTGGGTGGGGGAGGGGGCTGCCGCGGTCGGCGCGCCGGTGGTCAGCGAGGCCTTCAGCGCCGATTCCGACGCCGAGATGAGCGCCGTCTACGCGATCATGGCGATGCACTCGGGCGGGCTCGCGGTGCCCGAGTCGAAGGACGCAGTCGTCCACTATGTGCTGCAGCTCGCCGTCGCGGCCTGAGGCGTAGAGGCCGAGGCGTGGCGCTCGTCGATCGCACGGCCCAGGAAGAGCGCGAGGACCGCACGCTGGCGCCGTGGGGGATGCGCAGCCGAGACAGCCGCGGCCGCCGCCACCCGGAGGCCGAGCACTCGCTTCGGACCTGTTTCCAACGCGACCGCGACCGGGTGATCCACAGCTCGTCGTTCCGGCGGCTCGAGTACAAGACCCAGGTTTTCGTCAACCACGAAGGCGACAACTACCGCACGCGGCTCACCCACAGCCTGGAAGGCGCCCAGATCGGGCGCACGGTGGCGCGCGCGATGGCGCTCAACGAAGAGCTCACCGAATGCCTGGTGCTCGGCCACGACCTCGGGCACACGCCCTTCGGCCACTCGGGCGAGAAGGCGATGAACGAGCTGATGCACGGGCACGGCGGCTTCGAGCACAACCGCCAGACACTTCGCATCCTGGAGCTCTTGGAACGGCGCTATCCCGACTTCCCGGGCCTGAACCTGACCTGGGAGGTACGCGAGGGCATCATCAAGCACCGCCCGGATTCGGACGCGCAGGCGCCCGAGGACTACGCGCCCGGCGAGGCGCCCACCCTGGAGGCGCAGCTCGTCGACTACGTCGACGAGATCGCCTACAACAACCACGACGTCGACGACGGCCTGAGCTCGGGCATGTTCAGCGTCGAGGCGATCCGCGAGGTCGCGCTCTATCGCGAGGCGCACGAGGACGCGCTCAAACGCCGGCTCGGCGACGAGCGCATCGAGCGGCACCACGTGGTGCGCTTCATCATCGATCGCTGCGTGCGCGATCTGATCGAGGCGACGCAGGCCAACCTCGCCGGGGCGCGCGTGCAGTCGGTCGACGACGTCCGCCAGGCGGGCCGGAGGTTGGTGGGTTACTTCGACGAGATGGCCGGCCGCGTGCGGGAGCTGAAGCAGTTCCTGCTGCACAACATGTACCGCCACTACCGGGTGGTGCGGATGGGCGACAAGGCGGGCCGGATCTTGCGCGACCTCTTCCAGTCCTACGTCAACGAGCCCGGCCAGCTTCCGCCCCAATACCAGGAGCAGGTGCAGCGGGACGGGGTGGAGCGCGCGGTGTGCGACTACATCGCGGGCATGACCGACCGCTTCGCGGTCGACGACCACCAGAAGCTTTTTGATCCGACGGTGCGGGTCTAAGCGCCGGTTCGTGTGAGCACCAGCGTCCAGCTGCTGCTCGTGTACGCCGGCGTGCTCATCGGCGCCGGCATCTGGGTCTCGCGCCGGGTCAAGAGCTCGAGCCAGTTCTTCGTGGCGGGTCGCTCGCTCTCGGGCGGGATGGTGTTCGCCAGCTTACTCGCCGCGAACATCGGGGCGGGCTCGACCGTGGGAGCGACCGGGCTTGCCTACCGCCACGGGCTGTCCGCGTGGTGGTGGTCGGGCTCCGCGGCGATCGGCTGCCTGGTGCTGGGCCTCGTGATTGCGCCGCGGCTCCACCGTCTGGCCTCCGAGCACGATTTCCTGACCGTGGGGGACTTCCTCGAGTGGCGCTTCGACCGGTCGGTGCGCGTGCTGATCGCGGTGGTGATGTGGCTGGGGACGCTCGCGCTTCTGGCCGGTCAGCTGCTGGCGATGGCCTGGGCGTTCGAGGTGATCGCCGGCACGCCGCGGGTCGTGGGGGCGCTCGCGTCGGCGGCGATCCTGGTCGCGTACCTCAGCGGCGGCGGCATGCAGGCCGCGGCCGTCGTGAACCTGCTGCAGCTCGTGACCTTGCTCGTCGGCTTCGCGCTGGCGGTGCCGTACGCGCTCGCCGCCGGCGGCAGCCTGCCAGGACTGCGGGCGGCGGCCGGCGCAGACGCGGCCGCTTCCTTCGCGAGCTTCGGCGGGATGGGCCTTGCCGGGATCCTCGGCCTGGCGGTGGTTTTCGTGCCCTCGTTCATCGTCTCGCCTGGGCTCAACCAGAAGTGCTTCGCCGCCCGGTCGCCCGAGGCCGCTCGGGCCGCGGCCCTCGGAAACGCCGTGGCGCTCGCGCTCTTCGCATTCGTTCCGGTGGTGTTCGGCATGGCCATGCGTGCAGTCGAGCCGGGCCTTGCGAACCCCGAGCTGGCGCTGCCGCGGCTCACGACCGACGTGCTGCCCCCGTGGCTCGGCGGTCTCGCGCTCGCGGCGCTTTTCGCGGCCGAGATCTCGACGGCCGACGCGGTGCTCTTCATGCTCTCGACCTCGCTCAGCCGGGACCTGTTCCAGGCACTCGTGCGCCCGCAGGCGACTGACGCGGAGCTGCTGCGCGTCGGCCGTCTCGCAGCCGTGGTCGGCGGGGCGCTGAGCGTCGGCCTCGCCCTGCTGCTGCCGTCGGTGGCAGCGGCCCTGAAGATCTTCTACGGAGTGATGACCGCTGCGCTGTTCGTGCCGCTGGTGGTGGGCCTGCTGTCGCGTCGCCCCGGCGCGCGCCACGCACGCGTCGCAATCGCCGTGTCGATCCTTTCGACCGTCGGGCTCTTGCTTGCGCTCTCGGGCCAGCCGTCGGCCGAGTGGCTGCCGTCGCTCGTGGGAATCCTGCTCGCGGGCCTGGTGTTCGCGACGGCGTGGCTGCAGCGTCGGATGACAGCCCCGTGACCGCTGCGGAGCGCCGTAGCGGCGTTGCGCGTGATTTTGGAGCCAGACGGAGTGCTAGCATCGAAGCCGCATGCGCGAGATCGACCGTCGCGGCTTCTCCACGGCTCTCGCAGCGTCGCTCTCCGCGGCGTGGCACGGTGGGGCCAGCGCGGTGCAGGCGGCGGAGCCAGGACCGCAGGCTCCAGCCGGGGGGCTCACCGACGTTGCGGGTCTCCTGGTCGGCCACTTCACGGACTCGCGGAGGCCCACGGGTTGCACGGTCGTGCTCGCGGAGGCCGGAGCGGTTTGCGGCGTCGACGTCCGCGGCGGAGCACCGGGCACCCGCGAGACCGACCTGCTCGACCCGGTCAACACGGTCCAGCAGGTCCACGCGCTCGTGCTCTCGGGGGGATCGGCATTCGGCCTCGACACCGCGACCGGCGTGATGCGCCATCTCGAGGAGAAGGGGATCGGCTTCCCTGTGGGAGTCGGGCGGGTGCCGATCGTGCCCGCCGCGATCCTCTTCGATCTTGGCCTCGGAGACTGGAAGATCCGGCCCGACGCAAACGCCGGCTATGCCGCGGCGCGCGCTGCGTCGTCCGCCCACGCCGCCGAGGGCTGTGTGGGGGCCGGAGCCGGAGCGACGGTCGGCAAGCTGGGCGGCCTGGGGCGCGCGATGAAATCGGGAACCGGAAGCGCCTCCGTGCGCCTGTCCAACGGCGGCGTCGTCGCCGCGCTCGTGGCCGTCAACGCGCTGGGCGACGTCGTCGACCCGGCGACGGGACGGCCGCTCGCCGGCTTGCGGACGCTAGACGGCCGGTCGTTGCGCGGCACCCTCGACGCGTTGCTCGCGGGGGAGCGTCCGGGGCGTCCGCTGCCCGGGGAGAACACGGCCATCGGCGTCGTGGCCACGAACGTCACGCTCAGCAAGAGCGAAGCGACCCGTGTGGCGCAAATGGCCCACGACGGCCTGGCGCAGGCGATCCGGCCGGTGCACACGCCCTGGGACGGCGACACGCTGTTCGCGCTCTCGACCGGTGCCGTCACCGTCGAGGACGCGACCCTCCTCGTCGGTTCGCTCGCGGCCGAAGTTGTGGCGCGGGCGGTGGTGAGGGCCGTCCTGACGGCCACGTCGCTGCCGAGCCTTCCGGCAGCCGCCGATTTGGCCCGCAGCTCTGGGCAAAGCGAGCGCTGAGCGCGGGTGGGCGTCTTGTCCGCAGTTGTGTGGAAAACGCTGTGACTCTTCTGTGGACTTGCTGCGGATCCTCGGTGGACTTCCTGTGGATCTTGGGTGGCCTCCTGTGGATGAGTTGTTGAAGAGTGGTCCTGAAGCTGTGGAGAACGTGTGAATCCTCCGTGGAGAAATCGTCGGGCGCTGTGGAGAACACGTCGCTCCACGGTGGGAAAATGGCACGCCGCCGTGGAAACGCTGTGGAAACTCCGCGGAAAAGCGACGCCGAGTTGTGGATGACCACGTAGCCGTGACCCGATCCGACGCCGTCTTGTTGGCTGGGACCGCGTTCGGGTCCGCGGCGATCTTGGGCGCGGCGGCGCTCGCCTGGATTTCCGGCTCGCTCAGTCCGGGCGTCGGCCTGGCGGCGCTCGCCGCGGGGGCGGCCGCCGGGTTCCTGGCGGCCCGTAACGCCCACGGCGGCGCGACGGCGCCAGCACGCTTCTCGCGGTGGGAGTGGCTAGCGCTCGGCGCCTTTGCGCTCGTGTCCGTCCGGCAATTCGGCTGGCTCGTGTTCGAGCGGCAGGGTGCGCTTCTGACCCTCTTGCCGAACAACTACGGCGACCTGCCGTTGCACTGGACCTATGTCCAGCACCTCGCTTCAGGCGCCAGCTTCTGGCCCGAGAACCCGATCCTGACCCATGAGAGATTGCGCTATCCGCTCGGTGTGGATCTGCTCACGGCGGTCTTCGTCCAACTCGGCCTGAGCCTGGAGAGAGCACTCCCGGCATTGGGGCTCGCGGGGGCGGCGCTCGCCGGGCTCGCTCTCCGGCGCTGGGGCGGCGCCTTCGCCATTGCGGGCTTCCTTTTCGCCGGAGGCCTCGCCGGTGTCTCGGCGCTCGTGAGGCTACGCCTTGCGGACGTGGACGCTCAGGTTGCGTGGAAGAACCTGTTCCTGGCGCTGTTCGTACCGCAGCGCGGGTTCCTGCTCGCTCTGCCCGTGGGTCTGGTTCTGCTCTGGAGCTGGCGCGCTCAGCTGCTGCGTGGCGAGGCGGCGCCGCTGCCGGCGTGGCTCACAGGCCTGCTGTGGGGCGCCCTGCCGCTCATCCACCTGCACACATTCGCCTTCGTCTCGGTCATGGGCGGCCTCTGGGCGGTCGCGACCGGCCGCTGGCGCTCGGCAGTGCCGGGCCTCGGCGTCGCCCTGTTACCGGCCGCCTGGGGGGTGTGGCAGGTGACCGACGGCTTTCGCGCGGCGGCGCTCGTCGGGTGGGCGCCCGGCTTCGTGATCGGCGACGCGAATCCGCTCGTGTTCCTGCTCCGGAACTTCGGCCTCTGGCTCCCGCTCGCCGTGGCGGCGCTCGTGGTCGCGACACGCGCGCGGCGCCACGAGGAGCTCTTGGTCCTGGTTCCGTCGCTCGGCCTCTTTGGCCTGCTGTTTCTGGTGCGGCTCGCGCCCTGGGCCTGGGACAACACGAAGGTGATGCTGTGGTGCTACGTCGCGGTGCTGCCGGCGCTGCAGAGCCTCGTCCTTGGTCGTTTGCCGCTGCCGTTGCGGACCTCGGCCATGGTGCTGCTCTTCGCTTCCGGGTTCACAAGCCTGCTCTGGGGCTGCTTCGGCCGACTGCCGCGGCTCGAGCTGCTCGACCGCGCCGAGTACACCGCCGTGTGTCAGGCACTCGCTCGCGTCGAGACGAGCCGGGTCGCGACCGCGCAGACCTTCAATCATCCGGTGGCTCTTTGCGGCCGCCCGATCGTGGCGGGCTACGCGGGCCACCTCTGGAGCCATGGCCTCGAATCGGCGGCAGTCGAAGCGCGGCTCAAGCGCCTGCTGCAGGGCGAGCCGGGCTGGCAGGAAGAGGCGCGCCTTCTCGGCGCGAGTCACTTGTTCTGGGGTGTGCGAGAGATGTCCGAGTTCCCGGGATCGAGTCGTCCCTGGGAGGGACTGGGTGCCCCGGTCGCCTCCGGGCCCTGGGGAGCGATCTACCGCCTCGAGTGACGGATAGACCTAGGAGCCGCGCCGCGTCAAGACCAGGCTGAGCGCGAACAGGACCACGGCGCCCCCGGCGAGCGTCTGTGGTCCAGGCGTCTCGCCTAAGAGGGCGAAGGCGAGCAGCGACGCGATCAGCGGCTCGCCGAGCAGGAACAATCCCACGGTCGGCGCGGGCAGCGAGCGCAGGGCCCGGTTCGCAAGTCCGTGGCCCCCGAGCGTCGGCACGACGGCGAGCGCGACGAACAGCAGCCACGTCCGGACGGAGTAGTTGCTGAAGGGGGTGTCGAAGGCCGCCATCAGGGCGGCCAAGGTGACCGTCGCCGTGCCCCACACGGCGAGCATGTAGGCGTTGAGCGGCAAGGTCTCACGCAGCCCGCGGCCGATCACCTGGTAGCTGGCGAGGGTCACGGCGCCGGCCACCGCGAGCAGGTTGCCGAAGAGCGAAGCCGGCGAGGCGGCTCGCTCGCCGAGCGCGATCATGGCCGCTCCCGCCATGGCGATCGGGATCGCGAGCTTGACTGCGAACGGCGGCGTTTCGTGGAGGAACACCCGCGACAAGACGATCGCGAAGAGCGGTGCGGTGTTCACGAGCAGCACCGACGCGGCCACCGACGTGTGCGACAGGCTCGCGATCCAGGTGGCGAAGTGGAGCGCCAGGGCCACGCCGGCGGCGGCGAGCAGCAGGCGGGGCCGTGGCCCGAGCGCCGGCCAGGAGCGTCGCGCGTCGCCCCAGGCGAAGGGTCCGAGGATCAAGGTTGCGATCGCCATGCGGTAGAAGGAGACGGCGAGCGGCGGCGCCCCGGCGAGGCGCACCAGGATCGCGCCCACCGAAACGAGCAGCACGGCTAGGACGAGCGTGACGTAGGGGGACAGCGGCCTCAATCGGATGCTGTGAGCGCGGCGCGCGCCCCGGCAAGAGCCTCGTCGAGCCGCTCGACGCGATCACCGCCGCCTTGGGCCAGGTTGCCGCGGCCGCCGCCGCGGCCGCCCAGCCGTTCCACAGCCGACTTCAGGAGCGCCGGGATGTCGTAGGCCAGGCCATCGGACTGCGCGAAGACCAGGTGAGCCTTGTCGGAGCGGCTGCCGAGTAGCGCCACTGCGGGCACGAGCGCGACCAGGCGCTGGGCGAGCAGGCGCAGGTCCTCGGCCGGCCAGCCGTCGAAGGCTGCAACGACGACAGCGGGGGAGGCGAGCGTCGCAGCGGCTGTGCCGCCATCGGCCTCGGCCAGCAGTCGGCGCGCGTCGCCTTCGAGCGCGCGCTCCAGCAAGCTTCGCGCCCGGCGCTCGGAGCCTGCCAGGTCGTCCTTGAGCTTGCGGGTGGCAGGCGAAAGTTCATCCAGCGGCGCCGAAAGCGTCGTGACGAGCTCATCCAGCACGTGCTGGCGCTGCCCGAAGGCCGCGAGCGCCCGGCAGCCGCAGACGAAGTGCACGCGTGTGCCGCCCTTGTAGCGCTCGAGAGACGTCACCGCGATGACGCCCACTTCTGCCGTGCTGCGCGGGTGCGTTCCGCCGCAGGGCTGCCGGTCGAAGCCTTCGGCCTCGACGATGCGGATGTCGGTCTCCACGCCCTGTGGCGGATCGAAGCCCGCGGCGCGCGCCTCCGCGGCCGAGAGCGAGGCGACGCGGACGGGCCGCGCCTGCCAGACCACGTCGTTGGCCAGGCGCTCGGCGGCGCGCGCCTGCTCCTCGCCAACCAGGCGGTCGAGGTCGACGGTGGTGTCCTCGCTGCCGAGGTGGAAGGCGACGGTCGCCGCCTGTGTCACTTGAACGAACGCCTGCGACAGCAGGTGCTGCCCGTGGTGCTGCTGCATATGGTCGCGCCGGCGCTCCGCGTCGACGCTCCCGTGCACGCGGTCCTCGGCGACGCGGCGATCGAGGACGTGAAGGACTTCCGTCCCGTCCTCGATCACCGCCAGCACGCGCGCGTCGCCGAGCGTCCCGGTGTCAAAGGGCTGGCCGCCGCTCTCGGCGTAGAAGGCTGTGCGGTCGAGAACCAGCGCGGGACGACCTTCGCGGTCGCGGCGCGCCAGCACCGAGGCGTCGAACTCCAGCAGGTAGGGATCCTGCCGGTGCAGCCGCTCGGTCATCCCTTCACCAGAGCGACGCCATGTTCTCGACGTACTTGTAGCCGGTGCCCGTGTCGAACAGCACGACCTCGTCGTCGGCGGAGAGCTGGCCGCTCGCCACCAACTTGCGTGCGGCGGCGACGCAGGCGCCGCTCTCCGGCGCCATGAAGAAGCCTTCGGCGGCTGCGGCTTGCTTCACGCCCGCGACGATGTCCGCATCCGAGACGGCGACGGCCGAGCCGCGGCTCTCGCGCACGCCGCGCAGGATCAGGAAATCGCCGAGCGCCTTGGGCACGCGCAGGCCGTGGGCGAGGGTGGCGGCGCCTTCCCAGAGCGGGGCCTCGTCCTTTCCTTCCTGGAACGCCTTCACGATCGGCGCGCAGCCCTCGGCCTGGACCGCGTACATGCGCGGTCGCTTCGAGCCGACGAAGCCCATCGTCTCCATCTCGGCGAAGGCTTTCCACATGCCGACGAGGCCGGTGCCGCCGCCGGTCGGGTACAGGATCGCGTCGGGCAGTTTCCAGCCGAGCTGCTCGGCGATCTCGTAGCCCATCGTCTTCTTGCCCTCGACGCGGTACGGCTCCTTGAGCGTCGCGCACTCGTACCAGCCATGCTGCTGCGCCTTCGCTGCGCACACGCGGCCCGCATCCGTGATCAGGCCATCGACCATCTCCACGTGGGCGCCATAGGCCTCGGTCTCCATCACGAACAGCTTCGAGATGTCGCGTGGCAGGAAGACGTGCGCCTTGAGGCCTGCGGCCGCGGCGTAGGCCGCGAGCGCGCTGCCCGCGTTGCCGGCCGAGGGCAGGCATACGTCGCTGGCGCCGAGCGCCCTCGCCATGGATACGGCCATCGACAGCCCACGGGCCTTGAAGGACCCGGTGGGGTTCAAGCCCTCCTGCTTGACGAGCAGATGCGGCAGGCCCAGCCGCCCTCCGAGTCGCGGCGCGGGAAGAAGAGGCGTGAAGCCCTCGCCCAGGGTCACCCGGGCGTCCGAGTCGGCGAGCGGAAGCACCTCGCGGTAGCGCCACATCGTGGGCTCGCGCAGCGCCAGGTGACCGGGACGCATCTCGTGCGCGGCCAGGGCGAGGTCGTAGCGCGGGTAGAGCGGCGCGCCGCAGCTACAGACGGTGTAGACCCGGCCCGGCTCGTAGCGCCTGTCGCACTTCGGGCAGACGGTGACGAGCGCCGCGCCGTCCTCCTCGGCCGAGCATTCGGAGCAGCGAAACGTGCGCACGCGAGCCATCGGGAGCTCCCCGCGGTCGTCGCCCCCGACGGGGACGGCCGCCCCAAAAAACTA
>Ga0114129_10001557_pt1 | contig 31132 bp, 32 predicted proteins | sample RhiMetdeltSRZDD1_FD_80071 | JGI IMG/M metagenome (GOLD analysis project Ga0114129, IMG submission 80071) | Populus rhizosphere microbial communities from Tennessee, USA - Rhizosphere MetaG P. deltoides SRZDD1 (version 2) (version 2) | ecosystem: Host-associated > Plants > Roots > Rhizosphere >...
ATGGCGGGCGAGGCCGGCTCGGCGACCAGCGCCGGCGCGCTTGGCGCCGGCTTCTGCAGGTACTTGTCTGCCTGAAGGAACTCCTCGCGGAACTCATCCGACGTGCGCCTCAGCTCCCCGACCACCCGGCCGATGTCGCGCGCGACGCGCGGAAGGCGTTCCGGTCCAAGCACCAACAGCGCGACGATCAGCACGAGCATCAGCTCCTCCGGGCCGATGCCGAACATCAGCGGCGCTCCACCGTGGCGGCGCGCGCGGCGTTCGCCGCGTCGCGCAGCGCGCGGGCCGCGGCCGCCGCGGCGGTCTCGAAGTCCGCCCTAGACGAGGCGTACGTGACCGAGCGCGACGCCGACGGCAGCACGCCGCCGCCGCGGGCGTCCAGCGCGGCCCGGATCGCGGTCGCGACGTCGCCGCCCTGGCTGCCGATACCGGGCATCAGGAAGAGGCGGTCGGGGGCCAGCTCGCGCACGCGACGCGCTTCATCCGGGTAGGTCGCGCCGACGACGAAGCCGCACGCTTCCGCGGGGAACGACGCCACGCTGCGCTCCACGATGCGCTCGTACACCGGCCGTCCGTCGACCGTCAGATCCTGAACGTCGTGCGCGCCGGGATTGCTCGTGCGCGCGAGCACCAGCGCGTAGCGTCCCGCTCGGCAGAACGGCTCGATGCTGTCCATGCCCAGGTAGGGCGCGACGGTCACGGCGTCGGCGCGGAACGAGTCGAAGAGCGCGTCCGCGTATGCCTCCGACGTGTTCGGCACATCTCCGCGCTTCGCATCGAGGACGACGGGGATGTCGTCCGGGATCGCCTGGAGCGTGAGGGCCAGAACGTCGAAGGCCGCGCTCCCGTACCGTTCGTAGAACGCGAGATTCGGCTTGTACGCACATGCGTACTCAGACGTCGCGCGGATCACCCTCCGAAGAAAACGTAGCGCGGCCTGCGGGCCGGAGCCGAGGATGTCGGGGATGAGTTCGGGTTCGGGGTCGAGCCCGATACAGACGATGCTGTCCCGCGCTCGCGATGACTCCGCGAGCTTGGTAAGAAAAGACACGTCCGACCTATCATACGTACGCTTTCAGCAATTGAAGGAGGGACCCATGCGACGCACGCTCCGCGGTCCGCTCGGGTGGGCGCTGGTCGCGGGCCTCGTGATCGCCGCCTGTGGCGGGACCGCGACGCCACCCACTGCAAGCGGTGCGGCAAAGAGCACCGGACCGCGCATCGGATCGTTCGACCGACCCGTCGTCCTCGCGTTCACGCCCTCGCAGGAGGCGGCGACGATCGCGACGAACGGCAACGCGATCAAGGCCGCGCTCGAGCGCGCCACCGGCCTGGCGTGGAAGGTCACCGTAATGAGCAGCTACGCCGCCCAGGTCGAGGGCATGTGCTCCGGCCAGATCGACGTCGGCTTCTTCGCTCCACTCCAGATGACCCTCCTCCTGGAGCGCGGCTGCGGCTCGCCGGTCCTCGCCGCGCTGCGCAATGAGACCAAGCTCGACGGCACCAAGGTCCTCAGCACGACGTACCAGTCGCAGATCCTCGTGCGGTCTGACAGCGGCATCACCGACCTCAAGGGCCTCCAGGGCAAGAAGTTCGCGTTCGTCGACACGCTCTCGGCGTCCGGGTACGTCTATCCGACGCTGACGATCAAGAACAAGGTCGGGCAGGAGCCCAAGACCTTCTTCGCGGCGAACGGCATCATCTTCGCTGGCGGCCACCCGCAGGCGGCACTCGCCGTCTACCAGGGCAATGTCGACGGCGCCGCGACGTTCATCGACGTGCGCGACCAGCTCGTCGCCGCGAACCCCGACATCAAGACCAAGACGAAGGTCATCGACACCGCGGGCCCGATCCCGAACGACGGCGTGGCGCTCCAGAAGGACTTTCCGACGGATCTCGGCAAGACCGTCAAGGAGGCGCTGATCGCCTACAGCAAGACCGACGACGGCAAGGCGAAGCTCTCCGCACTGTTCCAGTGGGACGGCATGCAGGAGGTCGACGCGAAGTTCTACGACCCGATGAAGGAAGCGGCGAAGCTCGCCGGCGTAGATGTCGCGTCTCTCGCGAAGAACACGCCGCGGCCCGCCGCGACGGCGTCGCCCGCACCGAGCAAGACACCCTAGCCCCAGCACAGATCGCGAAGACATGAAGGCCGCCGGCGCATCGGCGGCCTTCGTTGTTTCTCTAGACTGCCGCGGATGCCGCCGCTGGTGTCCATCAAGGACCTTGTCAAGACGTATCCGAGCGGCACCCGGGCCCTCGACGGTATCTCGCTCGACATCGAGCGCGGCGAGTTCGTCGTGTTGATCGGACTCTCCGGCTCGGGGAAGTCGACTCTGCTGCGCTGCATCAACCGTCTGGTGGAGCCGACGTCCGGCACGGTCATCTTCGACGGCAAGGACGTGACGGCGGCGGATCGCGCGGCGATCCGCCGCGCGCGACGGCGCATCGGCATGATCTTCCAGCAGTTCAACCTGGTGCGTCGAACCTCGGTGTTCGGCAACGTCATCGCCGGTCGCCTCGGTTACATGTCCACCTGGCGGACCATCGCGTCGCGGCCCACTCCGTCCGACGTCGCCGCGGCTTTCGAGAACCTCGGTCGCGTCGGTATCGCCGACCGTGCTTTCAATCGCGCGGATGCTCTCTCCGGTGGGCAGCAGCAGCGGGTCGGCATCGCCCGTGCGCTGATGCAAAAGCCGGAGCTCATGCTCGCCGACGAGCCGGTGGCGAGCCTCGACCCGGCGACGAGCCACTCGGTCATGAAGTACCTCGAGGAGATCAACAAGAAGGACAGGATCACGGTGATCTGCTCGCTGCACTTCCTGTCGCTCGCGCGGCGCTACGGCACGCGGGTGATCGCGCTCAAGGGTGGAAGGGTCGCGTTCGACGGCAAACCCGACGCGATCGACGAGCGCCGGTTCAAGGAGATCTACGGCGAGGACGCCGAGGAGGTCGAGATTGGTCCCGGTGCGAGTCAAGCGCCGTCGGCGACGGAAGAGGCGACGCGGGCGCTTGCTGATGACGCGTCGAGCGCGTCCGCGCGGCTCGGCCTGCCCGATCGCTGATGGCGGAGTACTTCACCTCGCGCGGACTACCCGTGCCGCCGGAGCTGCGGCGCAATCCGCTGACCGAGTGGCGGCGCCTCGCCATCATCGTTGCGGTCCTCCTCGTTCTCTACATCGGCCTCCGGATCACGGACATCGACACCGGCCGCGCGAACCTCGAGTACGTGATCAATCGGATCGCGCTCCTCTTCCAGTGGGACTTCTCGATCATGTCTCCGCGCGACGAATTCGAGACGTTCCGGGACACCGCCTGGTGGAAGATGATCGAGACGATCTTTCTGGGGATCATGGCGACGGCTTTCGCGGTCGTGGTCGCGATACCGCTGTCGTTCCTCGGCGCGCGCAACATCATGACCGGCAATCCGATCACCGCGGCCATCTACGCCGTCGTGCGCGTGCTGTTCACCATCATCCGTTCCATCGATGTGTTGATCGTCGTCATCGTTCTGCTCGCGATCTTCGGCCCGGGCAACGCCGCCGGCGTCTTCGGCCTCGCGTTCCACAACATCGGTGTGATGGGAAAGCTGTATTCAGAGGCGATCGAGAGCATCGATGCCGGTCCGCTCGAGGCGATCACCGCGACCGGTGCGAACCGCGTGCAGGTCGTGTGGACCGCGGTCCTGCCGCAGATCACGAACCCTTTCATCTCGTTCACGATCTACCGGCTCGACACGAACGTCCGACTCGCGCCGGTCCTTGGTCTCGTGGGCGGGGGCGGCATCGGACTCGATCTGTTCCAGTCCATCAACCTGTCCCGCTACGGCGCCGCCGGGCTCATCATCTTCATGATCGTGTTCACCGTTGCGACGATGGACTTCGTCTCCGCGCAGATCCGCAAGCGTCTGGTCTAGTCAGCGACCCCAGGCCGGCCGGCTGTCGCCGTCGATCCCCTCGCCGCGCGTGAGCTTCACGGCCACCTTCGCCGTGCCACCCGTGAAGGCATCGCCGACATCCATCGCGTACAGGTCGATGACGCCGCCGCTCTCGCGCAGCAATGCGATCTGCCTGCCATCCGGTGAGAACACGCCACTCCAGCTCTTGCCGTCGCTCGTGAGCGCGATGTCCCGCCCGGTCTTGACCTCGACCGCATGCACGTCGTTGCGGCCGTCGTGCCGGAGCGTGTAGGTGATCCATGCCCCGTCGGGTGAGTACGACGGTCGGTACGCGTCGCCCGTCGTCCCCTTGATCGCGAGCGGCGCCGCCGCGCGTCCGTCTGACGGCACGAGCAGGATGCGGGGCTCGCCCGACGTGTACGACGTCACCGCGATCGTCTTGCCGTCGGGCGACCACGCTGGGTCCGCCAGGAACGAGCCCTCCGACAGGAGCGCGGCGCGTTTGCCCGTCAGGGCGTCGAAGATCTCGAGGTCGGAGGTCCCGGCGGGGGCATCGGTGGTGACGGCGAAGCGCTTCGCGTCCGGCGACAACGCGGGCCCGGTGAGCCACGCGACCGAGTGGAAGCCGCTGGGCGATGAGACGAGGAGGCCGGTGAGAACGATCGACTCCTTACCATCGATCGACTCCTTCTTCACGATGTCCGTATAGCGGAGGATCGCGGGCGTGATCTGACCGTCGACCTCACGCCGTCCGTTGATCGCCTCCGCGCGGACGAACAGGAGCGTCTCGCCGTCCACCGACAGATTCGGCTGGATCGAGCGGGCGTCGGAGGTGACGCTCACGTACTTGCCGTCGTGCAGGACGTAGACGTCGCCGCGCAGCGCGAATGCGATCGTCCCCGGTGTCTGCGGAGCGGGTACCGCACTCACGGGTTTCGTCGGCGTCGGTGTCGGTGTTCCCGCTGAAATGACGAGCGGAGCGGCGCGCGAGCCGAGCACGCCGTAAGCGATCACCAGTCCGATGGCGATCACGCCGAACACGAGATCGCGCGGAAGGCGGCTCACTCCAGGGCCGCCGCGATCCGCTCGATCTCCGACGCGACATCGGGTCCGCTGCGAAGCTGGACGAATCGTTCGGGCGCCTCGAAGCCACGCCGGCGCATCTTCTCGTACACCTCGACGTCGGCGTCCGAGTGGTCGCCGTCGGATCGCGCGACCGCGCGCGCCGCGAGGCGAGCACGCGCGTCCGCATCATCCGCGACGACGAGCACGTGCAACAGCGTCGCGCCCTGGCGGCTCGCGACAGTCTCCATCGGCGCGCGATGGAGCGCGACGAGGTTGGTCGCGTCGAACACGACGACGTGTCCCTCCGTGAGCAGCTCGTCGACGATAGCCTCGGCGAGCGAGAACACCGCGCGATTCTCCTCGTCCGCGTACGACGCCGCGATGAAGAGGCGGTTGCGCAGCTGATCGGTCGCGACGTGCGCCGCGCCCAGGCGGGCCGCGAGGAGCCGCGCGCAGTGCGTCTTTCCCGCGCCCGGGAAGCCCATGAGCATGACCAGCGCCGGATGGCCGTTCGGGCGCGCCGGCACGCCGATCTCCGTTCGGAGCTGCTGGACCAGCTCGCGGCTGTGCTCGGTCAGGGACCGCGTCTGCGCGAGCGTCGCGGCACGCGACAGCCGGGGGGTTCTCGGGGGGCGACGCCCCCCGGTGGTCGTCATGCGGCGAACCCGAGCTCGCGGAGGGCGTCGCGCGCCGCGCCCGCCTCGTCCCACGGTCGCTGCTCCTCACCGACGATGATCGAGGCCTCGTGACCCTTGCCGGCGAGCAGCACCGTGTCCCCCGGCCGGGCGCGGCGGAGCGCCTCGCGCACGGCCTCACGCCGGTCGTCGATCACGACGTAGTCGGTCCCCTTCGCCTTGCCCGCGCCGGTCGCGCCCGCCTCGATCTCGGCCAGGATCCCGGCGGGGTCCTCCAGGCGCGGGTCCTCCTGTGTGATGACGAAGAAGTCCGCGTGCTTCGCCGCGACCTCGGCCAACCGCGGCCGCTTCGTGCGGTCCCGCTCGCCCGCGCTGCCGAACACGGCGACGAGCCGGCCCTTCGTGAGCGGCCGCAGCAGGGCCAGCACCTTGTCGAGCGACTCGGGCGTGTGCGCGTAATCGACGATGACGCTGAAGGGCTGCCCGCAGTCGACGCGCTCCATCCGACCGCTCACCGGCTTGGCGCGCTGCAGCGCGTCGCGCGCTCTCGCGAGCGGCACCCCGGCGGCGATGCCCGCCGCGACCGCGGCGAGCGCGTTGTGGACGTTGAAGCGCCCGACCAGCGGTAGGGCGATCTCGACAGTCTCGCCGCGCGCCTCGACGCGCACGCGCGAGCCGCTCGCGTCGGCGGCGAGCACGGACCCCTGGACGTCGGCGTGCGCGTCGATGCCGTAGGTGATGACCTTCGCCCCGGCGGCGCGATCGACGAGGTACTGCCAGTGCGGATCGTCGGCGTTGAGCACGGCGGTCTTCGGCACGCCCTTGTCGGTCCCCTGCCCGAGCATCTCGAACAGGATCCCCTTCGCCTCGAGGTAGCTCTGCAGCGTGCCGTGGAAATCGAGGTGCTCGGGCGACAGGTTCGTGAACACCGCGATGTCGACGTCGCAGCCGCGCAGCTTGCGCAGCGCGAGCGCGTGCGATGTCGCCTCGAGCACGCCCCAGGTCCCGCCGGCGACCAGCAGCTCGGCGAAGAACTCCTGGATCTCGACCGCTTCCTGCGTCGTCTGCCGCGTGTCGTTCGCCCACACGTGATCCGTCACCTTGAAGTCCACGGTCGTCGCGTACCCGGTCCGCTCGCCGCCGGCCTCGAGGACGTCCGACACGAGATGGACCGCCGTCGTCTTCCCGTCGGTGCCGGTCACACCGACGAGCTTCAGCTTGCGCGTCGGGTGCTCGAACTCCTCGGCCGCGAGATCGGCGAGCGCGGCGCGGCTGTCCGCCACGACCGCGACCGGTACCCTCGAGCGCAGCTTCTTCTGCGCGACGATGGCGACCGCGCCCCGCATCACCGCGTCGGCGGCGAACTCATGCCCGTCGCGATGGAAACCTCCGATGGCGACGAAGAGCGACCCGGGCCCGGCCCTGCGTGAGTCGTACGCGATCGCGCGTACGTCGAGCTCCGCGGCGCCCTCGGGCACCGCGATCTTCGCGCCCTCCAGCAGCAGGCCGAGCTTCATCGCCGTCCTAGCCGCGCGCGCGGCCGACGAGCCGGAGCGCCGCGGTGTAGACGGGCTCCGCCAGCAGGTAGGCGCGATAGGCCAGCGACCTCGGGACCGCGTCGTGCGCGCCGGTCCAGCGCCGGACGGTGCCGCCGAAGCCACGCTTGAACGCGTACGGGCCGTACATCGGGTCGTCCTTTCGCCCCAGGTCGGTCGGTATCCCGCCGAGGTCGAAGCGTTTCGCGCCGTCGCGCTTCGCACCGATGATGCACTCCCAGACCAGCGCGTACGCGGCGTGACTCTTTCGCGCCTCCTCGTTCGTCGCGCCGGTCTGGTAGACGACGCGCTCCCCGCAGTGCCAGGTCATGGCACCGGCCACCGCGGCGCCATCGACGTACGCGAGGCGAAGCGTCGCGAGCCGCGCGTCGATCAGCGCGCGCCACACCGACCGGTAGTAGTCCCAGGTGCGCGTGATGAAGTCGGCGCGCTGGCCGGTGAGCGCATAGAGGTCGTAGAAAGCGCGCAGCGCGCCGTCGTCGCCGACCTCGCGCACCGAGACCCCGTGCTTGGGGCCCTGCCGCACGCTCCACCGGGTGTCCTTCTCCATCGCGGCCATCAGCGCGTCCTCGTCCGGAGCAAGGTCGAGCTCGAGCGTCGCGAGGACCGGCTGGATGTCCTGCGCCGAGCGCACGAAGCCGGCGGCGCGCAGCGGCTCACCGGCGAACTCGGACGGAAGCTCCGGGTCGACCTTGAGGAATACCGCACGCCGCTCGCGCGCCAGCTCCGCGAGGCGCACGAGCGCTCGCCGCAGACCCGCGTCGTCACCGGGCGCCACGATCGGACCGCGCGGCACGTACGCGATGCGCTGCCCGCCGAACACACTCTTCCAGAGCACGAGCGCGACCGGCAGCTCATCGCCGACGCGCACGTACTCCGCTCGCCAACCCTGGCGCTCGCGAACGGCGGCCCAGACCGACGACTGCATGACGTGACCCCACGGCGAGCGTGCCGCGGCGTCGTCCCAGCCGCGCGGGGCCTCCGTCACGCGGCGGAGCGCGCGAGGCGTCTGCGCGCCGCGAGCTGCCACAGCGGATAGAGCATCGGTCGCACCGGCGTTTCGAGCGCGCCGATCCAGCTGACGACGTCGCCGCCGAAGCCGACCTTGAAGTTCTCGACGCCGGCAAGCGGATCGTCCGCGCCCTCGGCGAGGCCGTACATGTCGTAGCGGCGGACACCGAGCTGGCGCATGCGCAGCATCGCGCGCCATTTGAGCAGATAGAAGGGGCGCGCCTCGGCGTGCGCCCCGCTCCAGCCGCCGTAGAGCTCCCACGCGCGATCGGCCATGCGCACGAGCAGCATCGCGCCGGCGTCGTCTTCCCCCACCCGGGCGAGCATCAGGACAGCGCGGTCGCCGAACGCCGCGAGCAGCTTCTCGAAGTATTCGCGCGAGCGGATCGCGAAGCGGTCGCGCGCCGCGACCGCCCCTAGGACCTTCATGAAACGAGACAGGTCACCCGTCTCCTCGGTCACGACGCCGGCTCGCTCCGCCTTGTGGATGTACTGCCGCGTCTTCTTGCGCATCGCCCCGAGCAGCGCTTCGTTCTCCTCGGCGAGATCCATGAGAAGCGTGCGGCGCGGCTGCACGAAGACGGGCGACGCGCGCACTCCGGCTCGGGCCAGACTCGCGCGGATCGCGGGGTCGTCCGGGACCTCCGGATCGCACAGCAGGCTCGCGCATCTCTCGCGGGCCAGCGCCTCGCGCACGGCGACGATCGCGTCCGCCAGACCCTCGGGCGCGACGAGCGGGCCGCGCGGCGCGTACGCGACGGAGAGCCCGAGCGGCAGGGACTTGATCAGGACCTGCGCGACGCCGCCGTCGAGCACGAAGCGCCGGACGCTCCACCCGGTCGCGGCCTTGACCTCGGCCCATGCGGCGGACTGCAGGAGGTGCGGCTGTCCGGTCGCGACGACCAGCTCGTCCCAGCGCTGGACGTCGCCGAGGGTCGCCGCCGTCGCCCTCAGGCGACGGGCTCCGTCACGCGGCTCCCGCGCGTCACGCCGCGTCCTTGCCTGGTGCGGCTTCTTTGCTAGGGAGCTGACGTGCCGTGAACGTGCACTCCGGATAACGCTCGCAACCGTAGAAGAGCGAACGCCCGCGTCCCCGGCGCTGGACCAGCTCGCCCTGACCGCAGAGTGGGCAGACCACGCCGGTCTTCACCTGCGTCTTCTTGATGTACTTGCAGCCCGGGTAACCGGTGCAGCCGATGAACGGACCGTAGCGTCCGCGGCGGCGCGCGAGCGGCTTACCGCAGTCCGGACACATCTCGCCTGCGATGATCTCGAGCTGCGGCTCGGTCTGGCCTTCGAGCGGCTCCGAGTAATCGCACGCGCCGGGCGGCTGCGGCTCGCCCTTCTTGGTCCTCTTGAAGCCGGTGCAGGAGTAGAAGCGGCCGAACCGGCCGAGCTTGATGATCACCGGACGTCCGCACTTGGGACAGACGCGGTCGGTCTGCTGTTCGGTGATGTCCGACTTCTTCACCGACTTCGTCTTCTCCTCGACGAGCTTGATGAACGGCGTGAAGAAATCTCGGACGACCGGGACCCACTCGGTCTCGCCGCCGGCGATGCGATCGAGGTCGAGCTCCATGCGCGCCGTGAATCCGTTGTCGACGATGTCGGGGAAGTGCTCCTTCAGGAAATCGGTCACGACGAAGCCGACGTCCTCCGGCACGAGCGCGCGGCCTTCCTTGCGCACGTACTTGCGACCGGTGAGCGTGGAGATCGTCGGTGCGTACGTCGACGGCCGGCCGATGCCGTGCTCCTCGAGCGTCTTCACCAGCGACGCCTCGGTATAGCGCGGCGGGGGCTGCGTGAAGTGCTGCGCGGCGTCGAGGCCGAGGAGCTTCAGATCCTCACCGGCCACGACCTCCGGCAGCGGCGCCACTTCCTTCTCCGGCTCGTCGGTGCCCTCGGCATAGACGCGGATGAAGCCGTCGAACGTGACCCGGCGCCCGTTCGCGCGAAGCACGTACGCCCCGGCGTCGACGTCGAGACGCGTGTTCTCGAAGCGCGCGGGTGCCATCTGCGACGCCAGCGTCCGCTGCCAGATGAGCGTGTACAGCTTGAGCTGATCGGGCTTGAGGAACCTCTTCACGTACGTCGGCGTGCGCGAGAGGTCCGTGGGACGGATCGCCTCGTGCGCCTCCTGCGCGCCCTTGGAGCGCGTCTTGTAATGGCGCGGCTTCTCGAGCGCGTACTGCGCGCCGAACTCTTTCGTGATCACGTCCCGCGCCTGGCGTAGCGCGCTCTCGGCAACGTGCAGAGAGTCGCTACGCATGTAGGTGATGAGACCGACCGGCATATCGCCGAGCGAGACGCCCTCGTACAGCTGCTGCGCGAGGACCATCGTCCGCTTCACGGAGAAGCCGACCTTGCGCGACGCGTCCTGCTGGAGCGTCGAGGTCGTGAACGGCGGCGCGGCGTTGCGCGAGCTCTCGCGCTTCTCGAGGCTCTTGACGACGTATCTCGCGTCGGCCAGTGCCGCCCTGTGCTTATCGGCGGCCTCGCCGCTGCTGATGTGGATCTTGTGGCCCTTGTGCTGGATGACCTCGGCGGTGAACGACTCACCGGCGTGGTTCGCCAAGAGCGCCTCGATGCTCCAGTACTCCTCCGCCTTGAAGGCCTGGATCTCGCGCTCGCGGTCGACGATGAGCCGGAGCGCGACCGACTGGACGCGGCCGGCGGAGAGCCCGTAGCGGATCTTCTTCCAGAGGAGCGGCGACATCGTGTAGCCGACCAGCCGGTCCACGACGCGCCGCGCCTGCTGCGCGTTGACCAGGTCCTGATCGATGTCCCGCGGATGCTTGAAGGCGTCGGCGATGGCGGCCGGCGTGATCTCGTGGAAGGTGACGCGGCGGAGCTTGCTCTTCGCGCCGCCGATCACGTCGGCGAGGTGCCAGGCGATCGCCTCGCCCTCGCGGTCGAGGTCGGTGGCGAGCCAGATGTGCGGCGCGGTCTTCGCCTCTTTGCGGAGGAGGCGCGCGTGCTTCTCCGAGTCGTCGGGAACGACGTACTCCGGCGCGAAGGTCACAAGGTCGATGCCGAGCTTCGATTTGGGCAGGTCGCGGATATGGCCGTACGAGGCCTCGACCTTGTAGCCGCTACCGAGCATCCGTTCTAGGGTCCTGGCCTTGGTCGGTGATTCCACGACCACCAGGTCTTGCTTACCGTCCGCCAATCCGTCCGCCTTTCACATAACGAAAAGCGCCCTCACGGGCGCCCTACCGCTCCTACCACTTTAAATGTACCGGCTAGAGGCCCTGTTCCCGGAGCCCTTCCCAGCTCCCGCTAGAGCAGCTCCTCGCGCTCCTCGCGGCGGAGGTGGTCGACGACCTCCTTTACCTCCTCGGCGCGGTCTTTCGAGGCCACCAGGAGGGCGTCGGGCGTGTCCACGACGATCAGCCCCTCGACGCCGACCAGGGCCACGACCTTCCCGGGTGCCCAGGCGTAGTTGTCGCCGGAGCCGATCGCCACGTGCCCATCCGACGACCAGTTGTCCGACCGCTGGACGATGGAGGCAAGTCGGCCCCAGCTGCCGACGTCGTGCCAACCGATGTCCGCGGGCACGACCGCGACGTTCTTCGCCTTCTCGAGGATGCCGTAGTCGATCGTCGTCCGGTCGGTCTCCTCCCAGACCTCCGCCAGCACCCCCTCGTAGCGCGGCGTGCCCACCGCGTCGGCGAGCGCGTGCAGCGCCTTGGCGGTCCCGGGAAGGTGCTCCTCGAAGGCCTTCACTATCTCGGCGACGCGCCACACGAACATGCCCGCGTTCCAGTAATGACCTCCCGAGGCGATCATCTTCTCCGCCGCGTCGCGCTTGGGCTTCTCGATGAAGCGCTTGACCGCGTGCACCGGGAGCGGCGTTTTCAGGTCGAGCCTGTCCCCCGCTTCGATGTAGCCGAAGCCGGTGTCGGGGCTTTCCGGCTCGACACCAAGCGTGACAAGACGTCCCGCCTCCGCGGCAGCGGTCGCGGAGATGAGCACCTCGCGGAACTTGCCGCGGCGCTCGATGACGTGATCCGACGGAAGGATCGCGACGACGGCATCGGGATCGAAGGCCTGAAGAGCCGCCATCGCGAGACCGATCGCCGCGGCGTTGCCGCGCGGGTACGGCTCGACGACGACGTGGTCCGCGCGAAGCTCGGGGAGCTGCTCGTGGATGAGCTCACGGTGTTCGGGCGGCGCGACCGCGAAGATGCGCTCGAGCGGGATGATCTCGGCGACGCGATCGACCGTGTCCTGCAGTAGCGTGCGCTCGCCGGTGAGCTGTAGGAACTGCTTGGGCTTGCCGCGCCGGGAGAGTGGCCAGAGCCGCGTACCCGCGCCGCCCGAGAGGATCAGCGCATAGAGCCGGGGCAAGACGCCTAGCGCCCGAAGTAATCGAGACGCATGGCCGCACGGACCTCGTGGAGCGTGGCGGCCGCCTCGCGTCGCGCGCGCTCGCTGCCGGCGGCGAGGATCTCGTCGACGAGCCGCGGCCTCGCCTCGAGCTCCTTCCGACGCTCGCGGATCGGCGCGAGGAACCTCTCCATCGCGGCGAGGAGCTTGCGCTTCACCTCGACGTCGCCAACCTTCCCTTCGCGGTATCGCGCCTTGAGGTCGTCGACCTCGGCCTTGTCCGGATTGAACATGTCGTGATAGACGAACACCGGGTTCCCCTCGACGCGGCCGGGCGTGTCCGCCCGCACGCGGTTCGGATCGGTGTACATGCCCATCACCTTGCGCTCGACGGTCTTGGGATCGTCGGACAGGAAGATCGCGTTGTCGAGGCTCTTCCCCATCTTGTCGCGGCCATCGATGCCGGGTAGCAGGCCCATGTCGGGGATGAGCGACTCGGGTACCGGGAAGATCGGAGCGAACAGCTCGTTGAAGCGTCGGGCGACCTCGCGCGTCAGCTCGATGTGCGACTCCTGGTCCCGTCCAACGGGTACGAGGTCACCCTTCACCACCAGGATGTCCGCCGCCTGCAGCACCGGGTAACCGAGGAGCCCGTACGTGGGCTGTGCGAGACCGTGATCCCGCAGCTGGTCTTTCAGCGTTGGGATGCGCTGCACCCGCGGGACGGAAACGAGCATCGAGAAGTACAGGTGCAGCTCGGGGATCTGCGGGACGAGCGACTGCAGGAAGTAGTTGACCTTCTCCGGGTCGACGCCGACCGCGAGGTTGTCGATAACGTCGTCACGGATGTTTTGCTCGATCTCCTTCAGGCCGTCGAGCTTGGTCGTGAGCATGTGGTGATCCGCGACGAGCAGGAACGTCTCGTACGAGTCCTGCAGCTTCACGCGGTTCGCGAGCGTGCCGACGTAGTTGCCCACGTGCAGCCGGCCCGTCGGGCGATCACCCGTCAGGATGCGCTTTCGCGTCTGCTTGGCCGCAGGCGCGGTCTTCGGAACGCTCACTTCCGCGGTCATGGGACCGTCATCCTAACGTGCGCGCCAGCTCGTCGGTCACCAGTCGGGTCATCGCATCGCGGTGTCGGACGAAGAAGTGATCCGCACCGCGCACCTCGGCGATGCCGGCACGCGGGAATCGTTCTCGAAGCTCCGCAGCGGTGCCGAACTGATCGTGCTCGGCCGCGACGATGAACGTGCCATCCGGCACCGCGGGCAGATCGTTGTCCCGCCCCGTGACCGACCGCAGGGGAAGACCGACGAGCGCGAGCGCATCGACCTTCCCACCACGCGCGAGCCACCGCAGCGTCATCAGCGCGCCGAAGCTGTAGCCGACGAGGCCGAGGGGCAGCGTCGAGGCGATCGCTCGCGCGTGAGCGACCGCGGCACCGACGTCCTCGTGCTCCTCACGTCCACCGGTCCAGATGCCGTCGCTCGCGCCGACACTTCGAAAGTTGAAGCGCAGCGCGTACCAGCCGCGCTCCGCGCAGGCGCGCGCGATACCCGCGACGAGCGGATTGCGCATCTCGCCGCCGTGCGTCGGAAGCGGATGCGCGATAACGACGATCGCCCGCGGCTCGGCGTCGGGCACGCGCAGCGTCCCCTCCAGACGGCCGTCGATACGCTGGGCTTCCTCCCGCATCTCCAGAGTGTCGCGGGAACCCGCGCGCGACGGCGTTGTATAGGCTTCCGTCATGCGCGTCAGGGCCGCTGGTATCGCGCTGCTCGTCGTCACCACGGTGGCATGCCAGGCGGCGCGCCCGCTCACGCAGCAGTCTCCCCCGCCGCCCACGGCCGCCCGCTCCGCACCGTCGACCGCGCCCACGCCGACCCCCACGGTCGGCGTCGCTCCGCAGAACGCGCAGTGCGGTCAGCGCGTGACCGCGGACTTCGTCCTCGCCAACAATATGACCTGCACCAGCGATGCGTTCGTCATCAACGCTGACAACATCACGCTCGATCTCGGCGGCCACACCATCACCGGACCGGGCATGGGTCCCCAGACCTGGCCCCAGCCACAGCTCGACACCGTCGGCGTCCGCACCGGTGGACACACCAACGTGACGGTTCGGAACGGCACGATCAGCCAGTTCTCGACCGGCATCTACTTCATCGACATGGAGAAGTCCCGCATCGAGGACGTCACGAGCGAGCGCAACCGCTTCGGCTTCTACATCCACGCGTCGAAGGAGATCGCGATCCGTCGTTCTACCGTCGTCGGCAACGTCTACGGCCTGCACCTGCAGGATGCCAACGACAGCCTCGTCGAGGGGAACAACCTCATCCGGCAGACCTACAACAGCCCCGGTGGCTACGGAATCTACCTCTACCGCAGCACCGGGAACCGCATCGTCGAGAACACCATCGAGAACAACGTGAACTGGGGCATCTGGTTCAGTGACGCCAAGGGCAATGTCATCTTCCACAACAACGTCTCGGGCAACTCGCCGCAGGTGAGCGACAACAACCCCGACTCCAACCACTGGTTCGACTCCGAGAAGAAGGAGGGAAACTGGTGGGCGGACTACAAGGGGACAGATGCGGACAAGGATCTGGTCGGCGACACGCCGTACGCGATCCAAGGGCCGGGCGGAGCGGTCGACGCGTATCCGTTCGTCGAGCGCGACGGCTGGAAGAAGAGGACGCGTTCGACGATCGACCATTACCAGCCGCCACTGGCACGCGCACCGCGCGAGGTCCGCCTTGTCGTCCTGGCCGGCGGCACCATCGGGATCGGGCGCCCGCATGACAGCGCGCTGGACACGTCCACCGTTCGCGCGTCCTCGGTGGCGGTCCAGACCGACGGCCGGACGCTGCTCGCGCTGGACGGCAAGACGCTGACCGCGTGGGACCTCACCGGCGGCGAGCCCCGCACGCGCACGGTCGCGATCGACGACGGCGTCATCGGCGCGAATCGCGATGGTGTCTCCGCGCTCATCGTCGGCGCGCGCGGCGCGCAGCAGATCGACCTCACCACCGGACAACAGGAGCTCTTCGCGTACTCGAGCACGCCGCAGGAGCTAGCGCCGAGCTACAAGCACAACCACATCTTCGTCGCGACCCCGCGTGGGATTGATCTCCTGTACCTGAACCTCGGCGGCCGCACCCCCTACACGATCCCTCTCGACGGCCCGGCCGGCGCGATGTCGATGAACGGGTCAGGCACGCGCATCTACACCGCGATACGCGGCAAGAACGTGATCGACGTCGTGGACACCGAGCAGTACGCGGTCGTACAGCGCATCGCGATCGACGCCGAGGCGACGGCGATCGCCGTGTCCCCGCGGGAAGAGGCGCTCTACGTCGGGACGGAGCACGGCGTTCTGGCGATCGACCTCGGCAATGAGGGTGTCCGCGCACGAAGCTCGTTCCTCGGATCGGTCGTCGACCTCGCGATCTCCCCGAACGCGGACGAGCTCTACGTCGCGCTCGCCGGTCTCCAGCGCGCCGTGGCGGTCCTCGACACCGCGGGGCTGCGGACCGCGAACATCATCCCGCTGCAGGCGGATCCGACCAAGCTTCTCGCCGCGTCGTACTGATCCGGAACCGCAGGCCGCGTCGCGCTGTAGGGGTACCGGATGCTGAAGCGCACGCTCACGGCGATCGGTCTCGCAGCCGTGCTGCTCCCGGGCTGCGTCCCCACACGAAATGCCGTCGCCGATCCTCCGACGCGCGCGCCCGAGCCGATGTCGCAGCCCGGTGGCGCGGCCTCCCCGATCGGCATCGATACATCGCCGGCGATACGGCCAAGCGACCCGCCACAGGTCGTGCTCATCGACGATGACGGAACGGGACAGAGTCTGCGCGCCCGCCCGATCGATCCACGAACGCTCGCTGACGTTCCCGGCTACCTCCCAATCGCTTTCGGCCACCATTACGTCGCACGCGTGGGCCCCGACGGACACACGATCGCCGCGATCCTGTGGCCCTCCGGCTCGAGCACGAGTGGCGCCAAGATCCATCTGATCGACACGCGCCGCTGGCTCGACCGCGAGCTCGACATGGCGGTCACGAATTACGCCACGGCGGTCCACTTCGATCCAAGCGGGACGAACGTGTTCTGGACGCAACCAAAGGAAAGCGAGCTCACGCCGAGCGTGTTCGGCGTCGATCTCGCCTCCGGACGCGTTCGTGAGCTCGCGCGTCTCTCGCGCGGCTTCTACGCGCGGGACATGTTCGCTTTCGGCAGTCGTTTGGCCGTCTACCTGATGCCCGCCAACGTCCCCGTCAACGGGACCGTCCAGGCGCCGACCGCCGTGCCGCGCATCGCACTCGTCGAGACCAGCAGCGAGACCGCGATGGAAGTGCCGCTGCCGGTGCGCGCCGGCTTCTACCCGGACAGCACGGCCGCGAGTGAGGAGCCTTTCCGGGCGATCGAGCCGGGATTCGCGTGGGACCTCGCGCGCGGACGGCTTTACATCGCGGATGCCGACAGCGACCGCGTGTTCGTTATGGATCTCCAGACCGGAAAGATCACCGGGCCGTTCGAACCGAGACCGAAGCGATCGATGCTCGACGTTCTGTGGTCGTTCGTTGGCTCAGTCGCGGAAGCGAAGATGACGTCGACCTCACGTCAGCACGCTGCTGTCTCGCCGGATGGCTCTCGCCTGTATGTGACCGGCCTTCGCTCGGACTTCGCCAAGGGGACCGATGGCAAGTACCACGAGTCGGTCACCCCGCTGCAGCTCCGCGTCATCGACCTCACCGACATGACCGAGATGGCACGAATGGACGGCGCGACGACGGCGCTGTGGATGTCACCGGACGGCGCGGCGCTGCTGTACGGCGACAACCTCTACGACACGAGCGTCGAGGGGTACGCCTCGCGAAGCGCGTTCAGGCTGCACCTCCTTGACCACGAGCGGCACGACGTCGCGCTCCCAGTAAGTGGCGAGCCGCTCGTGGTGGGCTTCGCGTCGAGATCCCACACCGCATACGTCCGGGTCCAGCGCTTCAATGCGAGCAGCTTGAGTGTCGCCTCGCTCGCCCTGGTCGACCTCGCCGGCCGAGGTGTCGTGCGCGAGCGGGTCATGGAACGGCATTTCGCCGACGTCTTGATCCTCGGCGGCGCCTAGACAACCTGGTCTAGTTCAGCGCCGAACGCCGTTCCTGCGTCGATTCCACCTGAAGCGAGGCGTCCCGGATCTCGGGAACGCGTGACAGGTGGCCCTGGACGTCCACGACGCTCGCCGTTCTGCGGCCGGTGTCCTTCAGCCGAACGGGCTTCCACTCTTCCTCGACGAGGGCCTCGATCGCGTAGTTGATCTCGCGCCCCTCATCGAGATCGGTGATGAGGTCGAGCGGAGGCTCGAGCTGGAACTCGAGATAGCCGTCGAGCGACACAACGGCCGTGCTGCTGACGGTGACGATCTGGCCGTCGCGATCCATGACGCGGACCCGGGTCGGACTTTCGCTGTTCGCGAGGATCTGAAGCTCGAGCCGGGCCCTGGGACCATCGAGGTGTAGTCCCCAGTGGAAGTGGATGGCCTCGAACAGGGGCGGCGGCGGGAGCTCTTTGCCCGCGTGGCTCAATGAAGCCGCCATCGCGATCTCCGCGAGACGCGCGCGTAGCCGCGAGATCTGACGCATGAGCTGGTCGATCTGGTGCTCGCGCTCTCGACCACGCTCCGTCAGCGTTCGCACGGAGCCCTCGGCCTGTTCGAGGCTGCTCCTCAGTCTGGCGAAGTCGTCTACCGCCCATTCGAACTGCTTGACCACCAGCTCGACGCGACTATCGGCGGTTTGGACCACCGCGTTGAGCTCTTTGGCGTGAGCCTCATGCGCGCTACGCAGTAGGCTCCGACGGTCGGACCACACGTACATCGCGCACGCTGAGATGCCCGCAGCGACGCCACCGCCGATCCAGCCTGCGGGACCGCGGTCGACCGCGGCCAGGATCAGAGCAACGGTCGCGACAAGCGCGAGCGGCACCAGGTGCCGCACCTGGCGCACCGCTGACCTGTCGCCTTTGTCGAGTGCGCTCATCTCGGCACAGAGACGGCAGTCGGAAGCGCTTTTCGCTGACCGGTGCCCAAAAAACCATGGGATCACGCCCATCCCACACCCACGGAGAGCAGACTCGGCCGACCGGCGCTGTTCCGTGTCGCGGCGAGGTATCACTCGCGGGTGCGCTGATCGCGTCGCTGCGCGGCGCTCGTCTGCGCTGGTGTGTGCGCTTCCCGCACACCGCACTCATCGGGGCAGCTGCGCTGCCCATCTGCGTGGCGAGTGGGCGTCGCCCACGGCGCAGTAGCGTCCATCCGGTGTCTTCCTGATCAGACCCGCGAGCGTCAGCCTCAGCAGGTGATCCGCAAGCTCGCTCTCAGTGTGGCAAACGCGCCGTCGGAGCGAGTCGACGTCCAGAGGGGCGCTCGCGAGTGCCTCCAGGATGGGATCGGTCGGCGATCGCGGCTCGCTTGGCGTTGCTCGCCCGAACGCCTCGAGCAGCGCATCCACGCCCAGCAGAGACCGCGCCGCCCCCGTCGCGATCAGCCCGTTCGTCCCGACGGACGCGGCCGAGCCGAGCGGCCCGGGCACGGCGAAGACCGGACGGCCGAGGTGACGCGCCTCGTCGGCGGTGATCAGCGCGCCAGAGCCGAGCCCGGCCTCTACCACGACGGTCGCATCGCCGAGAGCGGCGATCGTGGCGTTCCGCTTCACGAACATCCACGGGCGCGCGCAGAAATTCGGCGCGTACTGCGAGATGAGCGCGCCGCTCGCACGGATGCGCGGGACCAATGGCCGGCGCCTGCCACGCACTGTGGCACGGAATAGCGCGATCCCCTCACCGAGCACGGCGATGGTGCGGCCGCCCGCATCGAGGGCGCCGCGATGTGCGGTGCTGTCGATACCCTGCGCGAGACCCGAGACGACGACGACTCCCGCGCCGGCGCATGCGCTCGCGAGTTCGCGGGCGATGCGCTCGCCGTACGCGCTCATGCGCCGCGTCCCGACGATGGCGATCGCTCGCGCGCTGAGCCCCGCGCAGTCGCCGTCGATCCACAGCGGCTCCGGTGGACGTTCCAGATCGAGCAGCCGCCGCGGATAACGGGGGTCGGCGAGCCCGATCTCGATCACGCCTGTGCGCGGAGAAGCAGCCCGAAGGCGAGATCAGTGGTGCGGATGTCGTCGCTGCCCGCGAGGTCCGCGACGGTCCGTGCGACACGCAGCACGCGGTGGAATCCACGCGCCGACAGACGGCGACGGCGCATGGCCTCCGCTGCCAGGGCCTCTGCCTCGCCCGCGAGACGGCAGTGACGCCGCACTTCCGCGACGGTGAGCTCTGCATTGCAGCGGCGGCCGGTGCCCGCGAGCCGCGCACGCATCCGTTCGCGGGCCGCGATCACGCGCGCACGGACCACGCTCGACGGCTCGCGACCGTGCGCGCGCAGCTCCTCGTACGCGATGCGTGGAACGTGGACGCGCAGATCGATGCGATCGAGGAGCGGACCGGAGAGCCGCGCGTGGTAGCGGTCGACCGCGTCCGGAAGGCAGATGCACGGCTCGGCGGGATCGCCGGCGTGACCGCACGGGCAGGGATTCATCGCCGCGACGAGCGTGAAGCGCGCCGGGTACGTCGCCGCGTTGCCCGCGCGCGAGATCGTGACCGCGCCTTCCTCGAGGGGCTCACGCAGCGTCTCGAGGACCGACGGCGAGAATTCCGCGAGCTCGTCGAGGAAGAGCGCTCCGCCATGCGCGAGGCTTACCTCGCCCGGCCGTGGGGGCGATCCACCGCCCACCAGGGCGAGGTGCGACGCCGTGTGATGCGGTGCGCGGAACGGTCGCGTGCCGAGGAGCGGTCGCTCGGGATCGATGAGACCGGCAACGCTGTGGACCGCGCTCGCGACGACCGCCTCGTCCGGGTCGAGGTCGGGCAGCAGCGACGCGATCGCGCGCGCGAGGAGCGTCTTGCCCGTCCCAGGCGGCCCGACCAGGAGCAGGCTGTGGCCGCCGGCGGCCGCGACCTCGAGTGCGCGCTTGGGCGTCTGGTGACCGGCGATATCCGCGAGATCGACGGCATGCGCCGGCCGCGGCGCTGGCGGTGGCGCGGGTGCCGGCGACTGCCGCGCGCGCCCCTCGACATGCTCGACGACGTCGCGGAGCGACGTGAAGCCAAAGGCGTCCGCCCCGAGCGCGGCGGCTTCGCCGGCGTTCTCGCGCGAGACGAACGCGGTCGGTAGGCCTGCGAGCATCGCCCGTCGCACGCGAGCCATGACGCCGCGGACCGGCCGCAGCGTGCCATCCAGCGCGAGCTCGGCGAGGCACAGCGCATCCGCTTCGCGCGTGAGCTGGCCTGTCGCGCGCAAGACGCCGAGCGCTATCGGAAGATCGAACCCGGTGCCTTCCTTGCGTCGTTCCGCAGGCGCGAGATTCACGACGACCCGGCGCAGTGGGAATTCGAAGCCCGAGTTGCGGATCGCGGCCCGCACGCGCTCGCGCGCCTCGGAGACGGCGGCGTCGGGCATGCCGACGACGGTGAACGACGGCAGGCCGTTCGCGACGTCGGCCTCGACCGTGACCATCGCCGTCTCGAGCCCCCACAACGCGCACGCCGCGACGCGCGCGACGGAGCGCGCCGCCTCACGCGGCGCGGCGGCGGTGGCCATCGGCGCAGCCTCGACGATGGACGCGTCGCGCGGCACGGGACCTCGGACCGGTACGGCGGTACCGATCAGGGCGAGCCGCCACACTACGGCCCGATGTCGTGGCGCGTAGCCGCCGTCTTCTTCGCGCTGGGCGTGCTCACGCGTGTCCCGTTCCAGACGGACTTTCTGTGGGCCCACGACTCCGTGCTCTACGCGCGCTCGCTCGACCGTTTCGACCCGCTCGACCAGCGACCGCAGGCGCCCGGCTACCTGTACTACGTGCTCGTCATCCGCGCGGTCTTCGCCGTCCTCGGCGATCCGAACCGCGCGATGACGATCGTGAGCCTGGTCGCCGGCGCGGCCGCGATCGCGCTCCTCTACCTCTTCGGGGCGCGCCTCTACGACGAGCGGACCGGCCGCGCGAGCGCTGCCTTCCTGCTGACCGCGGTGACGTTCTGGGCATACGGCGGAGTGGCCTATCCGTATACGCCGCTGGCCGCGCTCTCGATCGGCTGCGCGCTCCTCTTCTGGCGCGCGCTTCGCGCGGAGGCGGGACGCGGACCGCGACTCGCGCTCGCGACGGCGGCGTACGGGATCGCGATCGGCGTCCGCACCGACCTAGCGGTGTTCCTCGCGCCGCTGTGGCTGATGACCGCGGTCGCGACGCCCCTGCCCTGGACGATCGCGAGCGCGGCGCTGGGTGCGCTGCTCGTGCTCGCGTGGTTCTTCGCATCGGCCGCGTTCGACGGCGGCGTCGCCCGGCTGCTGGAGGCGCTAGGGGTGCAGGGCAAATTCGTCGACGAGCGATACAGCGTGTTCGGCGATCTCGGCCTGCGCGCGCTCTACGGCAACGCCTACGAGCTCGCGCGCTTCCTGGGCCGCGGCCTGTACTTCCTCGCGCCGCTCCTCGCGGCGGTCCCGCTGTCGGCGGCCGCCCGGCGGATCGAGCTCAGCGATCGGCGCCGCGTCACGTTCGTGTTGCTCTGGACCCTGGCGCCGCTCCTGATCTATGTCCCCATCCATGTGGGCGAGTACGGCTACGTCTTCAGCATGCTTCCCGGGCTCTGCATCTTCGCCGCGCGCGGCGTGATCGCGCTGGCGCGCGGGGCGCGAATGCCGCGCTCGCTTCCGTGGCTGGTCGCGACCGTCGCTCTCGCGAATGCCGCGGTGTTCCTCGTGAGCGACACGCCGCTCTCGGCTCGCGACGTCGTTCGTCACGATCGAGGCGTCGGCGAGCGGATCCAGCGGCTCAACCAAGCCGACCTCGCCGGCGCGACGATCCTGGCCGCATACGACGGGCTCGTCGTCGAGTACTACCTCACCGATGACGAGCGTCTCGGGACGGACCACGTTCTCGTCTCGTACGACCCCGCGCTGCCGCGACGCGAGATGGTCTTCAGCACGCGTCTCTGCAACGGCGCGGGCGACGTCTGCCGTGACCGCGATCCGGTGATCGCGGTCTGGGACGACCTGATCCGCGTGAGTGGCGCCGGGTGGGAGGAGATCATGATGCCCCATGGCGCGAAGCTGCGGGTCGCGCGGAACATGATCAACGTGAAGGTGATTATCGACGGACTCTCCGTCGAGATCGTGCGTTAGGAGCGGTCGAGGTCCACGAGCTCGACGGCCGTCCCCTCCGCGCTCACCGTCAGCGCCGCGACCACGATCCGCCAGACCGCGGCGCGCTCACCACGGTGCGCGAGCCACGATTGCGCGAGCGCGGCGAGGCGGACGGCCTTCCGCGCGTCGACGGCCTCTGCCGCCGCGACGAACGATCCCGCCCGCCGCGTCTTCACCTCGACGAACGCGTATCCACGTGCGTCGCGGCAGATCAGGTCGATCTCGCCGAAGCGCGTGCGGACGTTGCGTGCGACGATGCGGAATCCTCTGCGCGCGAGCTCGCGCTCGGTGAGGTGCTCGCCGGCGAGTCCAAGGATCCTGCGCGGCTCCATGCAAAACGCATCGGCCGTGCCTTGCGTCAGGGCTGCGTGGCGATGATCCGCAGGACGCGGTCGGCGGTGCCGTTGCTCGTCGTCACATAGAGCGCGCCGTCGACGCCGAGCACGACGCTGCGCAGACGGCCGTACGTGTTGTCGAGGAGGATGTTCGTCTGACGCACGGTCCCCGCGAACAGCTCGAAACGCCGCAGATCCTGTTCCTTGAGCTGGGCGACGAACAGCGAGACGCTCCACGCGCCCCACTGCGGACCCACGACGAAGTCGGCCCCCGACGTCGCGAGCGTCACGTTGCCAGACGACCACGCGGGAACGCGATATGACTAACCCGCAGGACTTGCTAAGCGGCTTCGCGCAGGGCCGGCCGCAGCGATCGCACGAACTGCGCGACGTGCGCGTTCGTCCACGCGGCTGCCTCGAGCGGCAGCATATGCCCGATGCCACGCGCGACGTGGATCTCGGCACGCTGATGGAAGTCGCGGCAGCGGATCGCATCGCCGGCGCAGATCACGCGATCCTCGTTGCCCCAGAGTACGAGCGTCGGCATGTCGCTGAGCTCCTTCAGGCGATCACCGAGCGCGAACGCGACCTGCTCGCCGCCCGGCGTGATGAGCATCAGTGCCCTGCGCCACACCGACGGCTGATTCGCCCACACGATCGCGCGGGACGACAGCGCGCGCTCGCGCGCCTTGTTCCCGTGGCGGATCAGCCGGCCGACGAACTTCTGGTCATCGCGACGCAGCGCGCCGACCAGGAAGCGACGAACGAATCCACGCTGACCCGAGCCGCGTGGGTACAGGAGCGCTCGCCCGACCAGCGGTAGGCAGTACAGCTTGTAGATCCAATGGAGCGAGCGACCGAGAGCCGCGGGAGCCAGCAGGACGAGGCCATCGACGAGCTCCGGCCGGCGCAGCGCGAGGTGCAGCGCGACGCCACCGCCGAGCGAGTGGCCGACGACGACCGCGCGCCGCACGCCGAGCGCGTCGATCGCATGCGCGACGTGCTCGGCGAGCTGTGGAAATCTCGCGTCCGCCGTCATCAGCGACGGTGGCAGGGCCATTCCGGGCAGGTCGATGACATGGACGGTCGCGACCTGCCGCCGGAGCATGCGGATCTGTGGCGCGAGCGCGCGCCAGTCCGCGGAGAGTCCGGGGAGAACCACCGCGTGCGGCGCGGCGCCGCTGCCCCAGGTGGTGACGCGGAGCCGGTAACGGTCGCGCTTGACGCCGCGGACTTCCATGCCCGCACGAATGCAGACACCGTGCCGAACTCCCGAGGAGGCGGTCAGCCCCTCCTCAGGGGCGCAGCCGCAGCTCCAGGCCGATCCAGGCGGGCTGTTTGACGAAGCCCATGGCCTCGTTGATCGCGAGCATCGGTCGGTTGCGCTGGTCATTCCACGTCTTGATGTGATCGACGCCGAGACGCTGTGCGCGGCGAACGGTCTCGAGCTTTAGCGCCATCGCAAGTCCTTTACCCCGCGCCTCCCGGCGGACGCCGGTCAGGCCCTGCCAGATGAACGACGGGTCCTCAATTGACCTTTGCAAGTTCGACATACCAAGCCAATGTCCGTCGCGGTCGATCGCGACGAAGAACGCGTCGGCCAGGAAACCCGGTGCGTCGAGCCACTCCTGTCGCCACTCCTCGAACGTGACGTCGGTCGGAGCGTCCATCGCCGGTACGTCCCGGCGACACAGGTCGGTGAGCTCGAAGGCTTTCCGTGGCGCATCGCCGTCGCGCGCGAGCTCGTCGGCGTAGGTGCTGATGCGTATGCCTTGGGCCGTGACGCGCTCGGTTGCGCCGGCGAACCGATCGAAGTCGAAGCCGGCGACCACCAACCGTGACTCCCAGTCGCGCTTCATCTCGACCCAGCCGCGCCTCTTAGTGAACGTGACGCCGTCGGTCATCGACTCCTTCACTCCAGCGGTCGCGGCGAGCGCGTTCCGCTCATGCAAGAGATTCACGGCCGTGTCATGCAGAGCGCTCCCATGTCCGCGCCGGCGGCGATCCGGAAGCACCCAGAGATCGACGCCATAGCGGTCGGGGTGGAAGCGCGAGGGCCGGTGATTCACGTCGACCGAGCCCACGATGCGCCCGCCCTCCTCGGCGACGATCCGCCTTTTGAAGAACCGGGCGTGGTCCCACTTCTCGTCCTGATGGCGAGCTTCTTCGAGCGACCAGGGATAGTCCGGGTAGCAGATGTTGCTGCCGGCCACCCAGCCTGGGTAGTCGTCACTGGTGAACGCGCGTAGACGCACGGCTGCGGTCGTCATCGGTCGCGCGACTGTACCCGACGGGTCGCGCGCACGAATGTCAACTCCGTCACTCGCCGGCGAGGACGAGCTCCAGTTGGTTCTCGACCGCGCGCAGCAGCTTCACCGTCCCGAAGTCGTGGCGGTGGAACGGCGTCAGGCCCCGCGCGCGAAGCGCCGCGCGGTGGTCGATGGTGGGGTACCCGCAGTTGTGCTCCCAGCCGTAACCCGGGTACTTGCGCGCGAGGCTGGTCATGAGGCGGTCGCGCGTGACCTTCGCGATGATCGAGGCGGCCGCGATCGCGAAGCTCTTCGTGTCGCCCCTCACGATCTCGCTGTGCCGACCGGGAGCGAACGCGGGGTCGAGGATGCGCCTCCCGTCGACGAGCACCCAGTCGTACTCGCCGATCTGGCGCAGCGCGCGCGTCATCGCGACGTGGCTCGCGTGGTAGATGTTGAGACGGTGGATCTCCGACACCGATGCGGCGCCGATGCCGACGCGCACGACGCGCGATCGGATGAGCTCGAAGAGCTCCTCGCGCTGCGCGCGTGTCAGCACCTTCGAATCCTTCACGCGGCGGATGAGCTTCGTATCCGGTGTCACCAGACACGCGGCGGCGACCACCGGACCGGCGAGCGCCGCCATCCCGACCTCGTCGACACCGACCACACGCAGGAGACCTTTGGACCAGAGCTCTTTCTCGAAGCGGAGCGTCGGCACGCTCTTAGGCTAACCGCGGCGCGTGGCTAGCGGCGCTTCTCCCGGATGGTCGCGGCCTTGCCGACCCGCTCGCGGAGGAAGTACAGCGCCGCGCGGCGCGCGTGTCCGTGCCGCAGCAGCTCGATCTTCTCGACGCGCGGCGAGTGGACGAGGAAGGTGCGCTCGACGCCGACGCCACTGGCGATACGGCGAACGGTGATCTGATGGTCGAGGCCACCGTTACGTACGCGCAGGACGGTGCCCTCGAACTTCTGAAGGCGCTCGCGGTTCCCCTCGACGACCCGGACACTCACGGCCACGGTGTCACCAGGCCGGACCTCGGGGACCTCGGCCTTCTGCTGCTCGGAGGCAAGCGTCTTCAAGACGTCGTTCATTGGCATGGTGATGGCTATCACGGCGTCAGCGAAGGATAACAGGAAAGTTACCGTTTCGCCTTCTTCAGCCGGTCGAGGCTCGTCACATGCGATACGCCTAAGTGCGCCGCGAGCTGTCGCACGGTCAGGCCTGTCGTGCGCATTCGTGCGACCTCGACCGCGCTCGGCCCACGCTGGGCGCTGCGGGCGGCGCGTAGGCGAACACCGGCGGCGCGCAGCCGGACCCGGACGTTCGCCGGTGACATCCCGAACCGCGCTGCGATCCGGTACGACCCGACGCCAGACCGGTACGCCTCGACGAGGTCGGCGTCGCTGACGCTGGCCTTGCGCGCGGGCGCACGCGGGAGCCGAGCGCGCTCGGCCGGCGTGAGCTTCGCGCGGTCGAGCAGATCCGGCCGGCGTTCCGCGGTGCGTCGGATGGACTCGGCGCGTCGCCACTTCGCGATCGCGCCGTGATCGCCGGACGTGAGCACCGACGGCACGCGGCGCCCTTCGAACTCCGGGGGTCGCGTGTACTGCGGCCCCTCGAGGAGTCCCTCGGTGTGCGACTCGTTCGCGAGCGACTCCGCGTCGATGACATCGGGCACCAGACGCGCGACCGCGTCGACCACGACCATCGCCGCCAGCTCTCCTCCGGTGAGGACGTAGTCGCCGATCGAGATCTCTTCATCGACGTCCGACTCGACGACGCGTTCATCGACGCCCTCGTAGTGGCCGCAGACGAGGACGAGGTGACGCACGGATGCGAGCCGCCGCGCCGCGGCCTGATCGAACAGCCGTCCCTGCGCCGACAGAAGGACGACGTGACCGTCGCTGCCGCGCGCCGCGCGGATCGCGCGCGAGAGTGGCTCCGGCTTCAGGACCATCCCGGCGCCACCGCCGTACGGCGCATCGTCCGCAACGTGGTGTTTGTCGGTCGCGTGCGCGCGGATGTCGTGGACTTCGAGCTCGAGACGGCCCGCCTGCCGCGCGCGCGCGACGATGCTCTCGGCGAACGGGCTGTCGAACATCCGCGGAAAGAGCGTCAGGACGTCGATGCGCAGCGGCGCGGTCATCCCGCGTCCTCCTGCGGGACCGCGACGATGCGCCCGGCCCCGGCATCAATGGCCTTGACGACCGACTCCAGCATCGGAAGGAGGCGCTCGTGACCCGATTCGTCGGCGATCACGAGCACGTCGTTCTCGCCGGCGCGCAGCAGATCGTGGACGACCCCGAGGAGCTCGCCCGTCGGCGTCTCGACCCGCGCCCCGAGAAGGTCGGCCCAGAGATACGCGCCGTGGGTGGCGCGCCGCGATTCGCTCCGCGCCACGCGGAGGAATCTCCGACGCAGCGACTCAGCCGCCTCGCGCGAGTCGTAGCCCTCGAAACGGATGATCGGCTTGGCGACCTCACCGCGGACCACCGCGACGGTCAGCGGGCCGATGTCGTCGCACTGGAGCACGGCGCCAACGCGGAACCGATCGGCGACGTCGGTGCGGGGATCGACACGGACCTCGCCGCGAACACCATGCGGACCGAGGATGTATCCGACGACGAGATCGTCGTCGCTAATCGATCTCGAGGTTGACCTTGGTCCCATCGCGCGTCGCCATCACTTTCAGCAGCGCGCGGATGGCCTTGGCGATGCGGCCGCCACGGCCGATGACCTTGCCGACGTCCGCTTCGCCGACCTGAAGGTGGAGCTTGATGAAGTCGCCGTCGAGCTCTTCGGTGACGACGACCGCACTCGGGTCCTCGACGAGCTGCTTCGCGACGTGCTCGAGCATCGTGCGCATCCGTGACGCCTCGGGCGCTGCTGGACCGCTCAACGGACGGTGGGCGGGACCTCGCTGTCGGCCAGACCACTCTTGACGAGGAGCGAACGGGCGGTCGCCGTGGGGCGCGCGCCGTTCTTGATCCAGTGGCGAGCGCGCTCGGGGTCGATGACGAGCTCGACGGGCTCGCGCAGCGGGTCGTAGTGGCCGATGGCCTCGATGAATTTCCCGTTACGGGGCGCGCGGGAGTCAGCGATCACGACGCGATAGGTCGGTGCCTTGGTCTTGCCGACGCGGCGCAGGCGAATGTGCACAGCCAATCTGTCGAACGTCCTCCTGGAAAGTGGGCGGATCGAGCGCGCGAAGGTCCAGTGTACGGGGAAGGGCGTGGTCCGGTCTAGCGACCGCCCTGAGCTTGTCGGACCGTCCGCAGGTACCGGACCGCAGCAGCGTTGACCAAGACCACCTCGCCCGCTCGCTCGAATCGGACGTAGCCGCCCTTCGCGAGCTTCTCGGCGACGCTCGCCAGCGGCTCTTCCACGATGATCGCGTCGTCCTTCGCGAACGTGATCGTCGTTTCGTCTGCCATCGAACCAGACTAGCGCCCGGGCATGCCCGGCATCTTCGGAAGGCGTCCGCCCTTCGCGAGTGCCCCCATCTGCTTCATGACCTCTTGCATCTCCGCGAACTGCTTCAGCAGCTGGTTCCGATGGCTACATGCATACGATCCGGAAGGACCACGCGCTCAGCGCAGGGCGCTGTGCAAAAGAAGCCCCCGCGCCGTTGACCGCCCCTCATCGGGCGGCGGTTTCTGTTAGTGCGTTGTGCGTGGTGACGCCGTGAGTCGCGCCAGGAGCGTTCCGTCAGTGATCGCCCATCCGATCGCGAATAGCACGCCGTAGATCAGTCGTCCCTCTTTGAGATGGCGCGGTTTTGGGATGGCGGGAAGATCGAGTCTCTTGATGAGGTCATCCCGATAACAGACCCCACACGACGACACCGGGCACGAAAGCGAGAGCCATGCCAACCGCGAGGAGGGTGATGTCGCTCGCAGGTGATCTCACGTTGTTCAGCAACGCGAAGAGCGCCGCAGCGAAGGTCGATCGACTTCGCCCTCGGAGTCTTGCAGGAGATCATCAGGCAGGAGATCTTGCCGCCAGCACAACAGAAAGCCCTGGAGGGCGCGCGGAATCGCTTGGCTATCGCGATGGGTTAAGAGAAAGCCGAGCCACCCGAGAACTGATGGTGACCGCCGACGAGCCGGACCACTGAGGACAGCGCGCGCTCGCGGCGATGCGCGGCCTGTCGTCGGTGCAGCGCGACATCGTCGTCGAGCGATTCCTCAAGGATGACGCGGAGTTCGCGCCGGTGCTGCAGCTCCTGACCACAATCAGTAAGCACCCTTCACGGCGTCGCCTTGGGCCGCCACTACGCGCTAGCGTCTAGCGCCACTAATCGAGTGCGCGGGGACTGCTCCGCGGGCCCGCCTGACACCTCGGCGACCGAAGCGTTAAGCGTTTGGGACGGGCGCCCAGCGCGCGGTCCTTTTTCTAGTGGTGGGGTGGGGACGCCGGGTCCGTCCCGTGTCGTCGTGATGGCGCACTTGGTTGGTGGCGCAGAATGGGCGGCGCGCTAGGGGGCAAGCGCACAGGCAGTGGGGGTGGGAGATGTCCGACCTGATCGAACTCGTCTGTGCGGCGCACCTGGAGCGGTCGAAGAGCGACTCGCTAGTGACGGCGGTGGACGGTGGGCGCTGGGCCTTCTGCGCCGGCGGCGCGCCGGACAGCCACGACTGGCGTCAGATCGAGCCGACGGCCTTAGGGTTGGTGCGCAACCGGCCATCGCGCGGTCTGCAAGAACTTCTGAGTCAGGAGCACGCAAGCAGCCCCGAGACCGCTTAGGACTCTTCCTCCTCGCGACGCTGAGCGAGATGTAGGTCGAGCCCGTAGCGAACCGCGTCAGGGTCGCCACGGCCGATCTCCGCGAGACGCTGCATCGGCTCTTCGACGGCGGCGTCCCCGATCGTGCGTGGCCGTCCGCGGGCCCGCCAGACGAGGTCCGCAACGCGGTCGATGACCGCCCTGCGGGCGCGTTCCACGCCGCGGTTGGTGACCTCAGCGCCGCGCTCCCGACGGTTTGCCATATGCGTGCCCCCCGCATTCAGCCTGCCAAAGCGGTCAGGCACCGCGCCAGTCACGCCTTCTTGCGGCGGCTCACTCTTTGTATCGGCCGATGCTTGCGGCCACCGACACACTCGATCTGTGGACACCGCGTCCCCGCGAACAAATGGTGCGCGCCGCTGCACGAATCCCGAGTGCGAGTACGGCGGCCGGTGGATCGTCGGCAAGATGGTGAGCACCACGAGGACTACCGGCTCTGGGTCGATTGACTCCACTACTAGTCGGGTCCGGCTCGCGCCTAGCAGATGAAAATCAGGGAGATTCGGCGGCGGTGGATTGCGGCGCGACATCGAGGCGGACGACCGGAATCGCGCGGCTAATTGCGCTCTGATATACGTTGAAGAAGGCGTACTGGCTCGTTATTGCGTGCCACGCGCGCACGCGTTCATCGCCGGCCAAGACCCGCGCCCGAACATGCATCCGCCGGCCGTTGAGCTCGATTTCCGCTTCCGGCCGCGCGCGCAGATTGAAGACCCAGCCGGGGTCTGAGGTCAGCGCGCCATTCGAGCCAATGATGAGGAAGGCCGAACCGTCGCGAACATAACCCACCGGCTGCGTTCGCTGCCGGCCGCTCTTCCGACCGACCGCCGTGAGGAGCAGCAGAGGCATGAATCCCTGCGACATCCTCCCGACGACGCGTCCGCGAAATAGCCGATAGAGACCGACATGCACGGGACCGAACAGCCGCAACATTCCAGGCACCACTCCGCGGTACACCGGAGAGCGATACATCCACGCCACGGCCATCATGATGCGCGGACAAGTCA
>Ga0114129_10001558_pt1 | contig 31125 bp, 35 predicted proteins | sample RhiMetdeltSRZDD1_FD_80071 | JGI IMG/M metagenome (GOLD analysis project Ga0114129, IMG submission 80071) | Populus rhizosphere microbial communities from Tennessee, USA - Rhizosphere MetaG P. deltoides SRZDD1 (version 2) (version 2) | ecosystem: Host-associated > Plants > Roots > Rhizosphere >...
CGCTTCGCCCTCGCGCAGGGCGTGCTGCTTCCCGATGCGCTCGCGGCGCTCCGCGCGGTCGGCCTCGACGTGTCGGGTCTGGGCGAGGATCGTCGGCTCGTGGTGCCGAGCGGCGACGTCGAGTACGTGCTCGCGCGGCCGAGCGACATCGCGACGTACGTCGAGCGCGGCGCCGCCGACCTCGGCATCGTCGGCAAGGACGTGCTGATGGAATCCGCCGCGCGCGTGCTGGAGCTCGTCGACCTGCGCTTCGGCGCATGCCGCTTCGTCGTCGCGGCACCACGCGACGCGCTCGAGCGGTCGCTCGACGAGTACCGACACCTGGGCAGCCTCGAGGTCGCGACCAAATATCCGCGCGTCGCCGAGGAGCACTTCCGGCGGCGCGGCATCCAGGTCGAGATCGTGAAGGTCGCCGGATCGGCCGAGCTCGCGCCGCAGGTCGGGCTCGCGGACTGGATCGTCGACCTCGTCGCGACCGGCGCGACGCTCGCGGCGAACGATCTCGCCGTGGTCGAAGACATCGCGTCGTCCACGGCACGGCTGATCGCGAATCCGTCGGCGTACCAGCTGCGCCGCGGGGAGATCGCGCCGCTCGTCGAGCGTCTGGAGCGCTGGGCGGCCGCGCGATGAGCGTCCGTGCGCTCGGCTCGCTCGAGCCCGACATCGCGCGGGCGCGCGGTGGTGGCGCCTTCGCGCCACGCGAGAGCGCGGCGGCGGCGGCCATCGTCCGCGCCGTCCGTCGTGGTGGGGATGCCGCCGTGCTGCGGATCGTGCGCAGATTCGACCGTGCGGCCGCCGGACAGCGAGACCTGGTCCTTGGCCCGACGGCGATCCGCGTCGCCGCGCGCGCGTGCCCGCGCGACACCCGCCGCGCGCTCGATGTGGCGTACGCGCGCATCCGCGGCCTCCACGAGCGACAGCGGCCGCGCGAGTCGCACCGTCGCGACCGTCACGGCGACGTCCGCCTCATTCCGGTGCCTCTCGATCGCGTCGGCGCGCTCGTGCCGCGCGGCGTCGCGTCCTATCCGTCGACGGCTCTCATGACCGGCGTCCCCTCGCAGATCGCGGGCGTGCGCGAGCTCGTGGTGGCGTCGCCGATGCCAGCGGACGGCTCGGTGGATCCCGCGCTGGCGTACGCCCTCGAGCTCGTCGACGCAACGACCCTCTATCGCGCCGGCGGAGCCGCGGCGGTCGCCGCACTCGCGTACGGCACCGCGTCGCTCGGCCGCGTCGACAAGATCGTCGGCCCCGGCAACGCCTACGCGGCGGCGGCGAAGTGGCTCGTGTCGGCCGACGTCGGCATCGACGCACTTCAGGGTCCGAGCGAGCTCATCGTCGTCGCGTCGGGCGACGCGGACGCCGGAGTGCTCGCGCTCGATCTGCTCGCCCAGGCCGAACACGGCGCCGGAGCGTTCGCCGCGCTCGTGAGCGACGACGCGACGCTGCTGCGCGCGATCGACGCCGCGCTCGGCGCTCAGCGGCGCGCGCGCATCTTCATCTACCGCGCGAAGGACCTGGTCGCCGCGGTGCACGCCGCGGACGGCGCCGCTCCCGAGCACGTGCTGCTCGCGGGACGCGCGGCGGCCGCGCTGGCCGCCGGCGTTCGGCACGCGGGCGCGGTCTTCGTCGGCACGCGCTCGGCGGTGGCGTTCGGAGACTACGTCGCGGGAACGAATCACTCGCTTCCGACCGGCGGCACCGCGCGCTGGGCATCCGCGCTGCGCGTCGACGACTTCGTGCGCTGGACGAGCCGCGTGACGCTTCGGGGTGACCTGCGCGGCCTTGCGCGCGCCGGTGCCGCGATCGCGCGACACGAGGGCATGCGGTATCACCAGGCGTCGCTGGAGGCACGCTGATGCCGGCCAAGCGTGGCGTGCGACGCATGCGTAAGACGAAGGAGACGGACGTGCAGGTCCGTTTCACGCTGGACGGCACCGGGAGGGCGAGCGCACGGACCGGTCTGCCTTTCCTCGATCACATGCTCGAGCTGTTCGCGGTGCACGGCCTGTTCGACCTCACGCTGAAGGCCGCGGGCGACATCGAGGTCGACCAGCATCACACGGTGGAGGACATCGGGCTCGTCCTGGGCGGCGCGATCGACGAGGCGCTCGGCGACCGGAAGGGTCTCGTGCGCTACGCGTCGCTCGAGGTGCCGATGGACGAGTGCCTCGTGGGCATCGCGCTGGATCTCGGCGGGCGTCCGTACTTCGCGCACGACCTGACCCCGAAGACGCGGATCGTCGGATCCTTCGATTCGACGCTGGTGCCCGACTTCTTCATCGCGCTCGCACAGGGCGCGCGCTGCACGCTGCACGTCCGGCAGCTACGCGGCGGGAACACGCACCACCTGCTCGAGGCCACGTTCAAAGCGTTCGGGCGCGCGCTCGATGCCGCATCGCACCGCGATCCTCGGCGAAAAGGCGTGCCGAGCTCGAAGGGGCGCATCGGTTGATCGCCATCGTCGACTACGGAGTCGGGAATCTCGCGAACCTCGAGCGCGCGCTGCGGCGCGCCGGTGCGACGGACGTGCGCGTGACCCGATCGAACGTCGAGATCCTCGCCGCGCGCGCCATCGTGCTGCCCGGGGTCGGTCACTTCGGTCACTGCGCCCGCGAGCTGCGTCGCTTCGGGCTCGACGCGATGCTGCGCGTCGCGCACGAGCGCGGGATCCCGCTCCTCGGCCTGTGCGTCGGGATGCAGCTGTTCTTCGAGGGGAGCGAGGAGGATCCCACCGCGCCGGGTCTCGGCTTCAGCCGCGGACAGGTGCGACGGCTGCGTGGCGACGTGCGCGTGCCGCACACCGGGTGGAACCAGCTCGCCATCGCGCGTCCGCATCCATGGCTCCCGGCGGAAGCGGACGGCGCGCATTTCTACTTCGTGCACTCCTACGCGGCCGACCCCGCCGACCAGGGTCTGCTCGTCGGTACCGTGGACCACGGCGGACCGGTGACGGCGGCGGTCGGGTCGGATGGTCTGCTCGGGCTGCAGTTCCATCCCGAGAAGAGCGGCGCGATGGGCGTGCGCGTGCTCCGTTCATTCGTGCGCGCGACGGACGCCTGAGCCGTTGCTCGCCAAGCGCGTCATCCCCTGCCTCGATGTGAAGGACGGTCGTGTCGTCAAGGGCACGCGTTTCGTCGAGCTGCGCGACGCGGGCAATCCGATCGCGCTCGCGGAGCGCTACGACCGCGAGGGCGCGGACGAGGTCGTGTTCCTCGACATCACCGCCTCGGCGGAGAAGCGCCGCACCGTGATCGAGCTCGCCGCGAGCGTCGCCGAGGCGCTGTCGATCCCGTTCTGCGTGGGCGGCGGCATCGCGTCCGCCGACCTCGCCACGGCGATCCTGCGCGCCGGCGCGGACAAGGTCGCGGTGAACACCGCGGCGGTGCGACGGCCGGCGCTGCTCGGCGAGATCGCGGCGCGCGCCGGCGCGCAGGCCGCCGTCCTCGCGATCGACGCGAAACGCCGGGACGACGGTTCGTACGAGGTCTTCGTCGAGGGCGGCCGGACGCCGACCGGGCTCGACGCGGTCGACTGGGCGCGTCGCGGCGTCGCGGCGGGTGCCGGCGAGATCCTGCTGACGTCGATGGATCGCGACGGAACGCGGGAGGGCTTCGAGCTCGACCTCACCGCGCGCGTCGCGGAGGCGGTGCGCGTGCCGGTCATCGCGTCGGGCGGTGGCGGAGAGGTCGCGCATTTCGTCGAGCTGTTCCAGCGGACCGGTGCCGAAGCGGGGCTGGCGGCGTCGATCTTCCATTCGGGTGAGATCGCGGTGGCGGCGCTGAAGGAGGAGCTCGCGCGGCGCGGCGTGAACGTGCGCCCGAGCCAGGAGGCCGCATGACCGGCGACATCCGCTTCGACGAGCACGGCCTCGTCCCCGCGATCGTCCAGGACGCGGGGACCGGCGCGGTGCTCATGCTCGCCTACATGGACCGCGACGCGCTCGATGTCACGCTGCGGACGCGCGAGGTCCACTTCCACAGCCGCTCGCGCGACAAGCTGTGGAAGAAGGGCGAGACGAGCGGGAACGTCCTCCATCTCGTCGAGCTCGTGCCGGACTGCGATGCCGACGCGCTGCTCGTGAAGGTGCATCCGGCCGGCCCGGCGTGCCACACCGGTGACGCGACGTGCTTCGGCCCGGTGAACGCCGCGGACCTCGGGCGCTTCCTCTCCGAGCTCGCGGCGATACTGCGCCAACGGAAACGCGACCTCCCGGCCGGCTCCTACTCGGCGGAGCTGTTCAAGGCCGGTCCGGACGCGATCGCGGCCAAGCTCATCGAGGAGGCCGGCGAGACCGCGAGCGCGCTGCGCGGCGAGGGCCGCGAGCGGACGATCAGCGAGCTCACCGATCTGCTCTACGTGATGCTGGTGCTCGCGACGCAACTCGAGATCACGCCCGACGAGATCCGCGCGAACCTCGAGGAGAAGCGCCGCCAGGCGCCGTCGCGGCGAGGGCCGACCGCACCTCGCTGAGCGCGCCTATGCGCGCGTCGGGGACCGGATCGTCCGGCTTCGCCTCCGCCATATCGCGGTCGATCCAGATCGCGCGCAGCCCGGCGTTGCGGGCGCCCGCGACATCGCGTGGCAGGCTGTCGCCGACCATGGCCGCGTCTTCCGGCCGGACCCCGAGTGCGCCCAGCGCGACGTTGAAGATGCGCGCGTCGGGTTTCGCGATACCAAGCTCGGCCGAGATGACGACCGTCGCGAACCGCGAGCTCAGCGTGGTGCCCGCGAGCTTCTCGCGCTGCACGTCCGGCGCGCCATTCGTCACGAGACCCAGGCGATGGTCGCGCGCGAGGTCGTCCAGGATGGACTCGGCCTCGGGATCGATGAGCTGCTTCGCGCGTCGCGCGGCCCGATACGCGTCCGCGAGCTCGTCGGCGACCACGGCGTCGCTCACACCGAGCGACGCGAGTGCGGCGCGCCACGTCGCGCGCCTGAACCGCGGCGCGAACGAACGCAGCGCGCGCAGCCCCGCCGCGTCGCCGATGAATTCGCCCCACAGGCCCTCGCCCCACCAGATGCCCATGGTGTCCGCGTAGTCGAATGTCGGTGACGCGCGCCATAGCGCATCCGCCGTGCGGAGCGTCGCGTCGTAGAGCGCGACGGCGTCAACGCGCGCGCGCTCGCGCGCGACAGCACACGTCGCGCGCACCGCGCCGAACGTCGCCTCGTCTTCGAGGATGAGGGTGTTGTCGAGGTCGAAGAGCACCGCACGCATCCTTGCTAGTCTGCGTCAATGGACTTCGACCTCTCCGCAGAGCAGCAGGAGATCCAGAAGCTCGCGAACGCGTTCGCCGATCGTGAGATCGCGCCGGGTGCGCGCGAGCGCGACCGCGCCGAGCGCTTCCCGTGGGAGGTCCTGGCGAAGATGGCGCCGATCGGATTCATGGGCGGTCCGATCCCCGAGGAGTACGGCGGCATGGGCGTCGACTTCATCTCGCACGCGATCATCACCGAAGCGATCGGCCGCGCGGATTCGTCGGTGCGCACGACGCTCTCGGTCCAGATCTCGCTGGTGGAGATCACGATCCTGAGGTTCGGCACCGAGGAGCAGAAGCGGACCTGGCTCCCGCGCCTCTGCAAGGGCGAGGTCATCGGCTGCTTCGGCCTTACCGAGCCCGCCGTCGGCAGCGACGCGACGCGGCTGCAGGCCACCGCGAAGCGCGACGGGAACGACTGGATCCTGAACGGACGCAAGATGTGGATCTCGAACGGATCGGTCTCGAAGCTCGCGCTCGTGTTCGCGAACGCCGATCCTCCCTTGGGACACAAAGGCATCACCGCGTTCCTCATCGACCGCGACAGGAGCCCGTACGGAAGCCAGGCGCTGCACGGCAAGCTCGGCCTGCGCTCGTCGGACTCCAGCGAGCTGATCCTCGACAACGTGCGCGTGCCCGACACGATGCGGCTCGGCGAGGTCGGCGACGGGTTCAAGATCGCGATGACGGCTCTTGATTCGGGCCGATACTCCGTCGCGGCCGGCGCCGTCGGACAGGCGCAGGCCGCGATCGACGCGTCGGTCGCGTACGCGACGCAGCGCAGGGCCTTTGGCAAGCCGATCGCGGCGCACCAGCTGGTGCAGGAGCTGATCGCCGACATGGTGGTGGAGACCGAAGCTGCGCGGCTGCTCGTCTACCGCGCCGGTCATCTCAAGAACAAGGGTGTCGCGAGCACGCGCGAGACGAGCATCGCGAAGCTCTACGCCGGCGAGATCGCGCAGCGCGCGTGCGACAACGCGATCCAGATCCACGGTGGGTACGGCTTCTCGGACGAGTTCCCGGTCGAGCGGCTCTGGCGCGACGCGCGCGTGAACCGCCTCTACGAAGGAACGACGCAGATCCAGAAGCTGATCATCGGGCGGTTCGCGACCGGCATCGACGCGATCGGATGAACTGGACCGACGGCGCGGACTCGGTGCTCCTCGCGCTGGTGCGCATGGTGCCGGAGACCCTTCGCGAGCTCGCGGGCGCGGCGGCGCGCGACGAGAGCGAGGCCGTCGCGGAGCAGCGCGGCGCGAGCGAGGTGGACGTGGACGACGTCGTACGCGGCTGGATCCGCACCACGCCACCCGAGCAGCGCAACGGACTCATCGCGGTGATCGAGAGCCTCGGCCTCGAGCCCGAGACGTACGCGGAGGAGCTCGAGTCCGCCGAGGGCTGGGACGAGGAGTTCGAGGAGCCGCCCGACTCCGGGATGTAGAGCGACGGCCCGGCTACGCGAGCGCGATCTTCAGGCGTAGCTCGCGAGCGAAGATCGAGGAGAGGCGCGCGACCTCGTTCCGGATCGCGCTCCGTGGCACGAGTCCCGACTCTCTGAACCACGCCACGCTCACCTCGTCGCCTTCCAGCTTCCAGGTGCCGCGCACGACGCCCCCGGCGACGACGATCGGCGCGATCCACCCGGCCTGCAGGCTGACCGCGCGCCGGCGCCTCGCCGGAACGACGTGCGCGTCCTCGGTGCCGGGACCGAGGACGTACTGGTCGAAGCCCGGGAGCAGGCGGACCGCCTTCGACGGGCGCGTCGAGGCGACCTCGTCGAGGTCCTCGGCGAGGACGTAGGCGCGCTCGCCGCCCACCTCGATCTCGGCGAGCTGGTCCTCCGAGGCGCCGAACCACGCGCGCAGCTGCTTCCGCGAGACCCGGCCGCGCGACAGCCAGTTGTGGAAGGACACCATCGTCGCGGGCCCGTAGGCGCGGAAGTACGCGGCGATCGCGCGCGGTGCCGCCTCGTCCGGGTCGGGAACGCCGGCCCAACCGGCGCTGGCCGCTTCGGGACGCATGAAGGTCACGCGATTGCCCCGGCTCGGTCCGAAGCACAGATCGCCCTGCCAGGCCAGGGGCTTCCACAGCGTTCCCCAGCCGGAGCGCAGCTCGCCGCCGAGATGCGCGAGCGCGCGCTTCGCGAGGACCGCCGCGATCAGCTCCTCGCGCGTGCGCTCCGTGCCGTCGAGCGCCTCGCGGACCGCGACCCGGAAGACATCCCAGTGCTTCCGCCTCATGCCGAAGTAGCGCTCCCAGGCCGGGCGCTCCCACGACCGACCGGCGGCGATCAGCGACAGGAAGGCGCCGGCGTCCTCGGGGCTGAGCAGGTGGAGCGTGCCGCGCATCGCCCAGGTCTTGATGACACGTCCTTCGGACAGCGCGCGCGCGACCTCGCCCGGCCGCGACGTGCGGCGCCGCACGCGGACGGCGAGCTCGGCGATCGAGGCCACCTGCGTCTGCACGCCACACAAACGCCGCACCACGCCGGCGACCGGCAGCGTGCCGACCGGATCCAGCAGCTGGCGACGCATGCGCCACGCCAGAGCCTGCTCCCACGTGACCTTGACCGGCACACGCGGAGCGTACCGACCTTCCGCGCGGGATCGCTGCGCTATCTAGGCCGCGAGCTCCGAATCCGCCTCGGGCGCGGGATCCTTGGAACGCGGCGCGTACTCGGGGCCGAAACCCTCTTCGAGGTCGATGAGGCGCGCCTGTTCCGCGACCCAGCTCTCGTCGTTCGTCATACGACACGCTCCTCCGCGAGCTTCTCCTGGAACTTCGAGCCGAGCCGCGATCCACCGAATGACTCACCGACCAGCTGGTGGTACGGCACGCCCGAGAAGAAGTGGTGGCTCTTGCTCGGCAGGTCCGCGCCCTTCTCCCACTCCTTGCGCTGCAGGTCGATGTAGGCCTGCTCCTGCTTCTCGCTCATGCCCTGCAGCAGGGTCGAGAGTCCGTACGCCATCGCGTGCTGCGCGCCGAGCGTGATGAAGAGGAAGCGGTATCCGAGCTCGCCGAGCTGCGCGAACGTGATCGGGTCGGGGTCGTTGAACCACTTGAACGAGCTCGACCAGTTGAACGCGAAGCGCGCCTCCGGGAAGCGGCGGCGCACCTGGTCCGCGAAGCGCTCGACCGGCTCGCGCTCCGAGGTCGGGAACTCGCACCAGACGAGGTCGGGGATGCCGGTGTCCAGGTAGCGAAGCGCGCGCTCGATCGCGAGGTCGATGCCGCGTGACTTTTCGGGCGCGTCGACGGCGGACACGCCGTCGGTGCGCGCGATGACGACGAAGTCGGGCCGGCCGACATCCTCGGCGACGGCCCGCGCCATGCGCAGCTTGCCGATCATCTCGTCCGCGGAGATGAGCGCCTTGCCGCCGATGTGGCCGCAGCGCTTGGGGAGGACCTGGTCCTCGAGATGCGCGGCCGCGACGCCCGCGGTCACGTACAGCTCCGTCGTGCGCTGGACATTGAAGAGGTTGCCGTAGCCGCCGTCCATGTCGACGACGACCGGTGGGATCTCGAGGTGCTTCGGAGCGATGCCCTTCTCGGGGTCGCCCACGGCCATCGTGAGCTGGAACTTGCGCAGCGCCGATACGGTGCGCCGAGCACCGTCGGCGATCTCCGGTCCGCTGTAGAGGTCCATGTCTGTCGTTCCGAGGTGACCGATCGCGAACGAGTAACCGCTGAAGTAGACGGCCTTGAAGCCGTAGTACATCGCGAGCTCGGCGCCCTGCGGGTCGTAGACCCCTGGGCCGAAGAGGAACGGCTCACCGTCGAGGAGCTCGCGCATGCGCGTGCTGGGGTCGATCCAGCGCGACGCGGGAACGACGTAACCCTCCGGTAACAGCGCGGACGGCGCGAGCCCGACCCCGCGGGACGTGCGGACCGGCGTTTCAGTTGTCATGGTCGATGTCACACCGGTCGGGGCAACCGCACGCCATCTGCCGCTTGAGCAGCTCGGCGCGCTCGCGCTCGATGTCGATCCGCTCGTCAAGCTCTGTCATATCGGTCTCCTGTCGTTGTTGCAGCATGCCTGGATGTCGCGGCAGCATCCGTGCCAAAGGACCTATCAGTCCAATTGCTAGTTCTGATGCGGGCTATAAACTTCGTTGATATGACGGTATTCACGCGGACGGCCCGACGTGCCTGAATCCATGCTCCTCGCGCATCTCGAGTCGTTCGTCGAGGTGGCGCGCACGGGGAACGTCAGCCGCGCCGCGCAGGTGCTCTTCCTCACCCAGCCCGCGCTCACCGCGCGGCTCAAGTCCCTGGAGAGCGAGCTGGGAGTCGAGCTCTTCGTGCGCAGCGCGCGGGGGATGAAGCTCACCGACGCGGGGCGCGCGTTCCTCCCCTATGCGCAGCGCACGCTGGGCCTCGTCACCGAAGGCCGGCAGGTGATCGCCGACCTCCGCGAGGGAGCCACCGGCGAGCTCGTCATCGGCGCCGCGCCGGCCGTCAGCACCTATCTCCTCCCGACCGTCCTCAAGTCGTTCCGCTCGACGCATCCGAGCGTGCGGCTCGGCGTGCGCACCGGCCACACCGAGGAGGTCCTCGAGATGGTGCTGCGACAGGAAGTGAACGTCGGTCTGGGCCGTCCCGTGCGTCATCCGGACGTCGAGCTCATCCCGGTGTTCGAGGACGAGATGCTGCTCGTCGTGAGCCGGCGGCATCCGTTCGCCGCGCGGACCAAGGTCCGGATGGACGAGCTCGCGTCCGAGCGGCTGATCCTCTTCGATCGGACCTCGAGCTATCACGAGCTGACGAGCGCGTTGTTCCGCGAAGCGGGCGTCGTGCCCGCGAGCGTCATGGAGCTGGACAACGTCGAAGCGGCGAAGAAGATGGTCCAGCAGGGGCTCGGCGTCGCGCTCCTCCCGCGCATGGCGCTGGCGGCCGAGCTGCGCTCGCGGTCGCTGCGACCGGTGCGCCTCATCGGCGCGCCGCCGGTGCGCCGCCCGATCGTCGCGCTCCGCCGCAAGGATGCCGGCGAGCCGATCGGGCCGGTGGCCGGATTCCTCGAGACGCTGCGCGAGGCGACGCTCTAGGTCGCGAGGTGCGCGCGCTCGCGTCGCGCGAGCGCGCCGCCGATCGACTCGGGCGACCGCTCGACCGCGGCGCTGAATTCGCGCCGCGCCTCGTCCACGTTTCCTGCGTCGCGCTGCGCGACGCCCGCGAGGTATCCCAGGAACGCGGCGTCGTTCTGGGTAGGCGTCGCGCGGCGCATCGCCTCGAGCTTCTGTTGCATGCCGGTCCGGTCCCCGCTTTGTGCGTCCGCGATCGCCGCCACCGCCACGGTCATCGCGGCAACGGTCGCATTGGGAGAGCTCTCGACATCGTGCACGAGCTCGCGGGCGAGGACGGCACCATGCTCCCGGTCGCCACCGTTCGCCGCGAGCTCGCTCCACGCGAGTGCCAGCTGAGCGAGCGGCTCGGTCGGCACCAGCCCCGCGACGCGGCGCGCGTCGCCGCCGCGATTGAGCGCGGCATACGCCGCCACCAGACGGGGGGCAACACGCGTGGCGCCGAGCTGTTTCATCGCCGATTCCCAGAGCGACGCCGCTGAGAGTGCATCGCCGGCCGCGTACAACACGTCGGCGGCGACCTCCTGCACCAGTGGGAACGTGTGAAAACGCGCGAGCAGGGGCGCCATGAGATCGCGCGCGCGTGGCACGTCGTCGGCGTCAAGGGCCTCCTCCACCGCGAGCAGCGTCGCGCCGAACCGCCGTAGGTTCCGGCGATACGCGACCGACCCGGCAACGAAAGACACCAGGGCAGCCAGCGCCAGCACGACCGCGAGCGCGCTCGCGCCCACCATCGCCGCGCCGAACGACACCACCGCCGCCGCGACGCCGAAGAGCCAGAGGGCCGTGATCACGGGATGCCCGCCGGGTGTGACCGCTCTCAGCACAGTCGGTTTGTCCACATTTCTCTGTTCTTCCACGCTCGCGCGGATCGCTTATCCACCGGAATCAGGCGGTTATCCACAGGAGCCGACCACGCTCGACGACTAGCCGTCCGCTAATAGGGCGCCCGCGATGACGACGCGCTGGATCTCGCTGGTGCCCTCGTAGATGCGGGTGATGCGGGCGTCCCGGTACGCCCGCTCGATCCAGAGCTCTCGCATGTAGCCCATGCCGCCGTGGATCTGCACCGCGGCGTCGGCGACACGGCCGAGCATCTCGGTCGCGAACAGCTTGGCCATCGCCGCGCGGTCGGTGATGCGCTCGCCACGGTCCGCGCGCGACGCGGCGTCGTACACCATCAGGCGCGCAGCGTGGATCTCCGTCGCGGCGTCCGCGAGCAGCCACTGGATCGCCTGGTTCGCGCCGATGGGCTTCCCGAACTGCACGCGCGTCTTCGCGTGGTCGACGCACGCCTCGAGGAGCCGTTGCGCCGCGCCGACCGAATGCGCGGCGAGGCCGAGCCGACCGAAGTCGAGCGTGCGCAGCGCGACCTTGAAGCCGTCGCCGTCGGCGCCCACGCGCTGCGACGCGGGAACGCGGAGGCCGCTCAGGTAAAGCTGCGCCGTGGTGGACCCGTGGAGGCCCATCTTCTCGTCGTTCGGGCCGATCTCCAGGCCCTTCGCCCCGCGCTCGACGACGAACGCGGTGATGCCCTTCGAGCCGGTCGCCGGCGCCGCGTTGGCGAAGATGACGAAGACATCCGCGATCGGCGCGTTCGTGATGAAGGTCTTCGCGCCGTCGAGCACGTACGCGTCGCCGTCCCGGCGCGCGGTCGTCTTGAGGCTGCCCGCATCGCTGCCGGCGCCCGGCTCGGAGAGCGCGTACGCGCCGATCTTTCGACCGGCGAAGATGTCCGGGAGATAACGCCGGCGCACATCTTCCGGTCCGCCGACCGAGATCGCGGTCCCGCAGAGACCCGCCGACGCGCCGACGACGTTCCAGAGCGACGCGTTCGCGCGCGCGAGCTGCTCGACCGCGACGCAGTACCCGAGCTTCCCGAAACCCTGGCCGCCCAGATCCTCGGGGTGTCCGATACCGAAGAGACCGGCCTCGCCCATCTTCGCGATGAGCGCGCGCGGGATCTCATCCGTCTCCTCGATCTCTCTCGCGCACGGCGCGAGGATGTCGTCGACGAAGCCGCGGACGGTCCGCTGCAGGAGCCGGATCTCTTCCGGGAGCTCGACGTCCATTTATGCGGAGGGCCGCACGCCCTCGACCTCCTTCGCTCGCTCGAGCATCGCGCGCATGTCCTCGGGGATGCGCGTCGCGCGGAGGCTCGAACGGTCGATCATCACCTGGACCGTCGTCATCTCCGCACAGTGCAGGCCATCCGAGCGATCGACCGAATACTCGAACGCCCACGAGGAGTGGCGGACCTCTCCCACCCGCACCTTGATGTCGAACTCTTCGTCGAACCGCAGCGGCGCGCGGTACCGAACGCTCGCCTCACCGATCGTGAAGTCGAGCCCTCGGCCGACGATGTCCGAGTACAGAAGGCCCAGCTCCCGCAGATACGCGACCCGGCCGACCTCGGCGTAGAGCAGGTAATTCGCGTAGTAGACGACGTTCTGCATGTCCGTTTCGCCGAAGCGGACGCGCTGCCGATGCCGAAAAGGGAATGCCTCCATGCTCGGCAGGTTAGCCGCTTGGCACGCTCCCTGCTGACCTCGGCCGGCATGACAACCACACAACGCGACGACCATCCGACAGAGCGCGTCGAACGCGTCGAACGCTACGAGCAGATCCGCGAGGGACCGGTGACGCGAACGCCGGCCGCCGCCAACGTCAACGTCGGGCCGAGCGGGGCCACGTCGGTGTGGACCGCCACGAACGTCGTGACGCTCGTCTTCAGCGTGCTCGAGGTGCTCCTACTCCTGCGGTTCTTCTTCAAGCTCACCGGGGCGAATGCGAACCAGCCGCTCATACGCGCGCTCTACGGTGTGACCGAGCCGCTGGTGCGGCCGTTCCAGGGGATCTTCCCCGAGCCGCAGGGACCGCCCGTCCTCGACATCGCGGCGCTGCTCTCCATCGCGTTCCTGTTCCTGATCGGTCTGCTGATCGTCGCGCTCGTGCGCGCGATCACGAACCCCAAGCGCGGCTAGAGCCGGTCGTCGCGCGCGGCGTCAGCCCGAGCGGCCGATGTCGCGCGCGACGTCGCGCGCGTGCCGCGAGATCGCGAACAGAAAGCGTCCGCGCACGAAGTGGAGTCGGGCGACCGGCGTGCGCCCGTGCCGACCGATCGGGATGAGGCCGTCCTCCTTCGGCGCATCGATCCAGGAGTGGTCGGCGCGGTAACCGGTGGCCCAGATCACCGTGCGCGCCACGGCGTCGCGGCCATCGGTGAAGCGAACCCGATCCCGCGTGGCGTCGACCGCCCGCGGCGCCAGCCGAAGACCGTGTGTCTGCGCTGCGCGATCGAGGTCGGCCTCGAGATATCCGCCGGCCCGAAGCGGCCACGGCAACCAGGCGACGTTCGCGGTGCGCTCGTGGAAGACGCGATCTCGGAGGAGCGCGAGCCTCCACCATGTCTGAGAGCGAAACCGCCTCGGTGCGAGTGGCTTGCGCGTGCCGATCGCGATCGTTGTCGGGCGTTCGCGCGCGACCTCCACCGCGATGTCGGCGCCGGAGTTGGCCGCGCCGACGACGACCACCGGGCCCTCGGGGAGATCGTGGGCCCGTCGGTACCCGCTGCTATGCAGCTGTAGCACGGCGGGATCGAGCCGCGCCGCGAAGTCGGGGATCGCCGGGGCCTGGAAGTGGCCACACGCCACGACGACGGACCGCGCACGGACCACCTCGGCGCCGACGACGGCTTGGAACTGCTCACCCGCGCGCCGAAGAGCGCGCACGCCGGTCCCGAGACTGAGCGGGAATCGCATCTCGTGCGCGTACCGCTCCTGGTAGTCCGCGACCTCGTCCTTGTTCGGGAAGGGATCGTCACCGGCAGGGAATGGGACGCGACCGAGCGCGTCGAGCTCTCGCGGCGTGAAGAGGCGCAGCGAGTCCCACCGCGACCGCCATGCGTCACCGATGCGCGCGCGCTCGTCGACGAGGAGGACGTCGCGGCCGGCGTGCACGAGCTCGTGCGCGACCGCGAGACCGCCGTGGCCCGCACCGACGATCAGGACGTCGGCGTCGACGCTACACCTGGCGAGCGGCGCGCTCCGCGCGGAGCCGGTCCCAGACGCGGAGCGCGGCGCCTTGCAACGCCGGCGCGAGCCCTCGCCGAAAACCGAGGACGCTCGCGATGAGGATCGCGCCGGTGACGACACCGGGCGCCTCGGTCACGCTCGACAGCGAGTCCTCTAACAGCAAGACGATCGCGGCGCCGATGCCGCCGCCCCAGAGCGTCCCCATGCCACCGAGCACGGTCATGAGCACCGCGCTGCCCGAGGTCGTCCAATGCAGAAGCTCGAGCGACGCGAAGCTGTTGCCGATGGCGAAGAGCGATCCCGCCAGGCCGGCGAGGCCGCCGGACAGCACGAAGGCGATGAGCTTGTAGCGCTGCGTCGGATAGCCGAGGGCCTGCGCCCTCGCCTCGTTGTCGCGGATCGACACGAGCACGTGACCGAAGGGCGAGTGGACGATGCGGTAGGCGATGAAGAGTCCGAGGAACACCAGAGGCAGCGCGGCATAGTAGAAGTCGGCAGTCCGGCCTACCGAGATCCCCGGCAGGATCTTCGGGACGCCCTGCACGCCGTTCTCGCCGCCGGTGAGATCGCGCAGCTCGTTGACGACGTAGAAGAGCATCTGCGCGAAGGCGAGAGTCACCATCGCGAAGTAGATCCCGCGCCGGCGGATCGCGAGATACCCGATGGGCAGGGCGAGCGCCATCGCGACGGCGATCCCACCGACCGCCGCGACGGGGAACGGCAGCTGGAAGCTCTTCGCGAGCAGCGCCGCCGCGTAGCCGCCCGCGCCCCAGAAGGCCGCGTGGCCGAAGGACAGCATCCCGCCGTAGCCGAGGAGCAGGTCGACCGAGACCGCGAAGAGCGCCCACAGCACGATCCGCAGGGCGAGGGCGGAATAGAGCACGCGCGGCAGCAGCAGCGCGATGCCGATGCCGACGACGAGCAGCGCGATGTCGCGCCGCCTCATGACGCCTCACGCGAGCCGAACAGGCCCGCCGGACGCACCAGGAGAACCACGGCCATGAGCGCGAAGACGATGACGTTCTCGAACGCCGGGTTGAAGACCGCCCCGAGGCTCGCGAGCACGCCGATGAGGAATCCGGCGGCGACCGCGCCGACGATCGAGCCGAGACCGCCGATCACCACGACCGCGAAGGTCAGGATGATGAGCTCGGAGCCCATGAGCGGCGCGACGTTCCGCATCGGCGCCGCGAGGACTCCGGCGAGCGCGGCGAGCGCGATCCCGATGGCGAACACGCCAGTGACCCAGCGGTCGACGTCGATGCCGAGCGCCCGCGTGAGCTCGCCGCGCTCGGTCGCGGCGCGCACGACCATGCCGAGCCGGGTGCGTTCGATGACGTACCACGTCACGGCACACACGATCAGCGAGAAGACGATGACGAATAGGCGATAGACGGGATAGCTGACGGGTCCGAGCGACACCGACGCGGCGAGCTCCTCCGGCGTCGGATACGGCTGGCCCTGGATCCCGAAACGCAGCCGCATCGCGTCCTGCAGGAAAAGTGTGAGCCCGAAGGTGAGGAGGAATCCGTAGAGCGGGTCGAGCCCGTAGAGCCGGCGCAGGAATAGCCGCTCGACGACGATGGCCAGGAGGGCGACGCCGACGGGCGCGAGCACGAGCGCGGGCCAGAAGCCGACGCTCCATTGCTGGAGCAAGAGATAGGCGCCAAACGCGCCGAGCATGTAGACCGCGCCGTGCGCGAAGTTCACGATGCGCAGGACGCCGAAGATGATCGCGAGGCCGAGTGAGAGCAGAGCGTAGAACGCCCCGTTCACCAAGCCATTGAAGAGCTGGATGAAGACGTAGGCGAGGTCCATGGGACTTGTGCGGCGCGCCCCGAGCGGGACGCGCCGCACTCATCGACCTATTTCTTGCAGCCTGCGTCGGCCAGCGGGCGTGATGCCGTCTCGGCGGGGATCGTTCCGAGGACCTTGGAGTAGTCGAACTTCTCCTTGGCCTCGGAGGACGGCTTCACCTGCGCGAGGAGCGCGTCGTGCATGACCCAGTGGTCCTCGGCGCGGATGTTGCCGTTGCGGATGAAGAAGTCGCTGAACTTGTAGCCCTCGAGCTGCTTCACGACCGCGTCGGCGTCGTCGGTGCCGGCGCGCCGGATGGCCTCCATGTACTGCCACGCCGCGGAGTAGTTGCCCGCGTGCGCGAACGTCGGACGGATGCCGGTGCGCTTCAGGAACTTGTCGGCGAACTGCTTCGACTGATCGTCCATGCTCCACACCCAGGGTGTGGTGTAGACGACCCCGGCCATCTGGTCCTGGCCGACCGCGGTGATGTCGGTGTCGAAGAGCAGGCCGATCGCGAGCTTGATTCCCTGGTCTCCCAGCTTGAACTGGTTGTACTGCTTCACGACGTTGACCAGGTCGCCGCCGGCCTGCATCACGCCGAGGATCTGCGGCTTCAGCTGACCCGCCTTCACGAGGAGCTGCGAGAAGTCGCCGCTGGTGTTCGGGAAGGGCGAGCCGTCGGACTGGATGACCGTGCCGCCGAACTTCGTGACCGCGCCGCGGAAGGACTTCTCCATGTCCTGACCGAACGCGTAGTTCGGATAGATGATGTACCACTGCTTCCCGAGGTTCTCCGTGACCCACTTCCCGGTGCCCGCGGCGAGCATGAACGTGTCGTACGCGTAGTGGAACGTGTACTTGTTGCAGTTCGCGCCGGTGAGGTCGGTGGTGGCCGCGGTGATGTTGATGTACAGCTTCTTCTGGTCGTTCGCGACCTTCGCGATCGCGAGCGCGGCCGACGACGTCGGGACGTCGAGGATGATGTCGGCGTTGTTCCGCTCGTAGAACTCCTGAGCCTTCGAGCTCGCGAGGTCCGGCTTGTTCTGATGGTCCGCGGTGATGACCTCGACCGGGCCGCCCAGGGCGTTCTCGCCGTACTTCGCCTTGAAGTCCTCGACCGCCATCTTCACCGCCTCGACGGCGTTCTTGCCGGAGAGATCGGCGTAGACGAGGGATTGATCGTTGATCACGCCGATGACGAGCTTCCCGTCGTTGAGCTTCACCTGCGCGGGACTCGCGGACGCACCGCCGGTCGGCGCGGCCGCCCCGCACGCGGCCGTCACGACCGCGGCGATCATCGCGAGCACGAGAACGCGTTTCATGCTGGTTCCTCCCTATCGCTGACGCGTAACGCTAGACGCCGAGGTGCCGGAGCAGCTCGTGCTGGTGCGCGGCGATCTCCGCGTTCCCGAAGGTCTGCACGACGGTACCCTCCGCGAGGAGATAGTGGCGGTCCGCCACCGCCATGGCGAAGCGCAGATTCTGCTCGACGAGGAGCATCGTCAACCCATCGCGTTTCGCCTCGAGCAGGATGTCGCGGAGCTGCTGGACGAGTACCGGCGCGAGGCCCTCGGTCGGCTCGTCGAGCAGCACGACCGTCGCGCCCATCCGGAGCGCCCGCGCGATCGAGAGGGCCTGCTGCTCGCCGCCCGAGAGCTTCGTGCCGGGATGGCGCCGGCGCTCTTTCAGCACCGGGAACGCCTTGTAGACGCGCTCGAGCGGCCAGCGCGTGGCGCCGACCTGTGGCGGCAGCAGGAGGTTCTCTTCGACGGTGAGCGTCGCGTAGATGCCGCGATCGTCGGGGACGTAGCCGAGCCCGGCGCGCGCGCGGTCGTGCGCGGCGAGACCGGTGAGGTCGCGACCGGCGAGCCGGATCCCCCCGCTCATCTGGGAATGCAGCCCCATGACACAGCGAAGGGTCGTGGTCTTTCCCGCGCCGTTGCGCCCGACGAGCGTGATGAGCTCGCCCTCCTTCAGCTGGAAGCTCACGTCGCGAAGCGCCTGGGCCTGCCCGTACCACGCCGTGAGGTGCCGCACCTCAAGCATCGGTCTGTCCGAGATACGCGGCGATGACCGCGGGATCGTGCCTCACCTGCTCGTACGCGCCGTCCGCGATCACGCGACCCTGCTGCATGACGATCACGCGATCGGCAAGCTCGGCCACGACTCCCATGTTGTGCTCGACGAGGAGCACGGTGCGACCGGCGCGGACGTGGCGAACGAGCGCGATCGTCCGCTGCACGTCCTCGAGGCTCATTCCCGAGGTCGGCTCGTCGAGAAGAAGGACCCGTGGCTCGAGCGCGAGGGCGAGTGCGAGCTCGAGCGCGCGCTTCTGTCCATACGGGAGACTCTCCGCCGTGCGCGCGGCGACCGAGCCGAGGCCGACCTCTTGGAGGATGGCCGTCGCTCGCTCGCGATAGCGCGCCACCGCCCGCTCGGACATCCAGAAACGCAGGCTGATGGGGTCCGCGACGTGGAGCGCCAGGACGACGTGCTCGAGTGCGGTGCGACGGTCGAAGAGGCTCGTGATCTGGAACGAGCGCGCGATACCCATGCGGCTGATGCGATACGGCGGGAGACCGGTGACGTCCGCTCCGAACGCGACGATGCTGCCCGAGGAGGGCTTCACGAAGCCGGTGAGCATGTGGAAGAGCGTCGTCTTGCCGGCGCCGTTCGGCCCCACGAGCGCGTGGACCTTGCCGTCGTCGAGCGCGAGCGTGACGCGATCGACGGCGCGGAATCCCGCGAACTCCTTCGTGAGATCACGCGTCTCGAGCACGCTCATCGCGGGGCTATCGTAGCCGCGCCCGACGCGCTCAGGGCCGTTCGCCGGGATCGATGAGCCAATCGAGATGCAACCAGACCACCCGCGAGTAGCGGAAGATGAACGGCACGAGCACGAGGTACGCGGTGTTCCCGATGATGAGCGCGACGACGACATCGAGACCGCCGAGCATGATGAGCGCGATGACCATCGCCGCGAGGATCGGCACCGCGAGGGCGTAGCTCACGACCATCGCGCCCGCGAAATAGCCCGACTCTCGGTCGAACGCCAGACCGCAGACCGAGCAGAGCGCGTTCATCGAGACGAATCCGCGCCACACGCGGCCCTCGAGACAGTTCGGGCAGCGCAGCCTCAGGACGGCCGTGAGGCGACGCATCAGAAGTAGCCGAGGACGACGGCGGCGACGATGATCGAGACGGCCGCCCCGACGATGAGGATGAGCGGCACGAGGTAGAAGAGCACGAGCGCGACGACGAGGATCCGCGTCGCGCCCCGTTGATCGACGGCGTAGTACGCGCGGACACCGCGGTACGCGATGACACCGAGCCAGAGAAGACAGGCGAGGCCGACGAGCTGCGCCACCTGGGCTCCCACGGTCGCGCCCGTCCCGAGGACGAGCGTCGCCGCGTTGGCCGGGATGAGGGTGAGCGCCGAGGCATACCCGAAGAGGACCAGGAGCGGAAGATACGGACGTCGGATACCTGCCAGGCGCGCCGAGGCCTGGACCGCGCTCGAGCCGAGGAGCCACACGAAGATCGGCGTGACCGCGGTCGCGACGAGCACGGCGTCGAAGGAGCGCTGCACGAGGTAGATCACGACTGCGGTCCGCTCTGTGCCGAGCGTCTGGAGCATGGCGCTGATGACGGGATGGCGGGTCGCCCCGAAGAACAGGTCGTCGAGATACGTCTCGCCGGAGATGCGGACGGCACCGAGCCCCGAGACGCAGGTCGCCGCGAGGACGAGCAGCACCGCGGAGAGGAGCCGGCCGCGCGCGAGGACGATCGGCGCGCCGGCGCTCGGCGAGCGCACCAGCGCGACGATCGGCTCCCGGCTCAGGTCCATGCCGCACCGAGCGCGCCCGACGTCGCTGCGTCCACGGCCGCATCGGTCCGCGCCCTCACGTCGCCCGTCCATGCCGGCGGCTCGGCGTCCTGGAGCTCCGCCGGGATCGGCGCATCGAGCATGATGAGGAACTCCATCGACCACACGCGTCTCACGGCGTCGAGCGAGTAGCCGCCGCCGCCCATCGCGACCCAGGGCAGCGCCGTCGACGCGAAGTGGCGGACGACGTGCTCGCGCGCGCGCGTCGAGACCATGAGGTGCGTCAGCGGGTCGTCGAAGTGCGAGTCGATCCCCTGTTGCGTCACGAGCACGTCGGGGCGGTACCGCTCGAGGAGCGGCGGCACGACCTCGTCGAACGCGCGCACGTACGCGACATCGTCGGTATACCGCGGCAGCGGAACGTTGATGCTGTACCCGGCGCCGCGACCGGTCCCCCGCTCCTCGGGGAGCCCGGTGCCGGGGAAGAACATGCGCCCCAGCTCCGGCACGAAGCCATATTGGTGCAGCGAGATCGTGAGCACCTGGTCGGTGTCGAAGAACGCCGCCTGCACGCCGTCGCCGTGGTGCGCGTCGATGTCGACGTACGCGACCTTGAGCCCGCGGTCGGCGAACAGCCCGCACACGATCGCGGGATCGTTGTAGATGCAGAACCCGGACGCATGACGCCGCATGGCGTGGTGCAGACCGCCCGAGCCGTTGAACGCGACGCGCAGCCGGCCGGACATCACCTCCTCCATCGCCGTCAGCGTCCCGCCGGTCGTGAGGAGCGACACGTCGTGCATTCCCGCGAACGGTGGTGTGTCACCCCACTCGGACATCCCCCATGCGGTGTAATCGCCGTCCGGGTTGCGCGACGCCCGCATGACGGCCGCGACGTAGTCGGGAGCGTGGATGCGCTCGATCTCCGCGCGCGTCGCGGCCCGTGGCGCCAGAACACGCGCGTCGGGACGTGCGAATGCGCCGAGGCGCTCGAGCGTGTCGTGGACCCCGACGAGCCGGATCGGCTTCAGCGGGTGGTCATCGCGGTAGACGTGGGTCGCGACGCGCGGGTCCCAGACGAAGCCCGCCGCGGTCACCGCCGCTTGCGTTCCAGCGTGAGGAAGCTGAAGTCGTACGGATGTCGCTCGTCCGCCGGGTGCTCGACCGCTTCGATCACGTCCCACTCGCTGGGATCGAGCGGTGGGAAGAACGTGTCGCCACCGACGTCGGCATCGACCTCGGTGAGATAGATGCGGTCGGCGCGCGGCAGGAATTCTTTGAAGACGCCGGCGCCACCGAAGACGATGACCTCCGGGGCCCCGCCCGCGAGCCGGAGCGCCTCCTCCGGCGTGCGGGCCACGAGGCACCCATCGCATCGAAAATCGAGGTCGCGGGTGAGCACGATGCTGGTGCGACCCGGCAGTGGGCGGCCGATGGACTGCCAGGTGCGCCGACCCATGATGAGCGGCTTGCCGACGGTGAGCTCCTTCACGTGCCTCATGTCGTGGGGCAGCCGCCACGGGATCTTGTTGTCCTTCCCGATCGCGCGATTGCGGTCGTAGGCGACGACGAACGAGATGATCGCTACACCGCCATCTTCGCCTTGATCGACGAATGGCTCTGATAGCCGACGAGGCGAGCGACTCCGTCGAGCAGCGGGCCGGGCGCGTCGCCGGCGCGCGCGCGGCCGAGGATGTCGCGGTAGCGCGCGGTCACGTCGTCGAGCTCGCGCAGCGTCGGATCCAGAGCGAGGGTCGGTGACGCGAACGGCTCGCGCGCGAGCTGCTCGCGCGCCGCGTCGAGATGATCGCGGTACACGTGCGCGTCGGCGAGGACGTGGACGAGCTCGTCGGGCACCAGGTCCGTGATCTGCGCGACGAGGTGGAGCAGCACTGCGTACTCGGCGATGTTGAACGGAACGCCGAGGAAGAGATCGCAGGAGCGCTGGTACATCATCAGCGAGAGCTTCCCGTCGGCGACGAAGAACTGGAACAGCGCGTGGCATGCGGGGAGCGACGTCGCGTCGAGCTCGCCGGGGTTCCACGCCGTCACGACGTGGCGCCGGCTCGACGGCCGCTCGCGGATGCCCGCGATGACGTCCGCGAGCTGGTCGACGTGCCGGCCATCGGACGCGATCCAGTCACGCCATTGCTGGCCGTAGTTCCGGCCGGCGTCGCCGTCGAACCGCGCCCTCTCGATCCAGTACGGCGCGTAGGCATTGCCGTCCCAGATGTGCGTGCCGAGGGCGTGCAGCTCGTTCACGTCGGAGCTCCCCGCAATGAACCACAGGAGCTCGGCGAGGACCGAGCGGAACGCGAGCCGCTTCGTCGTGACCGCCGGGAAGCCGTCGCCCATCCGGAAGCGCATGACCTCGCCGAAGATCGCACGCGTCCCCGTGCCGGTGCGGTCCTCGCGGTCGACACCACTCTCGATGGCCTTGCGCAGGATGTCGAGGTAGCGACGCACGCGGCTAGCTCCGCGTCCGGCGGTACACGCGGCCGCCGACGCGAAGATACCGGACCCGACCGTCAGGCCCGCGCAGGAATTCGCCGCGAGTGTCCTTCAGCGGACCGTCGAGCAGCGTGAAGCGCGCGTCGCTCGTGAAGGCAACCCGCGAGGGTGGTGGGTCGGGCGGTTTCGGTTGGACATTCAGCTTGTTGTGCGAGAACGAGCGATACACCAGACCCGTGTCCGACAGCGCGAGCTCGGCATCGGAGAGCTCCGCGAGGTACCGGTCGGCGTACTCCTCATAGCGGGTCCGGTCGAGCTCGATGTAGGTGGGCTCGGGCACCTTGAGCCCGAGCCGCTGCCGTTGCCACCAGGTGGTGACGTCCTGGTGCAGGAGTCCGCCGCGCGCGGAGTTCGTCTGCACCGCGATCGCTTCGCCACGATCCGGCGCGAGCATCAACACGCCCTGCTGCCCGATCGCCGCACCGCCGTGGTACTGCAACCGGAGCCCGCCGATCGTGCGGAGGAACCACGCGACACCCACCTTGCGATCGAGGTCCGCGTCGGCGAGCTGCGTGCGCATGAGGTCGAGCGACGCCCGCGACAGGAGACGCGCGCCGTCGGGCGCCGTTCCGTCCCCGAGGTGGAAGCGCGCATAGCGCATGAGATCGCTCGCGCTCGACACGATGCCACCGACCGGCGTCGTCGCACGCGGGAATGACCACGGCCGCGCGACGGTCGGCTTCTCGTCGACGATCACGTGACCGATCGCGACGCGGTGCGTGATCGCCTCGTCGGCGGAGAAGCACGAGCGCGTCATGCCCAGCGGGATGAAGAGCAGCTCGCGCGCCGCGTCCTCGTAGGTCTTGCCGGTGACGACCTCGATGAGACGGCCGAGCAGCGCGAAGCTCGAATTCGAGTAATGCCAGATCTCGCCCAGCGGCGTGAGCTGCTCGAGCTCGGCCATCGCGGCGACGTACCGCTCGAGTGCATCGTCCCCGTTGCCGAAGTCGGCGAAACAGTCGCCCATCCAGCCTCCGGTGTGCGTCACGAGGTGCCGGACCGTCGCGCGCTCCTGCGCGGCGGAGTCGCGGAGGCGGAATGCCGGGACGTAGCGCCGCACCGGCGCATCAAGGTCGATAGCGCCACGCTCGACGAGTCGCATGATCACCGTGGCGGTCATCGTCTTCGTCACCGACGCGATCTGGAACAGCGTGTCGCCGTCGACCGGGAGCGGATGCTCGACGCTCGTCACGCCGAAGCCGGCGACCTCGACACCCCCAGCGCGGAGCATGCCGATCGCGACGCCCGGCACGTGGTAGCGCTCCATCGCGTCGCGCACCAGAGTTTCGAGAGACGGTTCCACCAGCCGCGATGCTATGACGTGGAGAAGCGGCTCGCGGACGAGGCCGTGTCTAGGGCGTCGTCCCATTACGCTGAGGCAGGCCGTTCACCCGGACTGCGCGCGCTCCCAGTCCTCGCGCAGCACCTCGCCGTGCCACACGTCGTGCCACCGCCCGCCGGTGAAGAAATGGTCGCGGCTGACGCCGATCGTCCGGTACCCGTTCTTCTCGAGTGCGCGGCGACTCGCCTCGTTCTCGACGAAGACCTCGGTCATGAGCTTGTGCAGGTTGAGCTCGCGGAACGCGTAGCGCGTGCGCAGCCGCATGGCCTCCGTCGCGTAGCCCTTTCCCCACTTGTCCTTCACGCCGATGACGATCCCGGTCGTGCCGTGGGCGTTGATCCAATCGATCTGGTGGATCCCCGTGGCCCCGATCGCCTCGCCCTCCGCTTCGATGACCCAGAAGACCGTGTCATCGGACTCGCCGAACTTCCTGAGGATGTCGACCTCGTAGTAGAGCGCGACGGCCATGCGCCGGCCGAGGTAGCGCGTCACCTCCATGTCCGCGAACCACGGGACGAAACGCGGGGGATCGTCGTCGTCCGCGGGTCGCAGCGTGACGCGTTCGCCGCGCAGGACGGGTCCGAACATGGGCACGCAGAATAGCGAGTGGATGGATCTGCGGTTCCTCGGCGCTGCGACGACCGTGACGGGCTCGCAGTTCCTCCTCACCACGTCGCGGGCCAAGGTGCTCGTCGACTGCGGCATGTTCCAGGGCAGCCCGAACGAAACGATCCGCAACCGCGTTCCGCTCGCGTACGACCCCGCGGAGATCGACGCGCTCTTGCTCACGCACGCGCATCTCGACCACTGCGGTCTCATCCCACTCGTCGTCACCCGCGGTCTGCGCGGGCCGATATTCGCGACCTCCGGCACGGTCGAGCTGGCCGGACTCGTCCTCCTCGATTCGGCCAAGCTCCAGGAGGAGTCCGCGCGGCGTGACGATCGTTTCGAGCGAAAGCACCCCGATCGCGCCGCGCAGGAGACGAGCGCGGACCAGGCGGCGTTGCGCGAGGCCACGAAGGAGGCGGCCGCGGCGGACGACGAGGAGAGCGCTGCGGAGTCGCGCGACCCCGAGGTCGCGCTGCGCGGTCAGCCACCGGTGGTCGCGACGCGCGTCGACGAGCCGCTCTACACGACGACCGAGACGCAGGCCGCGCTCGGGCTCTTCCGCGCGTTCGAGTACGACCATGAGTTCGACGTCGCGCCCGGCATCCGCGCGACGTTCCTCGACGCCGGCCACATCCTCGGCTCAGCCATCATCCGGCTGCGCGTCAGCGAGAACGGCACCGAGCGGATCATCGTGTTCTCAGGGGACCTCGGGCGCCACGACACGCCGATCATTCGCGACCCAACGACGGTGCGCGAGGCGGATTACCTGCTGGTGGAGTCCACCTACGGTGGACGTGAGCACGAGCCGCAGGCGGAGGCGGTCCGCATCCTCGCGGAGACGGTGCAGCTCGTCGCACAGGCGAACGGCGTGCTGCTGGTGCCGTCGTTCGCGATCGGACGCACCCAGGAAGTGGTGTGGCAGCTCGACCGGCTGCTCGATGAAAAGCGCATCCCGCGCCTCCCGCTCTACCTCGACTCGCCGATGGCGTCGAAGGCCACCGATATCTACCGTCGGCACTCCGAGTACTACGACGACGAGATGCGCCGGCTCCTGGCGCAACGCGAGGACCCGCTCGACTATCCGGGCGCGCAGGTCACGAACGACATCGACGTCTCGCGCGCGATCAGCAAGGCGCCGCGGCCGTACATGATCGTCGCGTCCAACGGGATGCTCACCGGCGGGCGCGTGCTGAGCCATCTTCGCGAGCTCATCGACGATCCCGCGGCGACGCTGCTCTTCGTCGGCTATCAGGGACAGGGAACGCTCGGCGCGCAGCTCCAAGCCGGCGCGCGTCAGGTCCGGATCGACGGCGAGCCGCACGAGGTGCGTTGCCAGATCCGCTCGATCAGCGGCTTCTCCGCGCACGCCGACGAGTCGGAGCTGCTCGATTGGGTCAGCGCGTTCGCGAAGCCGCGGCTGCGGCGCGTCTACATCGTCCACGGCGATCCGGATGCGCAGGCCGCGATCGAGCCGAAGATCCGTGCGCTCGGCTTCGACACGCACATCCCGAAGTGGCACGAGCGCGTGACGCTCGAATGACTCCGCTGCCATGAAACCCGCCACCTTTAGCGCACTGCACGCCGAGGTGGACCGCCTGCGCGAGACGGGAGATGGACCGGGAGCGCTCGGCCTTCTGACACGATCGGAGCCGCTCTTCCCGCCGCAAGCTGCCCTGACGCGAATGCTCCGTATCGAGCTGCTCGCGACGATGGGACGAACAAGCGAGGCGATCGAGCTGTTGCGAGATGGGTTGGATCGTGGCTTTCGCTACCGAGGAAGATGGCTACGTCATGAGCGTTTCGCAGCGCTCGCGAGCGAGCTGGACTTCAGTGGGCTCGCCGAGCGCTCGGACGCGCAGTACGACATAGCTCAAGCTGATGCCCGGCCCGACCTCACGACCCTCGTTCCACCGGGGACCGCGGCCGATGGGTCGGCCATGATCGTCGTGCTGCACGGGAACAATCGAACGATGCAGGACACCGTGCCTTCGTGGCTCTCGGTCGTCCAGGACGGGTGGGTCCTCGCCGTCCCGCAGTCGAGCGAGATCGCGACGACACCTGGCTTCTTCCTGTGGAACGACCGCGACAGGGCCGCGAAAGACATCGAGACGCACCTCGCGACCCTGCGCTCACGGTTCTCCATCGACCAGAGCCGCTTCGTGCTCGGTGGGTTCTCGATGGGCGCGCGGCTGGCGCTCGAGCTCGGGCTCAGCGAACGGCTTCCCGCCAGAAAGCTGCTCGCGATCGCCACATGGCTTCCCGATCTTCAGGCACTGACCGATCTGTTCGGAGCGCCATCGGCACGGGCGAGTCGGGTTTATGTCGTCGTCGGGCGACACGACACGTCGGGCTACGACGGATCGATGCGTCTCGTCGACCATCTGAAGGCGCTCGGGGGCTCGGCTGATATCGAGGTCCACGACGGCGGCCACGAAGAGCCCGACGATATGCCGGCCACGCTCGGCCGCGCGCTCGCATTCCTGGGACGCTAGCTCACGCTTTACAGCGGCCGCTGCGAAAGCGCGGCCTGCAGCAGCACGTCGTCGCCGCGCTTCTCCGCTACGTCGAGCTTCGCTCGGATGCGCGTGAGGTGCACGCGCAGCGTGTTCGGCGAGACGCTGAGCCGCGCCGCGAGCGCGGCGCGATCGAGACGTTTGCCCTCGCGCGAGAGCTGCTCCATCTCGCGCAGGATGCCGATCTCGCGCCAGGTGAGGCCCATGCTGCGCAGCCCGAAGGTCGCCTCGTCGAGCGCCGACGCGCCGACCGCAGCGCCGGCGTCGGTCTTCGCGCGCCGCTGCGCCGCCTCGGCGCGCGCGCGGATCGTGCGCGCGAGCGTCTGCGCCTGCCCGTCGCGCTCCGCGGCGCGGCCGAGCCAGGCCGCGACGTCCGGCAGGTAGTAGGCGAAGCCCTCGCCACCACGCGCGCCGATGTCGCGAACCAGATGCCCGACGCGCGACGTGCCTCCGCCACGAACGACCGTCTCCCGCCAGTAGGCGGCGTGGACCGCGGCGCCGATCGCCCAATGATCCATACCGCGAGCTTCGAACTCGCGCGCGGTGTCGTCGAGCATGCGCACAGCGGTCCGGGGATCGCCGCGCTGGCCTTGCACGATCGCACGGACGAAGTCGCGAAACTGCTCGTCCTCGGGAAAACCCTTCGGCGCGCGCTCCAGGATGATCTCGGCGACCTCGGCCTCGCCGCGGAGCAGCGCGATGTGGCCGTGGTCCTCGATCGCGCCGGTCCCGCTCTGACGAGCGAGCCGCTCGCCTTCGCTCAGCTCGCCACGCTCGAGCTTCGCACGCGCGAGGCAGAGGAGCGTGTGGCGCCAGACCGACGAGCCGTACTGACGGAGCCCGAGCTCGGCGCGCGTGAACGCGTCGACAGCGGCGTCGAGCCGGCCGGCGAACCAGTCGACGAAGCCCGCCGTGTACGTCGCCCACGCGACCTCGGCCGGGTCGCCGACCCGAGCGGCGTTGCGTCCGGTCGCGTCGGCCGCGGCCGCGGCGCCGACGTAGTCGCCGGCGTGTGACAGGAGGTGCGCGAGCTGCCGCTGCACGCGCGTCGTTACGAGATCGCGGGAGCGTCCGCGCGGCGCGACCGCGAGTGCGTCTGAAGCGCGGCGCGCGTCGGTGAGCGCTGCGCGGATGTCGTTCGCCGCGGTGCGCACGATCGAGGACCCGAGCCGCAGCTCGGCAAGGAGGAGCGGGTCGCCGCCCGCCGGTGTCTCCGCCATCGCCGCGAAGCGCACGGAATCCTCGCGACGCACCAGGTAATAGGAGAGATGCAGAAGATCGACGGCGACCCGGGCCACGAGGAGGGGCTCCCTCACCAGCGGCAGCACCGCGGTCAGCTCTGCCCACGCGAGGTCGAACGATTCGAGGTACTTGAGGCAGCGCGCGCGAAGGACGCGGCGCTCCAGCGTCTGGCGCCCCGTCGAGACCTCTGGGAGGAGACGCTCGGCGTCCACGCGCGAGAGCGGCGCGAGCGCCTGCTCGCGCGATGACGTCATGCGCTCGGAGGGAATGCCTTGGCGAGCTCGTCCACGTGGTCGCGCGCGTGTTGCGCCTGATACGCGCCGAAGTGACCGGCGTCGAGCTCGCCGTGCTCGGAGTGGATGCCGGGGCGCGACCGCGCCCTCTCGTCCAGCAGCGAGCGCACGATCTCCGCGTGCGCGGCGCTCACGCGGCGCGAGAGCTCCATCGGATCGCGCTCGGCATTACGTCGCTCGGCCGCGAGAGCGTCCTGATCGAAGGACTGCAGGGCGGGGCGGTCCTCGGTGATGCAGCGGCGGACACGCTCGGCGAAGATCTCGGCCGAGTCGGCGAGGTGTCCGAGGACCTCGACCGCGGTCCACTCGCCAAAACGTGTCGCGCGCAGCCGGTCGGCCGGGACGGTGCGTACGATGCGCGCGAGAGTCGCCGCGCTGTCGGCGAGCAGGAACGCGGTGTCCTCGTCGTACCGCAGCCGGTCCACGCGTCCACGGTACCTAACTCCTAAGGTGGGCGTAGGACTTGGCGCGCTGCTTCGCGGACGACCGCCGCGGCTTGGACGCGCACCATCAGCGCCATGCGGGAATTCCTCGCCGGCGCGGTCACGCTTTTCGTGCTCATCCTCATCGCGATCGCGCCGTCGTGGGAGCGAACGCATGGCAGATCGGCGGCTGCGCCCACGCCCACGGCGCCCGCACCGCGCTCCGCGACGCCGAGAGCGACGCCGATCTCGGATGCGTACGACGTCAGGCTGTCGCTCGCCACCGGCCCGGGTTTCGCGGTCTGCGGCGCGAGCGACACCTGGACGCGCCCAACCGTGCAACAGCAGAACGCTCGTGTCGACGCGGACCCGCGCTACCGAGGGCTGCGGTTCGATGACAACTCCCCGGCGGCGCAGGGGTTCCGCTCCGCGGCTGCGATGTACGACGGCGCCGGCAATAGCTCGCGGACGTGGCTGGTCATGAACACCGGGCTGTGGTCGGATCCGCGCATCAGCGGTACCGGCTGCCAGACGAAGGAGCAGCAGGTCTGGCTCTTCGGCCTCGCGCCGGACCGCTACGAGATCATCGACGGCGCGTCTGCGGTCCTGTCGGTGCACGCGCAGCCCGGGTACCGGATGGTCGTCATCACCGGCGAGCCGCGCTACTCACTCGTGGTCTTCGATGGGCAGCGTCAGATGAAGCTCGAGCTCCTCACGATGACGGTCGGCGCGAACTCCAAGGCGGCGCCGTCCGGCACGCCTGTGCCCTCGGTGTTCCCGGAGGTCGCCCGACCGATCGACCTCGTGCTGTATCCGAGCTGCCAGATCACGTCGACCTATCGCCATGCCGACGAGCTGGGCATCACCTGGTACGTGCAGTGTGGCGCCGGCAAGGTGAACGTCGGCATCCCGGGCGAAGCGGTGCGTCAGGGGTGGATCTTCATCGGCGGCGACACACCCGACGGGACGCAGCGCTTCCAGAAGGGCGCGCTGTGGATGCAGATCTTCTACCGACGTGACGGCCCGGGGATCGAGGACCCGTTCGGGATCCTCCAGACCTATCGCCCGCTGATCGTCACTCCTGCCCCGCGACCCACGCCTTGAACGCGCGCAGGTCGTAGGGCCGGCCCAGGAAGTCGCGGACGAGGTCGGCCGCGGGCTTCGTCCCGCCCGGCGCCAGGATCTTGTCGCGGTAGCGCCGTGAGACGGCCGTGTTCATGAAGTCGCCGTCGAATGCGGTGTGCAGGTCCTTCGCGATCGTCTGCGACCACAGATACGTGTAGTAGGCGGCCGAGTAGTGGTCGCCGTTCATGTGCTCCCAGCTCGCCGGCGAGGCCGTACCGGGGATCGGCTCGAACAGCCCGTAGCGCTCGTTGACCTCACGCTCGACGACGCGCGGATCCGCGCCCGGCCGCGTCCCATCGTGCAGCGCGAGCGAGAGCCGCGAGCGCGCGAGCATCTGGCGGGTTCGGATCGCCCGTCCGAAATTGCGCGAGGCGCGCAAGCGCTGCACCAGCTCCTCGGGTATCGGTGCGCCCGTGTCGACGTGCTTCGCGAAGCGCGTCAGCACCTTGAAATCGAAGATCCAGTCCTCCAGGAACGTCGACGGCGCCTCCATGAAGTCGCCCTCGGTCCGCGACAGACGCGCGAACGGGACGCTCCGGCGCGCGAGCCCGTGCACGAGGTGGCCGAACTCGTGGAAGTACGTCACGACCTGCGCGTGCTCCATGAGCGCCGGACCGCTGAGCCTGGTCGGGTCGGGAAAGTTGCAGTTGAGCACACCATGCCCGGACTGCTTGCCGCCGACGCCGAGACGAAGGGGCGCGTTGAAGAACCACTTGTTCTTCCGCTCGCGCGGATGCATGTCGAGCGATATGCGACCGGCGGGCTCGCCGTCGATCGTGACGTCGAAGCTCTCGACCGTCGGGTGCCAGCGCTCCTCGTGCACCACGGGCGTGAACGTCATACCGAAGAGCTCGCTGTTGAGGTCGAGGATCGCCTGCCGCACGCGACCGTACTCGAGATACGGGCGCACGTCCTGCGCGTCGAAGCGGAAGCGCTTCGTCTTCACGCGGTTCAGGTAGTAGTGCCACTCCCAGTCGCCGACCGTCTTTGCGCCGGGATGATCGATGCGCTTCTCCTCGAGGAGCACGACGAACTCGGCCTTCGCCGCGTCGCGTGAGGCGTCATCGAG
>Ga0114129_10001559_pt1 | contig 31121 bp, 26 predicted proteins | sample RhiMetdeltSRZDD1_FD_80071 | JGI IMG/M metagenome (GOLD analysis project Ga0114129, IMG submission 80071) | Populus rhizosphere microbial communities from Tennessee, USA - Rhizosphere MetaG P. deltoides SRZDD1 (version 2) (version 2) | ecosystem: Host-associated > Plants > Roots > Rhizosphere >...
AGCGACATCGCGTAATTGTGCCGCTGCGCCGCCATAGAGCCAGGACTGGATGGAGTTGAGCCACGACATGGGCAAAGCTTAGATCGGGATTGCGGCCCGACTGCAGCAATGCGGAGCTTTCCGGAAATCACTTCTCCGGCGGCGCGAACCTTATGACCGTCGCAAGCGTGATCCAATTGGCATTTTCGCCCGTGATGTTGCGGCCGTAAATGAGGTCGATGTTGAATTGATCGACCGGCCTCCAGCGCAGACCGGTCTGGAACCGCGGTTGCGCGATACTTCCCACCTCCGTCGGTCCAGCCTGACCAAATATCTCGGCGGTCAGCGTCCAGACGTTGTCAGGGGTTCTCCAATCGACGCCCAATCCATAGGTCACGTAATGGAGATTGGTGGTGCGGTCCCACAACCAGCCGCCGTTGACGTTGATCCTCACGACATCTGACAGGCGCAGCGTGACCGGGACCGCGGCGGTCACCGCCGTATTCTCGCCCGTGATCAGGTCGTAGGAGCCGGTCGCGGTCACAGCCAATCCGGGCTTGCCGATCGCGCTCGAGACGAGGTTCATCTTCACCTTCGGCGTCGCGGCGGTGGTCCACTCGCCGTCCGAGCGCGAGCGATTGAATTGCGCGCTCAGCTCGAGCGGCCGGATGAACGGCACCGAGCAGGCAGGGCTCACCGCGCCGAAGAAATCCCCGTTGTCGGCCCACGATGCCCAGGATTCCACCTTGCATGCGCCCGGTTCCGAGACTTCGGCAGTGTCGACCTGATAGGCGGCTCCTGCGCCCCAGGCGTGCGTCGGAATGGAAATGACAGCGGCCACCGGCAGAGCCGCAATGAGACTCTCGATCCGCCTGTGTGCTCCAGTCATCGGCCCCCAAAGCCCGGCCAATCGTCAAAGATCGCCGCGATTCCCCTCAATGACCGAATTCATCGTGCAACGGCAGTATGGATTAAAGCGGCATGGTTGTAACCCCCCATGCGGCATGACTGCCGGGCAGGAGAGCTGAATTGGGCATAGTCCGTGCGGCGATTTTCAGCAGATCCAGCTGGAGATCATGCAGGATCCGAGCGCCAGAGGCCGGCAGCCGGCATCAAAAGTCGCGGCCAAAGCGCACGACAAATTGGTGGCGCTCGAAATTCTGCAGATCGAGGCCGTTCGGTTCGGCCGGCGCCCAGCCCGCGACCTGCATGCTCCAGGTGCCGCCGATCCACGATTCCTTCGATAGCTTCACGTAAAAGGTCGGCCCGAGAAACACCGCATGTCCGGTAAAATTGTTGAAGACGAGACCATCGTAAGCGCGCAGGTAGCGCAATTCGCCGCCGATGAAGACGCCGGGCTGTAGTTGCGTTGAAGCCGCGCCGGAAATTGCAAGCTCCGACCCTCGTTCCTCCAGCCCGGTGCCGCGAAAGCGCGTCACAGCAGCGTCATAACGAACATTGACCGCCCCCACGAGCTTGCGCGGGATGATTTCGCGATCTGCCATGACCAGGAAGCTCCAGCCGTAGACGTCGGCGGGCAACCCGGTCATCTCGTCCACCATACCGATGGCCGGAGTGAATCCGAATGCCAGACCGAACGGCGCCTTGTGCCGGTCGAGCACCTGATGCTTCATTTCGAAAGACAGTTCCGAGAGTGCGCCAACGAATCGATCCTCGAATCCGGGGACGTTCGAGATCGCGTGAAATGCGAAATGGGCGCTAGGCCCGATGCGGAAGTTGTCGAGGACGGTGAATTTTCCTTCGATACTCGAACCGAACACGGCGTAGGAGCCAAAGCGCTTGCCGAGACGGCCGCTGGTTCCCCATTCGAGCTCGCGGTCGCCTTTGTCGCCGATATCGGTTCCTTCGGTGAAACCGAACAAATGCTCGCTGTCGAAATCCGATTCCCTGTTGGAATTTGCCGCCGGTTGTGAAGGCTTGGTCGAATGCGCGAAAACCGGAACCGGCAGCGCGACCAGCGCCGTTCCGAGATAGGCAAGACAAACAATCTGTTTCGCTATTGTCATGAGGGACCGCGGACGATGAAGTGCGCCAATTCCATGCCGAGCACCGCAATGTATTATGGCATATTGAACGCAGCGCGCAGGGTATGGATTCGAACATATGGCGGCGTCGGCTTGGTGCGACGTGGTGTCTCAAATCGCCGGTTGCGGGCCGTCAGTACCGCCAGATCGACCGCGCGCCGGTAACCAGCGCATTGCGACTGGCGTCACCGTTGGGATGCCAAATGTAAGTTACGACGGGCTGCACCGTCCAACCGGGGATGATTTGGGCCAGATACGTCAGCTCCAGGTTGGCCTCATAATCGCGGATCACTCCCGGCATGCCGGTGAACGCGATCTGGTCGCGATCGAAGGCGCGCACGGCGTCCGAGAACCGCGCATAGATGAGACTCGCGCCAAACTTGTCGTCCGGCCGGTTAGGGATCAATCCCGCGAATACGACTCCCCCGTCAACGTAGAAGTCGATCAGATTGCGATCCGATGGACTGAAGGAAATGCGGCCGAACCCCGAAATGCCGCTTTCTGCGTCACCGCCCTTCGGACGGTAAAACTGTTGCTCGATCACTCCATAAATTCCGAAATTTCCTCTTCGCTGCGCTGCCACGCCTGAACCGGCGGGGTCGGCCAGCAACGTTCCGTCGTTCGCAAAGCGCTGGTCGTTGAACAGACCGAGGTGAGTCCAGCCGCCGAGCTTCAGCGTGCGGGCAAGACCGGTGTCTTCCTTGCCCTGATTGGCCCGGATCTGCGCTTCGGCCATGATCAAGGCAGGATCGCGAACGCGGAAGTTCAGGCCGTAGAGATTGCGGATTTGCTCGTCGCCCGGCCCAGGCCCGGCGGGATCGCCGTTGAATACCGCGAACAAGAATGACATGTCGGGGGCCGGATCGACCTTCAGCCGCACGCCGGGGGTCGAAAGCGGATAAGCCGGTCCGCCGCTCGGCAGATTGGTGGCCGCGATCGTCGGCCAGTCGCTCTGCAAAAACATCTCGCTGATTTTAGCAAAGAAGAACTCAACGTCGGCAGCCAGCTGGCCAAAGCGAATGCTGCCTTTGCCATCCCAGAGCTTCTGCTCCAGCCACAGCTCCGAGAGTCGCGCTGTCGGGACCGCTTCGATCGCCGCGATCGTGTTGATGCCTCCCACATAGTCGCGGCGAATGCGGCCGGTGTTGTGGATCACGAAGGTATTGGCAAAGAACTTCAGCCCTTGCAGGCCGGCCAGCTTCTCAAAATCGATCGAGAAGATGGTTTCGAGCTTGCCCTGATCGATGGCGCCCCGCCGATTGCCCCCCACCACATTGGCAAGCAGATCGTTGGTGTAGATAAAGCTGTAGGTGATGCCCCGGCCGGCCAGCCATTTCCGCGTGCCGGTCGGGTCGCCGTTATGGGGCAGACTGGTCGCAACAGACGGGTTGGTAATACCGTTTTCATCCGGCCCCGGAGTCTCCTGGGCTTGCGCCGCCGCAGCACCGGCCAGCAACATCGCGAACACGCCAAAGGCTGCGCGGCGCAGTGCGATATTGTTTTTCCGTATTCTCATTCACGCGCGCTTGCCGGCATTGCGTTGCCGATTATGGACGCATCGATCCGCCGATCATCTCTTTGAGCTTCCGAAACGTCAATGACGCTTCGACGGATCAGCCGGCGACGGTTTGGGCTTGGTGCCCTTCCACCGATGGAGAAGCCGGCGGTGTTTCGTGGCCGGGACTGGTTCCCGGAATGTAGGGCATGAAGATCCGGGCCAAGGTCGGAATGACCAGCAGGCTGCAGATCGGCGACAGCAGCATGCCGCCGACGATCACGCAGGCGAGCGGCTGCTGAACCTGCGAGCCGATGCCGGTCGAGATCGCGGCGGGAACAAGCCCGATGCAAGCGGAAAGTCCGGTCATGAAGATCTGCCGCATGCGGGTTTGGCCTGCGCGGATGATTGCCTCGTCGGAGCCCATGCCCTCGTCAATGCCGCGCCGGATGTAGGACACGAGCAGGATGCCATCCATCGCCGAGACGCCGAACAGCGAAATGAAGCCGATGGCGGCGGAGATGCTGAAGTTCAGTCCTGCGACGGTAAGGCCGAGGATTCCTCCAGCCACCGCGAACGGGATGCCCGAGACCGCGAGCAGACTGTCCCGTACGGAATTGAACAGGCTGTAGAGCAACATGAAGATCAGAAGCAGGCTGAGCGGGACGATGAGCGCCAGCCGTTTCTGCGCCTCCACCAACGCGCCGAACTCGCCGGCCCATTCGATCCGGTAGCCCGCCGGCATCGGCACCTTATGCCCGATGCGGTCCTGCGCCTCGGCGACGGTCGAGCCCAGATCGCGGCCCCGCACGCTGTATTTCAGCGGGACGAAACGCTGGCTGTTCTCGCGGTAAATGTAGGCGGCCCCGGTTTCCAGCCGGACGTCGCCCAGCTCGCCCAAGGCGATGTAGGCGGGAGGCGCCCGTGGATCGCTCGCCGGCAGCGCCACCGGGATGGAGCGAATGGCGTCGGCGTTCAGACGATATTCCGGAGCGAGCCGCACGGTGAGGGCGAAATTCATTTCGCCCTCATAGATCCGTGAGATTTCCTGGCCGCCGATTGCAGCCTGCACCACGGAATTGATGTCGCCGACCGAGAAGCCGTAGCGCGCGGCCTTCGCCCGATCGATGCGGACAACCAGATTCGGCTGCCCGAGCAGATTGAACACGCCCGGATCGGTCACGCCGGGCACATTCGCAATCTCGGACTTCACGCTCTTCGAGATCCGCTCGAGCTCGGCCAGATCGCGGCCGAAGATCTTGACGGAATTCTCGCCCTTCACGCCCGACACCGCCTCTTCGATGTTGTCCTGGATGTATTGCGAGAAGTTGAAATCGACGCCGGCGAACTCGCGGCTGAGCCGTTCGCTCAGTCGCGCGACCAGTTCGGCCTTGGTCAGGCCCTTGGGCCATTCCTCGAACGGCTTCAGCGGCACGAAGAACTCGGCAACGAAGGAGCCGTCCGGGTCGGTGGCGTCCTCGCCGCGGCCTGCTCGGAGACCACCGTGCGCACCGGTTCGTAGCTCCTGATCACCTCGCGCATGCGCGCAACGCTGTCCATGCCGGCTTCGAGCGTGATCGTCGGCGGCAGCAAGGCCCGGATCCAGAGGTTGCCCTCTTCGAGCTTCGGCAGGAATTCGCTGCCGAGCCGCAGTCCGAGCGCGCCGCTAACAAGCAGAAACGCGACGGCGATCGCCGCCGAGATTCGATAGCGGTGTACCGCCAGAGGAAGGACGAGCTGGTAGGCCTTGCGGATTTGCCGCACCACGAAGGTTTCGATCTCGTTCACATGTTCCGGCAGCAGCACCGCGGACAACACCGGAGTGACCGTGAACGTGGCAATCACCGCTCCCAACAGCGCATAGGCGTAGGTGCGCGACATCGGGCCGAAGATCTGCCCCTCCACGCCCTGCATGGTGAACAGCGGCAGGAACGCGGCGATCGTGATGACGACGGAGAAGAAGATCGCCTTGTCGACCTCGACTGCACCGGTCAGCACGCGGTGCAACTTGTCGCTCAATCTTGCGCCGGCACCCACCGGCTCGCGCCGGCCGTGGTGCGCCAGATGACGGAAAATGTTCTCGAGCATGATCACGGTGGAATCGACGATGATGCCGAGATCGATGGCGCCGACGGAAAGCAGATTGGCGGATTCTCCCCGCACGACGGTAATGATGACCGCCAGGAGCAGGGCAACCGGGATCGTTGCCGCGACGATCAACGCGCACCGCAGATCGCCGAGGAATATCCACTGGATCAGGAAGATCAGCCAGATGCCGAACAACATGTTGTGCAGCACCGTTCTCACCGTGATCGCAACAAGCTCGCCGCGGTCGTAGTAAGGCTCGACCTTGACCCCCGGCGGCAGGCTGCCGTCGGTGTTCATCCGGTCGATCGCCGCGCGCACCCGCGTCACCACGTCCATGGTGCGCTCGAATTTCTGCATCAGGACGATGCCGGTCACGACGTCGGTCGTTTCGTCACGGCCGGCGATGCCAAGTCGCGGCGTGAAGCCGAGCTGCACCTTCGCCACGTCGGACAGCAGCACGGGTACGCCGCCTTGCTGCGTGAGCACCACATTGGCCATGTCCTGGAGCGAACGTATGCCGCCGAGGCCGCGCACGTTGACCGACTGTTCGCCGATGGCGATGGTGCGCCCGCCGACGTTGGAGTTGCTGACCGAAATGGCGTTGATGATCTGCGGCAGTGTGAGCCCGTATGAGATCATCCGGTTGAGGTCGATTTCGGCCTGGTACTCCTTGGTCTTGCCGCCGAGCACGAGCACGTCGGAGACGCCGGGAACAATGCGGAGTTTTCGCTCGACCACCCAGTCCTGCAGCGTCTTGAGCTGCATGACGTCCATGTCCGGCGGCCCCTTGAGCTGATAGCGGAAGATTTCGCTGATGGTGCCGGCGGGAGAGATCAATGGCTGCACGCCGGTGGGGAGCGAGACGTCCTTCAGGCGGTTGATCACCTCCTGGCGCACGAAATAATAGTCGCGGCCGTAATCGAACTGGAGCCGCAGAAAGCCCAGCGCGTAGACAGTATTCGAGCGGAGATATTTCAGCCCCGGCGTGCTTGCGAGCTCGATCTCGATCGGGATCGTAACGTAGCGTTCGACCTCTTCCGGCGACTGTCCCGGCCACTGCGCGATGACTTCGATAATCGGAGGCGCCGGATCAGGATAGGCCTCGATGTTCAGCGTGGTGAATGCGGCGTAGCCGAGGCCGAGGAACGCGGCAAAGGCCGCCAGGACCAGCGGCCGCCGAGCCAAGCAGAAGGCGATCAGATTGCGCAGCATCGCCGTATCAAGTCGCGTATCGGCTCACTGCTGCGACTCGTTGTGCACGAAGATCGCACCGCGGCCGACGACTGTCTCTCCGAAGTCGAGCCCCTCTTTAATCTGCAGCCGTCCGTCCTGTTCGATCCCGACTTTGACCTTGCGGCGCTGGAAGTTCATCGGCTCCCGTTCGACCCAGACGACCGCCTGCTCGCCTTCCCAGATCACCGCCTCGACGGGTACCGCAGGCGAGGGCGCGCCGGTGCCGATGGCGATCTTGAAGGTGGCAAACATGTCCGCTTTGAGCGCGCCATCCGGATTGGCGATCTCCGAGCGCACGGCCACCCGCCGCGTCGATGCGTCGGACGACGCGCCGATCGCGATGACGTGCGCCTTGAAGACACGTTCGGGAACGGCGCCGATCATGACTTCGAGTTCCTGGCCGACGCGGACGAGCGGAACGTCGGCCTCCGGGACGTTCGCCTTCAGCCACATGGTCGAAAGGTTGGCGATCGAGTACAGGGCGTCCGCGACGTCGCTGCGGACGTACTGGCCCGGGCCAACCTTGCGGCCGATCACCGTCCCATCGATCGGCGCGTTGATGGTGATCAACGGATTGACAACCCGCTCGCGCTCGACGCGGTCCACTTCCTCCTGCTCACGACCGATGATCACGCGCAGGCGATTGCGCGCGGCGGTCAGCGTGCCCTGTGCGGTCTTGAAGTCGGATTCGGCCGCGGCCTGATCGTTGCGCGCCTGCTCGACTTCGCGCAAGGAGATGGCCTTATCGTTGAGCAGGCGGCCCAGCCGCTCAGCCTGCCGCTGCGTCGTGGTGAGCTGAAACCTCGCTTTTTCCAGACCGTGCACCGCCGCGATAAGATCGGTTTGCGCCTGCACCACTTCCGGGCTGTCGATCTCGAACAACGGATCTCCGCGCTTGACCTCGTTTCCGATCTTGACGAGCACGCGCGTCACCCGGCCGGAGAACGGCGTCACCACGACCGTGCTGGCGTCCTCGTTGAAGGCGATCTGGCCGATTGCCGGCTTCTGCACGCGAAACTCATAGGGCTCGACCTTCACGACGCTCAATTGATGCATTTGATCGACAGACACCCGAATGAGATTGGGGTCTTTCGGCGGCGGCTGCACCGGTGTGACGGCCGAGGCCGTGGGCCAACAAGCCGCGAGCAATGCCGCGAAAGCAAATACGATGAATGCCGAGGCGGGATTTGATGCCGATCCGAGCGCCATCTCGGCGCCGGCGACCGAAGAGCCGACCCGGGCCGCACAAGCCTGAAGCGGTTTCATCGACGCACTCTCGCGCGCGGCGCAGCGGCACACAGCTGATGCATGACGGCGCCAGCGCCATGCGCCGTTCGGACAATCGTCAACATAGGCAAACCGGATTGCATGGCGGCATTAACGATCCCGCCGGCTGACGCGGCCGCCACGGCAGCAGGCATATGCGTTTGCAAAGTTGTCCACGGCCCGCACGCTGCCCGAAGAACTGACCCGATCACCGCGTTCCAACGTTGCGAAGCCAATTAAGCGACGGAATGCGCTACCTTTGTCATTCTTTTTGGCAGTAAGCGAGCGCGTTTTTTAATAGTGAGGTTAGCAACCGACGTGCCAAGAGGCCGACCGGCGTTATGAAAAATATGTAAGTGATGCCAATAGTTTATCTGGATGCTTGATTTGAGTTCGCTATCGCATCGGCAATTTTCCGCCGACCGATCCGGATTCATCGGCATCTTTCGGCTCATCGGCGCTCATGAAGCGGCGGCGGTCGAGACCAAAGCGAGCCATCTTCTCGCTCAATGTCCGCCGAGGAATGTTCAGCTGCTCCATGACCGCGCTGATCTTGCCTCCGGTCTCGGCGAGGCAACGCTCGATCACCGTGCGCTCGAAGGCATCGACCTGCTCGGCGAGAGAAAGGTGGTCGCTTTCCGGGGCGTGCGGACCTGGTATCAACGGATCAGGAAGGCCAAGAGCATAGCGTTCCGCAGCGTTGCGAAGCTCGCGCACGTTCCCAGGCCATCGATGGGCGATCAGCATGCTCATCGTGGAGGCAGGGATCGGCCGCAATTCGCGCGAATGCGTCTTGGCCGCCGAAGTCGCGAAATATTCGAACAGCAACGGGATATCTTCTATCCGATCCTTGAGCGGCGGAATCGCCACCTCGACGACGGACAGCCGATAATAAAGGTCGAGCCGGAAGCGTCCCTCGGCGCTCGCCTGCCGCAAATCGATCTTGCTCGCTGCGATCGCTCGGACATCGACCGGAATGCTTCGATTCGAGCCGAGACGCTCAATCACGCGCTCCTGCAGAGCACGCAGCAGCTTTGCCTGCGTCGAAGACGGCATGCTGTCGATCTCGTCGAGAAGCAGGGTGCCGCCGCTGGCGTGCTCCAGCTTGCCGGTTCGCGATTTGGCGGCGCTCGTGAAGGCACCGGCTTCATGCCCGAAAAATTCGCTCTCGACGATCGTCTCCGGGATGGCGGCACAATTGACCGCAACAAAGTTGCCCTTCGCGCGCCGTCCGAAGTCGTGCAGGCAACGGGCGACGAGATCCTTGCCGACGCCGGTCTCGCCATAGAGCACGACACTGACATCGGTGCCGGCAAGCTCGGCAACGGTGGCGCGGAGCGCCTCGGCCGCTTTTGATGTTCCAATGATGCGGGAGCTGAGCGTTTGCTCCGTGACGGCGCGGCGCAGGCGCCGATTGTCGGCGACGAGCTGGCGCTTTTCGCTGGCGCGCCGGACGACCTCGAGGAAGCGCTCGGGAGCAAACGGCTTCTCGATGAAGTCGTAGGCCCCGAGCCGCATGGCCTCGACCGCTATCTCGACATCCCCATGTCCGGTGATGACGATCACCGGCAGCTCGGGGTCGATCTGCTGGGCGCGCCGCAGCAGTTCCATCCCGTCGATGCCTTGCATCTTCAGATCGGTCACGAGGACGCCGGGGAAATCGGCGCTCAGGACGTCCAGTGCGGCCGCGGCGTTGTCGTGGACGATGGTTTCGAATCCCGCGAGTCCCAGCCATTGGGTGATCGCCTGGCGCATCGGCGCTTCATCGTCGACAAAAAGGATCGGACCATGTTCAGGCATGGATCGCCTTTTCGACCTGGGCGGTCTCGGGTCGGTGACGCGGGAGCACCACGGTCAGCTCCGCTCCGCCTTCTGGCCGGTTGCGTGCATGAATTTGCCCGCCGAAGTCCTGCACGATGCCATAGGAAATGGACAGGCCAAGTCCGAGCCCCTTTCCGATCGGCTTGGTTGTGAAGAAAGGTTCGAATATCCGGTCGATCTGATCGACCGACATGCCCGAGCCGTTGTCGGCGATGGCGATGGAGACCGTATCGCCTGACGAGCGGACGGTAATCCGTATCCAGGGATTTTTCGCCTCGGCTACTGCATCAAGCGCGTTGCGAAGCAGATTGAGCATCACCTGCTCGAGCTGAATCCCGTGGCCGATGACCCACACGTCCGGGGCGATGTCCTTCTCCACGCGCACGCCGGCGACCCTGATCTGGCTTTCCAGCAGTACCAGCGTGCGCTCGACCGCCCGCCCGACCAGCACCGGCTCGGGATGCCCCGGTTCGCTCTTGCGCGCAAAGGTCTTGAGATGACCGGTGATGCTCGCCATGCGCTCGGCCAGATCGGTGATGAGATCGAGATTGCGCACCATCTGCACCAGGTCTCCGCGTTGGGCGAACACCTTCATGCTCGCCATGAAGGTGCGGATCGCCCCGAGGGGCTGGTTGATCTCGTGCGCGATGGCGGCCGACATCTGTCCCAGCGCGGCCAGCTTGCCGGCCTGCACCAGCTCGTTCTGCGTGGTGCGAAGCCGCGCCTCGGTATGGCGGTGTTCGTCGATTTCATTCTGCAAGGACGTATTGGTCTCGCTGAGCTCGCGCGTGCGCTCAGCCACCTCCCATTGCAGCCGTGCGCTGGCTTGCCGGGCAGCGACGTAAGCCCGGTGCCGCTGAATGAGATAGAGCACGAGTGCGAGGATGAGCGCTGAAACCGCGCCGCCGATGATCGCGCCGTCGCGCTGATCCTCCCTTACCGATGTGAGGTCCGTCAGCCGGTGGATGGTCCAGCCGTATTTCGCCACCACCATCGTTTGGTAAAGGTAGGTGACATCCGGTTCCGGCGCCCTGACGCGGACAATGGCGTCGGAGCCGCGTCGCTCGGTGACAGCGAAATCGACCGGAGAGGCGAGGACCTGCGGATAACGCTCGGCCAGCTCCACTCGGGCGCCTTCCGCAAGCGAGGCCGATGCGATGAAGCGATATTTGTACAGAGGATTGCTCGACAGGAATACGATTCCGTCCGGATCGGTAACGAAGACGCGTTCGGACGCGCGTTCCCATGCTTCTTCCAGGGGATCGAATTCGATCCGGACGACGGCGATCCCCAGCAACGAGGAGCCGTCCCGCACCGCCTCGGCCAGATAGTAGCGAACGCGGTTGCTCTCCGGTTCCAGCCCCAGGTAGCTGCTCCTGCCGGATTTAACCGCGTCGGTGAAATAGGGCCGGTTCGCGAGATTGCGCCCCACGAGGGTATCCGGCGATTCCCAGTCGTCGCTTGCGAGCACCTTGCCGTCGGGGCCGATGACGTAAAGCGCGCGGGTGTCGGCTTCGCGGCTCACGACCGTGAGCTTGCGGCTGAGCTGCCCGAGGCGCGCGCTGTCTTGCGGTGTCGTGAGGGCGTTGCGGACGTCGGGATCGAGCGATAGCACGACCGGCAGATGGTCCTGGCGACCGATCTCCGCCGTTACCGCATTCGCGACGAGGTGAACCCGCTGTTCATTGACGGCCTGGAGCGACTTCAGCCCGCTTTCTTTCCAGACATATTGCGAGACGAACGCCGACGCGCCAATGGCAGCGAGGGCGCCCACGAATGCGCAGAGCTGCTTGAGGCTGGTTCGCACCATGTGGTTGCTTCCGCCGCGTGATTCTGTTGCCGCGACGAATTGCAGTCAATCGGCGCCGGTTGCCGGCGGCGCTGTCCGGCGCAACTCAATGCCGGCGTTCCTCAGGTGCTCGCCGCGGGGACCTCGAGGCGGTCATACCCCTTCAGCCGGTAGATGAGCATCGAGATCAGCCAGCTTGCGATGAAGACCGCGATGATCAGATAGCCGAGCATGCCGAAGCTGTCGTTCAGGTGCTCCACGGCGTCCCATAGCCCGCCGGTGAGACCGAACTTCGCGGCAATGAGCCCGAGCGCCTCAATGCCGCCGATCAGCACTGCGACCACCACCGAAACGAATGTAACGGTCATGTTGTAGTAGAGCTTGCGCAGCGGTTTCACGAACGCCCAGCCGTAGGCGCCGACCATCAGCACGTTGTCGGTGGTGTCGATCAGCGTCATGCCGGCCGTGAACAGCGCCGGAAAGATCAGGATCGACCAGATCGGCAGGCCGCTCGATGCTTCGGTGGCTGCGATGCCGAGAAGTCCGATCTCGGTCGCAGTATCGAAGCCGAGTCCGAACAGGAAGCCGAGCGGGTACATGTGCCAGCTTTGCGAGATCATTCCGAACAGCCGCCGGAACATCCGCGCCAGCGCGCCGCCATTGGCGACCAGCATGTCGGTGTCGTCGGCGGCCAGGGAGCCGTCGGCCCTCACGCGCTGAAACGTGCGGTAGACGTTGACCAGGATGACGACGTTGATCGCGGCGATGATCAGCAGAAAGGCGGCGGACACCGACGTGCCGATCATGCCGCCGACCGCATGAAAGCCCTCCAGCTGAGACTTGAAGGCGGCGGCCGTCAGCGCCACCCCGATGGTCGCCAGGAAAACCACCGTCGAATGGCCGAGCGAGAAGGAGAGGCCGAGAGCAATGGGACGTTTGCCCTCCTGCATCAGCTTGCGCGTGACATTGTCGATCGCCGCGATGTGGTCGGCGTCGACCGCGTGGCGGAAACCCAGGCTGTAGGCGAGAAAGCAGGTGCCGAGGAGGACCGGATGATTGTGGAATGCGACCAACGCCCAGCCCCAGGCAGCCAGGTTCGCCAGGATCAGCAGCGTGTAGATGGCGATGATCCTGCGGCGAAGATTGCCAGCGCCGTCTTCGAAGACATGCCGAAACGAATTCGCCATCAGGTTCCGTGTCGCGACCGTAGGTGTGGCGCTTGGGCCCAGACTTCCCGCCCGAGAAAGGCCTTTTCAAAGGTGTCCTAGCAGACCGAAGCGCCTTGGCAAGGGCACAAGGCGCCGGACTACCCGCGGATGGGATTGCCGATTTCGCGTCCCGCGTCAGTTTTCCCGCCGGGATTGCGGTGGCCGCAAAAGCAAGTCCGCCCGGACGGAGACCGTCCAGGCGGACCGCTTTGACCGACGCGGGGGTGGATGGGGGCGCACGCGCCGATCGCAACTTTTAGGTCCGGTCAGGGACCCTTGGGAGCCAAGCCGCAAATATTCAGGTTGTGGAATTAGAAACGTCGTTCGCGACCGCCCCCTATTCAGTGCTGGTCATGTCGGCCTTTCAGGTATTGGTCGCTGCAGGGGTGGGGCAGGTTCAAAGCCCGGAAAGCCCATTTTGCCTTGCCGGAGGGGGCCGGCTTGCCTCGGGTCCCGGCCGAACTGCTAGTCTTGAGGCGGTCTGGTGCAATGCCGTCCAATCTCGCTCACAAGCCGCAGCCGCAGGTCCGGGTTCGCAGCGCCGGGCCCGACGACCTCGATGCGCTGTTCGAACTGGAGGAGCGGGTGTTCGCCACCGACAGGCTGTCGCGCCCGAGCCTGCGGCGGCTGCTCAAGTCCCGGACCGCGGAGGTGCTGGTGGCGGACGAGGGCGGTCACCTTGCCGGAGCTGCCGTGGCCCTTTACCGGCAGCGATCGAAGGTGGCCCGGCTCTATTCGATCGCGGTCGCGCCGCACAGCGCCGGCCGCGGGGTGGGGCCCCTATTGCTGCAGGCCGTCGAAGCGGCGGCGAGCGCGCGGGGCTGCACGTCGATCCGCCTTGAAGTGCATGAGACCAACACGGCGGCAATCGCCCGTTATCGCAAGAGCGCGTATCGGGAGTTCGGCCGGCACCGGCGCTATTACGAGGATGGCGGTGACGCGCTCCGCTTCGAGAAGCCACTGCCTGGGCCGAGCAAGCGGCGGGCTTGATTGGTTCCCCCACTATCCCCAGCAGCTGGCGAATCGGGTCGCATGGCCAGCGAAGCCGTGGCCATCGTCTCTATTTCGGGTTATTACGTGGCCTGGAGGATTGCCTCATTGGGTAGTTGCCTTCGGCCGGAACGGACGCGGCGTCACGAATGCTCCGGCGGCCGTCAGAGATGACGATGGGGTTGCGGCAGCGCCTTGAGATCTGCGCGATTTGTTTCGAGCGCACGATCCGTTCGGCTCGCGAACCCGCACGCACGACACTCTTCCTGCGGAAAGGACCTTCACGATGACCGGCTGGGTCATTCTCGTCGACCAGCCCAAAGACCTGCCGAACGCCGACACGCCGCACAAGGTGATTACAACGAGCGAGTATCTCGCCCGCCCGCGGCTGTTCGACAACGCACGGCCGAAGCTCGTGAACCTGGCGCGTTCCTACGCCTATCAGTCCAAGGGCTATTACTGTTCGCTCCTGGCGGAGGCACGCGGCCACCGGGTGGTGCCGAGCGTCGAGACCATGCTCGAGCTGCGCGAGGTCAAGCTCTACGAGCACGCTTTGCCCGAGCTCGAGGACGAGCTCAACCGCTGTGCACGGCGCGCCGATTTCCACCCCGAAGGCGAGTTCAAGCTCCTCGTGTGCTTCGGCATCGCCCAGGATGACCGCTTCGAATCCTTCGGACGTCTGCTGTTCGACTGGTTCCGCTGTCCGGCGCTCGAACTGACCGTCGAGCCCGGCCAGTGGCTGTCGATCGAACGCATCCGACCGCGCACCATCCATCGGCTGGCGAACGGGGAGGGCGAATTCTTCCGCGGATCGCTGCACCAGCACACCAAGCGCGAATGGCGCGATCCGAAGGCGCGCACGCAGGCGAAATACGACCTCGCGGTGCTCTACGATCCCAACGAGAACATGCCGCCGTCCTCGCAGGCGACGATCAAGCATTTCGCGCGCATCGCCGAACGGCTCTCCGTCGATATCGAGCCGATCACGCGCCGCCAGCTCGCCGAGCTCGCCGAGTACGACGGCCTGTTCATCCGCGAAACCACCTCGATCGACAATCACACCTATCGTTTCGCCCGCCGCGCCTGGCAGGAGGGGATGCCGGTCATCGACGATCCGATCTCGATGATCCGCTGCACCAACAAGGTGTTCCTGTTGGAGCTGCTGGGCCAGAACCAGGTGCCGACCCCGCCCACGGTGATCATCCCGGAGGGCGGCGACCTCAACCAGGCGGTGGAGGAGCTCGGGCTGCCGCTGGTCGTAAAGATTCCGGACGGCTCGTTCTCACGCGGAGTGCACAAGGTCAACAAGCCGGAGGAGTTCCGGCGCATCGCCGACGAGCTGTTCGAGGAGACCGACCTCGTGCTGGCGCAGAAGTTCCTGCCCACGGAGTTCGACTGGCGGGTCGGCGTGCTTGCCGGCGAGCCGCTGTTCGTCTGCCAGTACCGCATGGCGCGGGGCCATTGGCAGGTCGTGAAGTACCGCCCGGATGGCTCCTCGCACGAAGGCGGCTTCCGCGCCTTCGATCTCGACCAGGCGCCACACGAGCTGATTGACATCGCGGTGCGAGCGGCGCGCCCGATCGGCGACAGCTTTTACGGCGTGGACGTCAAGCAGACCGATCACGGCTTCATCGTGATGGAAGTCAACGACAACCCCAGCATCGAGCACGGCATCGAAGATCAGGTCGGCAAGGATGAGATCTGGACGCGCCTGCTCAAGTGGTTCATCGAGCGCTTCAAGCAATAATCGATAATAGAGCGTTCTGCTCTCACGTCCCCAACAGCTGTGCGATCCAGTCCGGTCGCAGGTTCAAGCCGGCGAAGCCGGCGCCCCCTATCAGCATTCCGAAGGCACCGGAGCCCCAGGACACGTAAAGCAGCCAAAAGGCATCGACCAGCGCGGCGACGGCCGCCAGCGCAATCGCGATCGACAGGAAGGCGTCCGACATGTCGAACTGATCGTCGCGGAAATTGAGCCGGTCATATTCCTTTTCCAGCCGCTCGGCCTTCTCGCGGGTCTCCGCGGAGCGGGTCTCATATTTCTTGATGTCGGCTTCGTATTCGGCTGCCTGCCTGGCGGCGAGCGCCTTGTCGATTTGTCCGCTGCTCTCAAGGAGCCGCAACATCGAAAGCCCATTCTCGTCCACATGCAGCTTGATGCGCGCCGCCTGATATTCCGCCCAGGCATCGACCGCTTCGGCCTTGGCCTTCTGCATGGCCTGATTGATGTTGTCGTCCTTGACCTTCGATATCGCCATGAACACCGTGAGGATCACCACAGTGACGGCGACGAGGTCGCTCAGGCGCCTGTCGCCGCCGTCGGTCTTGACGTCGGTATCCATGTCGGTTCCTCCCCGATTCCGTCGCGCCGATTATAGCGATGGGATTGCCAATGACGACTGGCAGAGCTTATCGGAATGGCGTAGCTGGAGACGACCGACGAGGAAGGGATTGCAATGTTTCGACGCGTGGCTTTGGCGATCGGCTTGGCGAGCGGCATTCTGAGCGCGGGCGCGGCGGCGCAGCCGCTCGACAAAGTGTCGTTCGGCACCAACTGGGTGGCGCAAGGCGAGCATGGCGGCTTCTACCAGGCGTTTGCCGACGGCACTTACCGGAAATACCGGCTCGACGTCACCATCGTCCCGGGCGGCCCGAACGTGAACAATCGGCTGCTGCTGCCGGTCGGCCGGATCGACTTCTTCATGAGCGCGAACACGCTGCAGAGCTTCGACGCGGTCGAGCAGAACATCCCGACGGTGCCGGTCGCCGCGATCTTCCAGAAGGAGCCGCAGGTGCTGATCGCCCATCCCGATCAGGGCATCGAGAAATTCGAGGACCTCAAGAAACTTACGCTGTTCGTGTCGAAGGAAGGGATCGCGACCTATTTCCAATGGCTCAAGGCCGACTACGGCTTCGACGAGGCGAAGGTGAAGCCCTACACCTTCAACCCGCAGCCGTTCCTCGCCGACAAGAGGAGCGCCATGCAGGGCTACGTGACGTCGGAGCCCTACGCGATCGAGAAACAGGGCGGCTTCAAGCCGAAGGTCTTCCTGCTGGCCGACCAGGGCTTCGACGCCTATTCGACGTTGATCGAGACCCGTCGCGATCTGGTCGAGAACAAGCCCGATCTGATGCAGCGCTTCGTGGATGCCTCGATCACCGGCTGGTACAATTACCTCTATGGCGACAACCGGGCCGCTAATGCGCTGATCAAGCGGCACAACCCGGAAATGTCGGACGAGCTTCTGGCCTATTCCGTCGCCACGATGAAGCAATACGGCATCGTCGATTCCGGCGATACGCGCACGCTCGGCATCGGCGCCATGACAGACGCGCGCATGAAGAGCTTCTTTGACAAGATGGTTCGGGCGGGCGTGGTGAAGCCGTCGATCGACCTGCGCCGGGCCTACACGCTTCAGTTCATCAATAAGAAGGTCGGGCTCGACCTGCGGCCGAAAAATTAGTGCGAAGTCATAATGCCGCGGAGCGGCTTTGCCGCGCCTTTCGACACGGGGGCGCGGGCCATGATACGATAACAGAACCGGAATTCAGGTGTCTGAGGACAGCATGAGACATATCGCGCGCTTTACCATTTCGATCGCCGCCGCGGCCTTGCTCGCTTTTGGCGCGGCCAGCGCCGGCGCGCAGACACCGGAACAGTTCTACAAAGGCCGCCAGCTGACGATGGTGGTCTATTCCGGATCGGCGTCCGCTTACGACATCTACGCGCGTCTGCTCGTCCGCCACCTGGGCAACCACATCCCCGGGAAACCGACCTTCATCGTGCAGAACATGCAGGGTGCCGGTGGGCTGAAGGCCATCGAATATCTCTACAAGATCGCCCCGAAGGATGGCTCGGTGATGGGGACTATCGGCCGCGGCCTCGCCTTCGAGCCGATGCTCGGCAAGAACGAGGTCAGGTTCGATCCGCTCCAGTTCATCTGGCTCGGCAGCATGAACCGCGAGGCCACGCTGGCCATGGCCTGGCATACATCCAAGGTGAAGAGCTACGAGGACCTCAAGACGACCGAGCTGCTGGTTCCCGGAACCGGCGCCGGTGCCGACTCCGAGATCATGCCGCGCGCCTTCAACAACCTCGCCGGCACCAAGTTCAAGATCATCGCCGGCTACAAAGATACGACCGAGGGCGCGCTCGCGATGGAGCGAGGCGAGCTCGACGGCCTTGCCTACTGGTCCTGGAGCGCGATCATGTCAGTGCATCCGGATTGGGTGCAGGACAAGAAGGTCAATCTCCTGTTCCATACCGGCCTCGATGTGATTCCGGCGATTCGCGACGTGCCTCGCATTCGGACTCTGGTCAAAAACCCGACCGACAAAAAGGCGCTCGAATTCCTGCTGGCGCGGGAAATCCTCGGGCGGCCGTTCCTGGCGCCGCCGTCGCTGCCGCCGGACCGCGCCGCGGTCCTGCGAGCGGCCTTCGCCGCAACGTTGCGCGATCCGGAGTTCCTGAAGGACGCAGAGCGTTCCAAGCTCGAGACCAACCTGGTGCCGGCAGAGGAAGTGGACACGGTTCTCAAGGACGCCGCGGCCGCGCCGCCCGACGTGATTGATCGGGTCAAGCAGGCGCTCGATCGCAAGTAACACGAGGCTGCTCTCCGCGAGGCGACGCATGCAATTTGGGCTCTATGCGCCGATCCCGATGGCGACCGTCGGCTCGCCGGAAGTCGCCCAAGCGGTGACGGAAGCCCTGTCGCCGCTGCCGAGCGGGAAGCTCGATGCGCAATTCGAGCTGGGCGTCGACCTGCTGCTGGCGGCGGACGCCGTCGGCTTCGATCTCGTGCTGTTTGCCGAGCGGCACCTGGGCAACGACATTTCCGCCTGGGTGCTGGCAAGCGCGATCGGCTCGCGGCTCAATCGCATTCGCGCGCTGGTCGCGGTGCATCCCGGCCTGTGGGATCCGGTCATGGTGGGCAAGCTCGCGGTCTCGCTCGATCGCGTCTGCCGCGGGCGCATGGCGCTCAATATCGTCAACGGCTGGTTCGACGAGGAATTCCGCATGTTCGGCGGGACCGTGCTGCAGGGCGAGGAACGCTACCGCCGCACGATCGAGTTCATCGATATTCTGCGCGGCCTGTGGACGCACGAGAAATTCTCGTATGCCGGCCGGTTCTATAAGGTCGAGGACGGCCAGCTCCTGCTCAAGCCGGCCTCGCCCACGCTGCCGGAGATCTATTCGGTGAGCCGCAGCGATCGCGGTCGCGACTTCATCGCCGAACATTGCGATTGGTGGTTCGTCGACTATCCAAAGACCGCGCAGACGACCGAGGACGTGCTGCGCGGCATCGAGGACTCGATTGCCGACATGAACCGTCGCACCCAGCGGCTCGGGCGCAAGGTGCGTTACGCGCTCAATCCGTTCGTTGCGCTGGGCAAGAACGATCAGGACGCCTTCGACGCGACCATCAAGCGCATTTTCGCCTTCGATCCGGACCCCGACACGCGCAAGATCGAGAGCCGGATGCTGCCGGCCACGAAAATCGGCTGCATCGGCTCGCCGGACACCGTGCGCCGGCAGCTCCAGCGATTCGAGAGCCTCGGCATCGAGCTGGTGCTGTGCAAGATCATTCCCACGATCGAGAACGTGCAGCGCCTCGGGGATGAGATCATCGCTCCGATGCGCGGTAGTGCGGCGCATCTGCCGGTCGCGAGTTGAACCGATCGCCCAGGACGACCCGCCAAGGTATAATGACGGAAGGATTTGTCCGGCGGTACCGGTTCCGGACGCTTATTGATACTCCACTGATATGCCCATCGTTTCCCTGCGCGGCGTCCAGAAAAGATACGGCAATGGCGTGCTCGCGCTCGACCGCCTGAATATGGATGTGTGGCCGGGCGAGTTCGTGTCGCTGCTGGGCCCGTCGGGCTGCGGCAAGTCAACGGCGCTACGGCTGATCGCGGGGCTGACCAAGCCCACCCGCGGGACGATCGACGGACTGGCGACCGGGCAGGTAAGCCGCGCCCGCGATCTTGGCTTCGTGTTCCAGGAGCCGACCCTGATGCCGTGGACGACGGTCGCCGGCAACGTCCGGCTGCCGCTGCGACTGCAAGGGCTCGACGATGACGCTGCCGGACCGCGCGTCGCCGCCGCGATCGAACGGGTGGGGCTCGAGCAATTCGCGGATGCCTATCCGCGCGAGCTGTCCGGCGGGATGAAGATGCGCACCTCGATCGCGAGGGCCCTCGTCACCGAGCCCAAGGTGCTCTTGATGGACGAGCCGTTCGCCGCGCTCGACGAGATCACCCGCTTCAAGCTCAACGACGACTTGTTGTCGCTCTGGCGCGCGCTGCAGAAGACCGTAGTATTCGTCACCCATTCAGTGTTCGAGTCGGTTTATCTCTCGAACCGTATCCTGGTGATGACGCCGCGGCCCGGGCGCGTGTTCACCGAGCTTGCGATCGACGCGCCCTATCCGCGCGGCGAGCGCTTCCGCACCTCGGCTGAGTATGCGGCCTTCTGCCGTCGCGCGTCGGAAACGCTGGCGGCGGCCACAGCGGCGGGAACCTGATCATGGCCGGCGAACCGATCGATGCACGCGAGCACAGCCGGACCGAAGCGGCGCTGCGCGTCGTGCTGCCGATCGCGGTGCTCGCGCTGATCATTCTGGCCTGGGATTTGGTGGTGCGGCTGCGCGAGATTCCGCCCTACGTGCTGCCGGGCCCGGGCTTGGTGCTGACGACGCTCATTTCCGATTGGGCGGTGCTGTCGGAGTCGCTCCTGGTGACCCTCGTCACCACATTCGAGGGCTTCTTGTTGGCGTTCGTCGGCGGCGTAGGGCTCGCGGTGCTGTTCAACCAGTCGCGGCTGGTGGAGTACTCGCTCTATCCCTACGCCGTGATCCTGCAGGTGACGCCGATCGTGGCGATCGCGCCGCTGCTTCTGATCTACCTGCCGCAACAGGCGGCGGTGCTCGCCTGCGCGTGGATCGTGGCGTTCTTTCCGGTACTCGCCAACACCACGCTGGGGCTGAATTCCGTCGATCACAATCTCGCTGACCTGTTCCGTCTCTATGGCGCGTCCCGCGCGCAGGTGCTCTGGCAGCTCAAGCTGCCCGCGGCCTTGCCCTACATCCTGGGCGGCCTGAAGATCGCCGGCGGGCTCTCGCTCATCGGCGCCGTGGTCGCCGAGATCGCAGCCGGATCGGCCGGCGCCGGCTCGGGGCTCGCGTATCGAATTGCGGAATCCGGCTACCGGCTCAACATCCCGCGCATGTTCGCGGCACTGTTGCTGCTCTCGGTCGCCGGCATTGTCATTTTCTTCTCGCTCTCGCTGCTCTCATACCTGCTGCTGCGCCGCTGGCACGAGAGCGCTGTCGCGCGGGAACGGTGAGCCTCACGGACCAAGCAAGAGCCACACAGCAATCCCCAGCACCGCCATCGCCACGACGGTCTCCACAAGACTGCGGTGCAGCACGAACGCCAGCACCGCGGCGATTGCCGCCAACGCGGTCGCCCTCAGATCAAGCGCAAAAAGATCGAACGCGTACCAGCGCAACGGACCGTAATGTGTCTCCTCGACGCGGCCGAACAGCACGTGCAGCGCGAACCAGACCGAGAGGTTGAGGATGACGCCGACCACCGCGGCGGTGATCGCCGCGAGCGCGCCGGAGAGCCGGCGATTGCCGCGCAACTGCTCGATGAAGGGAGCCCCGGCGAAGGTCAACAACATCGGGACTGCGAAGGTGACCCAGGTCGTCATCGCCGCGCCCAAAATACCGGCGGTGACCGGAGTAAACGGCGCGGCGTCGCGGAAGGCTGCAAGGAAGCCGACGAATTGCGTCACCAGGATCAGCGGGCCGGGCGTGGTCTCCGCCAGTCCAAGCCCGTCGACCATTTCCGGAGCGGTCATCCAGCCCTGGGTCTGGACGGCCTCCTGCGCCATATAGGCCAGCAGCGCATAAGCGCCGCCAAAGCTGACAACCGCGAGCTTCGAAAAGAACGTGCCGATGCTCACGAGGATATGGTTCGGGCCCAATATGACGACCACGAGCGCGACCGGCGCCCACCATGCGACCAGCCCGATCGCCGTCGCCACTGCGAATTGCCGCCATCGGCCTTCCGGGGGACGGTCGACGTCCTCGATCTTGGCGGCGATTCCAAGCTGCTTCGGCGCGACCTGCGCGAGCACAAAGCCGACCAGTGCCGCGGCCGCGACAATCAATGGAAACGGCACGGCAAAGAAGAAGATGCCGACGAACGCCGCCGCGGCCAGCCCGAGCAGCGCCGGTGTCTTGAGCGCGCGCTTGCCGATGCGAACGAGTGCCTCAACGACGATCACCAGCACGGCGGCCTTGATGCCGAACAGCGCGCCGTCCACGACCGAGAGGCCGCGCCCGAGCGCGTAGAGCAGGCTCAGCCCCAACATCACGAACGCGCCCGGCAGCACGAACAGGATGCCGGCCGCCAGCCCGCCGCGGGTGCCGTGCAACAGCCAGCCGATATAGGTCGCGAGCTTCTGTGCTTCCGGTCCCGGGAGCAGCATGCAGAAATTGAGCGCGTGCAGGAAACGCGGCTCGTCGATCCACTTCTTTTCGTCGACCGTAATGCGGTGCATCAGCGCGATCTGTCCGGCCGGACCGCCGAAGCCGATGCAGCCGATCTTGAACCAGACCTTGAACGCCTCTCTGAAGGTCGGGTGCGCCTCGCCACCCGCGGGCGACGAGGTCGAGACTTGCGGGTCTGCAGTCGTCATTCTTTCACGCCGCCTTGGCGGGCCGGTTGTGTCGCTCCTTGGCGGCGAATGGCCGCCAGGCGAACAAGGCATCGTAGACCATAAAGCCGCGGCCGAGCATGCCATGGTCGTCGTCTTCGGCCAGGGCCGAGAGGCCGGGCGCGATCGCGTGCAGGCCGGCGGATTCAGGCGCGAGATCCGGCCGTGCCGTGTCGGCGCCGCGCACGATCAGGTCCTTGGGATAGATGAAAAAGCTCGCAGCAAGCATGAGCCCCCTCCATTCCAGAGGAGGCGGTGCTTGGGCTACGAGCCTTTGGAAAGCGGGGCGACCGCCGAAAGCCCCGCGCGACGGTGTTATCTCGAATCGGGACCGCGCACAAATGCGGCAGTTGCTCAAGCTTTGGCGGAAGGGCTAAGTTGCGCCTTCGCAAGCGGATTTCCACACTTCGAGGACCTCATGGCGAAAATCGAGGACCGCGCGTCGCAGTCGAGGGTCGCGGCGCCTGGCCTGAACGACGACATCGGCGAAGAAACGCGGCTTCGCATGTACCGCATGCAGGTCGAGATCCGCGAAGCCGAGCAGCGCGCCTTCGACCTGTTCCTGCAGAACCTGGTGAAGGGCACGAGTCATCTTTCGCTCGGTCAGGAGGCGGTGGCGACCGGATTTGCCGCGGCGATGAAGACCGGCGATCTGTCGTTCTGCACCTACCGCGGCCATGCCCACACGCTGGCACGTGGCGTGCCGGTCGAGAAGGTGCTCGGCGAGCTGATGCAGCGCGACAACGGGCTTATGCGCGGGAAGGGCGGGTCGATGCATCTGACCTCCGCCGACCACGGCGTGATGGGCTCCTACGCCATCATCGGCGCGCATCTCCCGATCGCCTGCGGCGCCGCCTGGCGTGCGCAGTACAAGGGGCAGAAAGACGTATCGGTGTGCTTCTTCGGCGACGGCACCTGCAACATCGGCGCCTTCCATGAGGCGCTGAACTTTGCCGCGGTCTGGAAGCTGCCGGTGATCTTCGTCTGCGAGAACAACCTCTATATGGAATACACGCCGATTGCGGACGTGACCGCGGTCAAGCATCCCGCGGCCGATCGCGCCGCGGCTTACGGCCTCGAGCGTATCGTCATCGACGGCAACGACGCCGACGTCGTGTATCGCGCGGCGCGCGACGCCTATGACAAGGCGCGGGCCGGCGAGGGGCCGTCGCTGATCGAATGCATGACCTACCGTCACAGCGGCCATTCGCGCGCCGATCCGGCCAAATACCGGCCGGAGGGCGAGCTCGAGCAATGGAAAAAGCGCGATCCGATCGCCATCTATCGGGAGCGTCTGCTGCAGTTCGGCGTCGAGGAGAAGGTGATCGCCGGGATCGAGACCGAGGTGCGGCGCGTCGTCGACGAGGCGACCGAGAGGTGCAAGGCGGCGCCGATGCCGCCGCTCGATATTCTCGCCACCGACGTCTATGCCGACGGAGGCTTCGCATGGCGGAACTGACCTATCGCGATGCGGTCGCCCGCGGCATCGCGCAGGAAATGACGCGCGATCCCGACGTCGTTTTCTTCGGCGAGGACGTGGCGAAGGCCGGCGGGGTGTTCAAGTCGACCGTCGGTCTGTTGGAGCAGTTCGGGCCCAAGCGCGTGCGCGACACACCGATCTCCGAGCAGGCCATCCTCGGCGCCGCCATGGGCGCGGCGATGACCGGTCTGAAGCCGATCGCCGAGATCATGTTCTCGGATTTCCTCGCGGTCTGCTTCGACTACGTCGCCAACGAGTTCGGCAAGAGCCGCTATATGTCCAACGGTCAGCTCAAGTGCCCGCTGGTGGTGCGGACCGGCAACGGCGCCGGCTCGCGCTTCGGCGCGCAGCATTCGCAGAGCGTCGAGAACTGGTGCATGATGATCCCCGGCCTCAAGGTGGTGGCGCCATCGAGCCCGCGCGACGTGATCGGCCTGCTCGCCGCCGCCGTGCGCGACCCCGATCCGGTGATCTTCTTCGAGCACAAGTCGCTTTATGCGACCAAGGGTGAGGTGCCCGACGGCGAGATCGTCGACCGGCTGGGCAGCGCGAAGATCCTACGACCGGGCAAGGACGCCACCATCATCGCGCTCGCATTGATGGTTCCGCGCGCGCTGGAGGCGGCCGAACGCCTGCAGGCGGAACACGGCATCGACTGTGAAGTTGTCGATGTACGCTCGCTGGTGCCGCTCGACACCCAGACCATCCTTGGGTCGGTGGGCCGCACGCACCGGCTCTTTACGGTCGAGGAGAATCCGCGGCTGTGCGGATGGGGCGCCGAGATCGTCTCGATCGTGGCGGACGAAGCGTTCTACGATCTCGACGGGCCGCCGGTGCGCATCACCACGCCGCACATTCCGCTGCCCGCCGCTGACATTCTGGAGGATATCGCGCTGCCGACTGTCGACCGTATCGTCGATCGCGTGCGGCGCTCGCTCGCTGCATAGGTGTGTCATGTATGAAAACCTGCTCGCCAACGTTCCGACCGACCTCTGGATCGGCGGCAAATGGCGCAAATCGTCCGACGGCGGCCGCTTCGACGTGTTCGATCCGGCAACCGAGAACAAGATCGCCTCGGTTGCCAGCGCCACCGTCGAGGACGCCAAGGCTGCGGTCGACGCTGCCAGCGATGCCTTCCCGGGCTGGGCCGGCAAAAAGCCGCGTGAGCGCGCCGAGATCCTGCGCAAGTCCTTCGAACTGATCATGCGCGACGCCGAGCGGCTCGCCAAGCTCATCACCATCGAGAATGGCAAGGCGCTGCCCGATTCGCGCGGCGAGGTGGCCTACGCGGCCGAGTTCTTCCGCTGGTACGCGGAGGAGGCGGTGCGCAATATTGGCGAAGTGTCGCGCGCGCCGGCCTCCGGCGCCCGTATCCTCGTGCATCACAAGCCGGCGGGAGTGGCGGTGCTGGTGACGCCGTGGAATTTCCCGGCGGCGATGGCGACGCGCAAGATCGGCCCGGCGCTGGCGGCCGGCTGCCCCGTCGTGCTCAAGCCCGCATCCGATACGCCGCTCACCATGCTGGCGCTGATGCCGATCCTGGAAGAGGCGGGCGTCCCCGCCGGTGTATGCAACGTCATTCCCTCGCGCTCGTCCGGCAAGGTCGTGGACGCGATGCTCCACGATCCGCGCGTGCGCGTCGTCTCCTTCACCGGCTCGACGGCGGTGGGCCGTACGCTCCTTCGCGCGGCGGCTGACAATGTGGTCAAGCCTGCGATGGAGCTTGGCGGCAATGCGCCCTTCATCGTGTTCGAGGACGCCGACATCGACGCCGCGATCGAAGGCGCCATGATCGCCAAGATGCGCAACATGGGCGAGGCCTGCACGGCGGCGAACCGGTTCTACGTGCAGGAGAAGGTGCACGACGAGTTCGCCAAAAAGCTCAGCGACCGCATGAAATCGCTCAAGATGGGCAACGGGCTGGATGACGGGGTCGCGCTCGGCCCGCTGGTGAATGCCGACGCCAGGAAAAAGGTGATCGAGCTTGTCGATGACGCGGTCGGCAAGGGCGCGAAGATCCTGACCGGCGGCAAGGCGCCGAACGGGCCAGGCCATTTCTATCCGGCCACGGTGATGACCAACGTGCCGGACAGTGCGGACATGCTGCGCGAGGAGGTTTTCGGGCCGGTGGCGGCGATCCAGACCTTCAAGTCGGAGGACGAGGTGGTCAAGCGCGCCAACGACACCGAGTACGGGCTCGTCGCCTATCTTTACACCAAGGATCTCAGCCGCGGCATGCGCGTCTCCGAGCAGCTCGACTTCGGCATGATCGGGCTCAACCGCGGGCTGGTATCCGATCCGGCCGCGCCGTTCGGCGGCATGAAGCAGTCGGGCATCGGCCGCGAGGGCGCGCACGAGGGACTGATGGAGTTCCTCGAGACGCAGTACGTTTCGGTGAGCTGGTAGCGCGTCACGCAATCCTCGTTGGGGGAGAGGACATGGACGTCCTGATGCCGCAGCTCGGCGAGACCGTGGCTGAGGGCAAGATCACGAAATGGTTCAAGTCGGCCGGCGACGCGGTGAAGCCGGGCGACAACCTGTTCGAGATCGAAACCGATAAAGTGTCGATGGAAGTGCCTTCGACCACGACGGGGGTGCTGGCAGAGATTCGCGTGCCGGCAGGCGACGTCGCGCCGGTCGGCGCCGTCGTGGCGGTGATCTCGGCGGAGGCGGGCGCCGCCGCCAGCCCGCAGGCGGCGGCCACCGGCGCACCGCCCAAGGCTCCTGCGGCTCCGGTGCGCGCCGCACCCGCGTCGCCAACGACGCCGAGCGCCGAGCCGCGCGCGTCCAGCGGGCCGGTCAAGCTCGACCCGTTCTTCGAGGTACGCACGCCCGACCACAATTATGGCCCGGCGCGGCTGCCGGGCGGCGCCGCGATCACGCCGCTGGCGCGGCGGCTTGCTTCCGAAAGCGGGATCGATCTCGCGGGCGTGAGCGGATCGGGCCCGCATGGCCGCATCGTTGCGAGCGACGTCACGGCGGCGGCCGGCGGCGGGCGCGGCGCGGCTCCTGCCATGGCAAAAGGTCCGACCGCCGAGCAGGTCAAGGCGCTCTATCGCGACACACCGTTCGAGGAGGTGCCTCTCGACGGCATGCGCGCCACCATCGCCACGCGCCTCGTGCAGGCGAAGCAGACCATTCCGCATTTCTACCTGACCGCCGACGTCGAGATCGGCCGCCTGCTGGCGCTGCGCGAGGAGGCCAATTCCGCCGCCCCGAAGGACAAGGACGGCGCGCCGGCCTTCAAGCTTTCGGTCAACGACATCGTGATCAAGGCCTGGGCGGCGGCGCTGCAGCGGGTGCCGGCGGCGAACGCGGTCTGGGCGGAGGATCGTATTCTGCGCTTCCAGCACTCCGATATCGGGATTGCGGTGGCGATCGAGGGCGGGCTGATCACGCCGGTGATCCGGCAGGCCGAGGCGAAGTCGCTGAGCGCGATCTCGGCCGAGATGCGCGAGCTTGCCGAGCGCGCGCGGGCGCGCCGGCTCAAGCCGCACGAATATCAGGGGGGCTCGTCGGCAATCTCGAATCTCGGCATGTACGGCGTGCGCGAGTTCTCCGCCATCATCAATCCGCCGCACGCCACAATCCTTGCGGTTGGCGCCGCGCGGCGGCAGGCGGTGGAGAGGGAGGATGGCGGCGTCGCCTTCGCGAGCATGATGACGGTGACGCTCTCGTGCGATCACCGCGTGGTCGACGGTGCGCTTGGCGCGGAACTCCTCGCCGCCTTCAAGCGCTTGGTCGAGCAGCCGGTGACGGCGCTGATCTAGGGCAGACAACACGGGAGGGCGTCATGGGGAAATTGATCGTGTCGGCGATCGTCATGTTCATCATGACATTTGCGCTGAGCTGGTTCGTGCACGGATTTCTGCTTTACGGCGACTACATGCAAATGATCGGCGCGATGCGGAAGCCGGAAGACACGCACGCGCTGATGGGATGGATGGTGCTCGCGCATGCGCTGTTCGCCACAGCCTTTGCGTGGATTTACCTGCGGGGCCGCGAGGACAAGCCGTGGCTGGCGCAAGGTATCCGCTACGGCATCGCGATCGCGGTGCTGGCCATCGCCCCCATCTACCTGATCTACCATGTGGTCACGCCGGTGCCGCTGGCCGTCGCCTTCAAGCAGATCGTGTTCGACACCATTCGCGTGGTGCTGATGGGGATCGTGGTGGCCTGGATCAATCGGTAGTCCGGCAAGGTGGCGAGGAACGATGGCTGGTGAGAAGACCGAAGTCCTGCTGGTCGGGCCGCCGAAGCCGGTGATCATCAAGGGGCTGACGGCGGCCTTCACGGTGCATCAGCTTGACGAGGCGAAGGATCGCGACGCGCTCCTGCGCGACGCCGGACCGCGCGTGCGGGCGATCGCATCGAGCGCGACCTCGAACAGCATCGACAGTGCGCTGATGTCGCGCCTGCCGCGGCTGGAAATCGTCTCGACGTTTGGGGTCGGCTACGACCATATAGATGCGGCCTGGGCGGGCCAGCACGGCATCGTCGTCACCAACACCCCGGAAGTGCTGACCGAGGAGGTCGCCGACACCGCGCTTGGCCTGCTTCTGTGCACCGTGCGCGAGTTCCCGCAGGCGGAGCGCTTCCTGCGCGCCGGCAAATGGCGCGAGAAGGCCTATCCGCTGACCAAGGCGACGCTGCGCAACCGCACGGTAGGCCTGGTCGGCATGGGCCGTATCGGCCAGGCGATCGCACGCCGGCTCGATGCCATGCAGGTGCCGGTGGTCTATCACTCGCGGCGGCCGGCCCCCGGCGTCGCCTATCGCCATTACCCGAAGCTCATCGACATGGCGCGCAATGTCGACGTGCTGCTGGTGATCACGCCGGGCGGCGACGAGACCAAGAATCTCATCAATGCCGAGGTGCTCCGGGCGCTTGGGCATGAGGGCATCCTGATCAACATGGCGCGCGGCTCGGTGGTGGACGAGCAGGCTCTGATCAACGCGCTGCGCAACGGGACCATCATGTCCGCAGGGCTTGACGTCTACTTGCGCGAGCCGGAGGTGCCGGCGGAGCTGATCGCGATGGAGAACGTGGTGCTGTTTCCGCACCTCGGCTCGGGATCGGTCTACACGCGCGAGAAGATGGACCAGCTCGTGGTCGACAATCTCCTCGCCTGGGCCGCCGGTAAGCCGCCGCTCACGCCGGTGGCGGAAACGCCGTGGCCGCCGAAAGCTAAGGCTTAAGTTCGACCTTCACTTGATTGCCGTCGACAGCGAGCTTGGTGCCGAGCGGCGTGCTCCTGGTCATGATATCGGCGAGCGCTTCCGCCTCCTTGTCCATGTCGCAAAGCAAGGTCTCGTTGCGTTCGTTGTGCCGCACGAATTGGAACGAGATATCCTCAAATCCCGCGTGGCCCAGAATGACGCGGACCAGCATGCCGACCCAGTCGCCGTGCTGCCGTCCGAGATGGCCGGTGTGGAACGAGAGATTGCCGAGGCCATAGAAGATCGGCTTTCGCTTGTAGACTTCGACCGGCAGCGAATAGTGCGGTCCATGTCCGGCAACGACGTCGGCGCCGGCGTCGATCGCGGCGTGGGCGATCTCGGTCATGTATTGCAGCACGTCCTTGCCCAATCCCCAGTGACATGATGCGACCAGCACATCGACGCGCGGGCGCAGCGCCGCGATGTCGTCCGTGAATGCGCGCAGATAGGCCGGATCGGCCCAGGTGATGATCTCGGGCGGCACGCCCGGCCGATTGGCCGGCGGCAGGTCGGGGCGCAGCCTTCCGGTTGGGACCTGATAGGCGGTGTGGCCGCGGATGACGGCGATGCCGGCCGCATCGTCGCGCGCTTCGTGGTTGGTCGGCCAGTAGACCGAGCTGCGCTGCAGAAAGCCGAAGCGGATGCCGTTGCGTTCGAGGACCGCGGGTGCGCGAGCCGCCGCGAGGTTGGCGCCAGCGCCGGTGTGTAAAATCCCGATCTCGTCCAGGCGCGCGATCGACCCCACGATCGCCGCTTCGCCGTAGTGCACGTTATTGCCGATGCCGACCGCCTGGATGCCGGCGAGCTTCAGCGCCTCGGCGCCGATCTTCGGATCGGCGAAGAAGCCTTCGTTGCTGCGCGAGTGGCCTGGCGGCGTGACGTAAAGGCAGCATTCGAAATTGCTGAAGACTACGTCGGCCTTGCGGAATTCGCCGGCGACGCGGGCGAACGGCACCGCGGCATCGGTGACGTTCATCAGATTGACGTCGCCGGTCAGGATCATCATGCCCATCGCGGTGCCCCGCCCGCCGTCACGCTTTCATTCCGCCTTCAGTCCGAGCTTGCGCACCAGCGCGCCCCACTTGGTCTCTTCGGCGTCGATGTCGGCGGCTTGCTGCTCGGGAGTGCCGGCGAGCGCATCGCCGCCCTCGTCGGCGATACGCGCGCGCACGTCTTCGCTGGCGAGTGCGGCGCGCAGCTCGGCATTGAGGCGCTCGACGATGGGGCGCGGCGTGCCGGCCGGCGCCACCATGCCGTAATGGATCACCGCGACGTAGCCCGGCACGCCGGACTCCGTGACGGTGGGCAGGTCGGGCAGGATCGACAGGCGGGCATCGCCCGTCACCGCGATGGCGCGCAGGAGCCCGCTCCGGATCTGCGCGATCGCCGGCGGGACGGTGGTGATCGCCATGGCGACATGGCCTCCGACCAGGTCGGCCTGCGCCGGTCCGCTGCCACGATAGGGAATGTGCGTGAGCTTGATGTCAGCCATGCTGGCGAACAGCTCGGTGGAAATGTGTGAGCCCGAGCCGATGCCGGCGGTCGCATAAGTGATCTTGCCAGGCTCCTTCTTCGCGAGCGCGAGCAGGTCGGCGGTGCTGCGCACCGGCAGCGAAGGATGCACGACGAGAATCTGCTGGAACGAGGCGATGAGCCCGATCGGCGCGAAATCCTTGCGCGGATCATAGCCGGCGTTGACGTTCATGCTGGGCGCGATCGCCATTGTGGCGGTGTAACTCAGCAAGATGGTGTAGCCATCGGGCGCAGCCTTGGCGACGGA
>Ga0114129_10001560_pt1 | contig 31115 bp, 28 predicted proteins | sample RhiMetdeltSRZDD1_FD_80071 | JGI IMG/M metagenome (GOLD analysis project Ga0114129, IMG submission 80071) | Populus rhizosphere microbial communities from Tennessee, USA - Rhizosphere MetaG P. deltoides SRZDD1 (version 2) (version 2) | ecosystem: Host-associated > Plants > Roots > Rhizosphere >...
CACCGAGGTGACGAACGGCGCCTTCGATGCGTTCGTGAAAGCCGGCGGGTATGACGATCCCGCCTGGTGGTCGACCGAGGGTTGGGCGTGGCGCAAGAGGCAAGACAAGCTTCCCAAGAATTGTGTGGAGCTCGTTTCCGATCATCCTCGCGTATGCGTTACCTGGTACGAAGCGCAGGCCTATGCATTATGGCGCGGTGGCCGTTTGCCGAGCGAGGCGGAATGGGAATACGCGGCGCGCGGTCCCGAAGCGAAGCTCTACCCGTGGGGAGACACGTTCGACAGCACGCGTTGCAACGTGGTGGGCTCGAACGGGCTGGTGGGAGTAGGGAGATATCCCGCCGGCGCGAGCTGGGTCGGGGCCATGGACATGGCGGGGAATGCGATGGAATGGGTGCACGACTGGCTCGACGTGCATTATTACGACCAGGGATTCACCGACGATCCACGTGGTCCGGAGAAGGGCAGCGTTAAGGTGGAAAAAGGCGGATGGTGGGGGAGCAACCCGTTCGTGGCGCGATCGGCCTATCGCCACTTCGAGGATCCGCCGGAGTACCAGGATCACCACATCGGTTTTCGAGTCGTTTCGGACAATTGAAGGTGTCGTCATGAGTGCTCTGCTGCCGGCCATCTTCGTCGGACATGGCAATCCGATGAATGCCCTGGCTTCAAATAGCTACACACAAGGTTGGTCGGACCTCGCCAAAACTCTGCCGCGTCCCCAAGCCGTTCTTGCCGTATCGGCGCACTGGTACGCGCCGGGAGTGGCGGTGACGGCCATGGAAACCCCGCGCACGATTCACGACTTCGGTGGATTCCCTCCGGAGCTGTATCGAGTCCAGTATCCAGCTCCGGGAGATGTGAATTTGGCTCGCCGCGTGCAACGTCTGTTATCGCCAGTCGGGGTGGATCTCGACGAGTCTTGGGGATTGGATCACGGGACTTGGTCTGTGCTCGTGCACATGTTTCCGAATGCGGACGTTCCGGTGGTCCAACTCCAAATTGACGAGACGAAACCCGGGGCCTTCCATTTGGAGCTTGGCCGAAAACTAGCGCCCCTGCGAGACGAGGGTGTGTTGGTTCTGGGAAGCGGCAATCTCGTGCACAATCTGCATGCCTACGCCTGGGGACGCCACCCGATCGAGCCCTACGAGTGGGCGATGCGTTTCGAGCACGAGGTGCGCGATTTGATCACGAGCGGACGCGATGACCTGCTGGCCGCTTACGAGACGTTGGGCAAGGACGCGCTCTTGTCGGCTCCCACCCCCGATCATTATTTGCCCCTCCTTTACGTGCTTGGGACCCGGCGTCCCCAGGATCGCGTGACATTCCCGATCGAGGGTATCGATGGCGGCTCGGTCTCCATGCTCTGCGTCCAGCTTGGCTGAGGAATTGAAATGAGCGAGACGACTTTGAACATTCGTCCGGCGGAAACGGGCGATCAGGATGCGATGTGGGACATCTTCCACGAAGTGATCGTGGACGGGGACACGTGGGTGTTCGATGCGAACACGCCCCGGTCTTTTGCCATGGACTACTGGTTTCACCCCGGCACGCGATCCTATGTTGCGGAAGGTAATGGCCGGGTTCTCGGCATGTATCTGCTCCGGCCCAATCAGCCCAGCCATGGGTCTCATATTGCCAATGCCGGCTACATGGTGAGCTCCAAAGCGCGTGGACTGGGAGTGGGGGAGGCGATGGGACTCCATTCCATCGAGGAAGCGCGGCGCCAGGGCTTCAAGGCGATTCAATTCAACTTCGTGGTCTCGACAAATGAGGCCGCGGTGCGGTTATGGAAGAAGATCGGCTTCGAGATCGTGGGCACGCTTCCGGGGGCATTTAAGCATTCGACGCTGGGTTACGTGGACGTTTTCGTGATGTTCCGCAAATTGTGAGAAATAAATCCTAACTTTTGGTCGGCAATGCGGTAATTAGACTGTTTGAATAACGAGGGAGTCATGACCAAGGGGGTCTTTCGTGGCCTTTGAGAGTCGTCGAAGCCTACCGGTGCTCTCTCTCCTCCTCTTCGGCCTGTTCGCATCGGGCTCTGCCCAAGCCGTCGAAGAACAAAATCCCTACCAGCCCCGGCTCCCCGCAGAACCCCTTTACGCGCCCGACCAGCGTCTCCTCATCAGTGAACCCGATTCGGGGCCGGTTCTCTTTCCTCCCGAGCGCGTCAGCGTTTTCTTCCGACGGTTCGAGTTCGATCTCGTGCCGTCGAGCCTTCAGGTGTGGGTGGATGGGCTGGAGGTCACGGAATCGTTGAAGTTCTGGGTGGACCGCGCCTGGTGGGAACCTCCGGCGGGTTGGAACTGGAACCCGGGCGAGCACACGATTCAGGCCATGATGCTGGATGCGTCGGGCCAGGCCTACCAAATCGCGGTGCCGTTCCAGTACCTCCCCATTAGTCTCGCGGGAAACCGGCCTTGGCCTTTCGCTCCGACATCCGAGCCGAATGTCGTGTCGAACCTGATGGAGGACTGGCAGACCTTCAGCGGCCCACCCTATTGGCACGGGGGTCTCGACATCCGTCAGGAATCGTTCACCGAGGTTCATGCCTGTGCGGGGGGGCAGGTCGTCAAGGTCATCCAGTACCGGAACGATCCACTCTACTGGAGCGTCATGGTTCGTGACGTTTATGGGTTCATCTGGCAGTACCATCACATGAACCCCAGCACGATTACCGTCTCAGAGGGCATGAGCGTTTCCACCGGAGACGTGTTGGGCCGAATCAGCGCTTGGCCGTCCTTGATGAACGGTGACTACTACAATCATCTCCACCTCAACGTCGTTTCCTGGCTGGGCGGCGGACCCGTTCCCGCGCCCTACGTGGACGGATACGAGTACTGGAACCCGCTTCTTTTTCTCACCAAGGGCGCTTATGCCGATTCCATTCCTCCCCACCTGTTCGACATCTGGTACGGAAGCAACGAAAACTCTATCGCCAACGCCGCCGATTCGGACGCCGGGACACCGGTGGTGAGCGGCGACATCGATGTTATTGCAGGGCTGCGCGACCAAATGACCACCATCGGAACGATCGAGGGTCAGCCCTATGAGCTGGGACTCTATGAGATCGCGTATAGCATCAAACCGCTGGGCTTGAGCTGTTCCATGGCCTGGGTGCCGCGCACCAAGCTCGTCCGATTCGATAAGCTTCCCGGGGGAAAGATCATCAACACCCAAGATGCGGTTATGAAGACCGTCTACAAGCCCATGTTCACCAAGGGAACAGATACGTTCAGCACCCTCTTCAACTATGTGTATCAACAGTTTTACTACGTGGTTACGAACAGTCACTTCGGTGTGCCGGATGGTCCCTTGGGGTTCTGGGACACGGATTTCATCTCCGGCCTGGGCGTACACTTTCCCGACGGCGCGTACCAGGTCACCGTCTATGCCAAAGACTTCTATGGCAACGAGACGGCCACCAATACCACGGTGAATGTCCAGAACGGCCTTTCTCCACTCGGGATCTGCCCGGATTTCTTCAGGGCGGTCAACTTCCACGGGGTCCTAAACCTGGGAGGAGTGAACGGAGCGCCAAGCAACAATGTTCCGGTATCGATTCCGGTTTCATTCGGAGCCATAGATGACGGCAGCGCGGTGGCGTCAGTCGGGGCCGCCGAGTGGCCGGCGTGGTCCTTCGACTTTCCGGAACGGGGCATCCGAGTTTGGATCGGGATGCTTGCCAATCACACCGCCCAGATAGAAGTCGTTCCCCTTCTCGGCGACGTGATCCTGAACGTTCCCGCCGAGGTCCAGGTAACTTCGGTGGGTCCGGGAGGCGGTTGCTTCGATCCCAATGCTCCCTCCACGCACCCGCTTCATCTCCGCCTTAGCACACGGCTGGCCCGCGACCCCTGGACGGGGCAGGCGCGTATTGGGTCGCCGGCCGCTTTGGGTCAGCCTGCGTTCACGCTCGTGACCGCGGAGACCCTCACCGTGAATGGCCAGGCCATGCGACTCGATTCCGGTCGGGGGCTCTCCGCCGCGTGGGGCTTGGAGTCAGGCGGCGTCGGCGACCCGCCCCCCGTCATGATTCCAGCCGAGCTCAGCCTTCGGGCGCGTCCAACGCCCTTTCGTTCCAGCGTGGCGCTCGACCTGGAAGTGCCCGGAACCGGTCCGGTCCGCGTGGATATCCTCGACGTCAATGGGCGCATCGTGAAGCGGATTCATGACGGGATCATGGAACGTGGCCGGCGCGCGTTGTCTTGGGATGGCCTCACCACCGGCGGCGGACCGGCTCCCGCCGGCATTTATTTCGCGATTGCGCGGGGGCAGCATCGAATCACCGCGCAGAAGATCGTGCGCATCGCCCCTTGATCACTCGATCGGATAATCGAGCCCCGAACCGGGTTTCCCTAACAGCCGGCACATGGCGAGAACCTGCCCCTGGTGATGGTAATAGTGCACCTGGGTGCGAAGGATGACCTGGGCCGGGATCAAAAGTCGTTGGCGATTTCCCCATGTGGTCATCGTCTTGGCCGTGTTCAATGCCTCCATCGATGCACCACGCAGGTACTTCTCCGTGACACCGAACACCGCTCTCCGATACCGTTCGAGCGTATCCACGTTCTGGTAATCCGCCTCGTTCTCGTCGGTGTCCATCTGGCCCTCCAGCACGCTGACCCAATATTTCTCCGCTCCGATAGCGTGATGGATTTGTAGCCGAACCGCGGGGTACCCGAACCCCTCCATGTTTCGACTGAGTTCCTCCGCCGTCAGTTGCCCGCAATGCTCGATGAGCCCCCGGACGTTTCGGTGAGAGCGTTCGTGAATGTCGAGCAGGGATTCTGCGGTGTGCATGGACCGGCTCCTTGTTCGGGTTTGGGGGGAGCATACCTGTCCGGTTCAGGGACGGGGATTCCCAAAACCGGTCAGTCCCAAGGTCTCTCCACCTCTCAACCCATCCCCACGTCCTTGCCGGCATGGCATGTCGCTTGCTGAAAGAGAGGGTCGAGGACCGGCTCTCCGGAACAAAACATGGACATTCAAAGAAAACTCAAATCCCGACGCCGGCCGTTCCTCATCCCCGCACTGCTCATTGGGGGGCTCGTCCTCGTGACAGCCGCCTTGTCTCAGCTCGAGCCTGCCTCCCCGAGCGTGAAACGGTCCATGCTGTCCTTCGACACGGTGAAGCGCGGGCTCCTCGTGCGGGACGTTCGTGGCCCCGGCAACCTCGTTCCGGAGCAAATCCGTTACATCACTGCGCTCACTCCAGGGCGGGTCGAACGGGTGTTCGTCCGCCCCGGAGTTACTGTCGACTCCTCGACCGTGCTCATGGAGCTCAGCAATCCCGATGTGCATATTCAAGCCTTGCAAGCCGAACAGCAGTTGACCGGCGCGGAAGCTGCATTGGTGAGCCTCAAACTCAACCTCGAAAGCGACCGGCTCACTCAGGAAGCCGCCGTGGCGGCGGCGCAAAGCGAATACGACGAAGCGACCCGCCAAGCCAAGACGAACGAGGAGCTGGCCAAGGAAGGCCTGGTCGCGGGACAGGTACTTGCCCGCTCCCAGGACCGCATGCGTGAGCTGGCCACCCGCCTCGATGTGGAAAAGAAGCGCCTCGATCTCACCACCAGGTCCACCTCCGGCCAGCTGGCCGTGCACCAACAGCAGGTCGATCGCCTTCGCGCCATCTCTCGGTTCCAGGAAGAACAAGTCGGTTCGATGCAAGTCAAAGCCGGCGCCAAGGGCGTGCTTCAGGAACTGTCGCTCGAGGTGGGGCAGTGGGTCACGCCCGGGATGACGCTGGCCGTAGTTGCCGAGCCGGGCCGCCTCAAAGCCGTGCTTCGCGTTTCGGAAACCGAAGCGCGCGACATCGTGTTGCGACAACCGGCCCGCATCGATACCCGAAATGGCGTCGTGGACGGGAAGGTGTTGCGCGTCGATCCCGTGGTTCAAAACGGCAGCGTCACCGTGGAGGTGTCGCTCGAGGGCGCGCTGCCTCTGGGCCTTCGGCCCGACATGAGCGTGGATGGAACGATCGAGATCGATCGCCGAAAAGATGTGCTTTATGTCGACCGACCGGTCAACGGTTCGACCTCCGGCGCGGCGAGCGTGTTCCGGGTCGAGGCCAATCACCGTTCCGCAACCCGAGTCCCCGTGCGCTTCGGGGTCGGGTCGGTGAGCGCGATAGAAATTCTGGACGGCCTCAAAGAAGGAGACGAGATCGTTCTCTCGGACATGTCGTCGTGGGACGGCCACGATCGGGTACGCATTCGTTGATGCCCCTTCCCATCAAACCCTTTCTCGAGGAGTTCTGGCATGCAGACAAGAAGTGACGCGTCCCTCATTCGGCTGGAAGGGATCAGAAAGGTTTACACCACGGACGAAGTGGAGACCCATGCGCTTTCGGGAATTCACCTGGACCTGCGGTCCGGAGAGTACGTGTGCATTGCCGGGCCGTCCGGCTGCGGAAAAACGACGCTTCTTTCCATCATCGGGCTGCTTGATTCGGCCACCGAAGGGGCGTATTTCCTGAAGGACAAGCCGGTCACCGCGCTCGACGCCGCGGATCGAGCCCGGCTTCGCAATCGTGAGATCGGGTTCATTTTCCAAGCCTTCAATTTGATCGGGGACTTGACCGTGTTCGAGAACGTCGAGCTTCCCCTCACCTATCGTGGCATCGTGACCGGCGAGCGCCGGCAACGCGTGGAGTCTGCGCTCGAGCGGGTCGGGATGGGCCATCGCATGCGCCACTATCCGTCCCAGCTCTCCGGAGGACAGCAGCAGCGGGTCGCGGTCGCGCGCGCGATCGCGGGAAGCCCGTCCATCCTCCTGGCCGACGAGCCCACCGGAAACCTGGATTCACGAAACGGTGAAGGAGTCATGCAGCTCTTGGGGGAACTGCACCGGGGCGGCACCACGATTTGCATGGTGACCCATGATCCGCGTTATGCGCCGTATGCCGAGCGCACCGTGCACATGTTCGACGGGCAGATCGTGCGGGATGACGTAGGTGCGCCGATGGGCGCGGAGGTGGAGGTCCACTGATGACCGGAATCATGCGCGATGTGAGGCTCGCCTTCCGCCAGCTGGTGCGTTACCCGGGTTTTTCCGTCGTTGCCATTCTCACCCTAGCCGTGGGAATCGGCGCCAACGCGACGATCTTTTCATTGGTGGATGCGATCCTGCTTCGCCAGCTGCCGTATCCCAACGCCGAGCGCCTCGTGGCCCTGTATGAAGTGAACCCGAAAGGGGAGCACAACGTCATTGGCCCCGCCAATTTCGCGGACTGGCGTCAACAGTCCCGCTCGTTCGAAGCGATGGCGGTCGGGATCGAGCGGCCCCTCAATTTCTCCGGCGCGGGAGAACCGCGCGAGGTTCGCGCGGGGCTCGTGTCCTCGGAATTCTTCGGCGTGCTGGGAGTGCAACCGGCCAAGGGCCGATTCTTCAGCGTGGGAGATGACCGGGAAAACCGGGAAGTCGTTCTCTCCCACGGATTCTGGCAGCGTCAGATGGGAGGGGATCCGGCCGCGATCGGTAAGACGCTGCGGCTCAATGACAACCCTTATACCGTGGTCGGTATCCTGCCCGCTTCCTTCCAACTGCCCGGATCGAACGCGGAAGTTTGGGACAAGTTCCATCTCGTACCCGGCGACCGGAAAAACTATGGGCGTTTCCTGTCGGGTTATGCGCGTCTGCGGCCGGGAGTGTCGGTGGAGGCCGCGCGCGCGGATCTCTCCGGTATCGCCAAGCGTTTGGCCGTGGCGTATCCCGAGTACGGAGCCAAGTGGGACGCGACCGTGGTTCCGTTGCGCGAAGCGCTCTTGGGCGATCTGCGCCTGCCGGTGATGTTGCTCTGGAGCGCGGTCGGCATTCTTCTGCTCATCGTGTGCGCGAATCTCGCGAACCTTCTGTTGGCTCGAGCGTCCGGCCGTATTCCGGAGATGGCGGTGCGACTCTCGCTCGGGGCCAGCCGCCGGCAACTCGTGCAACAACTATTGATCGAGAGCCTGGTCCTGGCCACGCTGGGAGGCGGACTCGGACTTTGCTTTGCCTTCTGGGGAGCGGATCTCCTCGCCGCGCACACGAGCGCGGCGGCCGAGCTCAAGATGAACGGAGCGCTCCACATCGGTCTGTCGGTGGTGTTGTTCACGTTGGCGATATCGCTCGTCACCGCCTTGCTCTTCGGCATCATTCCCGCATGGTCCACTTCTGCCATGGCCTCGCAGGGAGTGCTGCGAAGCGCGGGACGCGGTGCGTCGCAGGACCGACGCAGGAGCCGGCTTCAAAGCGGCCTCATTATGGCCGAGGTTTCGATGGCGGTGGTGCTCCTGGCCGGGGCCGGTCTCATGGCCCGTAGTTTCTGGGAGCTGTATCGGGTGGATCCGGGCTTCCGGGCCGAGCAAGCCATGGCCATGCGAATGGCCCTCACCTCGAACAAGTTCTTGGATCCCACGGGTCAATACTTGATGCGCGCGCGGTTGGTTGGGTTCGGGGATCAGGTGCTCGAGCGGCTCAAGGCCCGACCGGAAATCCAGGCCGCCGGTATCATCAACTCCATCCCTATCGGTGGGCCACGTTCCTATACGTCTATTGTCATTGTCGGAAAGCCGACGCCGGAACTGGGCAACGAACCGGCGGCCGAAGTGCGCACGATCGCGGGCGATTATTTCCACGCCATGGGTATCCCGATCCTCAAGGGTCGCTCGTTTGACTCCAGGGACGAAGCGAAATCGCAACGCACCTTCGTCATCGATGAAGAGCTCGCCAACCAAGACTATCCGAACGAAAACCCCATCGGCCGTCACATTACCATTGATTGGGGCGATATCCTGGACGGTGAGATCATTGGCGTGGTGGGATCGGTGCGTCAGAGCGGGCTCAAGACACCGCCCTTACCGACTATTTACTGGTGGAACGCCCAGATGCCGACGACCCGGATCGATGTGGTGGTGCGCAGCTCCGCCAGCCCGGAGAGAGTCGCGAATATTTTGCAATCCGCAGTACGCGCAGAGGATCCGGATCAGCCCATTGCGGAGATCCGTCCGGTGGAAAGCATTCTGGCCAAGGACGTGGCCCGTCCGCGACTCATGCTCCTCGTGCTCGTGTTCTTCGCCGGTGCGGCGCTGCTCCTGGCCGCGATCGGTCTCTATGGTGTGATTTCGTACTCGGTCACGCGCCGGACCCGGGAGATCGGAGTCCGGATCGCATTGGGGGCGACTCCGCAAGCGGTGGAGCGTCTCGTGGTTGGGCAGGGAATGCGCCTCGCGCTGTGGGGGCTGGCCGCCGGACTCCTGGCCATGCTCTTAGGAGGACGGCTCTTGAACGGGCTCGTCTACGGCGTGCGGCCGTGGGATCCTATCTCGCTGGTCTCGGCGGCGGTCTTTCTCGGCGGAGTAGCCTTTCTGGCCAGCTGGATTCCCGCCCGCCGCGCCGTCCGCACCGACGCCACGACCGCGCTCCGGCAGGAATAGGACACGTAGCACTGAGTTATCCTCTCACCTTATGAACCAGAAGCCCCGCATCCTGGTGGCGGATGACCAAGCGGACGTTCTCGAAGCGCTCCGGCTCCTCTTGGAGGGCCAAGGCTTCGAGATCGAGACCGCGAGGTCCCCCTCCGGCGTCGCCCGCGCGGTCGGCGACCGGGAATTCGATGCGGTCCTCATCGATCTCAATTACGCGCGCGACACGACTTCGGGTCGCGAAGGGCTCGATCTTCTCGGCAATCTCCGTGAATCCGATCCCACGCTTCCGGTGATGGTCATGACGGCGTGGGGGAGTGTCCCCGGCGCAGTGGAAGCGATGCGAGGCGGCGCTCGCGATTACATCGAGAAGCCATGGGACAACACCCGCCTCGTCGCCACGCTCCGCAACCAGGTCGAGCTGGGCAAGGCACTCCGGCGTTCCGAGCGACTCGAGGGCGAGAATCGTTTGTTGCGAGGCGAAGAGTTGCCCGAGCTCATCACCGAATCGCGGGCCATGCAATCGGTCGTACACCTTCTCGATCGTGTGGGACCATCGGAGGCCAACGTGCTCATTACCGGCGAGCACGGCACGGGAAAAGAAGTCGTGGCGCACTGGCTGCATCGATCGTCGCCGCGCGCCCATCGTCCGCTGGTCACGGTGAACGCGGGATCCTTGCCGGAAGGCGTGTTCGAGAGTGAGCTCTTCGGACACGTGAAGGGGGCGTTCACCGACGCGAAGACGGACCGGATCGGGTACTTCGAGCTGGCCGACGGCGGCACGCTCTTTCTCGACGAAATCGGCACCATTGCCCCGCCCCAGCAAGCGAAGCTCTTACGCGTGTTGCAAACCGGAGAGCTTCAGCGGGTCGGGTCGTCGCGCACCCAGCGCGTGAGCGTGCGTGTCCTTGCCGCCACCAACCTGGACATCCAGCAAGAAGTCGCCCAGGGCCGCTTTCGCGAAGATTTGCTGTACCGCATCAACACGCTGGAGATTCACTTGCCCTCCTTGCGCGAACGGCGGGAGGATATTCCTCGGTTGGCCGCGCATTTCCTGGCCCAAGCCGCGCTGCGATACGGAAAAACGTCGGTGCAAGTGTCCCCCGAAGCTCAGGAGGCGTTGCTCGAACACTCCTGGCCGGGAAACGTGCGGGAGCTCGAGCATGCGATCGAACGCGCAGTTCTTCTCTGCCGGCGCAGCACGATCGAACCGGCGGACTTACTCTTGAAGCCGGCCGCGGACGGAACGGTGCGGCTGGAGGAAATGACCCTCGACGAAGTCGAGCGGCACGTGATTCGACGCGCCCTCGATCGTTACGAAGGCAATGTGAGCCGCGCCGCGCAGGCGCTGGGAGTCAGTCGCAGCGCTCTCTACCGGCGGCTGCAACAGCATGGGATCTCTCCCTGAGCCACGCCGGGGCGCCGGCTTCGAGCGGCGCGTGCTCGGCTTGGGATTCATCTCCGGGCTTCCGGGTACGGCCTTCGCGCTCATCCTTCTTTGGAGCGGGCACGCCCAGATTCATACCAAGGTCACCCTCACCCTGGTCTTCCTCGCCGTATGGGCATGGTTGGTCTTCCGGCTTCGCGATCGGGTCGTGCGTCCCATTCAAACGCTCTCCAACATGATGGCCGCACTCCTCGAAGGCGATTACTCGATTCGCAGCCCCAACCCGCGGCCCGAGGACGCACTTGGGCTCGCGTTCCGGGAGGTCAACGCACTGGGACAAACGCTGCGCGACCAACGGCTCGGCGCTCTCGATGCCACCTCGCTGTTGCGCAAGGTCATGGAGGAAGTCGAGGTGGCCGTGTTCGTCTTCGATCCCGAACGCCGTTTGCGCTTGGTGAATCGAGCGGGGGAAAAGGTCCTGGCTCGCCCCTCGGAACGCTTGCTCGGGTTGACGGCCATGGATCTGGGCCTGGATGGATATCTCGGCGACGAGGGACCGCGCACGATCGAAGCCGCGCTCCCCGGCCGGGCCGGGCGCTGGGAGGCGCGTTCGACCACGTTTCGTCAGGGCGGGTTGCCGCACCGTCTCCTCATCCTCACCGATCTCAGCCGCGCGTTGCGAGAAGAAGAGCGTCAAGCCTGGCAGCGCCTGGTGCGGGTTCTCGGACACGAGATCAACAATTCGCTCACCCCCATCATTTCCATCGCGCGAAGCCTTCGTGACCAGCGTTCGAAGGCCTTACGGGACCCCGAAGAGGACACGAAGGTCGATCGGGGGCTGGACGTGATCGCGGGGCGAGCCGAGGCCTTGCACCGATTCCTGAGCGCGCACGCGCGACTCGCCCAACTGCCGCCCCCGCGGTTGGCCCCCGTCGATGTTGGAGCGTGGGTGGAGCGCGTGGTGGCGCTCGAATCGCAAGGGAATGTGGACATCGTGCCCGGCCCGCCGGCCGGCATCCGCGCCGACGGCGATCAGCTCGATCAAGTTCTCATCAACCTGGTGCGTAACGCGATCGATGCGTCGGCCGAAACAGGCGGCCGCGTGCGGGTGTCCTGGGCCCTCAATCACGACACGATCGAGGTGCGGGTGGAGGATGAAGGTGCGGGGTTGCCGGAGACCGCGAACCTGTTCGTGCCGTTCTTCACCACGAAGCCCAACGGAAGCGGAATCGGTCTCGTGTTGTCGCGCCAGATCGCCGAAGCACACGGCGGCTCGCTCGTGCTCGAGAACCGCGGGGAAGCACCCGGTTGCGTGAGCCGCTTACGCTTGCCGATTCAGGGATGATCGCCCGTCAGTAAGCCTGGGCGAACGCGTCTGTGCCGCCCAATTCCATCACGCGCGGATGGGGCGGCACGACGAATCCAATCAATATCCCGGAAATGAGCCCGCCCGCGTGGCCCCAGTAATCGGCCATGAGAAGCGATGGAAGGACGAGGGCAATGAAGAGCGGCACGTACACCCGCCACGCTTTCCACCGTTGGCGATAACTGAAGGTCGGACGGTGCCGGATTACTAGCACGATGGCGGCGCCGGCGAGTCCATACACCGCCCCCGAAGCGCCAATGGAAAGGGGCGGGCCGCCGTGGCCCATGAACGATACCGCCATGCCGGTCAGTCCGGTGATGAAATACAGGAGAAACGTCCATAACCGGCCGGCCAAGAACTCGACCGCGCCCGCACTCACCAGGAGTGCCACCATGTTGTTGGAGAGGTGCCGTCCGTCGGCGTGCATGAAGATGGTCGGAATCCACCACCAATAGGCGTGTTGTTCCGAAACCGCCGACCACCACCGGGTGGTCCAGTCGAGCAGGGTCGCGGGATAGGCCCGACCCAGGATGGCAATGGCGACCGCGGACGTGACGAGATTCACGAGGAGAAGAATTTCGGTCGCCGAAACACCCCGCCGTGGAAACAGCACTTCGCGGAGCGATGGCCCCGGGCTGGGCCGGGCGAGCGCGGGAGCGATGCCGGTGGAGTAACCGGGGATGGTGCGAGCCCGGGCCCAATCCTGCCCCGGGAGTCGAACCCACGCCTCGGGAGGAATGCGTCCGTCCTCGATCCAGCGCTGCCATTCCTCGGGTTCGAGACGAACTTCTTCATCTCCGAGCTGCACGACGATCATGGTTCGATCCTTGAGTCGTGTTAGGCGCGGCTGGGGGCGCGGAACAGCGCTTCCATCGCTTCCGCGCCGCGCCCGGCATGATAGGACGAACGCACCAAGGGTCCCGATTCCACGTGCACAAACCCCGCTCGTTTCCCCGCCTCCCCAAGCTGATCGAATTCTTCGGGCCGGTAGTACTTCATGACCGGCAAATGCTTCTTGGTCGGTTGCAGGTACTGGCCGATGGTGAAAAGGTCCACGTCGGCTCCCCGCAGATCTGCCATGAGATCCACGATCTCGTCTGCGGTCTCCCCGAGTCCGGCCATGATCCCCGATTTGGTCGCCTTGATCCGATCACCCCTCGCCCGGGCGGCGCGGGTCAGGAGCTCCAGGGTGCGCTCGTAAACCGCTTGCGGGCGCACCCGCTTGTAGAGCCGGCGCACGCATTCGGTGTTGTGGGCGAGGATGTCCGGTCGTGCGTCGAGAATGATCTCGAGCGCATCCCAGTTTCCTTCGAGGTCGCTGATCAGCACTTCGACCCGGCAACCCGGGTTGAGCTCCCGAATGGCGTGGATCGTCGCGGCAAAATGGGACGCGCCTTCGTCCGGCAAGTCGTCGCGATTGACTTGCGTGATGACCACGTGGCGCAAGCCGAGGGCTTGAACCGCCTCGGCAACGTGCCGGGGCTCTTCGGGATCGAGGTAGCCGGGCTGTCCTTTGGCCACGTTACAAAACATGCAGCGCCGCGTGCAGATGTCGCCCATGATCATGAACGTGGCGGTTTTCTCGCGCCCCCAGCATTCGTAAATGTTGGGACAACGAGCCTCCTCGCACACCGTGTTGAGCCGGAGATTCTTGACCAGGGACTGGATCTCGCGGAATTCGCCCGTGTTCTGAAGGCGAACCTTGATCCACTCCGGGCGGCGGAGCTTCGTCTCGCTCATGCGAGCCTCCCCGCCGGCTCGCGGCGCTCCACCCACACCGGGTCACGATCGAACACGCGACCGAGATGCCCGGTCACCGTGCGCCCCATGTCGTCCAGGAGGGGCGGCGCGTCAAGGAAACGGGCCATGCTCGTGACGCCATAGCTTCGGATGCCGCAGGGAACGATGGTGCGGAAGTGGTCGAGGTTCGTGGTCACGTTCAAGGCAAAGCCGTGGCTGGTGACCCAGCGCGACACCCGCACTCCGATGGCCGCGATCTTCTCCTGACCCACCCACACTCCGGTGAGCCGCTCGAACCGGTTTGCTTGAATGCCGTACTCGGCCAACGCCAGGATGAGCGCTTCCTCCAGACCGCGCACGTACTTCCAGACGTCTTTGCGGTCCGGGGCGAGGTTGAGAATCGGATAACCGACCAGTTGTCCCGGCCCATGGTAGGTGACGTCGCCGCCGCGCCCGCACTCGAACACTCGAATGCCGAGCCCCGACAAATCGCCCGTCGATGCGACGATGTTTTCGCGATGAGCCGATCGACCGAGGGTGAGCACGGGATCGTGCTCGAGCAGGTAGAGGGCGTCCGGGGCAGTACCGGACTGCACGGCCAGAACGCGCTCCTCCTGGAGGCGGAGGCCGTCCTCATAGGGCACCCGGCCCAGAAAGCTCGTCTCGAGCACGCGAGTACTCATACGTTTATTCTACGCCACCGGCCGGCCGCGGCTTCCCGAAGGCTACTGAACGTTGCCGGCCTCGATGAACTGCTTGATCGACGCCATGAACATTTCGGCCATCGCGCCATCCACGAGCCGGTGATCGTAGGAGAGCGACAGATACGCGCGATGACGAATCGCGATGGCATCGTTCACTACCACCGGTCGTTTTTCGATGGCCCCCACCCCCAGGATTGCCACCTGAGGCTGGTTGATGATGGGCGTCCCCATGAGGCCGCCGAACACCCCGGGGTTCGTGATCGAGAAGGTGCCTCGTTGTACGTCCTCGGGCATGAGCTTCTTGGTCCGCGCGCGTTCCCCGAGATCGTTGATGGCGCGGGCGAGACCCTGGAGATTCTTCTCGTCGGCGTTGCGGATGACCGGCACGATGAGGCCCTTGCCGTCTTCGAGAGCGACCGCGATGCCGACGTTGATCTCCTTCTTGAACACGATCTTGTCGCCCATCACCGCGGCGTTCAAATACGGGAACTTCTTGAGCCCCTCCACGACCGCGCGCACTACGAACGGCATGAAGGTGAGCTTGACGCCCTTTTCGGCCATGTCGCGCTTCATGCTCTCGCGCTGACGCGCCACCAATTCGAAATCGACATCGAAAAAGGACGTCACGTGCGCGGAGACCGACATGGAATAGACCATGTGCTCGGCAATCTTCCGCCGCATGATCGTCATGGGCTCAATCTCGACCGGCTCGCCTTCGGTGTAAGGCGGAATGCGGAGATCGGGAATGAAGAGCCCGCCGGTGGGCATGGGGGCTCCGGCCGGCATGGCCGGTGGGGGAGCCGTTGCGGGTGCGGGAGCGGTTCTGGGCGCGGGCGCGGTCTCGATGTAATCGAGAATGTCGCGTTTGGTCACGCGGCCAGAAATGCCATGGCCTGGAATATCGGCGATGTCGACACCGCGCTCGGCCGCGATCTTCCGCACCACCGGCGAGGAACGCACGCGCCGTACTTCCTCGACCGGATATTGCCCGTAGGGTTTCTCGAGCGTCGTTTGTCCGTCGCCGGGCCGTGAGGCCTGCACGGGCTCGGGCGCGGCGGGGCGGGAGGGCGCCGACGGGGCGGGGCGAGGCTCGGCCTTGGGCGCTTCCCGTTGGGCCGGAGCTTCGGCTCTCGCCGGAGCCTCGGCTTTGGCCGGCGCCTCGGGTTTCTGAGCCGGAGCCGAAGCGGCGGGCGCTTCGCCTTCGCTCGCAATGCGCGCCACCACCGCGTTCACCGCAACGGTCTCTCCTTCTCCGGCCACGATTTCGCTCAACGTTCCGGATGCCGGCGCGGGAATCTCGGCGTCCACCTTGTCGGTGGAAATCTCAAACAGCGGCTCGTCGCGTTCGATCTTGTCTCCGACCTTCTTGAGCCACTTCGTGATCGTCCCTTCGGCGAGGGACTCTCCCATTTGCGGCATGATCACATCTTTGGACATCGACGTCTCCTAATAAGCGGCGAGCTTGCGGGCCGCGTTGGCAATGATGTCTGGATTCGGCATGAAAAAGTCCTCGAGGGGCGGGCTGTACGGCACCGGCGTATCCTGGCTGGCCACGCGCAAGACGGGTCCGTCCAGGTATTCGAACGCGTGCTCGGTAATGCGGGCCGCGAACTCGGCCCCCACGCCTCCGGTCATGGTCGCCTCGTGCACGATCATGGCCTTCGATGTTTTCTTGACCGATTCGAGGATGAGCTCCAAATCGAAAGGCAGGATGCTCCGCATATCGATGACCTCGACCGAGATGCCGTCCTTCGCCACCGCCTCCGCGGCTTCGAGCGAGCGCGACATCATCCCACCATAGGTAATGAGGGTCACATCCTGACCGGGACGGCGCACGATTCCCTTACCGATCGGTACCACGTAATCCTCGGCCGGCAACACTTCCTTCACCCGCCGGTAGAGGAACTTGTGCTCGAGAAAAATCACCGGGTCGTCGTCGCGAATGGCGGCCTTGAGAAGTCCCTTTGCGTCATAAGCGGTCGACGGGGCCAGGATCTTGAGCCCGGGGGTGTTGAAGAAGAACGCCTCGGGATTCTGGCTGTGGAAGGGCCCGCCGCGAACACCGCCGCCGCAGGGGCCGCGCACGACCATCGGCACACCCATGCCGGTGCGGTAGCGGCTCGTCGCCGCGAAATTGGTGATCATGTCGAACGCACAGGCGATGAAGTCGAGGAATTGAAACTCCACCACCGGCCGAAAGCCCATCATGGCCGCCCCGCACGCCGCGCCCGTGAACCCCGTTTCGCTGATGGGCGTCTCGAGCACGCGCTCCGGCCCGAATTTCTCCATGAGACCCAAGGACACGCCGAACGCGCCGCCGTAAAAACCGATGTCCTCTCCGAGGAGAATCACGCTCGGGTCGCGCTCCATTTCCTCGAACAACGCCTGGCGGATCGCTTCGAGATAGGTAGTCTCGGTCTTTGCGCCCGCTTCCGCGCCTTGCGTTTTCATGGTTTCCGTGGTGCTCATGACCGCCTCCGATAGGGGAGAAGCACGTCTTCCGCCCGCGCCGGGTTCGCGTAAACGTCCTCGAGTGCGATTTCCGGCTCCGGCATGGGCGAGGCCAGGGCCGCATCGAACTCTTCTTCCAGATGGGCGGTCACTTCCCGGGCCAGCGCGTCCACGCTCTCCTTAGTGGCGTATCCCGCCTCGATCAACGCGCGCTCGTAACGTTCCACCGGATCTTTTTTCTCCCAGCTTTCGATTTCTCCCGGCGGCACGTACTTTTGCGCATCGTGTTCGGCGTGTCCTTTTCGCCGATACGTAATCACCTCGATCAAGCTCGGCCCCTCGCCTTGGATCGCGCGTTCGCGCGCAGCGCGCACTGCGTCGTACACCGCCAGCGCGTCGTTGCCGTCGACCGTATCTCCGAAAATCCCCAGCCCGGGCGCCTTGTCCGCGATCCGCCGCACCGCCATTTGCTTGTGCATGGGCGTGGAGTAGGCGTATCCGTTGTTTTCCACGATCACGATCAGGGGCAGCTTCCACACCGCGGCGAGATTCATGCCCTCGTAAAACGGGCCGGTCGAAGAGCCGCCGTCGCCGATGAAGGCAAGGGCGACGTTGGATTGCTTGCGGAGCTTGAACGCGAGTGCCACCCCGGTCATGACGGGGATGAGCTCGCCGAGCATGCTGATGGGCGACACCACACCCGGCTCGGGCACTTCGCCGAAATGGATGTTGAGATCCTTGCCCCGGCTCGGTCCATTCGCGCGCGCCATGTATTGCATGGCGACGTCGCGGGCGCGATAGCCCTTCACCAGCACCGCGCCCATGTTGCGAATGAGCGGCGCGATGACGTCTTCTTTTTCGAGCGCGTACACCGCCCCGATCGTTTCCGCTTCCTGACCGAGACTGCGATAGAGGCCGCCCACCACCTGATTCTGGCGATAGAGATTGACCAGGCGTTCTTCGAGCTTCCGAGTGAGGAGCATCCAGCGCAGGATCTCGACGCGCTGTTCCCGGCTCAAATGTTCCGAAGGCCGTCCGCCGTTCTGGGCGGAACGGCGCGAACCATCCGGCGACTTAGATGTGGATGCTTTGGCCATGTAGATTCTCCGCCGCCTCCATGACCGCCTCCGACAAGGTCGGGTGCGGGTGGATGGCGCGATACATCTCCTCGGTCGTGGTTTCGAGGGTCATTCCCACCACGGCTTCCGAGATCAGCTCGGTGGCTTTCGGTCCAATGATGTGGACACCCAGGACTTCATCGTAGCGCGCATCGCTCACGATTTTGACTAAACCTTCCTGGTGCCCGGCGATCATGGCTTTGGACGAATGGGTGAAGGGGAACTTGCCCACTTTGATCTCGATGCCCTTCTGGCGAGCCGCCTCTTCGGTGAGACCCACCGAGGCCACTTCGGGCTCGCAATAAATCGCGTTAGGTACCGTCTCGTACCGTATCGGTACGACCGGATGTCCGGCCATGTGCTCCACGGCCAGAATGCCTTCCTTGGAGGCTAGGTGAGCGAGCCCCTGAGTGGGCACGAGATCGCCGATCGCATAAATGCCCTCTTCGCCCGTGCGCATGAAGGGATCCACGTTCACGAACCCGCGCTGGTCAGGCTGAATCGAAGTCGTTTCGAGACCTAGGCCCTCCGAGTACGGGCCGCGGCCGACCGCGACGAGGAGAATCTCCGCGTCCAGGGTTTCCGACTTGCCGCTCGCGGTGACCTTGACCTTCACCCCCGAATTCGAAACCTCGGCGCCCTCGACCGCCGCGCCGACGCGGAGGGAGATACCGCGCTTGGTGAACGCCTTCTCCAACTCGCGGCTCATGTCGGCGTCTTCGAGGGGAATGAGGCGGGGGAGGGCCTCGATGAGCGTCACTTGGGTACCGAAGGAACGATATACCGAGGCAAACTCCGATCCGACCGCTCCCGAACCCACCACGATCAAGGAGGCGGGAATGGTGGAGAGCTCGAGCGCTTCATCCGATGTGATCACACGTTTTCCGTCACGTTTCAAAAAGGGGAGCATCTTGGGCACAGAACCGGTGGCTAGAAGTACAAATCGGGTCTCGAGAGCGCTCTCTTCTCCCTCGGTCGTGGCCACGAACACGTGGTGAGGCCCCTTGAGACGCCCGGTACCCGTCAACACATCCACTTTGCCTTTTTTCATGAGCGCAGACACGGCGCCAGAGAGGCGGCGGACGGTTTTTGTTTTCTCCTCGAGCGTCTTGGCCCAGTTCACGTGGAGGCCATCCACCGAGATTCCGTAGCGACCCCCGTGCTGAATCTCGTCGTGGAGCGAGGCGGCTTGGAGCAGGAACTTGGTCGGGATGCACCCGCGTAAGAGGCACGTGCCCCCCAGGGCGCGGTCCTTGTCGATGATCGCCGTCTTGAGCCCGAGCTGCGCCGCCCGGCCCGCGGCAACGTAGCCTCCGGGGCCGGCCCCAATAATCACCAGGTCGTACTTTCGATCCGTCACACCGCTCCCCCAAGTCTTGGCTCGACGCCTTTGGGTGTCCTTCGGAGGCCCAAGAGAGTACGCCCCCCGGTGAACGGTTGACAAGCTGGGCGAGGTGAGTAAAGATTCACTAACGCTGGCCACAAAAAGGGGGCAACATGCCGGTTTTGGAGCTTTCCGCGCGTGACCGGATTCGCGATGCGGCCGTAGAACTCATGGGCCGAAAGGGCGTGGCGGGCACGACCACGCAGGACATCGCCCGCCGGGCCTCCTGCTCTCAGGCGGCCATCTACAAGTATTGGGATGGCAAGGATGCGCTCGCCCGGGAGACGTTCGACGCCTCCCATCGCCGGCTGATCGAAGCCATGGAATTGGGAGCCCGTCGCGGCCGCACCGCCCAAGACCGCGTTTTCGGATCCCTGCAGGGCTTTCTTGCATTTGCCCGTTCCAGCCCGGCCGAGTACGCCTTCCTCTTTCAGGTCTTCCATTCCGACTATGCTCGTTGGTTGGGCTCGCACCGAATGCCTCGGGACGTGGTGGTCGGGGAAATCGAAGCGGGGATGAAATCGGGCGCCCTACCCTCGGAAAATGCGCACCTCAAGGCCGCCCTACTCCTGGGCATGGTGATCCGGCTTGCGTTCTTCGAGAAGCAGCGCCTGGTCGGCTCGAACGCCGCCCGCGTGGACGTGGATCTGGAAAAAGCGCTTCGCGCGGTACTCCTAGCTTGATGCCGATACTTTCCCAGACCGAAAAGGTTGTATCATCTCAGGGTGTCCTAAACGGCGTGCTTAGCGCGGTGGCCGCCCCCCGGGTCGAGGACACAGAAAGCGGGTGCGTTGATGCGTGAACACCCTCCACAGTCCCGCGATCGCGCGGGTTGGCTACAGGATTGGCGGGCGGGAAGTCACCTCAACACCGATCGGGTGGACAGCTGGGAAATCACCCCCCGGGAACTCAAGCGTCGCCTCGACTTGGGCGAGTGCGTGGTCCTGGTCGATGTTCGCGATGCCTGGGAAACCGAAATCGTCGCGATCTCCGGCTCACGCCACATTCCTCTCAACGAGTTGCGCTACCGCGCCTTCGAAGAGATCGATCCCGAGGACGAAGTCGTCCTCTATTGCCATGGCGGCGTGCGCAGCATGGATGCGGCTCTCTTGCTCTGGGAGCTGGGCTACGAGCACATTCGAAGCCTGGCCGGCGGCATCGAGCGCTGGGCCCTGGAAGTGGATCCTTCGATTCCCCGCTATTGATCGAGGCGGCGATCGTTCCGGCGGCACCATGAGACCCCCTCTCTAACCGTTCTTCACTCAATAGTGGGTCGGGTTGGTTCCCGAAGAAAGGGCCAGATGGAATTCATCCGCGAAGACGTCCAGACATGGTTGCGAGGATTGGCAGAGGTCTCGGGGGACCCGCTCCTGGACGCGATGCATCGCGAGGCGACCGAGCGCAGGTTTCCCATCGTGGGGCCGGAAGTGGGGCGGTTGCTCTACCAGCTTGCCAGCGTGTCGGGTGCCGAGCGCATTTTCGAAATGGGCTCGGGGTTTGGATATTCCACGCTGTGGTTCGCCCGCGCGCTTCCTTCCGCCGGGCGCGTGCACCACACCGACGGGGATGCCACGAACACCGCCAAGGCGCGTGCGTATCTCGAACGCGCGGGATTGCACGATCGCGTCGTGTTCACGACCGGGGATGCCCGCGAAATCCTCAAGGACACCCCGGGAGAGTTCGATATCGTGTTCATGGACATCGATAAGGATCAATATCCGAGCGGATATCAGGTCTTCAAGGATCGGGTGAAGATGGGTGGGCTCGTGATCGTGGACAACTTGATCTGGAGCGGAAAGGTTGCCGGGGGTGAAAAAGATCCCGCCACCCAAGGCGTGCGCGAGTACCTCGATCTCATGTGGCACGATCCGAGATTCATTTCGAGCCTCATGCCCGTTCGCGATGGCGTCGGGGTGAGCCTCCGCGTGCGATGAGCCTCTCTCGGCACCGGCTGGCCAAAACGGCCCTCAACTGGGTGGAGTTGGACGGCGGGGCGCTGCTTCACAACCTGCACGCGTTCCGGCGCCGGCTCGGCTCGGGGGTCGAGCTGTCCCACGTCGTAAAGGCCAATGCGTACGGACACGGCCTCGAGCTCGTAGCGCGCGAGGATGAAGCATCCGGTCTGGTTCATTCCCTCTCCGTGATCTCGGTCGAGGAACTGGTTCGAGTCCGCGAAGCGGGCATCAAACTACCGGTCATGATTCTCGGCTACGTTCCATTGAGCGGTTGGGAAGCGGTGGTGGACGCCGAGGGAAGTCCGGTCATCATGAACCGCGAGAGTCTCGAGGCGTTGTCCAAGGAATCCGCCCGGCGCGGACGCGAGATCAAAGTACATCTCAAGATCGAAACGGGAACGCATCGTTACGGGATCGAGGAAGACGAAATCCCCGAATACCTTTCCTTGATCAAGACCCTCCCCGGGCTGCGTCTGGAAGGTCTCACCACGCATTTCGCGAACATCGAGGACACGACGGATCACTCGTTTGCTCTGGCCCAGCTCAAGACCTTCCAACGCGTTCTGACCCGCGTGCGCGAGATGGGATTTCCGGTGCCGCTGCCCCACGCGGCGTGCTCCGCGGCGGCCATCTTGCTCCCCGAGGCGTATTTCGGATCCGCGCGCGTGGGCATTTCGTCCTACGGGATCTGGCCCAGCAAGGAAACCAAAGTCTCCTCGACCCATGTGCAGGGCGGGCAGATGGATTTGCGGCCGGTGATGAGCTGGAAGACCCGCATTGCCCAGGTGAAAACGGTACGCAAGGGTGACTTCGTCGGCTACGGCTGCACGTGGCGGGCGCCCATAGACAGCCGGATCGCCGTTCTCCCGATGGGTTATGCCGACGGTTACGATCGGGCGAATTCCAACGTGGCCCATGTGTTGATACGTGGACAACGGGCGCCGGTGCGGGGACGCATTTGCATGAACGTCTCCATGATCGACGTCACCCACATCCCGGAGGCCGTGCTCGAAGACGAAGTGGTGCTTCTCGGCCGTCAGGGCGAAGAGAATGTGTCGGCCGAGGATCTGGCGGGATGGTGCGGCACCATCCCCTACGAGATCGTCTCCCGCATTGCCGAGCATCTGCCCCGCATTCGCGTTCAGTTCTGAGGCTTCATGTCGCGTTGCATCCGTGTTCCACTTCTGGCGCTCTGCCTCCTCTCGCTAGCGATTCCGGTGTCCCGGGCGTTCGGAGAGGACGATCTCCGCATCGAACGGCATCGCACTCGTTGGGAGCGCATCGAAACCTGGCGCTTACAGGGCCGCATCGACTTCGGTCCCGAAGACCGCGTGGAACCGCGCTCCGAGGCGTGTGACGCCATGGACTACAACCCGCGAGCCGTGTGGTCGAGGGGCATGGTGCGGGCGGCCGTCCGCCCCGAGTTGGGTGACGCGTATTTGAGCGATTTCGTGGAAGGCGAGAGCGCCGACTTGAACCTCGCCGTGGAATCCGGTACAGCCTATCTCTTTATTCTCACCGTCGGTGACGCGACGGAAGCGCGAGGGCCGGTGCGGATTCAGTCCGGCGATCGAGTGATCGTCGATTCGTTGGTAACGCAGCCCGGCGAGTTCAAGGATATCCGTTTCAAAGAAACCGGATTCGGGAAATGGTTGACGATCCGTTTCGATGCAGCCCCATGCCATACCTTTGCCGTAAACGGGGTGGCGATGTACGCAGAAGGGGCGACGAGCGCCGCGCGAGCTCGGAACGCCACTCCGGAGTCCGATCCTCCGGCCACGCGAGCCGACAGCGACTCTCTGGAACTGCGAGCGCGTCGCGCGCTGCGAGCCGAGGCCGATTACCTCTTGGCCCAACAGCCCCCCGAGGGAGGGTTCTCCCGTAACGGCACTTGGTACGAGTGTGCCTATCCCGTGCGGACGCTTCTCGCGGCGTCACGCATTCTCGACGAGCCGCGTTACAAAAAGGCCGCGCTGGCCTGCGTGGATCGGTTCGTGGCGGAGCGGCTTCCCGAAGGCGGTTGGTCGGCGCACTTCTTCGGCACCCACGGGTGTCCGGTTGCCCAGGCCACCACGGCGGAAAGCCAAAGCCGCAACTTGGCCGATGTGGGAAGCATGGCGCTCGCGCTGACGGTGGCGCAGCAGGAAGCGGATGGGGAGCGGGCCAAACGGTATCTCGCTCTCGATCGCTCCTATGCGGACAAGATTGTGCTGCCTGCCCAGTTATCTTCCGGCGCATTTCCCAACGGGCGATTCGACGGCAAAGACTTCGCGTTCCCTTATAGCGTCGCCACGGCCGTGCAAGCCGCGCATTTGTCCGCGCTCTACGCGGTGACGAAAGAACCCCGCTACAAGGACGGCTCGATTCGCGCTGCCCTCTACTTGGCCAGCACGATCGAAAAGGACGGGAGCGTGCGGCTCCATCCACATGACAAGGAGGAAACGCTGCTTCTTCAGGCGGAAAGCGTGGGGGACCTCTTTTACGTCGTCGAGAGCCTCCTCCGGGTGCACTCGATTGCCGACCCAGCGAGCGCGGACACAATCGCGAGCGCACTCGACCGGTACTTCCGAGGGGGCTCCCTGGCTCCCCTGTGGCAGGATCCTCGAGCTTGGCTACACAAAGGAGACGTCTGGGAGCGCTCCAAACGAGCCGGTATTCTTTACCTGCTCGAAGGGTACGCGGGGATCCGAGGGCGACCCGAAGACCTGACCCGGCTCATCGGGGCCGTGTTCGGAGCCATTGAAGATCCCGCATTTGCAAAAAAAATCGGGGTAAGAGCGGAAGCGACCTCCCCCGAGAACCGGTACGGTCTGGGTGCAACGGGGTTCGCGGGCATTGGGGTGGCCGCCCTGGCGGACGGAGACCCTGCCTCGTTCCGCGGGTCGCGATAAACCCAACGCTGGAGTTCCCAACCACCATGCGGCTAGCCTTGGTCCTGCTGCTTTCGTTTCTGCCCCTGACGGCAGGCTTGGCCGCCGATCCCCCCGGACCCACGAGCGACGCCCGGCTCATCCGTTCCATTATCGAGGGAGCGGATCACCCGGTTGTTTTCACCGGAGTCGTGCGCTCACGGACCGCCAAGAATGAGAACGCCGATCCCTACTGGTCGCTCAAGATCCGCTCGGTCAAAATGCTCTTGGGCACGCCACGGGAGACGATCGATGTGGCGGTTCCCTGCGTTTTCTATTTCAAGGACGGGTTCCAGCGGGTTACCGCGCATTTCAATCCCGTCTATCCGCCTTACTCCGAGCAACCGCAGATATTCTTTCCCGGCGACCGTGTGCTCATGGTCGCTCAGTTCGAGGACAAATCTCCTGTCAATCCACAAGGAAGGTGGACGGCGATTCTCACTCGATTCTTGGGCGAAGATACGGATCGGCTCTTCAGCCAGGATTTGTTCTTCCTGGACGGCGGCGCGGCGGATTCGCTGCTTTATGTCAATCAGTCTGTCCCAGCAGATAGCCTATTTTGCCGGCGCATACTTCAGCCCGGCCCGACCACGCTGGCAGAAGTGAAAACCGTCCTCGCCGAAATGGCGGCCACCCCGGCCAAGAAAACTCCGTGACGAGCGTTTAGGGGTTCTTGAGCACCACGCGGATACGATTGTTGGCCCGGTCGGCGATGTAAAGATTTCCTGCCGCGTCGAAGGTGAGGCCGGCCGGATTATGAAGATAGGCATCCTTCGGGTCGCCCCCGTCGCCCAGTTCCTCGCCGCTCAAGGTCGTGACGTCGGTGCAATCCCCGCGCGGGCACCATTCCTGCGGATGGCCCACGAAGGTCGTGATGATCCCGGTCGCCGCATCCACCCTGCGAATGATGTTGTTGAAGTAATCCGAGATGTAGAGGTTGTTATCGCTGTCCACCGCCACCGAGTTCGGGTCATTGAGCATGGCGTCCGTGGCAGGCCCGCCGTCGCCGCCATAGCCCAGGACTCCGTTTCCGGCCACGGTGGTGATGATGCCGTTCGCGATCATGCGGATGCGCTGGTTCCTGGTGTCGGCGATGTACATGCGATCATCCGCGCCGATGCAGAACTTACCCGCCGGATTGGCCTGCTGTCCGACCGGAAAATTGAACTGCGCGAGTTCCGGCGGGCCCCCATCTCCCGAGAACCCTCCTGGAGCACCTGCGCCAGGGACCGGGGTTCCCGAACCGGCAAAGGTGGTGATGTTCCCCGAGCTATCGATTTTCCGGATCCGCTGGTTGGCCTGGTCCGTGATATAGAGATTGCCCTGTGAATCGTAATGGGAGCACACCGGCAAGTTGACGATCGCGGCGGACGCGGGTCCACCGTCACCGCCGTAACTCCGCACGCCGTTTCCGCAAATGGGCCCGATCATGCCCGTGGACAGATTGCAGAGGAACACCGCCGACGAATGGAATCCACACAGAATGATATTGCCGTTCGCGTCAAAGTTGATATGAGCGGGATGGTTCAGATCCACCTCGGTGGCGACGCCGCTGGGAGCTTCCGACTCGGCGTCCGGCACCGGTTTGCCGCTGCCGATGACGGTGTGTATGAGCCCGTTCTCGACGACCCGGATGCGGTAGTTGTTCCAATCGACGATGTATGGCTTTCCATCCGGAGAGAATGCCATGTCTTGAGGATAATAGAGTGCTGTTTTAAGCGGGCACACGCCGTCGGTTCCTTCGCCTTGCACCCCATTTCCGGCGAACGTCGTGATCATCGAATACGGCTGGTGAGAGGATGTTCCCAAGAGAGGCTCGCAGCCGGTATCCGTTTGGGATTCGTCGCATCCCCACGCGAGAACGCTCACCAAGAGAAGGGAAATGAACCACGCAAAGCGTTTCATAAGGATGCTCCTAGAGCGTCACCCGGCGGATGCGGCTGTTGTAGGTATCGGCGATATAAAGATGTCCGGCGTTGTCGAAAGCAATGCCGAGAGGACCGTGAAGCGAGGCGTCTACAGCGTTTCCGCCGTCTCCGCTAAATCCGGGGCGCCCATTTCCGGCCACCGTGTTGATGATGCCGGTCGTCAGATCGATAGCCCGGATTCGGTCGTTTCCCTTATCAGCCACATACAGCCGCCCATCGGGACCGAAATCGATATCGAAGGGATAGGCGAGCTTCGCATCCACCGCTGGACCGCCATCCCCTCCGTATCCGGAATCCGTACCGGCAATGGTAGTGATGACGTTGGCGGCGAAATCCACTCGTCGAATTCGCCGGTTCATCGTGTCCGAAATGTAGAGCATTCCCTGGGAGTCGAGTGCCAAGCCACCTCCCGGAGCTGGATTGTTGCCGGTCAGCGCGCCACCGCTCGGGAAATGGAGTTGGGCAGAAAGTGGGGACCCTCCGTCTCCCGAAAAGCCGGCTATCCCGGTGCCCACGACTGTGGTTATACGGCCAGACGCATCGATCTTGCGGACGCGTTGATTTTCTTGATCGAGGAGGTACACATCACCGGACGCTGCGACGGCCGCCTTGGTCGGCCACGCGAGAAGCGCGGAATCAGCGGGGCCGCCGTCACCCCGGAATCCGGCCCCCCTGCCGCACGTGACGACCACTAGGCCGGTGGCCGGATCGTACTCACGGAGCTTGTGATTGTGCCAACAGACGACAAGTATCTTGCCGTTAGGAAGCTCCTTCACATCGGTTGGATGATTGAGCGCAATTTTCGTTCCAAGGGGGCCGGGAGGAATGAGGTCGGAAGGAGTAGAAGAGCTGACCGGCCCGTCTCCTATATCAAAACCGGTGCCGACGACCGTGTGCACCTTTCCATCCGGGCCCACCTGACGAATTGCGTGATTATTCCAGTCCGCAATGTACGCGCGACCGTCCGAAGCGAAGGTAACGTCGATCGGCCAGTAGAGACCGGCTTGCTCGGGTGGACCGCCATTCCCGGAATATTCCGCATGCCCCGTTCCGGCCCAAGTGCATATGGTTCCGGGCTGATCGCTGCAAGACGCGACGGGGGTTGGTTGGTCGCTGTTGCATCCGACCAGGAAGCTGGTCGCGGCAAGGAGTAAGAAGGCGGCCAGCGATAATTTAGGGCGCATGGGTCCCCCGAACACGGGTATGGAGAGAGGAAAGGAAGTATAATAGTTTAGCACGGGCTCGAAAGGAACTGACGACCTCGCATGATGCTAAACAGCCGAGCGGCCCTTCTCGTCCTCGCCTCAGGGGTGCTCATGACCGTGGGTTGTGGGGGGAGTTCCACCACCCCCGGAACCCCGCAGTGCGGGGACCTCGGAACCATTTGCACGGTCATGGGAAATGGGGTCAAGGCCTACGCCGGCGAGGGCGCGACTCCGGATAAGGTTTCACTTTATTTTCCGATAGACATCACTTTCGACGCCCAGGACCGCATGGTCGTGCTTGACTGGAACAATTTTCGCATCCGCCGGCTCGATCTGGACGGTCGCGTCCGCACCATTGTCGGGACCGGAGAGGAGGACAGCATCCGGGTAAACGGCACCCCGGCACTTCAGACCTCCCTGCATCATGCATACTCGATGGCGTACGACGGACTCGGCAACTTATTCATCACCGGATATCACGTGCCTTGGGTGTTGCGGGAGACGCCGGACGAACTGGTGTATGTGTTTGCGGGAGTCGCTACTCAGGGGTACGCCGGCGATGGGGGCCCGGCGCTTTCGGCGACCTTCGGCATCCCGACCGGAGTTGCAGTGGCGACCACCGGGGCACCCGTCTACATCACCGACGCTCTCGACCATTGCGTGCGCTGGGTCGACAGTTCGGGAATCATTCACACCTTGTGCGGCACGGGAACCAAGGGATACACGGGCGATGGCGGTCCGGCGCAAAACGCCACGCTCAATTCCCCTCTCCGTGTGCGATATGACGATGCATCGGGGTCGATCTTCATTTGCGACTCGGCCAATCACGTCGTGCGGCGCGTCGATGCGTCCGGAATGATCACTACAGTGGCTGGCACTGGAACCAGGGGAACGTCGGGCGACGGGGGTCCCGCGGTTCTGGCCATGCTCAATGATCCCCGAGATGCCCGTCTCGGACCCGACGGGGCTCTCTATATTGCCGACGCGCTTGCCCATCGTGTGCGCCGCGTGGATGCGTCCGGCATCATTACCACCGTGGCCGGAACGGGGACGGCCGGATATGCCGGGGACGGCGGCTCCGCCGTAAACGCCGAGCTCGATCAACCCGTCGCGGTGGGATTCGATGCGGTGGGAAATCTCTACATCTGCGATACCAACAACTCGGTGATCCGCAAAGTCGTGCTCGTCACGCCTTGATCTTGAATTTTCACGTGCCTTCCACGGCTCGCGTCTTGATCCCCGCTCTTGCGACAGTGTGTATGTTTGCGCTCTTTGCGTGCTCCGATTCGTCGTCGCCGAAACCACCCGTCGACTGCTCCAGTGTGGCGGATACGACGCAGCCGGGTACGGTGAGCTATGCCAATCAGATCGTCCCGCTCTTTTTGCCCAACAAGTACAATTGTCTCGAAGCCGGGTGTCACGGCGGCGGGCTGGCCAGCTCTCATTATTCTCTGGCGTCCTACGAGGAGGTGCTGAAAGCCGGAGACGAGGCGAAGCAACTCGATATGTGCGCGGTCAAACCCGGCGATCCGGAGGCAAGCTACCTGCTCTGGAAGGTCGAGGGCCGTTCGGGGATTCTTAAGGAGCGGATGCCGCTCGGATGCGTGAGTTCTCCGGATCCCAACGATTGCGTGTCCGCTTCAGATGTGGATCTCGTGCGCACCTGGATTCTGGAGGGGGCAAGGAACAATTAATCGGTCGAGGACATCCGCGTGAAGATCATCATCCCCTTTGTCTTGCTCATCTGGTTTGTCGTCGGATGCAAGGACGAGGTAACCACACCTCATCCGGGTCCTTCCGGCACGATTTCCACGATCATGGGGACCGGCCTCCCCGGCTTTACCGGAGACGGCGACCTGCCGGAAGCCACCGCTCTCTACTATCCGCTCGACATTGCCTTCGATACGGAGAACCGGCTGGTCGTGATCGATTGGAACAATTTACGCCTGCGCCGCGTCGATCATGATGGCCGGGTGCGGACGATTCTGGGTACCGGTCAAGAAGCCGATACCTTCGTGGTGAACGGGACACCGGCGCTCGAGACGCCGCTCCATCACGCCTTTTCCCTGGCCCTGGACAGCTCCGGCGAGATCTTTCTGGCCGGAAATCATGTGCCGCTGATCTGGAAAATCGACACCGACATGCGGGTCTGGGTGGTGGCGGGAAACGACCACGAGGGCTATGCGGGGGACGGCGGCCCCGCTCTGGATGCGGAGATGAACTCACCTAGCGGCGTTGCCGTAGCTCCTGGAGGATTTCCCATCTATATCGCGGACACGGCGAATCACAGCATTCGGCGTGTGGATGCGGATAGCACCATACACGCGGTGGGCGGAAACGGGACCGCCGGCTATGCGGGGGATGGAGGTCCGGCGAGCCAGGCACTCTTTCGCGGGCCGTTCCGCGTGCGTCTCGAGGGGCAAACCGGAAATCTGCTCGTCACCGACACGGGGAATCATTGCATCCGTCGGATCGATGCCACGGGAAAGATCGAGACCATCGCGGGAACGGGAACGGCCGGTTATACCGGCGATGGGGGACCGGCCACGAAAGCCAGGCTGAGCTCACCTTACGATGCTCGCATGGGCCCGGACGGACGTCTCTATATTGCCGACACCTACAATCATTGCATTCGATGCGTGGATGCCACAGGCGTGATCACCACCGTGGCCGGGAATGGGACAGCGGGATTCAGCGGCGACGGCGGGCCGGCGAATGAAGCCCGGCTATCTCACCCCTTCGCGATGACCTTCGACCCGGACGGGAACTTACTCATCGCCGATACGTACAATTCCGTGATACGCCGAGTGGAACACCCCTGACCGGGGAGAAAGCGAGCGCACATGGGATGGCGGTGGCTGGGAGGGGTCGTAGGCATCGTATTGTTCTTCGGTTTCTTGGTTTTTGGTTGTGAAACAATTGCTCCAAACAAGGAGCCGGATTGCGCGAGCGTGGCCGACACGACGCAGGCGGCCACGGTGAGCTACGCGAACCAAATCGAGCCGCTTTTCGCCACCAATAAGTACGCGTGCGCCGATATCGGTTGTCACGCGTCCAACCTTCCTGGACTCACCGACTATCACATGGGCGGCTACGCAGACCTCTTCGACACCGGGACCGAGGCCCGCCAGGAGGGGATGTGCGAGATCAAGGCCGGTGATCCCGATCAGAGCTACATGTTTTGGAAAGTGGAAGGCCATTCGGGAATTCAAGGCGCGCGCATGCCGAAGGACCGTCCCGCGATGACGAGCGCCGATCTACAGCTCCTGCGAACCTGGATTCTCGAGGGCGCCCGCAACAATTAACCGCCCGCAAGCTGGCCGCAACAAATAGAAGCCGGTCATTTGCGGGAAGCTAGCTTCGTGAGCTCAGCTTGGGCTTCGGGGGAATACCAGCGGTCGAGCCAATCCGCAATTTCGTGCTCCAGCATGGCCTCCGGGCCATCGAAAACTCCCGCGCCGAGAAAGCGTTTGTTGAGCGCGACCGCGCCGGGCGGACCCGCCAGCGCTCGTACCCGATCCAAGGTTTCGCCCAGAAGCCGATCGGGTGGAACGA